>Ga0182740_1000346_pt1 | contig 60602 bp, 62 predicted proteins | sample eDN5th37CKraftBY_FD_128872 | JGI IMG/M metagenome (GOLD analysis project Ga0182740, IMG submission 128872) | Enriched backyard soil microbial communities from Emeryville, California, USA - eDNA 5th pass 37_C Kraft BY (version 2) (version 2) | ecosystem: Environmental > Terrestrial > Soil >...
AAGGCCGCGCGCGATGCGGCGTTCAAGGACATGAAGAAGAAAAAGGGCAAGGACACATGAGCGCGCTGTCTCGCGGCCTTGCGCCTCGCATGAATCCGTTGTCGCCGAAACGCTCGGCGACGATCGCCGTTCTCGATATCGGCACACGCAAGGTCACTTGCGCGATCGCGCGGCTCAAGCCGTTGCGGGGCGAGGTGATCGACGGCCGCAGCCATTCGATCGACGTCCTCGGCCTCGGCCAGGTGCGCGCGAACGGCATCAAGGCCGGCGCTGTCGCGGATCTTGCGCGCGCCGAGGAGAGCGTGCGCCAGGCGGTTTCGCTCGCCGAGCAAATGGCGGGTGTTGAGATCGCGTCGGTCGTGCTCGCGCTTTCGGGCGGCCGTATCGGCGGCGAATCTTTTTCGGCGTCCGTGCAGTTGAACGGTCCCTCGGTCGAGCAGCATGACATCGCGCAGGTGCTTGACGCGGCGAGCCTGCATTCGATCCGCGACGGCCGCGCCGTGCTGCATTCGCTGCCGGTCAATTATGCGCTCGACGGCAATCGCGGCATCCGCGAGCCGCGCGGCATGCTCGCGAACGATCTTGCCGTCGATCTTCACGTCGTCACCGCCGATCTGCCGGCGCTGCGCAATCTCGTGCTGTGCGTCGAGCGTTGCCATCTCACCGTGGAAGGCGTGGTCGCCGCGCCTTACGCCGCGGGCCTCTCCGTGCTCACCGGCGATGAAGCCGAGCTTGGCGCGACGGTGATCGAATTCGGTGCGGGAACGACGACGCTCGCGGCGTTTGTCGGCGGGCACTGTGTGCATGTCGATGGCATCGCGCTCGGCGGCCAGCACATCACCACCGATCTCGCGCGCGGGCTTTCGCTGCGTCTTTCCGATGCCGAGCGGCTGAAAATTCTGCATGGCAGCGTCATCGGTTACACCTCCGACGACCACGACATGATTTCGGTGCCTGCGTTCGAAGGCGATATCGAAGCGCCCGACGCGGTGGCGCGTTCGCGCATCGTCGCGGTGACGCGGCCGCGCGCCGAAGAAATTCTCGAGCTTCTGCGGGAGCGCATGAAGGAGGCCGGCGTGTTCGGCGAACCGAGCCGCCAGATCGTACTGACCGGCGCGGGCGCCGAGCTTACGGGCCTTGCCGATCTGGTCAGCCGCATGTTCGGGCGCACCGCCCGCATCGGACGGCCGTTCGGAGTCTCGGGACTGAAGGATTGGGATGCCGGCCCCGGCTTCGCGGTCGCGGCGGGTCTCCTGGTCTATCCACAATATGCCGATCGCGAACATTTCGAGCCGCGCCGCAGACGGGCCGGCGAGCCGGGCGGGTACTTCATTCAGATGGGGCGCTGGCTAAGAGAAAGCTTTTGAATGTTCGCGAATTGTGATTCAAACAACACTGATGTGAGTCGGCATCGGTGGGCGTAATCAAGGGGCGATATCGCCCAAGGGGTGACGACAATGACGATCAATCTTCAAATGCCTGATATCCGCGAACTCAAGCCTCATATCGCGGTCTTCGGAGTGGGCGGCGCAGGCGGCAACGCCGTCAACAACATGATCACGTCGGGCCTGTCGGGCTGCGACTTCGTGGTCGCCAATACCGACGCGCAAGCGCTGGCTTCATCCAAGGCGAAGCGGGTCATCCAGCTCGGAATCGAATCAACTCAAGGACTTGGCGCCGGTTCGCACCCCGAAGTGGGTAAGGCAGCCGCCGAAGAGGCGATCGACGAGCTGCGCGATCACCTTTCGGGCGCGCATATGGCCTTCATCACCGCCGGCATGGGCGGCGGCACCGGTACCGGGGCCGCCCCGGTCATCGCCCGGGTTTCCAAGGAAATGGGCCTTCTCACGGTCGGCGTCGTCACCAAGCCGTTCCAGTTCGAGGGCCAGCGCCGGATGCGGCTTGCCGAGGCCGGCATCGAGGAGCTTTCAAAGTACGTCGATACCCTGATCGTCATTCCGAATCAGAACCTGTTCCGGGTCGCCAACGAAAAGACCACTTTCGCCGACGCCTTCGCGATGGCCGATCAGGTGCTCTATTCGGGCGTCGCCTGCATCACCGATCTGATGGTCAAGGAAGGCCTCATCAACCTCGACTTCGCTGACGTCCGCGCCGTGATGCGCGAGATGGGCAAGGCGATGATGGGCACGGGCGAGGCTTCCGGCGAGCGCCGGGCGGTCACCGCCGCCGAGGCGGCGATCTCCAACCCGCTGCTCGACGAAGTCTCCATGCGCGGTGCGCGCGGCCTGCTGATCTCGATCACCGGCGGCAAGGACCTGACGCTGTACGAAGTGGACGAGGCCGCGACCCGCATTCGCGAGGAAGTCGACCCCGACGCCAACATCATTCTGGGCGCGACCTTCGACCAGAGCCTCGAGGGCCTGGTGCGCGTCTCGGTCGTGGCGACCGGCATCGAGCCGATCCCGACCCCGACGGCGCTCTCGAATGCCGCCGAGCGCAACTTTGCCGCCCGCATGCGGGCGATCGAGGCGGGCGAGCGCGACCCGATCCGCCCGATGACCCGCGAGACCATCCCGCACATCACAACCGACGAGCCGGTGGATGACGAGCAGGGAGCGACGCTTCAGCCCGAAGCGGTGATCGACGAGGTGACCTTCCGGCCGATGGCGCCGCGTCCGTCGCTGTTCCAGCCGATCCAGCAGGAAGAAGCGCGCGCCGAGGAGCCGGCCGACGAGCCGCTCAAGCCCTTCATCCCGCCGCAGGCCGAGCGCCCGGAACGTCCCGTGCGCTCCCCGCGCATGCCGCGGATCGACGAATTCCCGATGCCCGCGCAGAACGAGATGCGGGCGCATCGGGGTGAGGCGCCCGAGAACGCGGCGCTCGAAACCAAGCGCATGACGCTCCTCCAGCGCCTCGCCAATATCGGCATGGGCGTGAAGGCCCAGCCCGAAGAGAAGGCGCCGGCCGAGAAGAGCAACGAACTGCCGTCCTTCCTGAAATCCCGCGATACGTCGTCGCAGGAAAAATCTGCCGTGAAGTCGAATGACCGCAGGCCGACCGAAGAGGTATCGGAATACTTTAAGCGTCCGGCCTCGACGCGGGCCCCGGTGGCGGATGCATCCACGCGCCCGGCACCGACGCGGAGTGAGGAAGACGAGCTGGAAATTCCGGCCTTCCTCCGCCGCCAGGCGAACTAGGGCGGATTCCTCTAGCGAATCAATCAACTAACCAAAGTCTCTGAAGACGCCCGGAAACGCTCCGGGCGTTTTCGTTTGTGGATAGCGTGCACTTCCCGTGCCGGGTGCCGGAACTTCACAAATCGCCCATGTTTCGGGGCTTTCTAATGATGGCGAGAACCCGGCAGCAACCCGCCAAAAGCGGGTAACAAATGGTAAAAAACCGTGACTTGCCGCTGGGAGATCGAGGTTTATCGTGCATTCCAGCTTCTGGGGCGGGGTGCCCTTTGGGCAAGCCTTGGGGCGAACCACCGGCGACGGGCCGTGGTTTTCAAGACGGTGGGGAATGCGGGCGAACTTCCAGACGACTCTGGCCGAGCGTGTCGATCTCATGGGCCGCGGTGTCCATGGCGGTGCCGAATCGCGCGTTTCGCTGCTTCCGGCCGAACCGAACACCGGCATCGTCTTCGTAAAGGCGGGCGCGGCTCGCAGCCAGCGTATCAAGCTTTCCCCCGAAGCCGTCCGTAATACCGATTTCGCGACCGTGCTCGGCGACGAGAACGGCACGCTTTGCTCGACGGTCGAGCATCTCCTGGCCACTTTCGTCGGCCTCGGCATCGATAACGTCGTGGTTGAGGTCGAAGGCGGCGAGGTTCCCATTTTCGACGGCAGCGCGCTCGCCTTCATCGAGGCGATCGAGGCGGTGGGCATCGAGCACCAGGAGGCGCCGCGCCGCTATCTCAAGGTTTTGAAGCCGATCCGCGTCGCCCAGGGCCGCGCGAGCGGCGAATTGCTCCCCTATGACGCCGGTTTCCGCGTCGAGGTCGAAATCGATTTCGATCACGCGCTGATCGGCCATCAGCGCTATGCCGCGACCCTGTCGCCGGACACTTTCCGGCAGGATCTCGCCCCGGCACGCACCTTCGGTTTCATGAGCGATGTCGCTAAACTCTGGAGCGCGGGCTACGCCCTCGGCGCTTCGCTCGAAAACACCGTTTGCCTCGGCGAAGACCGTGTCCTCAATCCGGGCGGCCTGCGCTTCTCCGATGAATTCGTGCGTCACAAGGCGCTCGACGCCGTCGGCGACCTCGCCCTTGCAGGCCTGCCGATCCTCGGCCGCTATCACTCGGTTTGCGGCGGCCACAAGCTGAATGCCGCTGTCGTCGCGGCGCTTACCGCCGACCGTTCCGCCTGGACGGTGGTGGAGGCTCCGAAGGCCCGCGCCCGCGGCCAGGCCGAACTGGGCGTGCCGGTGGCAGTGCCGGCCTACCGGGCAGAATCCTGATTTCTCCGGATTTACGTTAATCTAGACGCCACAATCGGGTCCGAATCCCTCGCTACGCGGTAGCGGGGTCTTCGCATTACAGGTATGGAAGCGCCGCCGCTTCAATGCGGCCAACGCGGAGACGGGTGTTGCGTTCGATGGGATCTAACAATCGCAGTTCCGGCCGGTCGCGGATTGTCCGTTTGTTCGCGCTGCTTCTTGCCGCTGGCTGGCTCGCGGCATGCTCGACCGTTGACAAGAACGCAATTCCCGCCGACGAGCCGGCCGACGTCCTCTACAATCAGGGCCTGACGCTGCTCAACAAGAACGAGTATGCCGACGCCGCGAAGAAATTCGCCGAGGTCGATCGCCAGCATCCCTATTCGGAGTGGGGGCGCAAGTCGCTCCTGATGATGACCTACACCTATTACGCCGGCGGGCAGTTCGACGAGGCGATCATCGCCGCCAAGCGCTACATCTCGCTGCATCCGGGCAATCAGGATACGGCCTATGCGCAGTATCTGATGGCGTCGGCCTATTTCGACCAGATCCCCGACGTGAACCGCGACCAGGCGCGCACCCGCAAGGCGGTCGATGCGCTGCAGGAGGTCGTCCGCAAGTTCCCCGATACGGAATACGCCGAGAGCGCCAAGCAGAAAATTCAGGTCGCGCGCGACAATCTCGCCGGCAAGGAAATGACGATCGGCCGCTATTACATGGAGCGGCGCAACTTTATCGGCGCGATCAACCGCTTCAAGACGGTCGTGACGCAATACCAGACGACGCGCCACGTCGAGGAAGCCCTGATGCGGCTCGCCGAGTGCTACATGGCGCTCGGCATCACGGGCGAAGCCCAGACGGCGGCGGCCGTGCTCGGCCACAACTTCCCGAACAGCCCCTGGTACCAGGACGCCTACAAGCTCGTGGTGTCCGGCGGCAGCGAGCCGCGCGAAAACAAAGATTCGTGGATATCCAAGCTCTTCAAGGGCGAGAAGACCGGCAAGGACGCCTGAGCAGCCCGCCAGAACCGCTTGCTAGGACCGGCGGCTCCTGAGATAGACTCGAGCGATTCATGCTCGTTCATCTCTCCATACGCGACATCGTCCTGATCGATAAACTCGATCTCGATTTCGCGCCGAAACTTTCGGTGCTGACCGGTGAGACGGGCGCCGGAAAATCGATCGTGCTCGACTCCTTCAGCCTCGCGCTGGGCGCGCGGGGCGACGCCGCGCTGGTGCGGGCCGGCGCCGAGCAGGGGCAGGTGACGGCGGCTTTCGAGGTCGGCAAGAACCATCCGGCGCGCAAGGTGCTTTCCGAAAACGGCGTCGATGGCGACGAGCTGATCCTGCGCCGCGTGCAGCTTGCCGATGGGCGCACGCGCGCCTTCATCAACGACCAGCCGGTGTCGGTGCAGGTGCTGCGCGAAGTCGGCAAGAAGCTTGTCGAAATCCACGGCCAGCACGACGAGCGGGCGCTGATCGATTCCGCGACGCATCGCAGCCTGCTGGATGCCTTCGGCGGCAATCTCGATCAGGCGGCCGAAGTCGAGGCGCTGTGGAACGGCTGGCGCGAAGCGGTAACGAAAGCCGAGGAAGAACGCGCGCGTGTCGAAAAAGCCAATGCCGAGGCCGATTATATCCGCCACGCCGTCGAGGAGATGACGGCGCTCGCGCCGCAGCCCGGCGAGGAGAACGAGCTTGCCGAGCGGCGCGCCCGGATGATGGGCGCGGAAAAGATTTCCGAGGATTTGCGCGATGCGCATGAAACGGTGGCGGGTTCGGGCAGCCCGGTGCCGTCACTGTCGGCGTCGCTGCGCCGTCTGGAGCGGCGAACCAACGATGCCCCCGAGCTTGTCGGCGCTCCGGTGAAGGCGCTGGAGACGGCCATCAACGCGCTTGAAGAAGCGCGCGACGGGCTGGAGCGCGCGCTGCGCGCCGCCGATTTCGATCCGCAAGAACTCGAACGCATCGAGGAGCGATTGTTCGCGCTGCGCGCCGCCGCGCGCAAATACCGCACGACAGTGGACCAGCTACCGGAAGTCGCGGCGCGCTTTGCCGCCGATCTCGAGGCGATCGACCGGGGCTCGAAAAATCTCGCGAAGCTTGAAGCTGCCGCGAAAGAAGGCGAGAGCGCCTATCGCGCCGCCGCCGAGAAACTTTCCGCCGCCCGCAAGAAAGCGGGCACGGCGCTCGGCAAGGCGGTGAATCGCGAGCTTGCACCGCTGAAACTGGAGCGTGCCGAATTCATCGTCGAGATCGAAAGCGACGCAAAAGCCGCGGGTCCTGCGGGCATCGACCGCGTCGAATTCTGGGTGCGGACCAATCCGGGCTCTAAGCCCGGCCCGCTGATGAAGGTCGCCTCGGGCGGCGAGCTCGCGCGGTTTTTGCTGGCGCTGAAAGTCGTGCTGGCCGACAAGGGTTCGGCGCCCACGCTGGTGTTCGACGAAATCGATACGGCGGTGGGCGGCGCGGTGTCCGACGCGATCGGCGCGCGGCTCGCCCGGCTTGGCGAAAAAGTGCAGGTGTTTTCGGTCTCGCACGCGCCGCAGGTCGCGGCGCGCGCCGCGCACCACTTCCTCGTCAGCAAGGAACCGGCGAGCGCCAAGAAAGTTGTCACGCGGGTGCGGGCGCTCGAATCGAAACAGAAGCGCGAGGAGATCGCCCGCATGCTGGCCGGCGCCGAAGTCACCGAGGAAGCGCGGGCGGCGGCGGAGAAGCTGATCGCGGGAGCAGGGCGATGAAGAAGCGCGCAAGCGGCGCGCCCAAAGCGGTCGAGGACTTGAGCGAGAAGGAAGCCAAGGCCGAGCACGCCCGCCTCGAGACGGAAATCTCCCGCCACGACCAGCTATACTATCAAAAGGATGCGCCGGAGGTTTCCGACGCTCAATATGATGCGCTTCGGCAGCGTTACAACGCGATCGAGAAGCGCTTTCCCGATCTTAGAACGCTGACCAGCCTGTCGATGCGCGTCGGCGCGGCTCCGGCCGGGCGCTTCGCCAAAGTGAAGCATGCAGTGCCGATGCTCTCATTGGCCAATGCGTTCAGCGGTGAAGATGTCGAGGATTTCGCCGGGCGTATTCGCAAGTTTCTGAAACTCTCCGAAAACGAGCCGGTGGTTTTTGTCGCCGAGCCGAAGATCGACGGCCTGTCGATGTCGTTGCGCTATGAGAAGGGCGAGCTTGTCACGGCGGCAACGCGCGGCGACGGCAGCGTCGGCGAGGACGTCACCGCCAATATCCGCACGCTGAAATCCGTGCCGCAGAAACTCAAGGGCCGGAAGATCCCGGACGTCTGCGAGGTGCGCGGCGAGGTCTACATGACCAAGGCCGATTTCCTGAAGCTGAACGAGCAGCAAAAGAAATCGGGCAGCGACAAGGTTTTTGCCAATCCGCGCAATTCGGCGGCGGGTTCGCTTCGCCAGAAGGATCCGAAGGTCACGGCGTCGCGGCCGCTTGGCTTCTTCGCTTACGGCTGGGGCGAGATGAGCGAGATGCCGGCGAAGACGCAATCGGGCATGGTCGAGTGGTTCGAGCATTGCGGCTTCACCACCAATCCGCTGGCGAAAATCTGCCGTTCGGTGAAGGAGCTTGTCGCGTTTCATGCGAGCATCGAGGAGCGGCGCGCCAGGCTCGATTACGACATCGACGGCGTCGTTTACAAAGTCGATCGTATCGATTGGCAGGAGCGCCTGGGCTTTGCCGGCCGCGATCCGCGCTGGGCGATCGCGCACAAGTTTCCGGCGGAAAAGGCGATTACGGTGGTGAAGGATATTTCCATCACCGTCGGCCGCACCGGCGCGCTGACGCCGACGGCGATTCTGGAACCGGTCACGGTCGGCGGCGTCGTGGTGCAAAATGCGACGCTGCATAACGAGGACTACATCAAGGGCATCGGCGGCGACGGTGAGCCGATCCGCGAGGGCAGGGATATCCGTATTGGTGACACCGTAACCATCCAGCGCGCGGGCGATGTCATTCCGCAGGTGCTGGACGTCGATCTCGACGAGCGGCCGAAAAGCGCGAAGCCCTATCAGTTCCCGACGAAATGCCCGGTGTGCGGCAGCCATGCGGTGCGCGAGATCGATCCCGATACCGGGAAAGCCGACGCCGTGCGCCGCTGCACCGGCGTGCTGATCTGTCCGGCGCAGGCCACGGAGCGGCTCATTCATTTCGTATCGAGAAATGCGTTCGATATCGAGGGGCTCGGCGAGAAGCAGGTCGAGGCCTTCTTCAACGACAAGCTGGTGCGGACGCCCGCCGACATTTTCCGGCTGAAGAAAGAACAGCTTGTCGGCCGCGAGGGCTGGGGCGAGACATCGGCGAACAATTTGCTGCGCGCCATCAAGGCGCGCGAGACGATCGTGCTCAATCGCTTCATCTATGCGCTCGGCATCCGCCATATCGGCGAAACCAATGCCGTGCGGCTCGCGCGGCATTACGGTTCCGTGAAGGCCTTCCGCGACGGCGCGGTGGCGGCGGCGAAGGACGAAGAAGCCTTCGCGGAGATCACCCATATCGGCGGCATCGGCGAGGTGGTGGCAAAGGCCGTGGTCGAGTTCTTCAAGGAGAAGCAGAACCTCAAGGTGTTCGATGAGCTGGTGAAGGAAGTCGATGTCGAGCCGATGGAAGCGGTCAAGAGCGACAGCGCTGTTTCCGGCAAGACGGTGGTGTTCACCGGCGCGCTCGAGAAGATCACCCGCGACGAGGCGAAGGCGATGGCTGAAAAACTCGGCGCCAAGGTTTCAAACTCGGTTTCGAAGAAGACCGATCTTGTCGTCGCCGGGCCGGGCGCGGGCTCGAAACTCGCGGAAGCCAGGAAACACGGCGTGAAGGTGATCTCGGAAGACGAGTGGTTCAAGCTGGTCGGTTAACTAGCTGCGCTAAGCGATCCGCATCAGCGGCTCGGTCGCCTCGATCAGCCAGTCGCGCGCTTCACTGCCGACGAGCGGTGCGATCTCCGCGCGGACGCGAGCGTGATAGGTGTCGAGCCAGTCGAGTTCTTCCAGCGAGAGCATGCTCGGCAGCACCAGGCGGCGGTCGATCGGCGCGAGCGTCAATGCCTCGAACGACAGAAGTTTCTTCTCGGCGCCGGCCGGGGCCTTATGCGGCACGATCAATTCGAGATTTTCAATGCGGATGCCATAGGCATCCGTTTTGTAATAGCCGGGCTCGTTCGACAGGATCATGCCGGCTTCCAGCTTGGCGTTGCCCATTTTGGAAATGCGCGCCGGGCCTTCATGAACCGAGAGATAGCTGCCGACGCCGTGGCCGGTGCCGTGATCGAAGTCGAGACCGGCGCGCCACAGCGGTGCGCGGGCGAAACCGTCCAGCTGCGCGCCGGTGGTGCCTTCGGGGAAGACGGCGCGGGCAATGGCGATATGGCCCTTCAGCACCAGCGTGAAGCGCTCGCGCATTTCGTGCGCCGGATCGCCGACCGAAAGCGTGCGCGTGACATCGGTGGTGCCGTCTTCATATTGCGCGCCGGAATCGATCAGGAACAATTCGCCCTTTGAGATGCGGCGATTGGTCTTTTGCGTGACGCGGTAATGCACAATCGCGCCGTGCGGGCCGGCGCCGGCGATGGTCGGAAACGAAACATCCTTCAGCCAGCCGGTCTCGCGGCGGAAGCTCTCCAGCGCTGCAACGGCGTCGATCTCGGTCAGCTTGCCATCCGGTGCCTCGCGGTCGAACCAGGCGAGGAAATTGACGAGCGCCGCGCCGTCGCGCTTATGCGCCGCACGTGTGCCTGCAATTTCGGCCTCGTTCTTGACCGCCTTCATGCGGGTGACGGGATCGGCACCTTTGGCAACGGTGCCGCCAGCTTGCTCGATCACATCGGCCAGATGTTTCGGCGCGGTCGCCTGATCGAGGCGGATCGTCCTGCCCCTGGCAATGGCGGCAAGCGCCTGATCGAATGCCGGCGGCTCCTGCACATCGGCCACCTTCGAGAGCGCCGCGCGCACTTCGTTCGAAAGCTTGCGGCCATCGACGAACAACGACGGCTTGCCCTCACGCGGCACCAGTGCCCAGGAGAGGGGGAGCGGCGTGTGGGTTACGTCCGCGCCGCGGATGTTGAACGTCCAGGCGACGGAAGCGGGGTCGGACAGGATGGCGGCGTCGAGCTTCGCCTTGCCGAGCTCTTCCTGCAGCCGCCTGATCTTGTTCTCGGCGCTTTCGCCGGCAAATCGCATGTCATGCAGCACGACCTTTGAGAGCGGCGGCGCGGGGCGATCGCTCCAGATCGCATCGACCGGGTTTTCCGGCAGCGGCACCAGCATCGCGCCGGCGCGTTCGCAAGCCTTCTTCAGGTTCTCGACGCCGTCGATGGTGGTGCGGAGCGGATCGTAACCGAAATTGCCGCCCTTGAGGTTCTTTGCGATCCACTCGCTCGGAGGCGTTTCGACCAGATGCTCGATCGCGAACGCCGATGTATCGACCTGCGCCTTGGCCTCGAGCGTATAGCGGCCGTCGACAAACAGCGCCGCCTTGTCGGCCAGCACGACCGCGACACCGGCCGAGCCGGCAAAACCGGTGAGCCAGGCCAGCCGCTCCTCGCAGGCGGGCACGTATTCGTTCTGATGCTGGTCGGTGCGCGGGATGATGAAGCCATCAAGCTTGCGTTTCGCAAGTTCCGCTCGCAGCGCCGCGAGGCGCTCCTTGCCCCGGGAGGGATCGGTTTTTTCGCTGAAGGATTGAAATTTGGCCTCGAACATAAGCGCCTTCTAAGGCCGCGCGGCTTTTTCGTCCATCTTCCTTCGTATTCGTCCATAGAGGGCACGCATCACGGTACCGCCAGATCGCCCTCGTAAAGTGTTGCCCTTGGTGCCATTTTGTTCTCAAAGGATTCGTTGTGGCCGACCCGTTGAAGGATATCGAGGATTTCGCGCCGCCCGCGCCACGGCCGGGCGGGATCGCTGCGCGCGCCCGCGCGGCGGCGACGGGTAATGCTGGCTATCTCGAAGGGCTCAACCCGGAGCAGCGCGAAGCCGTCGAGTCGCTCGATGGCCCGGTGCTGGTGCTCGCGGGCGCCGGAACCGGCAAGACGCGGGTTTTGACGACACGCGTCGCGCATATTCTGGCGACCGGCCGGGCGTGGCCGTCGCAGATTTTGTCGGTGACTTTCACCAATCGCGCGGCGCGCGAGATGAAGGAGCGCGTCGGCAATATGGTCGGCGAGACGGTGGAGGGGATGCCGTGGCTCGGCACCTTCCATTCGATCGGTGCAAAGATCTTGCGGCGGCATGCCGAGCTTGTCGGACTCAAATCGAATTTCACCATTCTCGACACCGACGACCAAATTCGTCTCCTGAAGCAAATCCTTTCGGCCGCCGATATCGACGACAAGCGCTGGCCGGCGCGGCTGCTCGCCGGGATCATCGACAGCTGGAAAAACCGCGGATTGACGCCGCAACGAGTTTCGATGGGCGACGGCGCACAGTTCGCCGACGGGCGCGGGCGCGAGCTTTATGCCGCCTATCAGGAACGGCTGAAGACGCTGAACGCCGTCGATTTCGGCGATTTGCTGCTTGAGAACATCCGGCTCTTTCAGGAGCAGCCGGATGTGCTGGAGCAATACCAGAAGCGCTTCCGCTACATGCTGGTGGACGAGTATCAGGACACGAACGTCGCGCAATATCTGTGGCTCAGGCTGCTCGCGCAGGGCACGCGCAACCTGTGTTGCGTTGGCGACGACGACCAGTCGATCTATGGCTGGCGCGGCGCGGAAGTGGACAACATCCTGCGCTTCGAGAAGGATTTTCCCGGCGCGAAGGTCATCCGGCTGGAGCGCAACTATCGCTCGACCGGGCACATTCTCTCGGCGGCCTCGTATCTCATCGCTCACAACGAAAGCCGTCTCGGCAAGACCCTGCACACCGAAGACGTCGATGGCGAGAAGGTCAACGTCACCGGGGCATGGGACTCCGAAGAGGAAGCGCGCGATGTCGGCGAGGAGATCGAGCAGCTTCACCGCAAGGGCCACCGGCTTTCGGAGATCGCCATTCTGGTGCGCGCCTCGTTCCAGATGCGCGAATTCGAAGATCGCTTCGTCACGCTCGGCCTGCCGTATCGCGTGATTGGCGGCCCGCGCTTCTATGAGCGGCAGGAAATCCGCGATGCGCTCGCCTATTTCCGGGTGATTGTGCAATCGGCGGACGATCTGGCGTTTGAGCGCATCGTCAATGTGCCGAAGCGCGGCCTTGGCGATTCCAGCGTGCAGATGCTGCACGATTATGCCCGCGCCAATAACGTGCCGCTCCTCGATGCCGCGCGCGCGATGTCGCTGACCGAGGACATGAAGCCGAAGCAGCGCGGCTCGTTGCGCGAGCTTGTCGCGTCGTTCGACCGCTGGCGTAATCAGCTGGAGTCCTTGCCGCATACGGAACTGGCCGAAATCGTGCTGGAGGAATCCGGCTACACCGACATGTGGCAGAAAGAGCGCACGGCGGAAGCCGCCGGACGCCTCGAAAACCTCAAGGAGCTCGTGCGCTCGATGGAGCAGTTCGAGAACATGGCCGGCTTCCTCGAGCACATTTCGCTGGTGATGGATGCCGAGAGCGGCGCGGGGCAGGATGCGGTCAGCATCATGACGCTGCATTCGGCCAAGGGCCTCGAGTTCGACACGGTGTTCCTGCCGGGCTGGGAAGAGGGGCTTCTGCCGCACCAGCGATCGTTGGACGATCAGGGCCGCGCGGGGCTCGAGGAAGAGCGGCGGCTCGCCCATGTCGGGCTCACGCGGGCGAGAAAGCGCGCGAAAATTTATTTCACGTCGCATCGGCGCATCCACGGCATGTGGAATTCGACGGTGCCGAGCCGTTTCCTGGATGAATTGCCGGAAAAGAGCGTCGAGGTGACGGAAGCCAAAGGCGGCTGGGGCCAGCCGGTGAGCCGCTTCGATCGCGTCGAGCCGTTCTCTTCAAGCTATGACACGCCCGGCTGGCAGCGCGGCCGCGCCCAGAAGAGCCAAAAGGACGAGAGCGGGATCCCGGAAGGCCAGCGCAACTTCAAGCGCGGCCCGGTGACGATCAACGCCAGGGCCGTGGACCGGACGCCATCGGCAAACGGTTCATTCCGGCTGGGCGAGCGCGTCTTCCACCAGAAGTTCGGCTATGGCCGCGTGACCGAAGTCGATGGCAACAAGCTCACCGTCAATTTCGAGAAGGCCGGCGAAAAGCGTGTCGTCGAAAATTTCGTTGAACGGGTCTAGCTCGTGGAAGCGCAGGATCTAACCCACATCGTCCGAGTCGCAGCCGACGAGGCTGTTGCCAAGCGAATTGCTAACTTTTTCGCGGAAACTTTCGACCCCGAGGAAGTGGCGGCGTCGGCTTTCGAAACCGCCGAAGGCTGGAGCGCCGAAGTGCATTTTGCGCAGGCGCCGGATCGCGTGCGTGTCGAGGATTTGCTGCGGGCGGCGGATGTCGATCCGGCAAAAGCCGTGTTCGAGACCGTCGCCAAAAAGGATTGGGTGGCGCTGAGCCTCGAAGGTTTGAAGCCCGTCCGCATCGGGCCGTTCGTCGTGCACGGCGCGCATGATCGGGCCAAGGTCGGCGCGCAGGAGATCGGCATCGAGATCGAGGCCGCGCTTGCGTTCGGCACGGGGCACCACGGCACGACGCAGGGCTGTCTTGCCGCGATCGAGGAATTTTCCCGGCGTGGCCGTCCGAAACGCACGCTCGATCTCGGCACGGGTACGGGCGTGCTGGCGATAGCGGTTGCGCGGCGTTGCCGCCGGCCGGTAATCGCGAGCGATTTCGATCCGGTCGCTGTCGCAACCGCAAAAGAAAACGCCCGGCAAAACCGGGCGGGTAATTTCATTCGTTTCACGAAGGCGGCGGGCACGAATGCGCCGCTTATTCGCAACCATGCGCGCTACGACTTTGTGCTCGCCAATATTCTGCTGCCGGTGCTGAAACAGCTTGCAAAACCGGTTCGCCCGTTGCTTGCGCGGGGCGCGACGGTCGTGCTGTCGGGGCTGCTGCCTTCGCAGGCCAATGCGGCGGCGAGCATCTGGCGTGCGCAAGGGCTCACGTTGCAGACGCGCCGGACCATGGACGGCTGGACGACCCTGACATTCCGCCGGGTCATCCGGCCGCAACGTCACTGAATGTATTTGTGGCGGCGGAGAGAAGCCTCGACCTGCTTCGTGCGGGTCTCGACAAAGGCCTTGTAAAGGCGGGTCAGCGCGATCGTCAGAGCGGTCATCGGTGTCTCCTTTGGTTGGACACCCTCGGTATGGCGTTTCTCCAGACCCGCAAAACATAGGCTTTCCCGCCGGAAAGGGTATTGGCCCTGGCGCATGCCACCTGCGTGGCCGCCGCATGCCGCATTGCCAACGCGTTAAGGGACGGCTTTCCGATCAGTTGCGCGGCGGCATGCCGATGGCACGGCCGATTTCGGGCGGGCGCGGCAGCGTGCGGTGCGCCGACTTCATGATGGCAAGGCGTTCAAGCACGTCGTCGGGGAAGGGAACGACCTTCTTCGCTTTCATATCGACGTGAAGGGCGAGTTGCTCGGAAGTCGCCGACACCCAGTCTTCCGTGGCGTGGTGAAGTTCGGCATAGAGGTGAAGCCGTTTCGTGTCGTAGTCGATCAGCCGGATCGCGGCGCGCACCGGCATGTGCGCGCCAAGCTCCCGCAGGTAGCGGACATGCGCCTCGGCGGTGAAGAACGAGGCGCTGCGCTCGCGCACGTAATCAGGACCGAGACCGACGAGGAAAAATGCTTCATCGACCGCGCGGTCGACCAGCACGTTGTAATAGGCCATGTTGAGGTGGCCGTTATAGTCGATCCAGGACGGATCGACGGTCATGACGGACGATACGAACGGCGCGAAAAAGACCGGCTCGAAATCAATGCGGGCTGGCATCGGGTGGCGTTTCTTTGTCTCCCATCAGTGATGATGCAATGCCGCAGGCTTTCGCGCAATGGTATGGGCTCTGTAAGCGGCCGGATTCTGCTAGGCTGCGGCAAGAAAACTACTCCATCGAACCATACGATGAATAAAGCCCTATGAGCCATGTTCAGCAGCGCCCGGCCGCCGAAGCGGTCGAGCAGGTCAAATCGGCGCTCGCCGCCCGTTTCGGCAACAAGCTCTCGACCGCCGAGGCGGTCCGCCAGCAGCATGCCAACACCACCACCTGGCTCGCCAATGAGGCGCCGGACGCGGTGGTATATGCCGCCTCAACTGAAGACGTGCAGGCGGTGGTGCGGCTCTGCGCCGAGCACCGGGTGCCGGTCATTCCCTTCGGTACGGGGACGTCGCTCGAGGGCCACATCAATGCGCCGTTCGGCGGGGTGTCGATCGACCTCTCCGAAATGAACGCGATCCGCGCCGTCCATCCCGAAGACCTCGATTGCGTGATCGAGCCGGGCGTGACGAGGAAGCGCCTCAACGAATATCTGCGCGATCAGGGCCTGTTCTTCCCCATCGATCCCGGCGCCGATGCCTCGCTTGGCGGCATGGCTTCGACGCGGGCGTCGGGTACCAATGCGGTGCGCTACGGTACGATGAAGGACAATGTGCTTTCATTGAAAGCCGTGCTCGCGAACGGCGAGGTGCTGACGACCGCACGGCGGGCGAAGAAATCCTCGGCGGGCTACGACCTCACGCGGCTCTTTGTCGGCTCCGAAGGAACGCTTGGCGTCATCACCGAGCTGACGTTGAAACTCGCCGGCATTCCCGAAGCGGTGTCGGCGGGCGTCTGCGCATTTCCGTCGGTGGAAGCCGCCTGCAACACCACGATCGCGACGATCCAATCGGGCATTCCGGTCGCGCGCATCGAGCTTCTCGATGCGCTGCAGGTGAAGGCTTGCAACGCCTATTCGAAACTCGATTTGAAAGAGACGCCGACCCTGTTCGTCGAATTTCATGGCTCCGACGCGAGCGTTGCCGAGCAGGCCGAGCGCTTCGGCGAGATCGCCGCGGAATTCGGCGGCGGCCCGTTCGATTGGGCAACACGGGCCGAAGACCGCACAAAGCTCTGGCAGGCGCGTCACGATGCCTATTGGGCGGTGGTCAACATGCGCAAAGGCTGCCAGGCCTTCGCGACGGACGTATGCGTTCCGATATCGAAGCTTGCCGAATGCGTGACGGCGACGCAGGAAGACATCAAGAAATTCGATCTCATTGCGCCGATTGTCGGCCATGTTGGCGATGGCAATTTCCATGTCGCAGTGTTGCTCGATATGAGCGACGCCGGGGAGGTCGCGCGCGCGAAGAAGTTCAACGAAGCCCTGATCGCGCGCTCGCTGTCGATGGATGGCACCTGCACCGGCGAGCACGGCGTCGGCGAGGGCAAGATCCAGTATCTCGAAGCCGAGCATGGCGCGGTCGGCCTTGCGGCGATGCGCGGCGTGAAGCGCGCGCTCGATCCCGATAACATCATGAATCCCGGCAAGATATTCGCGCCTTAGTAGATCGCGCGGACATTTTCCCGCCGTATTCCAGCGTGCAAGGCCCGGTTCGCACGCGCGTTTTTTACTCGACGCGCGGCGCTTCCTGACGCAATTTCAGGCGGATAGAGCATGACCTCCGAAGAGTGTGACGCGGTTTTCGGATAAGACCATGCTCCTTGAGGAGCGGCTGATTGCAACACGGTTTACTGGCTTTGGGCCTCGCGCTGATCGCGGCGATTGTCGCGGCACTCGGAGCGCCTTTATTTGTTGACTGGAACGCCTGGCGGCCCGAATTCGAACAGCGCGCGAGCGCGCTTGTCGGCACGCCTGTCACGATCAAGGGTTCGATTGAAGCCTCGATCCTGCCGACGCCGGCTTTCGTTATGCGCGACGTTACGGTGGGTGATGCGGCGCAAGGCACCGGCCTCACGGCAGGGCAGATCCGCGGCATCCTCTCGTTAGGCGCGTTGTTTCGCGGTGCGGTGGAAGCGGAGGAGATCGTTTTCACCAAGCCGACGCTGCGCCTCACGCTCGGCGCCGATGGCCGCATCGCTGTCAAAAAGACGGAGGGCGAGCCGGGGCCGCTTTCGGTCTCGCGCTTCACGATCGAAGGCGGCCGGCTCGTTCTCGACGATCGCGCCAACAAGCGGCAATATCAGTTCAACGATATCGCGGCTGCCGGCGAGTTGCAGTCGCGCGCCGGTCCGCTGAAGCTGGAGGCTTCTTTCGCGCAGGACGGCAAGCCCCGCAACAATGCGTGGAAGCTGCGCGCCTCGAGCGGACAGTTCAACGACACCAACGGCAGAGCGCGATTTTCGCTGACACGCGCCGACGGGCTTTCATTCGATGCGGACGGCATGCTCTCGCTCGAAAAGGCGAAGCCGCGTTTTGAAGGAAAGATCAATCTCGCGCAGCCCGGCGCCATGCCGTGGAAGCTCGCGGCGAATGCGATCGCAAGTCATGCCGCGCTCAAGCTTGAAGGACTTGAAATCTCGTTCGGCGCACCGGATGCGCCGGCCGAGTTCTCAGGCGAGGCGCAGGTGAGTTCCTTGCAGCGCGGCGTGTTCGACGCCGAGCTTTCCGCAAAGTTCGTCGATCTCGACAAGGCGCTCGGCGCGCAGAACAAGAGCGCCGCGGCGGTGATCGCGCAGCTGCGCGACACGCTGGCAGGCTTCCGGGGCGATCCGCTTACGGGAAAACTGAAGCTTTCGGTCGCCCAACTCGTCGCCGGCGGCGGTACCTTGCGCGATGTCGAAAGTGTGCTTGCCTGGCGCGATGGCGCGCCTATGCCGGAGCGGCTGAATGCGCGGCTGCCCGGCCGCGGCGCCGTTCAGCTCAGCGGCGCGCCGCTTGCGGATGGCAGCTTCAAAGGCCGCTGGGCTGTGTCGGCGGAAGAGCCCGCGGCGCTCGCCGAATGGAGCGGCGTTCTGCCAGCCGACGTGATGGGCGAAGGCAGTTTCAGGGTCGATGGCGGCCTTCTGGTTTCGGATCAAAAGCTCACGCTCGACCCGTTCCTGCTGACGATGGGCCCGGCGAAACTCGGCGGCGATCTCGTTTACAGCTGGCAGGCCGGCGGCCAGAACGCGCGCCTCGATGCAAAGCTCAATGGCAGCACGCTTGATCTTGCGCTTCTGCAGCCGCTCGCGCGCAAGTCCATCGCGAAGGATAACTCGCTCGCGATCCATGCCATGCTCGACATTCAGTCGCCGCGCATCTTCAGCCAGCCGGCGCGCCGCTTGAGCGCGTCCCTGTCGCGAAATGGCGATGTGATTGTGCTGGACCGGCTCGCAATCGAGGACATGGCGGGCGTTAATCTCAGCGCCAAGGGCGAGATTGCCTCCTATGCGGACAAGCCGAGGGGCAAGGTCGATTTCAGTCTCGATGCCGCGAACGCCAAAGGCCTCGATAATCTTGCGGGCATGTTGAGCGATCCGGATTTTGCGGCTTATCTTCGCCGCGTGACCGCCGCCGCCGCGCCGCTGCAGCTTGCGGGCAGCATCACCGGCGATGGCAAAGGCCCGGCGGTGATAATCGAGGCGAAGGGCAAAGCGAAAAACGCGCAAATCAGGCTTACGTCGCGCGGCGAACCGCTGAATTTTGCGATCGACGACACGAAGCTCGAACTCGATGCGCCGGATGCCGCCAATCTTGTCGCGCTTCTCGGCCTGCCGATGCCTGAGCCGCTTGCGGGCCAGGGCCATTTCGAAATTGCGATCGGCAAGAAAGATAAAGGCGCCGCGCCGCTGAGAGCGCAGCTCGTGTTTCCCGGCATCGATCTTTCGGCGGATGGCGCTTTGCGCTTTGCCGAAAAAATCGAGCCGCGCATCAATCTCAAGCTCGAGGCGACGGATTTCCGCGCGCTGTCCATGGCCGCGGCACGGATCAGGGATAGCGTCGTGCCCGCGAGCGGCACCGCGCGCTTGATCCGCGACGAGGGTGGCGTGGCGCTCGAGGATCTTGCGATCGATTTCGGTGACACGCGCGTGCGCGGAAGGATGACGTTCAGGGGTGTCGAACAGCCCGTGCTTTCGGGCGATCTTACGCTCAATCGCAGCGATCTGACGACGCTGCTCGCGCTCGGGATCGGGCGTATGGACGAGGCCGGCGCGGGTGCGCTGTGGTCGGACGCGCCGCTCGGCACGCCGCCGCTCGCCGGGGCGAGCGGGGATTTTGCCATTCAAAGCGCCGCACTCGGACTGTTCGGCAATCTGACGGCCACCGGCGCGCGGATGAAGCTCCGCTTCAGCGGCACTCAATTCGCGGTCGAGGATCTTTCCTGCGATCTTGCGGGCGGCAAGCTCACGGGGCAGGCGCGCATTTCGCGTCCTGACCTGATCGCTTTCGACGGCAAGCTCTCGCTGGAGGGCGCCGATGTTTCACGGCTGATTTCGCCCGCCGACTGGCGCTCTCGCCTTCACGGCAAGGGTGACGTTTCTCTTGAGCTTGCAGGGCAGGGCGCTTCGCTCGCGCAGCTCATCGGCAACATCGCGGGGCGCGGCAAATTCACGCTTGCCGATACCGAGATCGAAAAGTTGTCGCCGGGCGCGCTTGCAAAGGTTTTTGCCGCGGCTGGCAAGAACCTGCCGGATGAAGCGAACGTCCGGATGCAGCTCGCGAAGGCGCTCGACGATGCGCCACTCAAGATTGCCAAGCTGGAGGGCCCGATCGTCGCGGCAAACGGCGTGATCCGCGCCGGCAAGGCTGTGGCAAAAGCGGGGAATGCCGATACCGTATCGAATGTCTCGTTTGACCTCAGCCGCTTTTATCTCGATGCGAATGTGACGTTCGAAAACCCGGCTCCGAAAGGCATGAGCGCCAGGCCTGCCATCACCGTGGCTTGGCGCGGGCCGATTGCGGAGCCCGCCAGGAATATCGAAATCGCGCCGCTGATGGCGGCGCTGTCGCTGCAAGCGATGGACGGTGAAATGCGCAGGATCAACGAGCAGGGCCGGGCGCTTCCGGTCAATATGCAGCCGGTTCCGCCACTTGCGACCGAAACGCCGCCGGCGCCAAAGCCGAAAGTTTCGCCGCCGCCGCGTCCGAAAACCGCGCCGGCACCGCAAGGCAACCGGCAGCTAAAGCTCGATCCGATTCATTAAAGCGATTTCCGTTCGTATGTGACGAAGGTGTAGGGGAGCGAGTCGCGCTCGCCCTGATGCGGCCCGTCGCGGCGCGTCACCTTCCATTCGTTCCTGTCGAACGCAGGAAAAACGGTGTCGCCTTCGGGCGAGCCGTGGACTTCGGTGATTTCGAGCCTGGCCGCAATCGGCATCGTCTCGGCGAATACGACGCTGCCGCCGATGATGGCGATCTCGTCGATGCCGCGCGCGTCGGCGTCCTTCTCGGCGAGCGCGAGCGCGTCCTTGAGGTTGGTAGCCGTCACCGCGCCCTCGGCCTTGTAGTTCGGGTTCGAGCTGATGACGATATTCAGCCGGTTCTTCAGCGGCCCGCCCATCGACTCGTAGGTCAGGCGGCCCATGACGATCGGCTTGTTGATGGTGAGCTCCTGGAAGTGCTTGAGGTCGCCGGGAATTTTCCACGGCAGCTGGCCGTCTTTGCCAATGACGCCGTTCTCGGCGACGGCCACGACCAGAACGAGTTTTTTCATGTTTATTTCTTGCGGAATTTGTCGAGGCTGACGACCTGCGCGCTCGGCTGCGCAGCAGCGTCTTCTTTTGCGCCGTCTTCTCTCGTGTCGTCCTTGCCCGATTTTTTGGCTGGGCTTTCGGCGTCCTTTCGCTTCGCACGGGCGGAAGCCTTCGGCATTTCTTCGGGCTCCGACGCGGCGCCGCGCGGCGCAGGGCGGCGTTCCGCGGCGGGCGTCCCGCTGTCCGCTTCATTCGCGGCGCTGCCGGCCATGGTTTGGGCGTCGGTCGCGATCTCGAACTGCAGACCGAACTGCACCGACGGATCGTAGAAGCCCTTGACCGCGTCAAACGGGACAATGAGCTTTTCGGGCACGCCGCCGAACGAGAGTCCGATCTCGAACTGCTTGTCGGTGACCGCGAGATCCCAGAACTGGTGTTGCAGCACGATCGTCATGAAGTGGCTAGCGGGCGACTTCTTGAGCTGCTGCTGGCGCAAGCGCTCGGAAATCTTGACGCCGGGCGCGTCAAAGTTGAACTCGATAAAAAAATGGTGATCGCCAGGCAGGCCGTTTTTTGCGGCATCCGACAATACCTTGCGGACAACGCCGCGTAGCGCGTCCTGAGCGAGCAAATCGTAGCGGATCAAGTCAGCCATATCTGCACTCAAGCCGATTCCAGCCGTGATGAGAAGGACGTGCGCAACGAAAGTGGGGGCTTCTGTTGCCAGGTGCCCCCGGACCCCGCCTAAAGGTGCAAACCCTTAGGGCTTGAGTTTCGGTATTTCAAACCGCTTACGCGGCCTGAGCAACCGGAGCGTAGTTGTCGTTGGCAACTATGCATGGCCCGATAACGACGGAACCATCCCGAGCAAAAGCCTCGCCCTTTACGCCCTCGTCGATCCTGGTTCGCCCCCGCCGAAATTCGATTCCTTCAATTCATCGAAGCGAATTTTGGTGGAGGCGCCGGGTACTGCCCCCGGGTCCGAATGGTTTATTGCGGCGCGCGTTTATTGCCATAGCTGGCTTGCGCCAGCGGAACGAATATAGGCATTTTCCTTCGGTAAAAAAAGGGCCGACTCAACGGGAGTTCATCATCCGCAAAGGCAGCCGCTTTCACGGTTTCGGAAATGGTTTCGCCCTCGTGCTTTGCGCGCTGGCGGCATTCGGCATGCCTGCGCTCGCGCAGACGAAGACCGTTCCGCCTTCGACAACGCGCCTGAAGGCTGTAACCGTCACCGCGCAGAACGGCATGGTGGTGACGGACGATGCGATTGCCACGCATATCGGAGCCGAAGTGTTACGGCAGGGCGGCAATGCGGTCGATGCGGCGGTCGCGGTCGGTTTTGCGCTTGCGGTGACGTTTCCCAATGCCGGCAATCTTGGCGGCGGCGGCTTCATGATGGTGAGGCTCGCGGATGGCCGTATTGTCGCCATCGATTATCGTGAGACCGCGCCGTTCGCGATGACAAAGACCGCTTTCCTCAACGCACGCGGCGAAGCTGATCCGAAGAAATCGCGCGAGGAGGGGCTTGCGGTCGGCGTGCCGGGCACGGTGGCGGGGCTTTCGCTTGCGCTCGAAAAATACGGCTCGGGCAAGTTCACGCTCGCCGATCTCGTGCAGCCTGCGATCACGCTTGCGCGCGACGGCTTTACGGTGGGCGAGCCGCTTGCCGAGTCGATCGAGCAGTCGCGCGATACGCTGGCGCGGTGGCCTTCGACGAAGCCGATCTTCTTCGCCGCCGATGGCAGCGCGCCGAAAGCAGGCGATAAATTCGTGCAGAAGGATCTTGCCGAGACGCTCGCAACGATTGCGCGGGAGGGGCCTCGCGGCTTCTATCACGGCCCGGTGGCCGAGAAGATCGCGCGCGCGGTGAGCGAGGCCGGCGGCGTGATGACGACCGAAGACCTCGCGCAATACGAGGCCGTGGAGCGAAAGCCGCTGCGCGGCACCTATCACGAGTACGATATCGTTTCGATGCCGCCGCCGTCGTCGGGCGGCGTTCATCTCATCCAGATCCTGAACATTCTCGACGGCTTCGATCTTGCGCCGCTCGGACCTGCATCGGGGCAGGCGGCGCATATTCGCGTGGAGGCGATGAAACTCGCCTATGCCGACCGCGCCGAATATCTCGGCGATCCGGATTATACCAAAATCCCGGTCGATGGTCTGATCTCGAAAGAATACGCGGGCTCGCTGCGCAAGCAGATCGACCCGGAACGGGCACGGGCCTCGAAAGACATCAAGCCGGGCAATCCGGTGCCGTTCGAGAGCGATCACACCACGCATTATTCGATCGTCGACAAGGACGGCAATGCGGTCGCCAACACCTATACGCTTAACCTGCGTTACGGTATCGGCCTCGTCGCCGAAGGAACGGGTGTGCTGCTCAACAACGAGCTGGACGATTTCGCCGCCAAGAAGGGCGCGCCGAACGCCTTCGGTCTCGTCGGCGGCGAAGCGAACGCGCCGGGGCCGGGCAAGCGGCCGCTATCCTCGATGGCGCCGACCTTCGTGCTGAAGGGCGGCAAGCTCGTGCTCGTCACCGGCTCGCCCGGCGGCAGCCGCATCATCACCACGGTGGCGAACGTCATCATCAATTTCATCGACTACAAGATGTCGCTTGCAAACGCCGTTGCGGCACCTCGCATCCATCACCAGTGGATGCCGGACGAGGCTCGGGTCGAACCCGACGTGCCGCCGGATATGGCATGGCTTCTGGAGCGGCGCGGCAACAAGGTGGTGCCCGGCGGCCCGTGGGGCGCCGCGCACTCGATCCTGATCACCGATAAGAATTTGCAGGGTGTTGCCGACCCGCGTGTCGCGGGGGCGGCAGCAGAAGGCTATTAGGCGGCTTCGTAAACCGAAGCGGCGAGTTGCGTTGTCCCGGCGCCGCGATTTTCGGCGCGGCCGTCGAGCCAATCTTCATTTTCCGCGAGCGCATAAAACGAACTCGCAAGGCGCATTTGTATCTCGCGAAACTCGTGCTCTTCGGTCGCGAGTTCGGCCTGCCGTTCGCATTCGGCGGCCATGATCCGGAAGCGCTCGGCTTTCGTTTTCGACATGACACTGCTCCGTATTCTTTCTGAGCGTCGACGCCGTCCGGATAGCCATCGCTCATGACGAGCGTATGACCTCATCCGGCCCCGTGCGATTCACCTTGTTGATGCTTTGCGTCATGAAGGTGGCCCGCAGCGCGACACAGCGACGCAAGCGGCCTGTGGGGCAAATTAAAATCGCGTAAGGCGGTCAACAAATCCGCGTAAGGAACGCGTAATGAAAAACTTCGTGATGCGGGAGCAGACTTGGATACGGGAGCAGGCTTGGATGCGGGAGCAGAGTTGGATGATGCAATGAAGGAACCGTGACCGCTTTACGGCATTTTACTTGTCTCATCGTTTGGAGATTCAGATATGGCTCGTCGATATTCCAAATCAGCTGGCAAGGAAGTCGAGCGCGAGATGCGGCGCTACAAGAAGGGGAAGGCGAAAAGCGGCAAGGGAGGCAAAGGCGGCAAGGTAAAAAGCCGCAAGCAGGCGATCGCCATCGGGCTTTCGAAGGCGCGCAAGAAAGGCAAGAAAGTGCCGAAAAAGCGCAAAAAATCGCGCAGGAAATCGCGCCGGAAATCATGAAAGAAATAGCCGGCGCCATCCGCCCGCCCAGCTTTCTTTAACGCCCGGTTTTGGCTAGTAATTGCCCACCGGGCGGCGCCCGGAAAAAAGCAAAATCGCCGTGCTTGATGGGCGGATGGGAGAGTTCGCATGAGGATTTTGTTTGCGGGAGCGGCTTACCTGCTGCTGACGGCGGCGGCTTTTGCGCAGGCAAACGCTACGATCGATCCGGAAATGTTGCCGGAAAACCGCGCGATCGATCAGCGGTATCGCAACACATTGCAGCGGTTGCCCGACGGCCAGGAAAGCAACGACCCCTGGCGCAAATTCCGCGCGGTCGAGACCGAAAGCAAGCCGAAACCGGCCGGCAAGAAATCGAATTGACCTAGCCGCCCGGTTCGAAGCCCGCTTCGTCGTAGCAACTCTGGTGCGCCGGCGGGAACATACGTTCCCATTCGTAAAGACGGCGAAAGTCGGCGGTATCAACGACTTCGCTCATGCACTGGCAATAGATACGGCGGGCGCCAGGCCGATCCTTGCCGCTATTGAGTGAGTTGACACAGAACTCGACCCATTTCGCTTTTTCTTGCGGCGAGCCGTCGTAATCCGCGACGGCTGCGGTACCCGAGATGAACATGAACAAGGCGGCAAATGGTAAGTAAAATCGAATCGAAAGCGGCATCGGCAAGCTCCGTTTGGGCGGTGCTGTGTCGCGCAAGCCAGGTTCGCCGGATGTGACGGCCGGCACATTCGCGCCGTCTTGTTCATGGCAAGCCGTCGCTCGCTATACAAAGCACGGGGCCTGCCGGATACTGGCCACGCAACAGGGGAGTTCCTCGATGGCTGAACAGCAGCAGTACGACGATAACGTAGTGAAATTCTCGGTCGAAAACGGCCAGCAGCCTGGCACCTACGAGCTTTACATCAAGACCAAGAGCGAAGAGTTCGATTTCCAGATCAACGCCGAAATGCTCCAGCAGCTCGGCGACGCGATCTACGCGGCGATCGACAAGAACGAAGGCAAACAGTGACGCCGGAGGCGCCGATGCTGCTTGCGCGGATCGTCGCGGGACTGGCCGGCGCCTTCTTCGCCTATTGGTCGCTGATTTATTTCGGCGTCGTTTTCCAGCACTTCGACGTGATCGCGCTCGGCGCCGGCGCGGTGGCCGGGCTGATCGCGGCCTTTCTCGGGTGGTTCGTGCTGTTCGCCGACAATCCGCAAGAGCGCTCGCGCATGGTGTGGACGCTCGTGATCGGAGCCGGAATTGGGCTCGCCTGTTTTCTCGCCGGCTTCGCCGGCCCGATTGTCTTCACGCCGGACGCCAACCAGGGCCCGCTCCTCGGTATCTTCATTACCGGGCCGCTCGGCTTCCTCGCAGGCTGTGTCGCGGGCTTTGCCTGGACCCGGCTGAAAATGTGACGGCCGTCATAACGGCTTTCGCCATGCCATGCTGGATAGCCGCATGGATATGGAGATTGCACATGATGGCTTTCGGGAATCAGTCGATCACGTTTCTGCACTACATGGCCTATTTTCTGGCGGGTGCGCTGCTCGCCAACGGCGTGCCGCATTTCGTCAAAGGCATTTGCGGCGAGAAGTTCGAGACGCCAATTGCGCTCTGGCGCGGTGAGAAACAGTCGGCGCCCTGGATAAACGTGGCCTGGGGCTGGGTGAATTTTGCGATCGGCGCCGCGCTATTGCACTATTTCACGCCGGTGCGGATTCCCGCGCCGATCGAGCCTTGCATCACAGCGAGTCTCGGCGCGCTGGCGAGCGCGGTTTATCTGGCGCAGAAGTTTGGCAAGCCGCTCAAGACGAAGCGCTCTCGCAAATGAAAAAGGCGGCGTTTGCTCGCCGCCTTTTTCTTTCTTTACGCCGCGCTGCGGATCAGCGTTGCTTGATAAACGTCCCGTCCTGCAACTCCTGCACTGCCTGCACGAGTTGCTCGCGGGTGTTCATCACGATCGGGCCATACCAGGCGACGGGCTCCTCGATCGGCTTGCCCGACACGAGAAGGAAGCGCACGCCCTGATCGCCGGCCTGCACGGTGACTTCGTCGCCGCGGTCGAACACGACGAGCGAGCGATCGCCGGCATCCTCACGGACGAGGATTTCCTCGCCGTTCGGGCCTTCCTCCTCACGCAGCACGCCGAACGGATTCGACGCGTAGCCGAAAGTGCCGCTGCCGGCGAAGACATAAGCGAAGGCGTGACGATCGACCTCAACCTTCAGCGTCTTCTTCTTGCCGGGCGCGACCGAAACGTCGAGATAGCGCGGATCGGCCGCAACACCTTCGACCGGGCCTTTCTTGCCCCAGAAATCGCCGGTGATGACGCGCACTTTCGTGCCGTCGTCGTCGGTCACTTCGGGGATCGCCGAGGAGGGGATGTCCTGATAGCGCGGCGCCGTCATCTTGAGATGCGAAGGCAAATTCGCCCAAAGCTGAAAGCCATGCATCTGGCCCCTGGCATCACCTTTCGGCATCTCCTGATGCATGATGCCGCTGCCCGCGGTCATCCACTGCACGTCGCCGGCGCCGAGCGCGCCGCGATTGCCGAGGCTGTCGCCGTGGTCGACGGTGCCCGCGAGAACATACGTGATCGTCTCGATTCCGCGATGCGGGTGCCAGGGAAAGCCGGCTTTATAATCCTCGGGATTATCGTTGCGAAAATCGTCGAACAGCAAAAACGGATCGAACTGCTCGGTTTTCCCGAATCCGAAACCGCGCTGCAGCTTGACGCCCGCGCCCTCGATCGTGGGTTGCGGTTTGATGATTTCCTTTACCGGGCGAAGGGACATGGCATCGATCCTCAGGCGAGGGGCCGCTGGTTAGGTTTCAGAATGTGGCTTTGCGTTTTCGGAGATTGCGCCGCTCGCATGGCCTATGTGGGCCTGCGGAGCCGCTGATGCAATGAAGCGGACGCATGGAGGCCATGCGTCCGCTTCAGGCCGGGAGAATAGGCAGGTCAGGCCGGCTCCGGTTGTTCGGCCGGCTCCTTTACTTCAAGCACGGTAAGCGTGCGCCATTCGCCGGCAGGGTTCTGCCAGTCGATGGTCTGGCCTTTCGAGAGGCCAATGAGCGCGGCGCCGATGGGCGTCAGCACCGAGACACGCCTTGCGGCAATGTCGGCGCGGTCGGGGTAAGTGAGCGTGACTTCGCGCACTTGCCCTGACGAATCGTCGCGGAACGACACGGTCGAGCCCATGCGGACGAAATTACCGCCATTTGCGCTCTCGAGCACGCGCGCGCGTTCGATCTCGCGCGCGAGGTAACCCGCGGTCTGCGGGTGACGGTCGAGGCCCGCCTGCGCCAGCGCCTCCAGGCGCTCGCGGTCGGCCGGAATGAGGGTGATCGGCGGAAGTTGTTTCATTTCATTTCTCCGTTCAGGCGGCTTGCGGGCCGGGATCCGGCGGATCTTGCGGGCCAGCGCCGGCTGTAAAATTTGGTCTCAAGGGTTCGACGTCCATGATGGTGACGAAATGCAGCGCGCCGAAAATGTCGCGGTACGGCATGCGATCGCCCTTGCGCAGACCCAGCATGGCCGCACCGACAGGCGAGAGCACCGACACTTCAAACTCGCTGTTCGAATAGTGATCGGGCAGCACGAACAGCCGCCGCCGCGTCGGGCCGAAATCGATGCGAAAACTCACCTGCTTGTTCAGCCCCACCGTTTCCTCGACGAGCGCATGATCGAAAACCTGGGCGCGCCGGATTTCCGCAAGCAGGAACGGCGCGGTCGGGTGTCCATCGCGCTCGGCTGTGCGGGCAATCTCTTTCAGGCGCCGGTGATCCTGACGCTCGATCTGCACCATGGGAAATGATGAACGGGACATGGTTCCTCGCGGAATCCTTCCTGCTTACGTTGCGAAATGTGAAATGGAGGATGAACGAAATCGTTCCGGACGGCGCGCAGCCGGCCGGTCAACCGCCTGCGTGCAGGCGGCCCGCGCGAATGGAAATGCGGTCAGCGTTCAGAACCATCATTTAAAGCTAGTGCGGTTACGCGCGGAGTCAAGATGACGAAGGACTATCCTCGACGCCGGTTTCCCGTTCGGGTTTTCGCTTTTCCCTTTACCGCGCATTTGCTCTGCAGCCCGGTTGCAACGCATGCCAATAGGGCTTTCCGGCTGCAACGCGGCAGGAATTCCTTGGGATTGGGGCTGGATCTCCGCCCGGTTGCCACATTTGCCAAATTTTCGACATGGAACCAGCCGTCTATACGGCGGTTTTATGCAGGCAACACCGGCATTCGCCATTGATGGGTTTCACAAAGGAGAGGGTTCTCATGAAGTTTTCATCCCGTATTCGCACTTCGCTGTTCGCGCTTGCCGCAGTTGCGGGCGCCGGTTTTGCGACGGTGCCGGCAGCCCATGCTGACACCTGCAACATCCGTTTCAGCGTGTTCAAGGCGGGCTGGTTCATCGGCGGTTCGGGCGGCAGCGGCACCATGTCCTGCCGCGGCCGCAGCTACCCGATCACCATCGGCGGCATCTCCGCCGGCCTCGTGTTCGGTGGCTCGCAGACCTGGTTCCGCGGCACGGTGTCGAACGTCTATCGTCCGTCGGATGTCGCGGGCGTTTACGGCGCAGCCGGTGCGGGCGGCGCGTTCGGCCCCGGCGCGCAGGTGATCGTGCTCCGCAACGAGAAGGGCGCAACGCTGCGTCTCTCGGGCAGGCAGGTCGGCGCGCAGATCAACGCCGATCTCTCCGGCATGGCGATCTCGCTGCGTTAACGCGCGCAATATTCAAATCGAAAAGCGGGAGGCGAAAGCTTCCCGCTTTTTTATTGCGGCCGTGCGGAGCCAAGGCTCATAGATATTTGCACTTCTGCAGGAAATAGGGGCTCACCGCGCCTGTCATCGTTTTATTCACGGTGAGACGGCCGATCACCTTTTTATCCTGCATGAGCGAGGGCGGCTTCCGTGCGTATGGATTGAACGGCGACAGGCCGGAATATTCGCCGCCGTATTGGCCGTATTCGTTCCAGATGCTGGTCGACGAATATTTGCTGCCGTAGTTGCCGTATTTGTTCAGAATGGATTCGGGATCGAGGGTGCCCGAAACCTTGCCGAGATAACGGCCGTCATCGGCCACGATTTTCGCGCCGGTGTATGTCGAGCAAAGTTGCTCCGCTTGTGCCGGCGCAATCGCCGCGAGTGAAAGAAAGACTGCGAGGATTGGGGCCCGCATTCCGCTCCTCCTGTGCCGTGCCGCCCTCCGCCCGTTGCCATGGGCGAAGCTTCCGGCAGCGATCCGGCATTTTGGGGGCGATAATATGCGGTGTGGTGACGCGCTCGATGCAGGCGAGCGGCGGATCTGCGCGGCGTTACTTTTTCGTCGCCAGCTCGTCGCGCAGTTTCAGCAATCGGTCGAGCTCTTCCTGCTGCTGCGCGATGCGGTCGGCGTTGCGGTCTTCGTCACCGGCGCCCGATTGCGCCGCCGCCTGCTCGGTGATCTGGCGGATATTGTCGCGCACAATCGCGATCTGCTTGTCGAGTTCGGGCAGGGTGACGTATTGCTCGCTGCTCATGACGCCATCTCTGGCGCTATCTTCGCGTCAGGGCTTTCGCGCTGTCAACCCGATGATCGCCGACATGCCGGAGTGGCCGGGGCCTTCCTGGATCTCGCGTTCTTCCTCGACGATCTTCACATCCTTGAAGCCGCCCCAGGCGCGCTCGAGCAATTCGCGCGTATAGAGCTGCTCGACATTCTTCGGCCCGCCGGTGGCGAATTGGAGCTGCTTCGGCGTATAGCCCTGGATGATGAGGAGGCCGCCGCGCTTGAGCGCGCGGCGCATACCGGCCCACTTCTTCGGGCGTTTGTCCGGCGTGCTGAACTGGGTGAAGATTTCGGCGACGACGTCGAAGGTTTCTTCGGGATAATTCCATTCGTGCGCGTCGGCTTCGATGAAGTTGACGCTGACATTGTGCTCGGCCGCGAGCTTGCGGCCTTTGGCCTGCGCCGATGGCGAGAAATCGGTCGAGGTGACTTCAAGCCCTTGCCGCGCGAGCCAGACGCCGTTTCGCCCTTCGCCATCGGCGACCGCGAGCACTTTGCCGTGCTTCGGCAGAAGCGGCTTGCAGCGCACGAGAAATTCGTTCGGCTCCTTGCCGAAGCGAAATTCCTCCGAAGCGAAGCGCGCTTCCCAGTGATCGAGGTCGGGGTTGCTGGACATTTTTCTTCTCCGCCAGAGAAAATTTCCAATCGCGCCTTGAAGTAACACTCTCTTCAGATTCGATTCGGGAAAAATTCGCGGTGCCGATTCGTTCTTTTGAGAACAGACGTGAACCTTGTGCCGTTCCGGGACGAATAGAGCATGATCCCGAAAAGTGCGAAGCGGTTTTCGGAAAAGATCATGCTCAATCAAATAGGTTAGCGACGAGTCTGATTCAACGCAGTTGCATTAGACTCGGGAACGCCCTCACTTCACCGGCACGACATCCTTCGCGCCCTTGGCGCCCATATAGACCGCGAGCAGCCGCACCGGCTCGGTGCCGTTGTTGACGCTGAAGTGGGCGACGTTCATCGCCTCCATCAGCGAGTCACCCTTCTTGTAGGTGCGCGTGCCGTGCTTGCCGTAATCGACGGTGAGTTCGCCCTCGAGGATGTAAGCGAACAGCGGCACGCCGTGCTTGTGCAGGATCGACTTGCCGCCGGGCTCGAGCGTGAAGATCGCCGCGGTGACATGTGCTTCGCCGGTGCGCGGATAGCGGATGGTTTCGCCGACGATCGTCTTGCCGGTCGAGAGCAGCGGCACGGCCGGATAGCCGCCGGTTTGTGCGGGCGGTGTTGCGGGTTGCGTGGGCGCGGCCTGCGGCTTCGCGGCCTCCGCGCCGACATCGCGGGCGAGGGCGTGGGGTGTGAGGGCGAGAGCGGTGAGAGCGGCGAGGGCGGTGTTGCGGATGCGACTCAATGAGAGAGAAGGGAGAAAATTCATGATGGATGGCCCTTCGATAGCAGCGGCTTGCGGCGCACTAGAAATTCGTTTCGGCTTCTAGCCGAAACTCCTCCGAAGCGAGCGGGATTACCAGTGATCGATGTCGGGGTTGCGGGGCACGTGTTGCCTATGTCCGCAATATTCTATCTGTCACGTTTCCGTGCTGGGAGGTACTGCTTACCCGGTAATCAGGAGTGATTTGTAGAATTCGAGGAATGAATCCTCTGCTCTCTAGTGAAAGTTTTTTGTATTCGTAGCTAAACTCGTTTCGCCTGAAGCTTCTTTCGCCGCATTAAGCAGCTGTGTCGCGAGCATTCCTTCCAACATTTCTTCTAAGTCGCCCACATTAATTTCCCCTGATTTCAAATTTGAATCAGCGGCTTCAAGAGCATGATAGTAAGGCTCTTTATTTCCAGCAATCTGTTCGGGGATAGAAGGCGATCCTGGAAGTAGGCTATCGAGCTTTGCGCTCAAAACGACATATGCCACGGCGCGGGCCGTGCGTCCATTCCCATCTGAGAACGGGTGAATCCAGTTTAGCTTCCATAAAACGTAAGCGCATAAATGCACGGCGGATTTGCTGGACCAGTTTTCATTTACATAATCGCACATCAATTCTATTTCCTCCGAAACGAAGGCCGCTTCGGGAGGTTGATGTGCGCTGCCGCCTATTTTTACGGATGTATTGCGCCAAGTTCCTGCTAGTGGGTGAAGTCCGTCAAGAGCTGCTTGATGAAGTTGTAGTATTAAACTTGAGCGAAGCCGAAATGGACGACCTTCGTCTTTCACATATGATCTTATGATCTCCAAAGCCAAATTAAATTGGCGAAGACCATTTTCGGCTTCACGACGAGCAATTTCTTCTGGATCTGTAAGAACAGCTGCAGTTTCGGCGATGCTGTGTCTATCTTGAGCCAAGATAATTACTTGCGTTGGGCTTCTAACTTTGCATCCAGATCGGCAACCATTTCGCGAGTGATACGCTCATTCTCAATGTGAGTGTTGCCATATGCAAAGCTGCGCCGTTGTTCGCGCAACTGTTCCGGGGTCATTTCGATTTTCCGTGCTCGATCGACGAGTTCTTGCAGTTCTCGTGTCATCGATAGGTTCCTCTTCAAAGAATCAATATAGGAACGGTAGAGGTTCTCGTAAAGTTCCTAATTTGGCCTGAACATTGGCTTTTAGCCGAAAACAGTGATGATTTCAGGTGGCTTGAAACGCCTTATTACTCTCCTCCACCGCGTCGGCATCCACATACACTTCATCACCGAGCCTTTTGAATTTCTCGCTCATCTCGGCCATGCCGCGTTCGGCATCATCCTTTGAGACGCGGCCTTTGGCCGTTCCTCAGGATGAGGCCGTATTGCGTTAGAGCGTTTTATTGCTCTCCTTCACCGCATCGGCATCCACATACACTTCATTGCCGAGCTTTTTGAATTTTTCACTCATCTCGGCCATGCCTTTTTGCGCGGCTTCCGGATAAAGCGCCGCCTTCTCGTTGTCGCCGAGCGAGGCCGCATAGTCGCGCACGTCCTGCGTGATCTTCATCGAGCAGAATTTCGGCCCGCACATCGAGCAGAAATGCGCGACCTTGTGCGCTTCCTTCGGCAGCGTCTCGTCGTGGAAGGCGCGCGCCGTGTCGGGGTCGAGGCCGAGGTTGAACTGGTCTTCCCAGCGGAAGTCGAAGCGCGCGCGTGAGAGCGCGTCGTCGCGAAGCTGCGCCGCCGGGTGGCCCTTGGCGAGGTCAGCCGCGTGCGCCGCGATCTTGTAGGTGATGACGCCTTCCTTGACGTCGTCGCGGTTCGGCAGACCCAGGTGTTCTTTCGGCGTGACGTAGCAGAGCATCGCGCAGCCGAACCAGCCGATCATCGCCGCGCCGATGCCGGAGGTGATGTGATCGTAGCCCGGCGCGATATCAGTCGTCAGCGGCCCAAGCGTGTAGAACGGCGCTTCGCCGCATTCCTTGAGCTGCTTGTCCATATTGATCTTGATCTTGTGCATCGGCACGTGGCCGGGGCCTTCGATCATGACCTGGCAGCCCTTCTTCCAGGCGATCTGCGTCAGTTCGCCGAGCGTCTCCAATTCGGCGAATTGCGCGCGGTCGTTGGCGTCGGCAATCGAGCCCGGACGCAAGCCGTCGCCGAGCGAGAACGAGACGTCATACTTGCGCATGATGTCGCAGATTTCGTCGAAGCGCTCGTAGAGGAAGCTTTCCTTGTGCCGCGACAGGCACCACTTCGCCATGATCGAGCCGCCGCGCGAGACGATGCCGGTGACGCGGTCGGCGGTGAGATGGATGTAGGGCAGGCGCACGCCGGCGTGGATGGTGAAGTAATCGACGCCCTGCTCGCACTGCTCGATCAGCGTGTCCTTGTAGCACTCCCAATCGAGCTTCACGGGGTCGCCGTTGACCTTCTCGAGCGCCTGATAGATCGGCACGGTTCCGATGGGGACGGGCGAGTTGCGCAGAATCCATTCGCGCGTGTTGTGGATGTTGCGGCCGGTCGAGAGGTCCATCACCGTGTCGGCGCCCCAGCGGATCGCCCACACCATCTTCTCGATTTCTTCCTCGACCGATGAAGTGACGGCCGAGTTGCCGATATTGGCGTTGATTTTGACGAGGAAGTTGCGGCCGATGATCATCGGCTCGAGTTCGTTGTGGTTGATGTTCGACGGGATGATCGCGCGGCCTCTGGCGATCTCGTCGCGGACGAATTCGGGCGTGATGAACGCGGGAATGCTCGCGCCGAAGCTTTCGCCGTCGGCAAGCGCGGCTTCGGCGCGCTCCAGCATCTTCTTGCGGCCGAGGTTTTCGCGTTCGGCGACGTAAATCATTTCCTTGGTGATGACGCCGGCGCGCGCCCACTCCAGTTGCGTGACCGGCTTGCCGTCGAGCGCCCGCATCGGCTTCGGCGTATTCGGAAAGGCGCGGGCGAGATACTTGCCGGTCGCGTTGCCGTTATCGACCGGCTGGATCGGGCGGCCTTCGTATTCCTCGATGCCGCCGCGCTCCTTCACCCATGCGGCGCGCAAGCGCGGCAGGCCTTTCTCGACGTCGATCCTGGCGTTTTCCTCGGTATAGGGGCCCGAGGTGTCATAAACGCGAACCGGCTCCTCATTTGCACTTGGTTGCAGCGCAATTTCCTTTAAGGGTACGCGCACGTCCCCCGCCGCATCTGGCGTCGAATAGATTTTTTTCGAGCCGGTGATCGGTCCCGTGGTGACTTTCGGGGTGGCGATCTCGCGGTTATGGACGTTCATAGTTCACCTTTTGCGTTTTGAGGCGCTCTGCTTTGGAGCGGAATGTTTCGCGGCTGCGGCACGGCGGGCGCGAAGTGCGTGGGCGAGGTAGCCTTCGTAAAAGAGCCACAGGCCAAAACCAAGCATGATGAGGCCCGGTATGCCCGGCCAGATATCAAGGCCGACGATCGCGGTACCCATGATCTGGCCTTCCTGCGGAACGAGAATGCGGACTGCGCCGCCGATCACGGCGAGCCAGCCGAGCACGGTGATGATCACCGGCCATTTCCATTCCCAGATATTGTGCAGGTTGACGATGGCAAGGCCCGAGAAGAGCGCAATGACGCCGGCGACGTAAATCAGCGCGTAGCTGACCAGAAACTGTTCTGCCATGTAGCGGTAGGTGTCGGAATTAAAAATGAGCGCAATGCCGACCGTAATCAAAACGGGGCCGATCAAACGTGCTAAAAAAATAGAGCGTTGCATGTCCCTGTCCCTTCGCCGGCATGACCCGGATCAGGTTCGGAGGGTCACCACTCTGGGTATCTCAGCCCGGGCCGACAGCCGGGCACCCCTCGGAACTGGGACAATCTGGACCTTTCGGCCCGCAGATTCAATGGGGAATCAAGACGTGCGGGAGATCACAACAAGGAAGTTGTGGCGGCGCGGGACGAGGCGCGGATAAGGCCGTCTATTTCCTTCGGCGGCACCACATGCGGAAGGAACATGCGGACAGCGCCGTAGGGAAGGCCAATCAGCGCAAGGGTTAGCTTGTCGCGGCCGCGCGGATCCGTGGATAGGAGGCGTTTGGCGGCATCGGCAATCGACTGGAGAACTTCGGATGTTTGTTGCGCGGCCCGGTTGCGGCTTTCCTCCGGCGCATCGTCCAGAAAGTCGTCGCGGCGGTGGGTGAAGAGGATGACGCCGCCGGCATGGTTGTCGCGGGCGAATTGCGGCGTGACGAGCGCGGCCTGCAAGGCATCTTCAAGCGTTTTGGCCTGGGCGAGGACGGCGCGGAAGCGAAGGCCAAAGGCCGCCGCGCTCTCGATCCAGGCTTCGGCGAGCAGCGCGCCCTTCGAGGGGTAGCGGTGATAGACCGAGCCGACCGGGGCGCCTGCCTCTTTGGCGATCAGGGCGAGCGTTGTCTGGGCAGGGCCGAGGCGGGCCGCGACGCGCGTTGCGGCGGCGATCAGATCGCGGTCGGTGAAGCGGGCGGGGCGTCCCATCCGGGCCTCCGGAAATTAGTGCGTGCGTTCCAATTGCAAATGCGCAATCAAATCAGCGCTTTTGTTACGCCGCCCATTGTGAAGCCAAGATTCTAATATTCGATTGATTTTCCGATCGCGGTTTTCCGCGCCTTAAATTCGATTTTCATTCTTTATTAAATTCCCCGTTCTAGATTTCGCATTCCAATAGCCCGCAAATTCGCGCCTGCCGCTTCGGCATGTTTTTGCATTGGCACGCTCTTCGCAAGCAATCGGCAGGGCCCAGGCTCGGGCCTCAAGCCTCAAGCCCAGGGTTAAAATCTCTGGTGAACAGCGGAACCAACGTCTGCATGCTTGTTTGGTGTAGACCGCAACGCCGACGCCAGCGACGCGAAGTCAGAAAACGGAAGCACAAGGAACGAGATGATGGCCGTCGTAACCAGCCCATTTGTATTGCTGCCTGCGGTGGTGGGGCTGTTCGCCCTCACGCAAGCCGTGGGTGACGCCGCCTTAAAGGTCGACGATCAAGGATCTTCGCAAGCGATCTCGGATGTGACCGGCAGCCTGCCTGCCGATGCCGCGCTGCCGGCGCCTGGCGCCGGCCCCGAGGAGATGCAAACCGATGCGCCCGCAATCGGGGAAACGTTCAGCTGCCTGCAATTGCAGATCATCGACGAGGTCGAACTGATCGCGGATATGCCGGCAGGCACCGACTGCAACTAGGATCGCCGCGCTTCAGAACGGCCAAGAGCAGGGGAACCGGCAAGGCCGCCCCGCGTTAGGTTTTCCGGGTATGGGCCGGAGGAACCGCCATGTGGCCAGCGGCACGGCAAGGCATCGATCAAACCATGCTGCTTGCAGCCTCGGTGTTTCTGGGCCTCATCCTCGGCGCCATTTATCCCCTGCTTTAGCCCTGCGGCCCCCTCTGGCAGCCGGGGGTTGTTGCCGTATAGCCTGCGGCCAGGAATCAGGCAGCGGCTCATGTACCAATATCTCGACCTCCTGAAGCGCATTCTCGACAACGGCGCCCGCAAGGAAGACCGCACCGGCACCGGCACGCTCTCGGTGTTCGGCCATCAGATGCGTTTCGACCTCGCTGAGGGTTTCCCGCTCGTCACCACCAAGAAGCTGCACACCAAGTCGATCGTGCACGAGCTGTTGTGGTTCCTCGCGGGTGACACCAATGTGAAGTATTTGCAGGACAACGGCGTCACGATCTGGGACGAGTGGGCGGACAAGCACGGCGAACTCGGCCCGGTCTATGGCAAGCAATGGCGCTCATGGTCCGCGCCTGACGGCGGCGTCATCGACCAGATGCGCGGCGTTGTCGAGGACATCAAGCGCAACCCGGATTCGCGGCGGCTGATCGTCAGCGCGTGGAACCCGGCGGATCTGCCGAAAATGGCGCTCGCGCCGTGCCATGCCCTGTTTCAGTTTTATGTCGCGAACGGGCGGCTTTCCTGCCAGCTCTATCAACGCTCGGCCGATGTGTTTCTCGGCGTGCCGTTCAATATCGCGTCCTATGCGCTGCTGACGCATATGGTCGCACATGTCACCGGCCTTCAGCCGGGCGACTTCGTGCACACGCTGGGAGACGCGCATTTATACCGCAATCACCTGGCGCAGGCCCGGCTACAGCTCACCCGCAAGCCGCACCCGCTACCGCAATTGAAACTCAATCCTGACGTAAAAGACCTGTTCGCTTTCCGTTACGAGGACATCGCCATCGAGAATTATGTTGCCGATGCACCGATCAAGGCCGACATCGCCGTTTGAAAACGGCGGACCGCGGCTGCGGCTCGATCGAGATTCGGACGGAATATCTGGACAGGAGATTCGCAGATGAAGTTCGTTCACGGGCTGCTGAGTGCGTTCCTGCTGATGAATTTTGCGATGCTGCCGGCACCTGCGCGCGCCGACGCCGAAGCGCAGAAATTCCTGGAAGCGATCTACAAGCAATATGTCGGACAGAATACGCCGGGCGTTGCGCTCGGCAGTAACGACGTTCTGTTCAACTACTTCACGCCGGAGCTTGCCGCGCTGATCGCGGCCGACGCCGACCAGGCGCAGAAGAACGATGAAGTGCCGGCGCTCGACGGCGATCCGTTCGTCGGCGCGCAGGACTGGGACATCAAGGATGTGAGCGTCACGGTGAAGGACATTGGGCCGGGCAAGGCCCTTGGCCTCGCGACCTTCACCAATATGGGCGAGAAGCAGGCTGTCGAACTCGATCTCAAGAAGCTGCCGCAAGGCTGGCGGATCGACGAGATTCGCTGGCCCGATGCGAGCCTGCGCGGCATTCTGAAAGGCGAGGAAATGCCCGCGGGCGAACCCGAAGAAACGCGCAAGCTCTAGAAATCTGGAAATCGCGTAAGCTTCAAAAACAATGCCCGGCCGAAAGGCCGGGCATCCGCATTTCAGGCTGCGCGAAGTTCAGAGCTGTTCGCCTTCATCGCTGTCATCGTCGCCGTTATCGCTGGTGCCGTTGCTGCCCTGACGGTCGCGGCGCGTGCGGTAATCGCCGTCGCGGTCGCGCCAGTGATGACGATCGCGCCATTCGGAGAAGCGCTCCATGGCGCGCTCGCGCATATGCTGGCTCATCCGCTCGTGCATGCCGTGGCGGACGAGCTTTTCGAGACGCCGCTTCTGCGAATCGTCGAGGGTGGCATAGAGCGGCTGCGCGGCATCGGCGAGACGCTTCAGATCGTTGCCGGTCTCGGTCATGAACTCGGCGCCCTTGCGCAACCGCGCTATCGCGTCGGGCTTTGGCGCGTCTTTATTCTCGCGCATGGCGCGGCGCTCCTCGCGGCGCTGCTCCCAGCGCGCTTCGTGTTTTTGCGCGATGTCCTTGAGCACGCTCTCGACCGGAGGCCAGAGTTTTTCCTGTTCGGGGGTAAGTCCCAGCCGGGCATGCAGCGCCGCGACACGCGCGGCGACAAAGGCGGCGCGATCGGCCGCGGAGGGTTTCCATTGATCCTCGGCGGCAGTTTTCTCGGACTTCGCCGGCTGCTGGGCGACGGCATAGGTCGCGGCCGAGCCGGCGAGAATCGCGGCAGTGGTCAAGGCAAGCACGGATTTCTTCATTAAAGCCTCCTGACGGGAGGGCGCGCAACAACGCGCCCGCATGGGCAAAGCTAAATTCGCCAATGCGGCTTTAGTTCGGTGTGTAAAGTGACAGTTTGGTAATTTGGAACGCCGGATCAGCCGGGCCCGACCATCTTCTCCGGCCGCACCAGCGCGTCGAATTCCTCGTTGGTGACATAACCGCCGCCGACGGCTTCGTCGCGCAGCGTCGTGCCGTTCTTGTGCGCGGTCTTGGCGATCTTGGCGGCGTTGTCGTAGCCGATCTTCGGCGCGAGCGCCGTCACCAGCATCAGCGATTTTTCCATCAGCTCGGCGATACGCTTCTCGTTGGCCTTGATGCCAACGATGCAATTGTCGGTGAACGATACGGCGGCGTCGGCGAGCAATTTCACCGATTGCAGCAGCGCATAGGCGAGCACCGGATTATAGACGTTCAGCTCGAAGTGCCCCTGGCTGCCGGCGACAGTCACCGCCGTCTGATTGCCGAACACCTGGCAGCACGCCATCGTGAGCGCTTCGCTCTGCGTCGGGTTGACCTTGCCCGGCATGATCGACGAGCCCGGCTCGTTCTCGGGCAGCGACAACTCGCCAAGGCCCGAGCGCGGGCCGGAGCCCAGGAGGCGGATGTCGTTGGCGATCTTGAACAGCGCCGTGCCGCAGGCCGCGAGCGCGCCGTGCACCGACACATAGGCGTCGTGCGCGGCGAGCACTTCAAATTTGTTCGGCGCGGTGACGAAGGGAAGCCCGGTGATATCGGCGACCTTCGCCGCGAAGGCTTCGGCAAATCCTTTCTTGGCGTTGAGGCCGGTGCCGACGGCGGTGCCGCCTTGCGCGAGCGGCCACAGCTCGTTCAGCACGACTTTCAGGCGCTTGATGCTGGAGTCGACTTGCGCAGCGTAGCCGGAAAATTCCTGGCCGAGCGTCAGCGGCGTCGCATCCTGCGTGTGGGTGCGGCCGATCTTGATGATCTTGTCGAATTCCCTGACCTTGACGCTCAGCGCCTTGTGCATGTGCTCGAGCGCCGGGATCAGCTTGTGCACGATCTCTTCGGCGGCCGCGATGTGCATGGCGGTCGGGAAGGAGTCGTTCGACGACTGGCCCATGTTGACGTGATCGTTGGGATGGATCGGCTTCTTCGAGCCCATCGTGCCGCCGAGCATTTCGATCGCGCGGTTGCTGATCACCTCATTGGCGTTCATGTTCGACTGGGTGCCGGAGCCGGTCTGCCAGACGACGAGCGGGAAGTGATCGTCGAGCTTGCCGTGGACGACCTCGCGGGCGGCTTCCGAGATCGCGTCGGCGAGCTTGCCGTCGAGGACGCCGAGTTCCTTGTTCACCTGGGCCGCCGCCATCTTCACGATGCCAAGCGCACGGACGATGGCCTTGGGCATCCGCTCGCCGCCGATCTTGAAGTTCTGCAGCGAGCGCTGGGTCTGCGCCCCCCAGTAGCGATCCCCCGGCACCTCGATCGGGCCAAAGGTGTCGGTTTCGGTACGGTGGGCGACGGGCTTCGTGGCGGTCATGGCTACCTTGGTTCTCGGGTCGGGTTCTTGGTCAGATTAAGGTGGGGGGCTTTTATCACGCGGCGGAAATCACGGAAAACGGGGCTTCCCAGCCCTTAGGGCTCCCGGTTGGGGGCTATTCGGCCTACAACTTTGGGACAACGTGTCGCAGCCCATTACCGTCAACTAACGGTATTCTAGGAAGCAGGCGCACGGGGAACAATCGCTCTTTCAGAGCGGGGCCCGGGCGGGGACGTCAAAAAAATCGGCTTGCGGTAATATGCTGCGGCCATATGGTTTTGTAGCTTTGATTCCCCGTCTGCATTTCGCGTGCCCGACCGCTGTTTGTTTCGTGGCTGGCAAGACCGGACAGGTGACTCTCAATATGGCTGAGATCATCAACCTGAGGCGCCGGCGCAAGGCGGATGCGAGGAAGAAGCAAGCCTCGCTGGCCGCCGAAAACCGGGTCCGGTTCGGCCGTACCCTGGCAGCCAAGCGAAGCGAAAAAGCGGTCGAACTGAAACGGGAGCGCAGGCTCGACGGTCTGCGCATCGAATCCGGAGATGACACATGATCAAGAGTCCCGTCGTCAAACGTTCGATTGTCATTGCGGGTCACAAAACCAGCGTCAGCCTCGAGGACGCCTTCTGGGACGCGCTGAAGGAAATCGCTTCGACGCGCGACGTCACGCTGTCGGAGGTCGTCGCAAATATCGACGCGCTGCGTAATCAGGGAAACCTGTCGTCGGCCATCCGCCTTTACGTTCTGGATCACTTCCGCGCATCGCGTGCCGTCGCCTGACGTTACCGCAATTTAATGTTCGAACCCGCGCAGCAGGGCATGTTGCGCGGGTTCCTCGCGCGTTGAACCTACCCCGTTACTCCCGTATAACGGCGCGTCCGCAAATCGCGGGCGGAGGAAATACATGTCCTGGAAAAATCAGAGCGGCGGTCCCTGGGGTGGCGGTGGCGGCGGCGGGCCGCGCGGGCCCTGGGGCTCGGGCCCGCAGCCGGGCGGCGGACCGACGCCTCCGGATCTCGAGGATCTCGTCCGGCGCAGCCAGGATAAGCTGAAAAGCATGCTGCCGGGCGGCTCGTTCGGCGGCTGGGGCAGCCTGCTGATCGTCGTCGGCGCGATCGCGCTCTGGATGCTCTCGGGCTTCTACCGCGTGCAGACGGACGAACTCGGCGTCGTGCTGCGCTTCGGCAAATATGTCGGCGAGCGGCAGCCGGGCCTCAACTATCACCTGCCGTATCCGATCGAAACGGTGCTCGTGCCGAAAGTGACGAGCAGCCGCCGCCTCGATATCGGCATGCGCCTGATCGAGGATCCGCGGCGCGGCTCGGGCGTGCGCGACGTGCCCGAAGAAAGCCTGATGCTGACCGGCGACGAGAACATCGTCGATGTCGATTTCACGGTGCTGTGGAAGATCAAGGACGCCGCCAACTTCCTGTTCAACGTCCAGAACCCCGAAGGCACCATCAAGGCCGTCGCCGAAAGCGCGATGCGGGAAGTCATCGGCCGTTCGAACATCCAGCCGATTTTGACCGGTGCGCGCCAGACCATCGAGCAGGCGGTGCATGAGCTGATGCAGAAGACGCTCGACGGTTACGGCGCCGGCGTGCTGATCACCCAGGTCCAGCTCGCCAAGGTCGATCCGCCCAGCCAGGTCATCGACGCCTTCCGCGACGTGCAGGCGGCGCGCGCCGACGCCGAGCGCGTGCAGAACGAAGCGCAGACCTACACCAACCGGGTCGTCCCGGAAGCGCGCGGCCGTGCCGCGCAAATCCAGCAGGCGGCCGAAGCCTATCGCGAACAGATTGTCGCCGAGGCGAAGGGCGCCGCATCGCGCTTCACGAAAATTTACGAAGAGTACAAGAAGGCGCCGGAGGTCACGCGCCGCCGCATGTATCTCGAAACGATGGAACAGGTGATGAGCGGCGTGAACAAGACGGTGATCGACCCGAACCTGTCGAAGACCGGCGTCGTGCCGTATCTGCCGCTCGGTAACAACGGCGGCGTCGTACGTACGCCCGCGCCCGCGCAGGGCCAGCAGGGAGGCAGCCGATGAGCAGGATTTTCACCGGCGCTTTCGCCGTCCTCGCCGCGATCGCGCTGATCGTGCTCTACAGCGCGCTGTTCACGGTCAACCAGAACCAGCAGGCGATCGTGCTCCGCTTCGGCGAGCCGATCCGCATCATCACCGATCCGGGCCTGCAATATAAGGTGCCGGTGATGGATAGCGTCGTCTATATCGACAAGCGCATCCTCGATCTTGAAAACCCGGCGCAGGAAGTCATCGCCTCCGATCAGAAGCGCCTCGTGGTCGATGCCTTCGCGCGCTACAAGGTTTCCGATCCGCTGCGCTTCTATCAGACGCTCGGCTCGGTCGAGCGGGCCAATTCGCAGCTCGCAACGCTGCTCAATTCGGCGCTGCGCCGCGTGCTCGGCGAATCGACCTTCATCCAGATCGTGCGCGACGAGCGCGAGGCGCTGATGGGCCGCATCCGCGAGCAGATCACGCGCGAAGGCCAGAGCTTCGGCATCGCCGTGGTCGATGTCCGCATCCGCCGCGCCGACCTGCCCGAAGCCAACAGCCAGGCCGTGTTCCAGCGTATGCAGACGCAGATTCAGCGGGAAGCCGCCGAAATCCGCGCCGGCGGCAACCAGATCGCCCAGACGATCCGCGCCAAGGCCGACCGCGAGGTGACGGTGACGGTCGCCGAAGCACAGTCGCGCGGCGAGCAGATCCGCGGCGAAGGCGATGCGATGCGGAACAAGATTTACGCCGATGCGTATAATCAGGATCGCGACTTCTTCGCCTTCTACCGCTCGATGCAGGCTTACGAGCAGACGATGAAGCGGGGCGATACCACGCTGCTCATCACGCCCGATTCCGATTTCATGCGCTATTTCAACGACGCCGCCGGTAAAGTGCCGCCCGCTGCACGGTAACGGATCGGTGTCATGCACGATTTCGTCGCTGCCCTCGGTCTGCTGCTCGCAATCGAAGGGCTGACGTTCGCGGCATTTCCGGGCGCCGCGAAACGTGCGGCGGAGGAGGTCGCCGGCGCGCCGGAGGGGCCGCTGCGGCTGATGGGAATCGGCGCGGCTGTATTCGGCATTCTGCTCTTGTGGTTCATGCGCGGAATGCCGATCTGAAAACGGCCCGGCTGACGCGGTGGCCGCTTTTCCGCCGAAATCGCCGTGCCGGATAATGTGATCGCGGCCGTTTCGTCATTATGCCCCCGGCGTCTTGTCGGCTGGCGATTTCCGTCGCAGTTTGTTCGAAAGAAGATCAGCGAAACGCATTTCGAGGAGCTCATGGCTTTCACACTTGTTTCCCCTGGATTTTCGCTTCGCCGCACGGCGGCAGCCCTGTTGTTCGCGGCAGGCTGCGGTGCGCTGCTCGCGACGGCGAGTTTCGCCGCTTCCGGCAAGGGGCCGGATTCGGTCGCCGATATCGCCGAGCGCGTCACCGATGCGGTGGTGAACATCTCCACCTCGCAGACGGTCGAAGCGCAGAAGGGCGTGCAGGTTCCGCAACTCCCGCCGGGATCGCCGTTCGAGGAATTCTTCGACGAGTTCTTCAAGAAGAACGGCAAGGAAGGCGGCCGCGCGCGCAAGGTGTCGTCGCTCGGCTCGGGTTTCGTGATCGATGCGTCCGGCATCATCATCACCAACAACCACGTCATCGCCGACGCCGACGAAATCTACGCCAATTTCACCGATGGCACGAAGCTGAAAGCCGAACTCGTCGGCCGCGACACCAAGAGCGACATCGCGGTGCTGCGCGTGAAACCCGAAAAGCCGATCAAGGCGGTTTCGTTCGGCAATTCCGACAAGCTGCGCGTCGGCGACTGGGTGATGGCGATCGGCAATCCGTTCGGCCTCGGCGGCACGGTGACGGTCGGCGTCGTCTCGGCGCGCAACCGCGACATCAATGCCGGGCCTTACGATAACTTCATCCAGACCGATGCCGCGATCAATCGCGGCAATTCGGGCGGCCCGCTGTTCAACATGGACGGCGAAGTGATCGGCATCAACACCGCGATCATTTCGCCTTCGGGCGGCTCGATCGGCATCGGCTTTGCGATCCCCTCGCAAAGCGTGCAGCCGATCGTCGCGCAGTTGCAGGAGTTCGGCGAGACGCGGCGCGGCTGGATCGGCGTTCGCATCCAGCAGGTCGATGACGCGATCGCCGAGAGCCTCGGCATCGGCAGGGCGCGCGGCGCGCTGATCGCCGGTGTCACCGACGGCAGCCCGGCGGCAAAGGCGGGCGTGAAGACCGGCGATGTCGTCGTCAAGTTCGGCAGCCATGAGATCAAGGACATGCGCGAGCTTCCGAAGGTCGTCGCGGATACGCCGATCGGCAAGGCAGTCGACATGGTCGTGCTGCGCGACGGCAAGGAAGTGACGGTCAAGATCACACCGGATCGCCTGGAGGATGCCGAGAAGCCAAAACAGGCCTCGGTCAGCAAGGAAGATCAGGTGAAGGCGGCCGCGCCGAAGAACGCGCTCGGCCTCGGGCTTTCGGCCATCACCGACGATGTCCGCAAGCGCTACAAGGTGAAGGACGGCGTGAAAGGTGTTGTCGTCACCTCGATCGACCAGAATTCGCCGATCGCCGACCGCGGCATTCGTCCGGGCGACGTCATCGTCGAGTTCCAGCACCAGTCGCTGTCGAACCCGGCCGATGTCCAGAAGCGGCTCGATGCCCTCAAGAAGGAGGGCAAAAAAACGGCGCTGATGCTGGTGATGCGCGGCGACGAGCAGCGCTTCGTGCCGGTGCCGGTGCCGTAAGCGGTCAGGCCGCGAATTCCTCGCGGCGATAGCCCTGCAAATAAAGGAGCGCGGTGAGATCGCCGCGCTCTATTCTTATGGCGGCAGCCGCCGCGACGGCGGGCTTGGCGTAATAGGCAACGCCAAGGCCGGCGGCCTGCAGCATCGGCAGGTCGTTCGCGCCGTCGCCGACGGCGAGCGAATCTTCGAGGCCGATGCCGCGGCTGGCGGCAAGCTCCCTGAGGCTCGCGAGCTTGGCTTCGCTGCCGAGGATCGGTTCCTCGACCTTGCCGGAGAATTTTCCGCCTTCGATGACGAGGCGGTTGCCGCGGTTCTCGTCGAAGCCGATTTGCGCCGCGATCTTCGAGGTGAATACGGTGAAGCCGCCGGAGACGAGGCAGGTATAGGCGCCGTGCTTTTTCATCGTCATGACGAGCGTGCGGCCGCCGGGCATCAGCCGGATGACCTTCTGGAGAACCTCGTCCACGATGGTCGCCGGCAGATCCTTGAGGAGAGCGACGCGCTCGCGCAGCGCGGGCGCAAACTCGATCTCGCCGCGCATGGCGCGCTCGGTGATCCGGGCGACGTGTTCCTTGAGACCGGCGAAGGCCGCAAGCTCATCGATGCATTCCTGCCGGATCATGGTCGAGTCCATGTCGGCCACGAACAGCCGCTTGCGGCGGCCGGCGGCGGGCAGGATCGCGACATCGATGGCGGGCAGGGCCGCGCGCAGCGTTTCGGCGAATGCTTTGGCATCGGTGCCGGCGGGAAGGGCGAACGGGATTTCCGAGGCGATATCGCTATCGAGGGTGACGGGTTCGCCCGGCGACGGCAGGAGGGCACGGGCGGCGAGCACGGTGCCGGGCGTCACCGCGGGCGTTTCGGGATTCGAGATCAGGACCGCGATGTGCGACATGCTATGGAAGAATCCGTTGCGGCTTTCGGGAAACGATATGGTTCAGGCGGTGCTCATTGCAGGTCCGACGGCGAGCGGCAAGTCCGCGCTGGCACTGGCGCTGGCCGAGCGCTTTGGCGGCGCCGTCATCAATACGGACTCCATGCAGGTTTACCGCGATTTCCGCATCCTCACGGCGCGGCCCACGCCGGAAGAAGAGGCGCGGGTGCCGCATCTTCTCTATGGCCATGTGGACGCCGCCGAGAACTACTCGGTCGGGCGCTGGACGGCGGACGCGGCTCAAGTTCTGCAAGAAGTTGAAGCGGCGGGGCGCCTGCCGATTTTCGTTGGCGGCACGGGGCTTTATTTCAGATCGCTGGTAGAGGGGCTTTCCGAAATGCCGCAAGTTCCCGGCGAGGTGCGGGCGAGGGTGCGGGCTGAAGCGGAAGGGCGCGAGGCGCCGGCACTCCATGCGCGGCTGGCTGAGCGCGATCTTCGCATGGCGTCGGTGCTGCGGCCTTCGGATCGCCAGCGCATCATCCGGGCGCTTGAAGTATTCGAGGCGACGGGGCGCTCTCTTGCGGATTGGCAACAAATGCCGCGCAACCCTTTGCTGGAATCGGGAAAAGTTCTGCCGGTCTTTCTTACCGTCGAACGCAAGGCGCTTCGCGAGAAGATCGACGCGCGATTTGACAGGATGCTTGAAGAGGGCGCGCTCGACGAAGTGCGCGCGCTCATGGCGCGCAAGCTAGACCCGGCATTGCCTGCCCTGAAGGCGCACGGTGCGCCCGCACTTGCCCGCTATCTTTCAGGTGAGATTTCACGCGAAGAAGCTTCAAGTTCCGGCAAAACTGACACGCGCCACTACGCCAAGCGGCAGGAAACCTGGTTCAGGCATCAGATGAAGGACTGGCCGTGGCTCTCGCCGGAGGCGGCGCGGGAACACCTGATTTCCAAATTAAGCTGAGCCTAATCCCGAAAGACGGGAACCGGCTTTCGCGGAAAAGATCATGCTCGAAAATCAGTGCCCCGGCTCCCGCCGGAAACCGATGGCGATCCGATTGTAGGCATTCATCAGGCTGATCGCGACGGTGAGGTCGCCAAGCTGCTTCTCGTCGAACTGCCTGGCGACAGCGTGATAGACGTCGTCGGGTGCCCTGGTTTCGGAAATCAGCGTCAGCGACTCCGCCCAGGCCAGCGCCGCACGCTCCTGTTCGGTGAAGAAGGACTTCGCCTCCCAATAGACCGGAACGAGGGCGACCTTCTCGGGCTTCATGCCGCCTTTGAGCAAATCGCGGGTATGCATGTCGATGCAATAGGCGCAGCCGTTGATGAGCGAGACGCGCAGATAAACGAGATCGATCAGCTCGCGCGACAGGCCGGACCTCGCGACATAGGAGTGGGCGGTGCCGAGCGCTTTCATGGCGTCGGGAATGATCTTCGCGTAGTCGAGCCGTTGGGACATGGCAATCTCCTGTAATTACTCGGCGGCCTCCGGCAGGCCCGGCACTTCGCAGCCGGTGGCGCAGCAGCGGCCGGGCTGCTTCGAGACACGGCGGCCGTCGGCGAGCACGCCGCGATCGAGCAATTGTTCAACGACCTGCACTTTCTCGCCGACGGGATAGTTGCGCCAGATTTCGCGCTTCATGGCTTCGGGCGAGCCGCCGCCATGCAGGGAGATCACCGAATACCAGCCGCCCTGATGCGAGATGGTGAGGTCTTCGATCAGCCGCGAAACTTCGAGGCGCTGCTCGGCCGGAATGTCGGCGCGCCCGCCGAGCACGGCGGCGAGCGAGGCTCTGGTTTCGGGGTTGTGATCCTCGTCGGGGCCGGGAAGCGCGACGATCAAGCCGCCCGAGACATAATGGGCAAGCTTGTGCATGTCGTAGATTTTGGTCGCGAGCAGGAGCTTGCCGATATTCGAGAAGACGGCATCGGGCATGATGTTTCCGGCCGGATCCTTCATGCCGTAAACGGATGACGCGACGCCGCAGGCGTAGAAGCTTTCAGTGATGGTGATGAGTTCGACCATCGCGTCGCGAATGTGGCCGTGGCGATCGGGATCGAGGCCGTTCGCCTCGATCATCAAGGCACCCGCACCGATCAAAAGATCGCCGAAGCCGGCGCGCGCGCCGATACACGAATGCCGGTGATGCGTGGCGTAGGAAGTGGTGAGGAAGCCCGCTTCCTCGACTTCGCCCGCCATGAAGACGCGCTCATGCGGCACGAACACATTGTCGAAGATCACAACGCCCGTCGATTGGCCGTATTTCGCGGAAAACTTCGCGGCGTTCTCGCCGGGGCGGCCGGCGGGGCGCGCGACGATGGTGACGCCCTCGGCATCGCACGGCACGGCGCAGCAGACGGCGAAACCGGCGTCTTCCTTGGTGTGGGTGCGGCAGGGCATGACCATGAATTCGTGGACGTAAGCCGCGCTCGTCACGATCGCCTTGGTGCCGGAAATGACGATGCCGTCCTTGCGCCGCTCCTTGATGTGCACATAAACGTCGGGGTTTTCCTGCTGGCCGGGGCGCTTCGAGCGGTCGCCCTTGGCATCCGTCATGGCGATGCCGACGGTGAGGTCCTCGTCCTGGAATTTGTGCAGATAATTCAGGAAGCGCTGATGATAGTCGGTGCCGTGCGCGGCATCGGCGCGTTTCGTCGCCTGGAAAATGCCGCCGAAGGCGTCGTGACAGAGATAGCGCTGGGCGCAGCCGGATGTGCGGCAGAGAAGACGCACGGCTTCGAGCTTGTAGAGAAGGTCGGTCGAATTCTCGTCGATGTGCAGCATGCGATTGACGGTTTTACCCGATGTGCCCTGGCGCGCCGTCATCAGGACTTCGTGCTCCTTCTTGTGGGCGAAGTCGTAAGCGACGCCGATGGCGTTGATGCCGGGCGCGAGGCGCGGCTCGTCGGCCACGCTCTCGATCCGGTCGCCGTTGACGAAGACGCGGGGCTTATAGCGGCGGAGCGACTCGCGATAATCAGCGGCGGTCATCAGCATGACGTTCTCTCCCGAGACTTGAGCTTACTTTTGGCTTGTTCTAAATTTTGAACACTGTTAAATTCGAGTCAAGCAAAAAGAACGAGGGAATATGGCAGGGGCGCAAAGGATCGGCCGCAGGCAGGCGGTGAGCGAGCACAAGCGCGCGCTCATTCTCGATGCCGCGCGCAAGGTATTCGAGCAGGAGGGGCTGGACGGCGCTTCGCTGCGCGCCATCGCGGCGGAGGCGGGCTATACGCCGGCCGCGCTCTATTTTCATTTCGATTCGAAGGAAGCGATCTACGCCGAAGTGCTGCGCGCCTCGATCGCGCGATTGCAGGAAGAGGTCGAGCGGGCGGTAACGAAAACGCGCACGCCGGTGGAAAAGCTGCGCGCGGCGGCGATGGCCTTCTTCTCGTTCTATGCCGAGAACCCGCGCGATCTCGATCTCGGTTTCTATCTTTTTCGCGGCGGCATGAAACCGCATGGCCTTGGCAAGGAGCGCGACCAGCAACTGAATGCCGCGCTCGCGAGCGCGCTGCAATCCATTTCAGATGCCGCCGAAGAACTCGGCGCGAAGAAAGAAGAAGCGCGCATGCTGACCGTCGATACCTTCGCGCATGCGGCGGGACTTTTACTGCTCGCGCATACCGGACGCATCCGGATGTTCGGCGCGTCGGCGCGCGATCTGATGGCGCGATATGTCGATGATCGTATCGCGCAACTGAAAGGGCGCTGAGATGTTCACCATCGACCGGGAAAGCTCGCTGCTGTTGATCGTCGATTTCCAGTCGAAGCTGATGCCGGCGATCCATGAGGGCGCAAAAGCCATCGCCAACGCCAAACGCCTGATCGAGGCGGCAAAGCTGCTCGAGGTGCCGGTGTTCTTCACCGAGCAGAATGCCAGGGGCCTCGGCAATACGGTTCCTGAACTCGTCCCGGACGAGAAAAATCTTACGCATAAAATGTATTTCGATGCCTGCCGGGAGCCGGGTTTTCTTCGCCGTCTGCAGGATCGCCCCGATGTCGTGGTCGCGGGCTGCGAGGCGCATGTCTGTGTGCAGCAGACCGTGCTCGGCCTCCTGCATGCGGGGCGGAAAGTGTATGTCGTGCGCGACGCGCTCGGCGCTCGCCAGCCCGAGAACAAGGAAACGGCGATCCGCCGGATGGAGCGGCACTGCGCCGAGATCGTCACCACCGAAATGGTGGTGTTCGAGTGGCTGGCGACCGCCAATCACCCCCGGTTCCGTGAGGCGGTGGCCCTGATTAAGTGAGCAGCAGGCGTGTTTTCGGGCGAAGCGGGTACCGGTTCGCGTGAGGCGCGCCTCAGGCGAAATAGGTGCGGCGCGGAATACGCTTGACCCTTGAAGGCGGGAGTTATAGGTTCCCCGCACGATTTGAACGAAAGCTGCCTCAAATGAGCAAGTTTCTTACGCTAATTCTCGTAGTAGGAGGGCGCGCCTAGCGGCGAATGGCCTTGTGGCTGTTCATTGTCTGATGGCGCGCAAGGGGTCTCCGATGAGGCCCCTTTTTGTTTGTGGGCGGTGTAAGCGGAAAGAAGTACGGAGCGGACGATGCAAAGGGAAATGACCGGCGCGGAAATGGTGATCCAGGCGCTGAACGATCAGGGTGTCGAGCATATCTTCGGCTACCCTGGCGGCGCGGTGCTGCCGATCTACGACTCGCTGTTTCAGCAGAACAAGCTGAAGCACATTCTTGTTCGCCACGAACAAGGCGCGACGCATGCCGCCGAAGGCTATGCGCGTTCGACCGGCAAGGTCGGCTGCGTGCTGGTGACTTCCGGCCCCGGCGCGACCAATGCCGTGACGGGCCTCACCGATGCGCTGATGGATTCGATCCCGATGGTCGTCATCACCGGGCAGGTGCCGACGCATCTGATCGGCAACGACGCCTTTCAGGAATGCGACACCGTCGGCATCACGCGCCCTTGCACCAAGCACAATTATCTCGTGCGCGACGTGAACGACCTTTCGCGCATTCTGCATGAGGCGTTCTACATCGCCGGCAGCGGCCGTCCGGGCCCGGTCGTGGTCGATATTCCGAAGGATGTGCAGTTCGCCAAAGGCATCTATCAGCCGGCGCGCGGGATGGCGCACAAGTCGTATCAGCCGAAGGTCAAGGGCGATCTGCCGAAGATCAAGGAAGCGATCGAGCTGATGCGCAACGCCAAGAAGCCGGTGTTCTACACCGGCGGCGGCATCATCAATTCGGGCAATGAAGCCTCGCTGCTCCTGCGCGAGCTCGTGAAGCTCACGGGCTTTCCGATCACCTCGACCTTGATGGGCCTCGGCGCCTTCCCGGCGGCGAATCCGCAGTGGCTCGGCATGCTGGGCATGCACGGCACTTGGGAAGCGAACTGGGCGATGCATGATTGCGACGTCATGATCTGCATCGGCGCGCGTTTCGACGATCGCATCACCGGGCGGCTCGACGCGTTCTCGCCGAATTCGAAGAAGATCCACGTCGATATCGATCCCTCGTCGATCAACAAGAATGTGCGCGTCGATGTGCCGATCATCGGCGATTGCGCGCATGTGCTTGAAGACATGGTGCGGCTGTGGCGCGCTTCGTCGGTGCAGCCCGACAAGAAAGCGCTCGCTGACTGGTGGGCGCAGATCAACAAATGGCGCGCGCGCAAATCGCTCGCCTACAAGAACTCGTCGTCGGTCATCAAGCCGCAATACGCCATCGAGCGGCTTTATGAACTGACGAAGGATAAAGACACCTACATCACGACCGAGGTCGGCCAGCATCAGATGTGGGCGGCGCAGTTCTATCACTTCCAGGAGCCGCGGCGCTGGATGACCTCCGGCGGCCTCGGCACGATGGGTTATGGCCTGCCGGCCGCGGTCGGCGTGCAGATGGCGCATCCGAATTCGCTCGTCATCGACATCGCCGGCGAAGCCTCGGTGCAGATGACGATGCAGGAGATGTCCACGGCGGTGCAATACGATCTGCCGATCAAGATTTTCATCCTGAACAACGAATATATGGGCATGGTGCGCCAGTGGCAGGAGCTGCTGCATGGCGGCCGCTACTCGCACTCTTACTCGGAAGCGCTGCCGGATTTCGTCAAGCTCGCCGAGGCCTATAAGGGCGTCGGCATCCGCTGCGAGAAGCCGGGCGATCTCGACGGGGCGATCAAGGAAATGATCAACGTCAAGAGGCCGGTGCTGTTCGACTGCATCGTTGACAAGATGGAAAACTGCTTCCCGATGATTCCGTCGGGCCGCGCGCATAACGAAATGATTTTGGGTGACGCCGCCGAAAGCCTCGACGAAGCGATCACCGAAGAAGGAAAGGTGATGGTGTGAGCACGCAAGCAAATTCATCGACCTCGCACTATCCGGCGCAGGCCGTGAAGGAAGAAATCGTGCGGCGCACGTTATCGGTTGTCGTCGATAACGAGCCGGGCGTGCTCGCGCGCGTCATCGGATTGTTCTCGGGCCGCGGTTACAACATCGACTCGCTGACGGTGTCGGAGACCGAGCACGAGAAGCATCTCTCGCGCATCACCATCGCCACCACCGGCACGCCGATGGTGATTCAGCAGATCAAGCATCAGCTGGAGCGCCTGGTGCCGATCCATCGCGTGATCGACCTCACCGAGACCGGCCGGGCCATCGAGCGCGAGCTTGCGCTCGTGAAAGTGCGGGGCAAGGGCGAGAACCGCGTCGAGGCGCTGCGCCTAGCCGACGCCTTCCGCGCGCGGGTGATCGACGCTTCGACCGAGAGCTTCGTCTTCGAGCTCACCGGCAAGCCCGACAAGATCGACCAGTTCATCGTGCTGATGACGCCGCTCGGACTTGTCGAAGTCTCCCGGACCGGCATCTGCGCCATCGCGCGCGGGCCGGAGGAAATGTGATCTCTCGATAAATCCAACCCCCGCAGGCGCTTATTGGTGGGTGATCGGCTGGCGCCGATATGCTACATGGCCTGCGGGTTTTCCATCATTTGAACGGACACTGAACGAAGGGGCGTGAGAAAATGCGCGTTTACTACGATCGCGATGCCGATCTGAACCTCATCAAGGGCAAGAAGGTCGCCGTCATCGGCTATGGCAGCCAGGGGCACGCGCATGCGCTGAACCTGCGGGATTCGGGCGTGAAGGAAGTCGCCGTTGCGCTGCGCAAGGGCTCGGGCTCGGCGAAAAAAGCCGAAGGCGAGAAGTTCAAGGTGATGGAAGTCGCCGAAGCCGCCAAGTGGGCCGATGTCATGATGATGCTGACGCCGGACGAATTGCAGGGCGACATCTATCGCGATCATCTCCACGCCAACATGAAGAACGGCGCGGCGCTCTTGTTCGCGCATGGTCTCAACGTGCACTTCAATCTCATCGAGCCGCGCGCCGATCTCGACGTGCTGATGGTCGCGCCGAAGGGGCCGGGCCATACCGTGCGCGGCGAATATCTCAAGGGCGGCGGCGTGCCGTGCCTGATCGCGATCCACAAGGATTCGTCGGGCAACGCGCATGATCTCGGCCTGTCGTATGCTTCCGCCATCGGCGGCGGCCGCGCCGGCATCATCGAGACGACCTTCAAGGAAGAGTGCGAGACCGACTTGTTCGGCGAGCAGGTCGTGCTGTGCGGCGGTCTTGTCGAGCTGATCAAGGGCGGCTTCGAGACGCTGGTGGAAGCCGGTTACGCGCCGGAGATGGCCTATTTCGAGTGCCTGCACGAAGTGAAGCTGATCGTCGATCTGATCTACGAAGGCGGCATTGCCAACATGAACTACTCGATCTCGAACACCGCCGAATACGGCGAATATGTTTCGGGTCCGCGCATCATCACGCCGCAGACCAAGGCGGAGATGAAGAAGGTGCTCGAGGACATTCAGAACGGCATCTTCACCCGCAACTGGATGCTCGAGAACAAGGTCAACCAGACTTCGTTCAAGGCGACGCGCGCCAAGCTCGCGCAGCACCAGATCGAGCATGTCGGCGAGAAGCTGCGCGCCATGATGCCGTGGATCAAGGCCAAGGCGCTGGTGGACAAGGAAAAGAACTAAGCTGTTTTGTTCCGAAAACCCCGGATGCGGAAAACGCATCCGGGGTTTTTTATTTCCGCGCGCTGATTTTTTCCCACAGCCAGCCGGCGATTTTATCGGGCGAGCTTGCGCCGCCCTGGCCGTCGGCGCGGGCATTGGCCTCGCGCATTAACGCGGGCGGGATCGCGCCAAGAAGCGGCATGAGCGCTGCGATGAGCTTTTCGTCGCTGGCGCGCTGCGGCGACAGGAGAACGATGGCATCGTAGGGCGGGATCGCCTGCTTGGGATCGTCGAGCACGACGAGATCGAATTGCTTGATCTTGCCCTCGCTGGTGAAGGCGGAAATGACGTCGATCTCGCCATCCCTGGCGGCGGGATACATGAATTCGGGCTGGATGTTCTTCCGCTCGCGGAAAGAAAGGCCGTAAGCCTGCACCAGCGATTGCCAGACCGGGCGGGCGAAGAATTCGTAATCGCCGGCGATGACAAGCCGTGGCGCAACGCGGGCAAGATCGGCAATCGACTTGATGCCGAGTTCCTCCGCGCGTTTGCGCGACATCGCGAGTGCGTAGGCATTCTCGAAACCGAGTTCGCCGAGAAGGCGGACGTTATATTTCTCCGCGAGCCACGCCTTGACGGCGGCGAGCACTTCGGCGCGCGATTTCGTGTCGCTGCGCTTCATCTCGTTGGCCCACAGCGTGCCGGAATATTCGACATAGACATCGATCTCGCCGGATTTCAGCGCATCGAAGATCACGGTTGAGCCGAGGCCGTCGCGGTGGCGCGCCGAGAGCCCTGCGGCGCGCAGGCGTTGCTCGATCAGGGATTCCAGGATGTACTGCTCGGTGAAGGTTTTTGCGCCGATGATGTACGTCGCGGCGGGCCGGGCGAATACCGGCATCAGCGCCGCGATTACAATGGCGGCGATGCCGGCGCCGCCGAGCAGGATGCGGCCGCGTTTGCGTGCCGAGACGCCGCTTTCCATCAGCGCCAGCAATTGATCGACGGCAAGCGCGAGCACCGCCGAGGCGACGCAGCCGAAGACGACGAACACCCAGTTCTGCGTCTGCAATCCCGTGAAGATGTAATTGCCAAGGCTCGTCTGGCCGACCGGGGTCGCGAGCGTCGCGGTGCCGATGACCCATACAGCGGCGGTGCGGATGCCGGCCATGATGATGGGCAGCGCGAGCGGCAGCTCCACCATCGTCAGCGCCTGGCGCCTGGTCATGCCGACGCCGAGCGTCGCTTCCTTCACGGCGGGGTCGATGCCGAGAATGCCGGTCACGGTATTGCGCAGCACCGGCAGCATGGAATAGAGCGCGAGTGCCAGCACCGAAGGCAGAAAACCGAGCGCGGAAAAGCCGGTGCCAAACAGCTTTTCGGTGAGCGCCGAGATCGCCAGCAAGAGCGGGTAGAACAGCGCGAGCAGCGCGAGGCCCGGAATGGTCTGGACGATGCTCGCGAAGCCCAGCGCGGCGTTGCGCAAATAGCGGCAATGCGTGGCGAGAACCGCGAGCGGCAGGCTGATCGCAAGCCCCAGCAGCAGTGCCGTGACGCTCACCAGCACATGACTGCCGAGATAATCGGGCAGCCGGGCGAATGCCTCCTGCACGCGTGGATCGAAGCTCACGGCTCGCCCCGCAACAGTGTTGCAAGCCGCGCCGCCTGTGTTTTTGGGGTCTCGACAAGCTGCCGGACATATTCATCTTTGGGCGATGCGAGCAATTCGCGCGGCGTGCCTTGCTCGACGATATGGCCGCGATGAATGACGGCGATGCGGCCGGCGAGAAGCGCGGCTTCGGTGAGATCGTGGGTGATCATCACGGTGGTGAGGCCAAGCTCGTCATGCAGTTCGCGATAGTCGCGGGTGAGGGCGGCGCGCGTGAGCGCATCGAGCGCGCCGAACGGCTCGTCCATCAGAACGATCTTCGGTTTTGCGGCGAGTGCGCGGGCGACACCGACGCGCTGGCGCTCGCCGCCCGAAAGCTCGGACGGGAAACGCGCGCGATATTTTTTCGCATCGAGCCGCACGAGTTGCAGCAACGCATCGACGCGCGCGGCGCGCTCTTCCGCGCTCCAGCCGATGAGACGCGGCGTAATTGCGATATTTTCCGCGACCGTCATGTGCGGAAAGAGGCCGACACCCTGAAAGACGTAGCCGATTTCGCGGCGCAGCCGGATCGGATCGCTTGCCCGCACTTCGCGGCCGCTGACGAGAATAGCGCCGCTCGTCGGCTCGGTGAGGCGATTGATGAGACGCAGCAGCGTCGTTTTGCCGGAGCCCGAGGGGCCGACGATCGCGAGGAATTCGCCTTCGGCCACATTCAGCGAGATGCCGTCGAGCACATTGACGCGCTCGCTGTAGCGCTTCGTGACGGCCCTGATTTCGATCGCGTTCGTTCCGGCCATGAAACCGGATAGCGTGCCTGGGCTCGCTTTACGAGAAAAATCTCAGCGTCGCAAAACCGGGCGCAAGCAGCACGAAGGCCCAGACGAAAGCCGAGGTCCAGTTGGCGATTTGAAATTGCAGCCAGGGCATTTCAAACGTGCCGGCGACGAGCGGCACGATGGCGCGGACCGGGCCGAAGAAACGGCCGATGAAGATCGACCATACGCCCCAGCGTTTGAAGAAAGCTTCGCCTTGCTCGATCATGTGCGGATAACGCGACAGCGGCCAGACCGTGCGCGCGGAATTCTCGAGCTTGAGGCCGACCCAGTAGGAGAGCCAGTCGCCAAGCGCGGCGCCGACGGCAGCGCCGATCCAGATCGGCAGCAGCGGCAGGTCGCTTGCGCCGATCAGCGCGCCGAGCGCGAGCAGGATGCCGGTCGCGGGGATGATTAACGAGATGATGGCGAGCGATTCACAGAAGGCGAGCCCGCCGGCGATCAACGGTGCCCAGGTGTGATGGTCCTTCACGAACACAGGAATTTCCTGGAGGAAAGCGCTCAGGCTCATGCAGGGTCACCGGCTGGGGGAGGAAGGCGGCAGGCGTTCGTCAAGTTTTGAAGGTTCTCGAGGGTTTGCGCAATCGAATTGTCGCACCGCGAAAATAGCTCGGGCGGAAAATTGCCTGCCTATCTGATGTGTGACAATTGCGCCGGAAGTTGGGGGCGCGGCCATGGAAACTTCCAATGGGCGGCTTTCATTCGGTAGAATTCATGCGAAGATTTTGCCGGATCAGCGGGTATGGGGTGCATGACGGCCAGCGAAAATACAGCGGCGATCTCGCTAGCCGATGTCGATGTCGTTTTCGGCCTTGCCCGCGGGGACAGCTACAAGGCGGTCGAACGGGCGACGCTTTCGGTCGCGGACGGCGAATTCGTTTCCATCGTCGGGCCGACCGGCTGCGGAAAATCGACGCTTCTCAACATCGCCGCCGGATTGCGGACGCCGTCGGCGGGAACGGTCAAGATTTTTGGTGAGGCGCTTGCCGCGCTCAATCGCCGGGCAGGCTATCTCTTCCAGGTGGACGCGCTGTTTCCGTGGAAGACGGCGCTCGAGAATGTCGCGATCGGGCTCGAGATCGCGGGCGTTCCGCCGCTTGAAGCACGCTCGCAGGCGCAGGTGTGGCTTTCGCGCGTCGGCCTCAATTATTTCGGCGACCGCTATCCGCATATGCTGTCGGGCGGACAGCGCAAGCGCGTCGGGCTCGCGCAGGTTCTGATCCGCGATCCGAAGATATTGCTGATGGACGAGCCGTTCGGGCCGCTGGATGCGCAGACGCGGCAGATCATGGGCAACCTTTTGCTCGATCTTTGGCAGACCGACCGCAAGGCGGTGCTGTTCGTCACGCATGATCTTGAGGAAGCCATCGCGCTTTCCGATCGCGTCGTCATCATGTCGGCGGGGCCGGCGGCGCATATCATCGGTGACTGGAAAGTTTCACTGCCGAGGCCGCGCGACATCTCCGAGATCAAGCTCGATCCGGCGTTCCGCGATCTCTATCGCGAAATCTGGGCGAAGCTCAAAGACGAAGTCGTGAAGACTTACGGCACGCAGGGAGGAAAGCCATGAGCCGCGGCCGGCTTCTCTTTCTGCAAGCGATGATCGGGATCATCGCGATCCTCTGCTGGCATGCGCTGACGAGCTATCAGATATTCGGGCGCTATCTGCTCGATCCGTTCTTCTTTTCGCATCCGCTGGATGTCGCGCTGCGCGTCGTCAAATGGTTCCGCGAAGGCACGATCTGGTATCACCTCGCCATTACACTGACGGAATCGATGCTGGCTTTCGTCATCGGCTCGCTCCTGGGCGTGCTGATCGGGTTCTGGTTCGCGCGCAAGGCGCTGGTCGCGGCGGTGCTCGATCCTTACGTCAAGATGGTGAACTCGCTGCCGCGCGTCGTGCTCGCGCCGATCTTCACGCTGTGGCTTGGCCTCGGCATCTGGTCGAAGGTGGCGCTCGGCGTCACGCTCGTCTTCTTCATCGTCTTCTTCAATGTCTATCAGGGCGTCAAGGAAGTCAGCCCGGCGATCCTGGCGAACGCCCGCATGCTCGGAATGAGCGAGCGGCAATTGATGCGCCATGTCTATTGGCCGTCGGCGCTGTCGTGGATGTTTTCATCGCTGCACACTTCGGTGGGTTTTGCGGTCGTCGGCGCGGTGGTCGGGGAGTATCTCGGGGCCGCGGCCGGCCTCGGCTATCTAATCCAGCAGGCCGAAGGCGTGTTCGATGTCGCGGGCGTATTCGCGGGGATGCTGGTGCTCGCGGCTTTCGTGATCGTGATCGACACCATTGTTTCGCTGGTCGAAAAGCGGCTCCTGATCTGGCGGCCTGCGGTCGCGGAAACACGTATTTAGGCATCTTGCGCAAACGGGCGGATGATTTAGCGTTCGATCAAACAAAACGCATTCGGGAGGTACCATGAGATCTGCGCTCAAGATCGTTGCGGGCAGCATGCTCGCGCTTTCGCTGTCGGCGGGCATCGCGCTGGCGCAGGCAAAATCGAAGGTGACGATCGCGGTCGGCGGCGGCGCTTGCCTTTGTTACCTGCCGACGATGCTCGCCAAGCAGCTCGGCGAATACGACAAGGCCGGGCTCGATGTCGAACTTGTCGATCTCAAGGGCGGCTCGCAGGCACTCGCGGCGGTGATGGGCGGCAGCGCCGATGTCGTCTCGGGCTATTACGACCACTGCGTCAATCTTGCGGCCAAGGGCCAGTCGCTCAAGGCCTTCGTGGTCTATGACCGCTATCCCGGCTTTGGTCTTGTCGTTTCACCCAAGCAGACGGCGAACATCCATTCGGTGAAAGATCTTGCCGGCAAGAAAGTCGGCGTCAGCGCGCCGGGCTCTTCGACGGACTTCTTCCTCAAATATCAGCTCGCCAAAGCGGGCATGAAGGCCGATGCGGCCTCCGTGATCGGTGTCGGGCTCGGGCCGACGGCGGTCGCGGCGATGGAGCAGGGCACGATCGACGCGGCGGTGATGCTCGATCCTGCGATCACGCTCCTGCAGGGCAAGTTCAAGGATCTCAAGATCATCAGCGATACGCGCACCACCAAGGATACGCTCTCGCTGTTCGGCGGCGAGTATCCGGGCGGCGCGCTCTACACCAAGGCCGACTGGATCGAGAAACATCCGAAAGAAACGCAGGCGCTCGCCAATGCCCTGGTTGCGACGCTGAAGTGGATTCATTCGCATTCCGCCGAGGAAATCATGGCGAAGATGCCGGACAATCTCGTCGGCGCCGATAAGGCGCTTTACCTCGCGGCGCTCAAGAACACGCTGCCGATGTATTCGGAGACCGGCAAGATGGATCCGAAGGGTGCGAAGGCCGTGCTCGATGTCTTCAGCCTGTCGGTGCCGGAGATCGCCAAAGCGAATATCGATCTCTCAAAGACCTACACCAACGCCTATGTCGAGAAGGCAGGGGCTTCGCAATAATCCGGTGGATCGTCGCGATGAGAAGGGCGCCCGGAGCGGCGCCCTTTTTGCTATGAAGGCGGCAAGGAAGACGCCATGAATATTCTCTCTATCCAGTCGCATGTCGCCTATGGTCATGTCGGCAATGACGCGGCGGTTTTTCCGCTACAGCGGCTCGGCGTCGAGGTCTGGCCGATTCATACCGTGCAGTTCTCGAACCACACCGGCTACGGCAAGTGGCGCGGCGAAGTTTTCGGCGCGGAGCAGATCGGCGAGGTGATGCAGGGCATCGAGGAGCGCGGCGTGCTGCCGTCGTGCGATGGGGTGCTCTCCGGCTATATGGGCTCGGCCGATATCGGTGCCGCCATTCTCGATGCGGCCGATCGCGTCAAGGCGGCGAATGCGAGAGCGATCTATTGCTGCGATCCGGTGATGGGCGATGTCGGGCGCGGTATCTTCGTGCGTCCCGGCATCCCCGAATTCATCCGTGAGCGCGCGCTGCCCGCGGCCGACATCGTGACGCCCAACCAGTTCGAGCTTGATCTTCTGTCGGGCCTGACGAGCAAATCCATGCAAGAAGCGGTGCGCGCCTGCGGCGCGCTGCATGCCATGGGG
>Ga0182740_1000347_pt1 | contig 59972 bp, 52 predicted proteins | sample eDN5th37CKraftBY_FD_128872 | JGI IMG/M metagenome (GOLD analysis project Ga0182740, IMG submission 128872) | Enriched backyard soil microbial communities from Emeryville, California, USA - eDNA 5th pass 37_C Kraft BY (version 2) (version 2) | ecosystem: Environmental > Terrestrial > Soil >...
CGCACCCATAACGCGGGGTGGAGCAGCCCGGTAGCTCGTCAGGCTCATAACCTGAAGGCCGCAGGTTCAAATCCTGCCCCCGCAACCAAAAATAAAAACCCGTCGCACAAGCGGCGGGTTTTGTCGTTTAAAGGGGCAGAATAGCCGGATAATCGCTCGCATTCGCTGCAACCAAAAAGGAGCAGGGGGCCGCAAAGCCCCCCACAAACCTTGTTTGCACCGAAACTCACTTCTGTAAGTCCAGCCACTCATCCATGCAGATACGGCTGATATGTTCGACGCGATGGTCATTCATGAACTGGTTGAACTGTTTCTCTTCGGTGTGGTGATGTTTAAAGCCGCATTTCGCCTGGGCTTTGAAGGATTGCTCGTTTTCGGCGAAATACCCACACCACAGAGCCGCCATTTTCAGGTCTTCGAAGGCATGGCGCATCAGTTCCTTCACAGCTTCCGGAATAAGGCCCTTTCCCCAGAAGGGGACACCGATCCAGTAGGCAACCTCTGCTTCATTGGCGGCTATATCGAAATTACTGTCCTTGCCGATCAGCAATCCCACCATGCCGATGGCGACATTGTCCTCTTTCAGGGTGACGGCATAGACTTCCGGATGCGAAAACACCGTCCGGATAATTTCCAGACTTTCTTCTTCACTCTGGTGAACTGGCCAGCCGGCAATCGGTCCCACCCGATCATCGCTGGCATATTTATACAGGCTGGCTGCATCGCTATCTTGCCATGGCCGCATGATCAGGCGTTCAGTTTCAAGCATGGTTCTTCTCATTTCCATCGAGGGTTGCTGTCCCCGGCTTTTAACGAAGGCGGGGAAAAGTTGACAATGGAAGGAACCGGGTGAAACAGGTAATAATGAAAACAAACGGTCTTTTTCTGAAGCGATTGTGCCGCGGCGATGGAAAAAATGGAAACAGGTTGCTCCTTGCGTGCCGCCGAAGGCGTTGAATTCGGGATCGGGAAAGGTCGGCTCGAAGAGAACGACAACCAACTATTGTCATTGAGTTATGTTGTGCTGCTCATTTGCCAGAATGGCTCGGCCGAATTCGAGGTGAATTTCCGAAGCTACCAGATGCAGAAAGACGATTTTCTGGTTCTCTATGACGATAGCATCGCTTCTGTGAGCAACAGATCATCTGATTTTTCCTGCTCTTATTATCTGATAGAGCGCTCCATAGCCTCGGATATTGCTTATGGATTGCCAAACGAGTTGTTTCTGTTTCTAAGCCGGCATCCGTTTTTCAAGGCCGATGAGCGTACCATTCGTTTTCTCTCGGTATGGGAGAAGATGACCGCTTTCATTTACGAAGAGTCGCTGCAATATCAGAGAACCATTCTGGTCAATCAGTTTCAGAATCTGTTCCTGTGGCTTTCGCATAAGGCCGCCGGTTTCGATATTACCGAGAAAAATGATTACAGCAGGCAGGAAGCGCTCTGCTGGAAATTCTGGGAGTTGATATTCCTGCATTGCAGACATCAGCGTGAAGTCTCCTTTTATGCGGGTCTCCTGAATGTGACACCTTATTATCTCTCGCAACTTACCAAGAGATTCTTCAATGATGCCCCGAAAACGCTGATCGACCGGCAGGTAATACTGGAAATCAAGAAACAGTTGATGCAGCCAAAAAGGTCAATGCAGCAAATTGCACATGATCTTGAATTTTCAGATGCTTCTTACTTAAGTAAATATTTCAAACGTCATACGGGGTTGGGCCCGACCGAATACCGAAAAAAGATTTCTTGAGGCCGGAGCGCGTCCCGAAAACTGTGAACAGTTCTCGAAATGCGCCCTAGAGCATTTCCAGCAAAAGTGTGAAACGTCTACGCGGGGAAATCAGTTCACTGGACTGATTTCTTATCCCGCTCCGATGCGTTGGATAATGCGACAAAACAAATAGTTAGAGCGGTTCCGGCGATTCTGTTAGAACAGGAACCGCTCTAATGGCGCAGATTTCTTGTCCCTGCCGGTAGCGATGATGGAGCGAGCGCCAGCTCCGATCCGCCGTTGAAACCTATTCGCGCCCTTTTGAATGCTCGCCAAGAAGGTCTTCGATATCATCGAAGATCGACTGCCATTCTTTCTGTGTCAGCTCGAACAGGTTGAAGCTTCTCAGCCAGAATGCGCCTTCATTGGCAATGAATGCCAAGCGTGCCCGCCGTCCTTCGGGCGTGGAAACATCAAGGCCGTCCCATTGCTTGCGATACCAGGCGCGGGTTTCCTCGAGATAATGGGAGTTTGGAATCAGGCTCGCCATCATCGCCGCAAACCGCGAATCGTCGTCTGCGTCGCTTTCGCGTGTCACCGCTATATGGGCCGCTATGTGTGAGATCGCGTCATTCTTATGCCGCTTGCGTGCCGCCACCTGATCGTCGAACCGGTCGCCCAGCCGTTCGATCATGGCTTTCATCAGCCCGTCTTTGTTGCCGAAGCAATATTGCACACCGCCCTTGGTTACACCGGCGGCCTGCGCCACCGCATCCATGGTCAGCGCAAGGATGCCGCCTTCCTCAACCAGCTTCTCGGCCATGTCGAGCACATGATCGCGGTCGATCGAGCGCGGGCGACCCGTTTTTTGCAATTTCTTACTTTCCATACGGACGGATTTATATTACGTCGGCACCTCTGACAAGTTTGAATACGACCGTATTGAAAAGGTATGAACCGATGTTGCCGCAAAATCGCTGGCTTGTTCTCGCAATTGTTTCCAGCGCCTTGTTCCTGATCGTCGTGGATATGACGGTGCTTTACACAGCCCTGCCGCGTCTTACCCATGATCTGGCGGCCAGCGCTTCGGAAAAGCTCTGGATCATGAACATCTACCCTCTGGTGGTGGCAGGTCTGCTGCCGGGCCTCGGCACGCTCGGAGACAAGCTCGGCCACAAGCGCATGTTCATGAACGGCCTTGCGGTGTTTGGCCTTGCCTCGCTCTGTGCGGCCTATTCGCCAAATCCGGAAATTCTGATTGCGGCGCGCGCATTCCTTGCCTGCGGTGCGGCCATGATGATGCCTGCCACCCTTTCGATCATCCGCCTCACGTTCACCGATGAGAAAGAACGCTCGCTTGCCATCGGCATATGGGCGGCAATCGCTTCGGGTGGCGCTGCCATCGGTCCGGTCGCGGGCGGCATTCTGCTGGAATATTTCTGGTGGGGTTCGGTCTTTCTGATCAATGTGCCGGTCGTTCTGGTTGCGCTCGGGCTTTCGGCCTTCCACCTTGAAAACAGTCCGCTCGGCTCACAGCGAAAATGGGACCTGGTCGGGTCGATCCAGATCATGGTGGGTCTGATCGCGCTCACCTATGCCGTCAAGGAACTTGCAAAGCGCGATGCTTCCATGACCATTTTTGCGGCAGCGCTCGTCATCGGCCTTGCGGCCACGACGATCTTCGTCCGCAGACAGTTTGCAAGCGCTGAACCACTGATCGATTTCTCGCTGTTCAGGACGAGACTGTTCTCGTTGGGCGTCTTTGCAGCTCTGGTGGCGTCGGGTTCGATGACCGGCATGGAACTGGTTTTCAGTCAGCGCATGCAGCTGATCGAAGGCATGACACCGCTCCAGGCGGGCCTGACCATTCTGCCTATCCCTCTGGCTGCTTTCGTTGCGGGGCCTCTTGCGGGCGCAATGTTGCCGCGCTTCGGTGCGGGCAAGGTGCTCTGGATGTCGCTCGGCGTTACGGCGCTCGGGGTGATGATCTACATCCTCACCTATCGGATCTCGGCGCACTTCTATCTGGCGGGGCTTGCCGTCCTTGGCTTTGGCGTCGGCTGCGCGATGACGGGGGCATCATCCTCGATCATGGGGAGTGCGCCTGCCGAGAAAGCGGGGATGGCGGCTTCGGTGGAGGAAGTCTCATTCGAGCTTGGCAATGCTCTGGGCGTGACGATCTTCGGCAGTATCCTGTCAGCGTTCTATACGGCGAGCCTCGTTCTGCCAGCCGGTTCAGGCATTCCTCCTGTTGTCCGCGACAGCCTTGATGAGGCGCTGCTTGCAGCGCAATCGATGGCCGCCGCTGACGCCGGTGCGCTGACCACGCTCGCTTCGCAGGCGTTCGAGAATGCCTATGTCGCTGTCGTGGTGGCAACGGCATTGCTGCTGTTCGCTGCAACCGTTGCTACCTATCTGGTTCAGCGTCGCACCAGACAGAAAAGCCTTTGCTGATTGGAAGCATTCACCAGCCAAGGCGCGGAGAGCCGCCTCTTCACGCAATCACATTTCTGCACTATTCATGCGTGCAACGGTGGTTGGGAGGCGGCCCTTCATGAACACAGCAAGCGACGCGCGTTTCTGGGATCGGACATCGCGGAAATATGCCATGGGCAAGATCGCGGATCAGGCCGGCTATGAGCGCACGCTGGACCGGACCCGGGCTTTGTTTGGTGCAAGAGACAAGGTGCTGGAACTGGGCTGCGGAACAGGAACGACAGCGCTTAAGCTTGCCGGTGCTGTTCAGCATTATCTAGCGACAGATTTTTCTGCCGGAATGATCGCGATTGCCAACGAAAAGCTTGCCGCTGCCCCGGTCCCGGCTCTCGTCTTCCGAACGGCGACCGCGCAGGCGCTTGCCTCAGAGGCGGCACGGTTCAGCGTAGTTCTTGGTTTCAACTATCTCCATCTGGTTCGTGACCTGTCGGGCACGCTGCGCTCGATCCACACTTTGCTTGAGCCGGGAGGCTTGTTCATTTCCAAGACGCCTTGCGTGGGCGACATGAACCCGCTCATCCGGCTGGCATTGCCCGCGATGCGCCTGATCGGCAAGGCGCCCTATGCGGGCGTCTTCCGGGCGACGGAACTGAGCCAGCAAATATCTGCGTCGGGCTTCGATATCCTTGCCGTTGAACGCCACGCCGCGAGGGGCAACGATAATCGCCCCTATATCGTGGCGCGCAAGAGGTGACATGAGCGGACGAGACTGCTGGAAGCCAGCCACGCCCGGCATTCCATGTCCAGCATTTGCCGAGCCCATGTCCCTCGTTCCCCGGCTTATGGCTGCGTTTCAGCAGAAAGTTCCACGGCATGTGACTGAAGCGAAATCAGCCATGTGACCGCGAGAAATGCGGCCATAGCCCAGGGAAGATAGCCTGCGCCCAAACCGCCGAGGACAAGGCCGCCGATCAATCCCCCGGCGGCAATGGCGAGATTCCAGAAGGTGACGAGCATTGCTTGCGCCACGTCTGCCGCGCTGCCGGCGGATTTGGCGAGCGCTGTCTGAAGCAGCGTTGGAACGCCGCCAAAAATCAGTCCCCACAGGCCGGCTGTGGCAAGGACGATCAGCGGCGAGGTGTTCCAGACCCCGAAAACGATGGCGCAGGCGGCAACGACAATGATGCTGCCCTGCATCATCGGCCACAGCTTGCGGTCGATGTACGTACCGACGACCCAGAGACCGGCAATTCCCGCAATGCCGAAGATGAAGAGCACCATGTCGGCGCGGGCCGACAGGCCGGAAAGGCTCAGGAACGGCGACACATAGGTGTAAAGGATATTATGTGCGATCACGAATGCCAGCGTCATGCCGAGTATCTTCAGCACGCCCGGTATGCGCAGTGTATCCGGCACGGAAAACCGCTGTTCCTGCTTCTGTCCGGGAAGGTCCGGCACGATGAAGTGGATCACGATGGCGAGGGCAAGCGCGAGAAGGCTCATCAACCCGAAAGCGAGCCGCCATCCGGCCAGCGCACCGATAAACGTGCCTGCCGGAACGCCGAAGGAAAAGGCCAGCGGCGCGCTGATGCCGACAATGGCAATCGCACGTCCGGCAAGATGCGATGGTGCAAGCCGCGCTGCATAGCCAACAAGCAACGCCCACACCAGGCCGGCGGATATTCCGGCGCAGAACCGGGCGATGAGCATCAGCGCGAAGCTGTTGGAAAGGGCGGTTACGGCATTCACCACCGCGAAGCCGGCGATCGCCATGAGCAGAAGCGGGCGGCGGCGGAGTTTCTGCGTGAAAGTGATAAGCGGAATAGCGGTGAGAAACGAGCCTGCGGCGTAAACGGATATCATCTGCCCCGCCAGGCTGTCGGTTATGCCGAGGCTGGGGCTGATCTGTTGAAGAAGGCCAGCGGGCATGACTTCGGTCATGAGCGTGATGACGCCCGCCATGGCGAGGGCCAGCAGCGCCCCGACGGGCAGCCTTTCCGTGCTTTGTCGAGGGGTGGAGGTGGATGTCATGGAGCAAAATCCTATTGGTAAATCGGGTTGGGGAAATTGCTCAATCTCGCCAATCAAGAAAAGTAGGCTATAATTCCAAATACTTTTGACATTTATGTCGGGCATGGAGGCTCAGAGGATGGACAGTCTTGGCGCATTGCGCGCTTTCGTGCAGGCAGCCGAAACCGGAGGTTTCACGGAGGCGGGGCGTCGGTTGGGCATTTCGCCGTCTGCTGTAAGCAAGGCAGTGGTGCGGCTGGAGGAACGGTTCGGCACAAGGCTGTTCCATCGTTCCACGCGCAGCATCTCGCTGACGCCGGAAGGCGTGAAGTTTCTCGACCGATGCCACCGCATCCTGTGTGAATTCGAGATGGCCGAAAGTGAATTGTCGCAGACCTGTCAGGAACTGAGCGGCAGGCTCCGCGTCAGCCTGCCGTCGTTGGGCGCATTGTTCCTGCCGGCCATTGCGGTTTTCGCGCGCCACCACCCGCAAATCGAACTGGAACTCGACTTTACCGATCGCCTTGTGGACGTGATCGAGGAAGGGTTCGATGCCGTGATCCGTACAGGCCATCAGGGCGATTCCCGTTTGATGGCCCGCAAGCTCGGCTCCTATCGCCGGGCGATCGTTGCCTCTCCGGATTATCTGCGCAGGCATGGTGTGCCGGAAAAGCCGGAGGATTTGGCGCGCCATTCGTGCCTGGTTTACCGGTTCCCCACGACCGGCAAGCTCGACCGCTGGCGTTTCAGAAGGCAAGATGAGATTTTCGAAGCCGACCTGACCGCCCGCATGGTGCTGAATTCACTGGAGCCGCAAATATCCCTGGCGGAGCAAGGCATAGGCCTTGTTTCCATCCCGGATTTGAGCGTACGCCCCCAATTGGCGAACGGGACACTGGTCAGCGTTCTCGAGGATTATCTCGATATTCCCACGCCCTTGCAGGTCATGTGGCCGTCGAGCCGCCATCTCTCGCCGAAACTGCGGGCGTTCGTCGATTTTCTCGCCACGGACAACTCATGGCGAAGCGGTTCGGTCCCTGACGACCTGGCCAATGGAACGGGCAGAATGACAGGCAGAGAATGAACACGAATGTTATTACCGCTGATATCCGATATAGGGACTGGCTGATCAGCCATGACCCGCACGTGCCTGCGCACTGGGTGAAGCGCTGTCTTTCCGCTGGCGAATATATCATTGCTCTTGCAGATGCGGAGCCTGCCGGATTTCTTCGCTACAGCTGGTTTTGGGGTGTCATCCCCTACATGGATATGATCTGGGTCAATCCCCAATACCGGCGGCTGGGCATTGGCGGATTGCTGTTCCAGCACTGGGAAAGCGCGATGCGGGAACAGCAGGCCACGCAATTGATGACATCGAGTGTCGCCGACGAGAAGGAACCTCAGGAATGGCACCGGAGCAATGGCTTTCGCGAGGCCGGAGCCATTTCCTTTGGAAAGTTTCAGCCCCAATCCGAGGTTTTTCTGATCAAGGACCTCTGACTATGCGCTTTCCTGAGCATTCCTGAGCCCAATGGCGGGTGAGTGAGCCTTTGCCTGAACGTCGAACCTACCGGCGGAAAGACATTCGGTATTCGCGCGGGGACATGCCGCGCAACCGTCTGAACTGCCGGTTGAAATTGGCGAGGGAAGCATAGCCGACTTCGGCGGCTATGTGCTGGATGGGCTGGTTCGTACCCGAAAGCCGGGAACAGGATTCACCGATCCGCAAGGCGATCACATATTCGGAGACGCTCATCTGGGTGTGTCGCTGGAACAGGCGATGCAGCCCCGAAACGCTGAGGAACGCGATTTCGGCAAGCTCCTCCATGCGCAGGGGCGCGTGATAGTGCTTATGGATATGCACGAGTACCCGGTCGATCCTTGAGCGGTCGCCCACATGCTGCTGGGGAATGACGGACGAAAGTGGCTGTCTGGTGCGCTCCTCCGCGAGCCTTGCCAGTATCGTCAGCAGGCCGATCAGCCGCTGCGCGGGCGGATGCAGGAACAGCGCCTCGAAATCCGCCGACAGGCGACGACCGAGCGCCGGATCAAACGCCAGAGCCGTGCCGGCGTCGGATATCAGGCGACGGATGGGAGCCAGCTCCACCGATCCCCCCGTCAGGCCGTCTATCCATTCCCTTCGAAACCAGAAAACAAGCGCCACGTGCGGTTTTGTCTCGTCGAGTTTTTCGCGCGAGGCCCATGTGTGCGGCAGATCGGGGCCAATGAGGACGAGATCGCCATGGTCGTATTCGGCGACGTGGTTTCCGATGAAGCGCTGGCCGCGGGAATTGAGCGTCAGCGTCAATTCAAACTCGGGATGATGATGCCATTCGAAGGGGATCGCATCGTCGAGACGCCGATTGAGCATGCTCCAGGAAGCGTCCGGCGATGCGGGCAGATGTTCAAGAAGTGGCTTCATGTTGCCTTGAAGTGCAGGTTTGACGCTGGAATAGTATCAGTTTTGTCCATTTGGACGCAACACGGCGCGCGGGAAACCATTAGCTTTTCTGCATCCCCGGTTCCGGGCAAGCATATGATGGGAGAACGATATGCAGGACACCATAATGACCAAGCGCGACAGCCATCCGACCACAGCCGCGACGACCCAGTTGAAGGACATCAGGAAGAACCTGCCGCTGCGCGTGCTGTCAAAGGCCGATTGGGAACATTGGACGACAAGGGGATATGTCATCGTCCGTCAGGCCGTCCCGGCGGCCAATGTTGCGCGTCTTGTCGATCTGCTTTGGGAATTCGACGAAAAGGACCCGAAAGACCCTTCAACCTGGTATGCGCCGCAGCGGCGCGAGCACAAGATGAAGGAGCTCAACAATACCGGGATGCTGGAAATCTACAATCACCAGTATCTTTGGGACAATCGTATGGAGCAGCGTGTCTATGATGTCTTTGTCGATATATGGGACAGGGAGGACCTCTGGGTCACCATCGACCGGGCCAACCTCAATCCACCCAAGAAGATCAAGGGCAACCCGCACGGCTTCATTCATTGGGATGTGGACACTTCGATCCGGCCTCTGCCAATCGGCGTGCAGGGTGTTCTCAGCCTGCAGAAGCAGGATGGCGATGTCGGCGGTTTCCAGTGCGTGCCCTATCTGTTCGAGCATTTCGAGGAATGGGTGAAAACACAGCCGGACGACCGCGACCCCATGCATCCCGACATGACCGGGCTGGAAGTGGTCAATATCGACATGGAGCCAGGCGACCTGATGATCTTCAATTCGCTGCTGGCGCATGGCGTCAGGCCAAACCATTCCGACAACCGGGTGCGGATGGCGCAATATATCTCCATGCACCCTGCCGAATGGGAAAACGAGACCGAACGACTGGAACGCATCCGGCTCTGGCGGGAGCGTGATCATCCAAGGCGTGACGCTTTTCCCGGTGATCCGCGCGAATGGGAAAAACAAAACGCCGAGACGGCCGCGCTGACCCTGCTTGGCGAGAAACTGCTGGGGTTGCAGCGCTGGTGACGAAACCCGCACATCAGCATCGCGCCATCAGCGCGCCTGCGACATTGGCTGAACCTGAAGCGCGGTGCCTGCGGGCGCCGCGCTTCTTCGCGCGGTTGCTTACAGCCGTGCGTCCCATTTCCAATCCCGGATTTCCGGCATGTCTTCGCCATGTTCCCGCACGTAACGTTTGTGAAGGACGAGCTTTTCCTCGAACGTGGCGATCAAAGGACCCGCCACGTCATTGCCGATCGGCAGCCGCCTGACAGCCGCCATGGCCAGATGAAACCGGTCCAGTTCGTTCAGCACCGTCATGTCGAAAGGCGTGGTCGTGGTTCCCTGTTCGATAAAGCCGTGCACGTGGAAATTGGAATGGTTGGTGCGTTTATAGACCAGCCGGTGAATGAGATAGGGATAACCGTGGTAAGCAAAGATGACGGGCCGGTTGGTCGTGAAGATGCGGTCGAACTCGTCGTCGGCAATGCCGTGCGGATGGTGTTGCGGTGATTGCAGAACCATCAGGTCCACGACATTGACGACGCGGATGCGCAGATGCGGCAGGGACTGGCGCAGGAGAGAAACAGCGGCGAGAACTTCCATCGTTGGCACGTCACCCGCGCAGGCCATCACGATGTCGGGTTCCAGACCGTCCTCGGTTCCGGCCCAGTCCCATATGCCGAGACCGGCTTCGCAATGGCGCACGGCCTCGTCCGTCGACAGCCATTGCGGTTCAGGCTGTTTTCCCGCCACGATGACGTTGATGCGATCCCAGGTTTTAAGGCAGTGATCGGCAACCCACAGCAGCGTGTTGGCGTCCGGGGGAAAATAGACACGGATGATATCGGCGCTCTTATTGGCCACCAGGTCGACAAAGCCCGGGTCCTGATGGGAAAAGCCGTTATGATCCTGACGCCAGACATGAGAGGTCAGAAGATAGTTGAGCGATGAAATCGGTTTTCGCCATTTCAATTCGCGCGCGACCTGCAACCATTTTGCATGCTGGTTGAACATGGAATCGACGATATGGATGAAGGCTTCGTAGCAGGAGAAAAACCCGTGCCTTCCGGTCAGCAGATAGCCCTCCAGCCAGCCCTGACACAGGTTCTCGCTCAACACTTCCATGATGCGGCCATCGGCCGACAGATGGTCGTCTATGTCGAGGGTTTCAGCCATCCACACGCGGTCGCTGGCATCGAAGACCGCGCCGAGACGGTTTGAAGCGGTCTCATCGGGACCGAAGACGCGGAAATTCTTCTCCGGCTCGTTCAGCTTCAGCACGTCGCGCAGATATTCGCCGAGTATTTTGGTGGATTGCGCTTCCAGCGCCCCGGGTTCGGTGACCTCGACGGCATATCGCCGGAAGTCGGGCGTGTGCAGTTCCTTGCGAAGCAAGCCGCCATTTGCATGCGGGCTGGCCCCCATGCGCCGTTCGCCCTGCGGCGCGAGCGCGCGCAGTTCGGGCTTCAGCGCACCTTTTTCGTCAAACAGGTCCTCCGGATCATAGCTTTTCATCCAGTTTTCAAGAATTTTGCGATGCGCATCATTTTCCCGGCAATTGGCGACAGGAACCTGATGCGATCGCCAGTAGTTCTCGACGATCAGCCCGTCGACTTCCTTCGGGCCGGTCCAGCCTTTCGGGCTTCGCAGAATGATCATGGGCCAGCGGGGGCGCTCCGGTGATTTCACATCAGCACTTCGCTTTATCGTCCCGATCCGGGCGAAGATCGTATCGAGTGTTGCTGCCATCTGCTGGTGCATGGCCTCGGGTTCGCTGCCCTCGACGAAGAACGGCTCATAGCCATAGCCCCTGAAGAGACTGGTGAGGTCGTCATCGGAAAGGCGGGCGAGGATGGTGGGATTTGCGATTTTATAGCCGTTCAGATGAAGGATCGGCAGCACGGCGCCGTCGCGTGCGGGATTGAGAAACTTGTTGGAATGCCATGAGGCGGCAAGGGTTCCCGTTTCCGCCTCTCCATCGCCGACCACACAGGCGACCACCAGATCAGGATTGTCGAAAGCGGCGCCATAGGCGTGCACAAGCGCATATCCCAGCTCGCCGCCCTCATGGATCGAGCCCGGGGTTTCCGGCGCGACATGGCTTGGTATGCCGCCGGGAAAGGAAAACTGCCGGAACAGTTTGCGCATCCCTGCTTCATCCTCGCTCACGCCCGGATAGATTTCAGAATAGGACCCTTCCAGATAGGTGTTCGCTACCATGCCCGGTCCGCCATGTCCCGGCCCGCATATGTAGATTATGTTGGCATTTCTTTCCCGAATGATGCGATTGAGGTGCGCGTAAATGAAATTCAGGCCGGGCGTCGTCCCCCAGTGGCCGAGCAGTCGTGGCTTGATATGCTCAGGTTCCAGCGGTTTGCGCAGCAGGGGATTGTCCATCAGGTAGATCTGCCCCACTGAAAGATAGTTCGCCGCTTTCCAGTAGCGATCGATCAGCGCGAGCTGCTGAGGTGCCAGGGGGCCTTGGGCCGGTGCTTTGGTCATTCTCTGTCTCCTTCGCGGATGGTTACGCAGATGCGGCGGGCGCTGTAACTGCGGTGTTCCGAAGAGCGTCCAGCGTTTCGGCGGCGATGATCTGTTCCTCGTCGGTAGCAAGCACGAAGGCCGCTGCCGGCGAGGTTGGGCGCGTGATCCGGAAAGCATTGTTTTCGTTGGCGGCAGCGTCGATTTCAAAACCAAGCCAGGAAAGACGTTCGCAGACCGCCTCTCGGATTGCGGGCTGGTGTTCTCCGATACCGGCGGTGAAGATCAAGGCATCCAGTCCGCCGAGCGTCGCGGCGAGCCTGCATATTTCACCGGCAATGCGCGCGGTGAAAATGTCGATGGCTTCCCGGGCACGGGCATCATCGCTTGCGAGCAGGTCGCGTGTATCGCTGCTTATCCCGGACAATCCGAGAAGGCCGGAGCGATGATAAAGCAGGTCGGAAAGCGCGTCGGCCTGCATGTTTTCCTGCTGCAACAAATGAAGGAGAACGCCGGGATCGATGGTTCCGCAACGTGTCGCCATCGGAATGCCGTCAAGCGTTGAAAAGCTCATGCTGGTGTCGACGCTTTTGCCGCCGTCCATGGCGCACAGGCTTGCCCCGCTTCCCAGATGTGCGGCGACGATCTTCCCGCCAGCAAGCTTCGGCTCTCGTCCAGAAAAGTTCGCGATGATGGATTTGTAGGACAAGCCGTGAAAGCCATATCGCTTTATTCCGCGTTCGTGGAGGGCGATGGGAACCGCAAAACGCCTGACCTTGTCCGGTATGGTCTGGTGGAAGGCGGTATCGAAGGAGGCCGCCTGCGGAAGATGGGGAAGGAGTTTCCGGACGGCCTTTATCAGGGCTGTGCTTTTGGGCTGGTGGAGCGGCGCGTAAATGGAAAGGCTCTCGATGGCTTCGATATGTTTGTCGTCTAACAATACCGACCCAGCGAATTGATCGCCGCCAAAGACGACGCGGTGGCCGACGCCGAGAATGTTGCCGGGGCTGATATGATCGGACAATCGTGCGAACAGTTCTTCCAGAATGCTGACGATATTGCCTGCGTCCGCAGATGCCAGGGCAATGTCGAGGTTTCCGCTTTCGCCGCGCAATCGAAAGGTCACGGGAGATTCGTTCAGGTCGATCTCGCCCCGCGCCCGTTTTCGGATGTGCTGTCCGTCAAAGGTGAAGGTGCCGATCTTGACGGTCGACGAACCGGCATTGAACGTTACAAGCTGCTTGTGCACGCGCGGCCACTCCCTTGTTTGGGGCTGATGCGTAACAAGATAGGGGATTGTTTCGGGCTGGCGATATGTCCGGCGCAGAACGTCAGGCTGTTCCGGCACGTCCGATCGCCACGCGCCTAGCTGCACAGATGCGCGATCAAGACACGCTGAAACTATCTGTTACAACTTTACAGGGAACAAAACCGCTTCATCTTCATTTACTTCGAGCGTTTGTCCGGGAATCACCGGATGATTTGCTGTGTCCAGGTTTCCGATCGTCCTAAGTCGGGAGTTTGGGGGCATATCGATTTTTCAACGATTGGAGTTCGTGATGGGGATTTTCGACAAGATTAAGAACGCCATTTGGGGAGAGGCGCAGGCTGCAACGCCTTCCACGGAAACCGCTGCTTCGCCAGCGCCGACGCCAACCGCATCGCCGAGCGCTGCCGCTCCGGCGCAGTCGGCACCCGCTGCTGTGGGCAGTGTCGACGTAGGCGCTATTCTTGATGCCGCCGTTGCCAAAAGCGGCCAGAAGCTCAACTGGAAGACTTCGATCGTCGATCTGATGAAGGCTCTTGGCCTCGACAGCAGCCTGGAGCACCGCAAGGAACTTGCCAAGGAACTGGGCTATACCGGTGACACGGGCGATTCCGCGACCATGAATGTCTGGCTGCACAAGCAGGTCATTCAGAAACTGAAGGATAACGGCGGCAAGGTGCCCGCCGGACTGTAATCAGGAGGGTTCTCGATGGGAAGCGCAGGAATAGGCTGGATTGCGGCAATCATCATCGGCGGTCTGGCCGGCTGGATTGCCTCCAATTTCATGAACAGCAATACCGGGATATTCATGAATATCATTCTCGGTATCATCGGCGCAGCCGTAGCGAGTTTTATCTTCGGATTGCTCGGTGTTTCGTTCGGCGGCTGGCTGGGCTATCTGATCGCGGGCTTCATCGGCGCCTGTATATTGATATGGGCCGGCCGATTGATAAGTTAGCAAAAAGGCGCCGAAAGGCGCCTTTTTCTTTCGCAGGCTGATGTGGTCACATCGACGATGCCGTCGACGGTGCAACCGGTATCGCCATCTGAAGCTCGGCCTGACGGCCCAGCCTTGTCATCCATTCCGTAAATTGCGGGTTGCGTTCGATCTGGCGGCCGTAATGCCTGCGCAATGCGTCGGTCAGTTCGCCTTTACGCCCAAGCTGTTCGTCGGCAAAGCCGATCATCTGGGAGTTCGGCCACGCCTGCGGGCGGATGGCGACAAGGCGCGCGAAGAGGTTTTCAGCGTTTTCGTCGGGATTGCCCTGCGCCATGAGCGAAACCATGGCCGCCGTCGAACGCGACACGCCCATATGACAATGGACCAGCAGGTGGCGAGGCGCTTCCCCGTTCTGTGCAGCGAGGAAGTCCGAGCCGAACTGGAGGATCGAGCTCATATGATCGGGCGTTGGCATTGTGTGATTGTCGGCGGCATTGATGATGTCGTGAAAACGCAACGTCACGCGATGATGCTGCTCGAAAGTCTGAAACGCATCCAGTTCGGGAAGGTCTGGATCGACCAGCGACAGAACATGGGTGACCTTTCGCGCCCGCTGCCCGGCCAGTTCCTCAATCCCGCACACCGTCAGCTGCGGGGCAAATTGCACGCTCATGCCAGTCTCCTTGAATTCCATTTATGCCGCCTGCTTCGAATGACCCTATGATGATGTCAATCAGTCCATGGGATTGGAGCATTTTCTTGACGCTCAATCCAGCTTCTATCCGGTGCTCCCAGGGCGTGAACAGCAGCGGGGACAAAACCCCGGGCTTGCAGCTTGGGGCTTTTGCAATTCTCAGCGGAGCCTAAAGCATGTCTCCCAAAAGTGGGAACCGGTTTTGGGATAAAGACATGCACGAAAGCTTAAAGCGTGTTGTGTGAATATGATAAATGCGACACGCTTTAGGTCGCTGAATCAGGAATTCCCCACGGGCAACTGGTTCAGCAAGGCAAACAGAATGGCCGAGAGAATTGCCGCGGCGGGAACCGTTACCACCCAGGCTGCGGCAATCGTCAGCGCGTGAGAACGGCGAACCAACTTGCGTCGGCGGCGCTCTTCAACCGGGATGGACTCAAGCGGCAGGGCCTGGCGCGCCTTTTTCAGCCGCCGTTCCGTATCCCATTCGCGAAAGAATCCGACGCCAAAGATCGCACCGATGGCGATGTGGGTTGAACTGACCGGCAATCCCAGCCAACTGGCGAGAATGACGGTGATCGCGGCGGAAAGCGACACGCAATAGGCCCGCATCGGGTTCAGCTTGGTGATCTGATTGCCAACCATCCGGATGAGCTTCGGGCCGAACAGGCACAGGCCGAACGAAATGCCACAAGCGCCGATCAGCATGACCCAGAGCGGAATCTCGACACCGTCATTCAACGTGCCCGTCTGCGATGTCTGAACAATCGCCGCAAGCGGGCCAACGGCATTGGCCACGTCATTTGCACCATGGGCGAAGCTAAGCAACGCCGCCGAAACGACCAGCGGAATGCTGAACAGGACTTTCAGCGATTTGTTGCGGTTTTCGAGCCCCTGCGACTGGCGGCGAATGACCGGGATCAAGGTCAGCCAGCTTGCAAGCCCGAAAGCCAGCCCGATGGCCAGAGCGACCTCGATCGATACATCGACCAGCTGCTTCAGCCCCTTCATGATCAGATAGGTTGCAAAGGTGCCAGCCATCAGACCGACAAGAATGGGCACCCATACGCGGGCAGCGGCAATCTTATCCGCGCGGTAGACGATACGCGCTTTGATCAGCCAGAGAAAACCGGCGGCTATGATCGCACCCAGCACGGGCGAGATAACCCAGCTTGCCGCGATTGCGGCCATCTGCGACCAGTTCACCGCTCCAAAGCCAGCCGCAACGACGCCCGCACCGACGACGCCTCCTACAACCGCATGGGTGGTTGAAACGGGAGCGCCGATCCAGGTGGCAAGATTGACCCAGAGCGCCGAGGCGAGCAACGCGGCCATCATCGCCCAGATGAACATGACCGGGGTTGCGAGCGTATCGGGCGCAATGATGCCGGTCGCCACCGTCGAGACGACATCGGCCCCGGCAATGAGCGCACCCGCACTTTCAAAAATGGCAGCAATCGCAATCGCACCGCCCATGCTCAGCGCATTGGCCCCGACAGCGGGTCCCATATTGTTGGCAACGTCATTGGCGCCGATATTCAACGCCATGTAAGCGCCGAAGACGGCTGCGGCGACAACGATGAACATCTGGCTGGAATGACCCAGCAGCATCGCCGCTCCAAGCCCGGCAAGCATGATGAATACAAGAGCGATGCCGGGCGCCACGAGCGGACGGGAGACGTAGCTCGCCGCCGTTTCCAGCTTGACGAAGCGGCCAAGGTCGCGATCAAGAGTCTCCAGATGCCGAGCTTCGAGATCTTCGTTTGCCATGATTTACTCTTGATTTCTAATGCAGCGCACCGGGTTACGCGGTCGCGCGGGGATTGATCCATTGCAGGAATGTGACAGGTGTTTAAATGCGGCCATTTTCAAAAGTCAATGATTCGAGTCTGGGCCGTTTGCAAGGAATCCAGTCTCCCCACGCTTCTGTCATCGGCGCTCGTTCGGTTTCCCAATCCTGTCACCCGTTCATTCAGATCAGCCGGGATAGCGGCGCGAACGCACCGCAGTGCGATGGCGATCGATAATGACGAGGGAATGATGTGGACGGACGCAGACAGGTCGTTCCGACATCCTAGAGCGGTTCCTGTTCTAACGGAATCGCCGGAACCGCTCTAACTATTTGTTTTGTCGCATTATCCAACGCAAAACCGTTTCACACTTTTGCTGGAAATGCTCTAGGAACAACATGCTTCCGTCTCGCGCGGGAAGGGGTGAAGCCGGAACTAATTTGATGCACGACCTTGTTTTGAACAAGATGTGCGCCTATATGGCTGTCATAGGCATTGCTCAAGAGCGCTGGAACGCGTCTGTCGCTCGCAATAGCCTTCATCGCTTGATGCTTTTGACCACGGATGTACTGGCACTGGTAGTAAAGCGATGATCAGGAAGGTCGGTGCGTTTTCGCCCCGGCCTTTTTTGTTGTTTGCGGTTTTCCGAGAAACTTAACCAACGGCCCGCTGAATTCCTCCAGCGGGCCGTTCGTCTGGAAATCAGGCAGCGAGTGCTTCGTCTTCCGAGGTCGGGACTTCAGAAATCGTCTTCAGGACCTGCGAAGCGATCTGGTATGGGCAGCCCTGTGAATTTGGGCGGCGATCTTCGAGATAACCGCGATATCCATCCCTCACGAAGGAGTGTGGAACGCGGATCGAGGCGCCACGGTCGGCAACGCCATAGGAGAACTTGTTCCACGGAGCGGTTTCGTGCTTGCCGGTCAGGCGCATGTGGTTGTCCGGGCCGTAAACGTCGATATGGTCCTGCAAATTCTTCTCGAACTGCGCCATGAGGGCTTCGAAATAATCCTTGCCGCCCACTTCACGCATGTATCTGGTCGAGAAGTTGCAGTGCATGCCCGAGCCGTTCCAGTCGGTATCGCCGAGCGGCTTGCAGTGGAATTCGATGTCGATTTCGTACCGCTCGCAAAGACGAAGCAGGAGGTAACGGGCGATCCACATCTGGTCGGCGGCGTTTTTGGAACCCTTGCCGAAAATCTGGAATTCCCACTGGCCCTTGGCCACTTCCGCGTTGATGCCTTCGTGATTGATGCCGGCATCCAGGCAGAGATCGAGATGTTCCTCGACGATCTTGCGGGCGATGGAACCGACATTCTTGTAGCCGACACCGGTGTAATACGGTCCTTGCGGGGCGGGGAAACCCTGTTCCGGGAAGCCGAGCGGACGGCCGTCCTTGTAGAAGAAATATTCCTGCTCGAAGCCGAACCATGCATCATCGTCTTCAAGGACGGTTGCACGGCTGTTGGACGGATGCGGCGTGATGCCATCGGGCATCATGACTTCGCACATCACGAGAGCGCCGTTCTTGCGCGCAGGATCGGGATAGATCGCGACCGGCTTTAACACGCAATCCGAGCTGCGGCCTTCAGCCTGCATCGTGGAAGAGCCATCGAAACCCCAGAGCGGCAGTTGATCGAGCGTCGGGAAAGCATCGAATTCCTTGATCTGCGTCTTGCCGCGCAGTCCGGCAGCAGGGGTGCATCCATCGAGCCAAATGTATTCGAGCTTGTACTTGGTCATCGGCTAGTCTCTCTGTCATCCTCGGTTGATCGATCACCGCAAGTCATGCGGTGTCGCGCGGCTCGGTGTTCGATTTTAGAGAAGCAAGGACCGTGCCAGTCTTGCAAGGCCGGTGGTTTCGAGGCGACAAAGGCATAAGGCAACGGGCGAATGGAAACTGCATAGCGGGAATCTGCTCAAAAAACAGGCAATGGATCAGAATTTCATCATCCGCTGGATGCAGCTTTCATCAGACCAGTGTCTTCGCCTTACAGTCAGAGCAGAAAAGCCGGCAATGCTGACGCGAATACCGGCCTTCTTCAGGCCCGCACGTCTTGTCGTTGTGAGAGAAGCAACACGCATGCTGCCCTGCATTTGGCACTGTTGGGCTTGATAACGTCTGGCCGAAAAGTAATTCGAGAATTACTTATCACGGCCTGGGTCGTATATCATTGAACGCTGCGCCCTGTTCGGAATGGGTTCACCCCAAAATAGAGCATTTCTATAAATGAACCTAACACAAGGCCGGCTTAATACGCGCATCAGTACTTTGGCTTTGCTACTTTTCGCAATGGAGTTGCCGTTCAATTCAGGGTCGTTTTGCCTAACGTAAGGAAGGAAGGGAGATTGCTGGATCTATCAGCTTTTAGCAATTGATAGACGATGCCAGCCATGCCCGTGAAAAGGCCAGGTGAAAACGAGCCGGCGGTAATGTTGTCATCTGGCATCCCTTGCTCGAGGCTTGTGAGCCATTGGTCAAGCAGCGCTTCGCGTGTGATATGGCCAGGCCCCTCTCCATGCGCGATTGCGGCATCGAGGAGTTCCCAGGCCGATGCATCGCCGTGACAGGCGCTTGGTTCTCGTCCAAGCCCTCTGAGCGAAGTAACAGCTGCCGCCCGACGCAGTTGCAGGCGAGTGACGTCACGCTGTGCAAAAGGGTCGAGGTCGAGATGCGCGAGGCCGATCCCCACCGCGCCATGGCACCACGCAACAGCCGACTTTCGTCCTTCGACTGCCCGCATGTCGATCCAATTGCCCTCCGCATCATCGAACAGGTTTTCTTCAAACAGAAACGCGCCATCCGCTAATCGTCCATAGCGTTCACGACCAGTCGCCTCCGCCAGTTTGGCAAGCGCCCAACCAATGCCGGTAACACCGTGCGAGAAACCGCCCAGCCCGTTCGGGCGCGCTCCATGTGTCCAATAGGCTTGTCTGCCGGACCAAACTGCTCCTTCAACCAGTCTGTCACCAATACCCTCTGCAATGGCCATGTAATTCTTGTTCGATGTCGTCTCGGCAAGCTGTATCAGCGGTGGCAAAGCGCCTGCCAAACCATAAAGAATATCACAGTTCTCATATTCCTGTAATGACTCGGGTATCAGGGATGCTATGGAACAAGCTCTTTCCGTGCCGTTGTCCGCCATGCCAAGATTACTGAGCGTGAGCCATGTCCAGATCGACCCACCTAATCCCAAATAACCCCCGGGAGGGATTGGTCGTATCTTGATTGGTTCTTTATGTTGTTGTCGGTATCGGTCCTCAACCAGTTGTAATGTTCGTTTCACGTCGGCAAATAGATCTTCCAACCCGTCAATGGGATTTGCTCGCCCTTTTCGCATTTCGTATAAATAGGCAGCCATTGTTACTGCGATTCCTCCCAGGCCATTATACATGTCCTGATCAATCGGTCGCACGGACCAGCCAGTCGGAGCATAGATAGGGGCGATCCAGGCCACAGTCCCGTCGTTGGCCCGGATGGCGCTGTCGATAATCGTTCGCATCTTGTTTTCCGCGAGAATTCGCCGCCGCTGGTCCATGTCCGTGCCACTGGTCGAAGTGGGCCAGTAGGAAGTATAGTCGGGATGCCAGTTATCGTTGATGTAAGCACTCGCAAGACTAGCCCGGATAATATTACGCTGGGCATTCATATCCATGGCACGCCAACGCGTAAGCGTGCCATCGATCAAGTTGCCTTTTGGCAGCCATTGTTTTTCTGATGTGCCAGATATTTTTCCGCTTTCAACTTGAACTGAGAAAAACGGAATGTCTCCGGTTTTCAGTTCGTCCACTTCCGCAGCGATAACTGTCGGATCCGTTGCGGCAAGAGGTAGACTCAGACCCATTTTATAGAAAAGGTCGCTCGCAAGTCGGTCTGCCTCCATCTCATCCTGAAAAGCTGCAGGATGCCAGAACATATAAGCGATCTCAGAGTAGGCTTCTGTTGAACGTGGGACGATACGTACATTGCAGGGCAAGAAAACATCCAGCGATGGACGCAGTAAACCCTCTCTGTCGAGACGGCGCAGCAAATTATCAACCATGTCGAAGCCCGCTAGAATATCTGGCCAATATTCAATCAACGCAGGCTTTTCACTTGGATGGTTTTGTGCATGGGACAATGGCACCGAGGCTAGCCCTATATAGGCTTCGTCAGTCCCTGCGTTTATGATTTGCGGTATCTCAATGAGCGGCTGTTCCTCACCCAGCGTACCAATCGCTGAATTGTCAATTCCACGCCATCCGAGTCCGGTCGAGCGCTGTGGAAGCAAGCCTATTCCTAGAACACTATCCTGCAACCATTGTACAGCCTGCTCGTGTGCCTGTCCTAAATTAGAAGGCTTTATGGGGGGGAAAGGTGTGAAAAGTGTTTCACAGTCAATGACCACCGGGTAAGCATCATGCGCAATCAAATTTTGCCAGTGCATATCCGAGGCACCAAACATATTGAAAATGCTGATCCACTGGCCGGTGCTGCGATAAAATGATCGCAGGTGTTCCTGATTTTTAGCGTAGCGGTGCTCGATATATTCAGCCCATCCATAGTTGTCGCGGGTCAACACGCGCGGTACCCGAAGGTCGATCCGACTGTCATGTGTTTTTAAAAAATTGAGAAATCCTGTCAAAGCATGATCGATCAGCAGGGAGCGTGGTTTATAGATCACGGAACCCGCTTCGCATCGCAGAACGATAACGGTCTTTCCTTTGTCGTGACTGTCTCCGGCGCCAAATTGCAGTTCTTGCAGGAGGCCAGCTTCCTTTCCCAGAAGACCTGCGAGTGCTTGTCGATCCTTTGCCCAGTGCTCTGCAAAACTACGTGCTGCGCCACAACGATTATGCAGCACTATGTCGATACGGCTTTGTAATCCGGGATAACGCTGTTGCAATGACGGCCAGAATCGCTGGTCGGATATCAATTCAATAAAAGAGTCCCAACGCTCAGACGAGCTTCCTCCCTTCAAAAGATTGTTTGTCCGCGAAATGTGCAATTCGGCAATCAAAAGCCGAGAGAGTTTCTCATGCAATGTTTCGTAGAGTGATTCAGTCAAATTATTGGTAATAAGTTCCTGCTCAGAAATATGTATTTTATCTATTTTCTTTAACTCAGAAATGAAAGCCTGCAGATGGCGATCCGTTAAGTTAGCAAAACTTTTGAGAAACATTTTTTATTTTCCACAGGCTTTCATCAATTAATAATATACTAAATTATCCGATGCAGGGTTCTTGTGGTTTGACGCCGCCCTTGATGCAAGTCGAACCTGTGGTGCAACATGAGCTAGAAACCATGGTTTCATCAGTCATATCGTAAGCCGCAAATTTTCCACTGCGGAATAAAGGTCCAGCTTTATTGTTCGAGCTAAAATCGGAGAATAAATAATCTTCAATGTACATAAATCACCTATTGCAAACGTTAGTTTAGACCTATTTTCTAGGCATGGTGATTTTCAATTTTTCTTATATCCAATTCAACTCGCAATACTGCCAGTCGGAAGAACGTGGACTATTTGTCTAGAATGATTTGCTTAGCTTCTCAGACGGACGATGAAGGGAGTGTGCATTGTTTCAGCACCTTATTATAGCGCCAAGGCGCATAGCCCCACGATCGGCTCTGAATTAATTTCCGCCCGAGTGGGCTTGATATGGGGCTCCACGCGGGTCTGTCTGTCCAGAGCAGAGACAAGCGCGCGCAGGGTCCGTTTTGGGGCTTTGATCGCAATCCAGCGAATGAAATTGACATCGTCAACGTAAGTGATTTCACGCCGGATCGGTCCGCGTCGGAGAACCCCAAAATAGTACTCTTAGAATTGCTGCCCACTCGTCAGCGCGATTGCTGGGCAGGGCTTCGTTGCGCGCCAGCGCATCAATCGACGACAGACCGAACAATGCCCGCTGTTTGCCCTTCCGCAGCCGGTAACGTGTTCGGCCGTTCTAATTTCCCGGCCATTCGTTCACGGCAGAGCATATTCGCGGATGCGCCGTCTCAGGCACTCGCATTCTTACGCATGTCATCAAGCTGTCTTAGAGATGAAAACAACGACTCCCGATCACGGAGATGTTCTTCATAGAGTGACAGGAAAATGGAGTTCGTCGTCACGTGCGGTCCGGGTGCGGACCGGGCGCGGCGCAGGCTGCTATTCGCCTTGCGTTTGGCGTCTTCGACTTTCGCTTGCAATTCCTGAAGCATGCCAGAATTGCCAAAAGCATGAAAACCGGCTTCCGGTGCGACTGTATTGGGTGTCGAGTGGATCATGGTCTGCATCTCCGATGGCAAGATATAGAGCTGATCGTGGCGTCCGTTTATGATTTAATCGTGGTGTAAACCGTACGAAATTACATTCTTGTCATGGTATGTTTCGGGCGCAGTTTTTAAGACAATTCCATTTTCTTGCTGAAGAAATTTTTAGCACCGCAAGCGTCCGGGAAACGAGGCATTCAATGCCAAAACCTCTAGGGAACAAGGAAAAAACTCACGGTCCAGCTGTAACCGAACAGATTTCAGGCCGCATGGCTCGAAGGAGATATCAATCAGCGTCGTGGTTCATGAAAGGGAGCATATCGACTATGTCGATCGTCGTCGGCTCGACGGGTTCACCGTCCGGCTTGGCAAAAATCATCACCCACACGCAGTAGATTAGAAATACCGCCACACCAATCGCTAGCAGGCTGACAAATATGAGTGGCCAATCGAACATGCCTCATACCTTGGCGCAGTTTGGGTGCTAACTCAACCGTATAAAATTTGCCGCGCACGAACGTAGCTACGTCCAAGGGGCACGCTCGCGAAGCGATCCCGGTCAACTGGTTCACTTCTTATGGGTTTCGATCCAGGTAATACCGAAAACGACAGCGCTGACGGCCAGGATCGCTACGATCTCAATCCAGAAAATCAACTGCATGGCCATGTCCTCCAGCATGGTTAACAAAAACCTAACGAAAAGGTTCATTCACGCTGAGTGACCGAGTCTACGGTCGTTGCGGGCGGGCGGCCCCGACAGGAGGCTGTGGGCGGAACCCGTGCGATCCCTGGACTATTCAGGCAAGAGCGGCTCATGGAGCCGCTTTTAGGTCGCTCTTGCACACCGCCTTTTCGCACGGCTAGCGCACTTCAAGGACTTCGCCGGTGCGACGATCTATGACAACACGCATCTCGTCGTCGCGACGGTCCAGGCCTCGGACAACATAAACGTTTCTGCGCCTTGAGATGCTTTCAACTTCATCCATCCCTTCGCTGCGCGCGATCCGAGCGGCCCTGCGTTCGCTAATTTCCTCGCGACCGTAACGTCGATCTCTATCCGGATTGACCTGAATACCGTTGGGGCCGATTTCAATACTTTGCGCATGTGCGGGAACAGTTGGAATGAAAGCCGAAAGTACCAAAGCTGCGATTGCCGGGAACTTGTACATGGCAGTTATCCTTGCTCGTTTCACGCCCGCCGTCGACATCAACCGATAAGTGCGTCACCAGTTCCCATGGTGGCGGTCAACTCCTCCTAACACTGCGAAGATATTGTGATGAGACATGCAATCGGTTTTGCTGTGTCAGGTCTGTCATGGGGTCAAAACCGTGAACGCTTCCCTCTATCTTGCCGTCTTGACAGTACTGCATACACAGCACTACGCTGCAGTAACACGGCAGATTTTTACTGAAGTGAGGGGAGGAATTCATGACTAAAAGTTCAATTATTACAGGACTGGGTCGGGTTTCAATTTCACGGCGCCAGTTTATAACATCGAGCGCACTGGGCGCCGGTGCTCTGCTTCTACCGTCCCTGCCGTCTTTTGCCGCGGACAAGCCCAAAGTGGGTCTCGTCATGAAGTCGCTCGCCAATGAGTTCTTCAAGCAGATGCAGGCAGGTGCCGAGGACTACGCCGCCAAAAACACCGACAAGTTCTCTTTCGCCGCTGTCGGAATGAAGGATGAACGGGATTTCGCTGCACAGGTCGATGCAGTCGAGAATTTCGTCACGCAGCAGTTCAATGTGATCGTGCTGGCTCCGGCAGATTCCAAAGCGATGGTAACGCCGGTCAAAAAGGCCTTGGAAGCCGGCATCAAGGTCATCAACATCGACGTGGCGCTGGATGAAGAGGCGAAAAAGCAGGCCGGTGTCGATCTTGCCTTTTTCGGTCCCGACAACCGCGAGGGTGCAAAGCTCGCAGGCTTGGCGCTTGCCAAGGAACTGGGCAAGGGCGGCAAGGTGGTTATCCTCGAAGGCAATCCCGAAGCCGACAACGCCAAGGAACGCAAGAAGGGGTTTGACGATGCCGTGGCCGAGGGCGGCCTGACGCTGCTCGATTCCAAGACCGCGCATTGGGAAACGGAAGAAGCCAACACGCTGATGACCAATTTCCTGACGCAATATCAGGACATTCAAGGCGTGATGGCAGCCAACGACTCCATGGCGCTCGGCGTGGTGAAGGCGCTGGATGCCGCTGGAAAATCGGGGCAGATCAAGGTGGTGGGCTTCGACAATATTCCCGCCGTCCAGCCTTTGATCAAGGATGGCAAGATGCTTGCCACTGTTGATCAGTTCGGGGCGCAGATGGCAGCGATGGGCATTGATTACGGCCTCAAGGAACTGGCGGGCGAGAAATTTTCCGGTTGGGTCAAGACGGATATCAAACTCATCACCGCCAAGGATCTCTGAAACATGCCAATCATAGAGCGGCGCTCCAGGCGCCGCTCCGCTTCACCCGGCAGGCAGGAAAAGACATGCAGTCAGCCGACGCCATTTTAAGATTGGAAAATGTCGGCAAGACCTTTCCGGGTGTGGTTGCGTTGAACGGTATCACGCTGGAACTGCAGCGCGGTGAGACACACATCATCCTGGGCGAAAACGGCGCCGGAAAGTCCACCCTCATCAAGCTTCTCGCCGGCATATATCAGCCCGATTCCGGCGAAATTTTTCTGAACGGCCAGCCCTACAAGCCAAAGACCCCGCACGACGCGCAGGTTCAGGGTATTCGCATCGTTCATCAGGAACTCAACCTGCTGTCGCATCTTTCCATCGCCGAGAACCTGATGCTGGAAAGCCTTCCGAGGCGCTTCGGAATCATGGATCGGGCAAGGCTGAACCGCCGCGCCGAAGAGCTTCTAGCCGAGGTAGGTCTGGCGGTCGATCCGCGGATGCCGGTCTCGGAGCTGGGCGTTGCGCAAATGCAGTTGGTCGAGATCGCCAAGGCGCTTGGTTATGACAGCAAACTACTGGTTCTGGACGAGCCGACGGCGACATTGACGCCACCGGAAATCGAGCGGCTGTTTGCGATCATCAAGCGCCTGAAGGCGAAAGGCGTCACCATCATCTACATCTCCCATCGTCTGCACGAGGTCTTCGAGATCGGTGACCGCGTAACGGTGTTGCGCAACGGGCGGCTGGTGGAGACACGCGACCTGCAGGGGTTGAGCGTGCCGCATCTGGTGCGCATGATGATCGGCCGCGACATCGCGGATGAATACGGCTTCAACGCTGATATCAAGCCGGGTGCCGTCGCCTTGTCGGTGAGGAATGTCAGGCGCAACAACGGTGCCCCGCCGGTTTCGTTTTCGGTGCGCCATGGAGAAATTCTCGGCGTCGCCGGTTTGGTCGGATCAGGCCGCACCGAGGTGATGCGCGCAATCTTCGGCGCCGATCCAAGATCGGCAGGGGAAATCGATATCGATGGTAGGCCGGTAGACATCCGTGATCCGCGCGATGCGGTGCGCAACGGTCTCGGCTTCCTGACCGAAGACCGCAAGAGCCAGGGGCTTCTGCTGGATATGCCCGTCTATATCAACGCCACGATCACCGACCTCAAAAAAATCTCGAATGGCGGTCTGCTGGACCGCACCGCCGAGAAAGGTGCTGTGGCTGAACTGGTCGAGCGGTTGCGCGTCAAGACGGCATCCATCGACACACCGGTGCGTAATCTCTCCGGCGGCAATCAGCAAAAGGTGGTTCTGGCAAAATGGCTGTTTCGTGGGTCGTCCACGCTGATCCTCGATGAACCGACACGCGGGGTTGATGTTGGCGCCCGGCGCGAGATTTATCAACTCCTGTGGATGCTGGCCGCCAACCAGAAGGCAATCATCATGATTTCCTCGGACTTGCCCGAGCTGATCGGCATGTGTCACCGCATCATCGTCTTCTCCAACGGCAAACTGGTGGGGGAACTCGACCGGTCGCAGTTCGACCAGGAACGTATTCTTTCGCTCGCTTATCAGGAGCATGTGCACGCATGACGGAACCCACTTCTCCATCTGCCCAACAATCCGACGCTGTCGATCGCCAGAAACTGAAGCGCGTCCTGTTGCGTGATGCGGGTGTGTTTCTGGCGTTGATCCTGATAACGCTAGTATTTTCCTTCACCGCGCCCTATTTCGCAACGCCGGGCAACGCGCTCAAGATTTTCGTTCAGATCGCCATCAACACGGTTCTTGCGGCAGGTATGACCTTCGTTATTCTGACCGGCGGCATAGACCTTTCCGTTGGCTCGGTGCTTGCCTTATGCACGGTCGTAGGCGCACTTATCATGACCTCCGGTCTGGAGCCCGCCTTGTCGATCCCGCTGGCCGTTCTGGCATGTATTGCCGTCGGCGGGCTTTGCGGGTTCATCAACGGCAAGGTGTCGACCTACTGGAAAATCCCGTCGTTTATCGTCACGCTGGGCATGCTCAATATCGCCGCCGGTGCGGCACGTGTGGTGTCGAACAACTCCACCATTACCGGGCTTCCGCAAGGGTTTGTCGATTTCGGCAATCTGATAGTCGGTGGCTTCCTGCCTTCGATCTTCCTGATCGCGGTGGCAGTGATCGCTGTCGGCTGGTTCGTTCTCCGCTTTACGATTTTCGGTCGCATGATCTATGCGGTCGGCGCCAATGACGAGGCGGTGCGCCTTTCGGGGCATAATCCCGATGCATACAAGATCGCTGCGTTTGTCATTTCCGGCGTCACTGCCGGTATTGCTGCGATTGTCTATCTGCTGCGGCTGAACATTGGCAGCCCGATTGCTGGCGTCGGCTATGAACTCAACGCGATAGCAGCTGTCATCATCGGTGGGACGAGCCTGTTCGGCGGCAAGGGATCAATCGTGGGTACGCTGGCCGGTGCCTGCATCCTGCAGGTTTTGGCTACCGGCCTGCAATTGCTCGGCATCGGTGACAATTACAAACCGATCATTATCGGTACGGTGATCATCCTCGCGGTTATTGTCGATACCTATCGCGAAAGGTTGTTGCGGCGCATTCGCTGACCGCACCATGAAAGGCTTCAACCCGGCGTTTTGCGTTTCGCATCGCGCCGGGTTTTGGATTACGCCTATTTCTTTGTGGCGATTGTCAGCGGGACAACGATCTTTTTCCAGAACTTGTCTTCATCGATGTAGTTCTGAATGGCGGCCTTCTGAGTGCCTACCGGTCCCCGTCTTGCCTCACCATTGCCTCCAATATCGTTGTTGGTGAACGCAAGGCTTCGGCCATAGTCCAGGCCCATCTCCGTGTTCACGTCCACATACACACCGGTGGCAGGCGCAGATGTTCCATCCTTGGGACGAGGCGCATTGTTCCATGCGAGCACAATCGACGGGTCGATGACATAAGCGGCTGCAAACAGGTCCCATACATTGTCGGGTCCGAAAGTGGTTCCGCCTTTCGCCTTGATACGTTCCTCCCGGGCAAGCCAGAGTTTCTGAATGCCCGGAACGCTGCCGTCGACCATTTTTCGATAGAGGTCTTCCGGCATTCCGCCCGTATGTTCATTGGCTTCCAGACCCGAAATCACCTGATTTCCATACGCCTTGAAAGTTTCGGAATTTGGATCGCCCCATTTTGACCGGACGCTGATCTTGGCGGCTTCAGGGTCGGCCCACCAGTTGAACTCCGCCGACGCTGACGAATTTCCGGGTACATAGAAAGCACCGCCCATATAGACGATTTCGGCGACCTTCGACGGAAAGCTTGGGTCCTTGAGAATGGCGCGTGCGATATTGGTGAGTGGCCGATAGCTACCAGTTTGACCTGACCGGGATATTTATTGACTGTATCGACCAGAAAATCGACGGCGTCCCTGTTGCCATCCGGGTCGGGATTATCCAGGCCATAAACCCGTTTATAGGATGGCGCCTCGCCATATTTGTGTTTGTAAACGTCGGACCATTTTGCCGTGGGGTCGGCATCGATCTCGCTGCCCGCATCCGGTCGCAGATAGCCGCCCCAGCCGGTGATGGGGCTGATCTGCAATTCAGCCGCGAGCACTTCCGGCGTGGCTTTGTTCCCTCGCCAGTTGCGAATGCCGTATCGGCTGCCTTCATAGATAGGCACGTCGGAGCCAAGCGCCTCCAACTGTCGGACACCTGCGGCCACACCGGCCGGCATGGGGGTGTTTCCGGACACGACCGTCACGCCGAGCAGGTCGATGTTGGGAGCCCGCTCAAGCAGAAGCATGGCGGTGCCATCGTCGAAGAGTTCGACCATGTCCGCGTCCAGAATAACTTTTGTGCGGGATTCCTGCGAGAATGCGACGCCGGATACTGCCAGCGAGCAAGTCAAAGTCCAGGCAAAGATAGACGGCCTGATATCCATTCTGTCCTCCCTTTATGGTAAGCCGCGTGGGTAAAACGCTGCATCAGGATAGGATATCATGCAGTTTTTCTTGTCAATGTAAGTATATTTAAAATTATATATCGTAAAGTACTGCAATTAAGTGGTTTGTGAAATAAGGGTTTAATCTTGAGACCCATTATCGCGAACAATCCGGCGTGGGTCGCCGGTCGGTGTAAAAGGCCGACCGGCGAAATTTTTATACCAGCCTTACTTTTGCCAGCTCTTGACCAGTTCATCGTAATTGACGGTGATTGGCTTTTCCTTCTCGTTTTCGATCTTCAGCTGCGGAGCGAGATTGCCCTTGGAAACGGCATCCTTGTTCCAGAACTCGATGTCATGTTCCTCGGCGAGCTTCGGTCCGATGTCACCCTGAACCCCGGCGCGCTCCAGACGTGAGAGGACTTTTTCCTGTTCGGAGCAAAGGGAATCCATCGCTTCCTGTGCCGTCTTTGCGCCTGAAGACGCATCGCCGATGGCCTGCCACCATAGCTGAGCCAGCTTCGGATAGTCAGGCACGTTAGTGCCGGTCGGCGACCATTGCACGCGGGCCGGAGAACGATAGAACTCGACCAGACCACCAAGTTTCGGTCCGCGATCCGTGAAGCTTTGATGATGGATCGTGGAATCGCGGATGAAGGTCAGCCCTACATGGCTCTTCTTCACATCGACCGTCTTCGACGTGACAAACTGCGCATAGAGCCACGCGGCCTTGGCGCGGTCATCTGGCGTGGACTTCATCAGCGTCCATGAGCCCACGTCCTGATAGCCAAGCTTCATGCCGTCTTTCCAGTAAACACCGTGCGGGGAGGGGGCAACGCGCCACTTCGGCGTTCCGTCCTCATTCACGACAGGGAGACCTGGTTTGGCCATGTCCGCAGTGAATGCCGTGTACCAGAAAATCTGCTGGGCGATGTTGCCCTGCGAAGGAACGGGACCGGATTCGGAGAAGGTCATGCCTTGCGCTTCCGCTGGAGCATAGGCCTTGATCCAGTCCAGATATTTCTGGATCGCATAGACTGAAGCGGGTCCGTTGGTGTCGCCGCCGCGTGCGACGCACGAACCGACCGGACGCGACTGGTCATCGACCTTGATGCCCCATTCATCGACCGGCAGGCCGTTCGGCAAGCCCCGGTCACCGTTACCGGCCATTGAAAGCCACGCATCGGTAAAGCGCCAGCCGAGTGACGGGTCCTTCTTGCCATAGTCCATATGGCCATAGACCTTCTTGCCATCGATTTCGCGACCGGTGAAGAACGCGGCAATATCCTCATATGCCGACCAGTTGACGGGAACGCCGAGGTCATAACCATACTTCGCCTTGAAGTCGGCCTTGTTCTTTTCATCGTTGAACCAGTCGTAACGGAACCAGTAGAGGTTCGCGAATTGCTGGTCGGGAAGCTGATAGAGCTTCTTGTCGGGAGCGGTAGTGAACTTGCTGCCGATGAAATCATCCAGATCAAGGCCCGGATTGGTAACGTCCTTGCCCTCATTGGCCATGAAGTCGGTCAGGTTGCGGACCTGCTGGTATCGCCAGTGCGTGCCGATCAGGTCGGAGTCGTTGACCCAGCCGTCATAGAGATTCTGGCCGGTCTGCATCTGCGTCTGGATTTTCTCGACGACATCCCCTTCCTGGATAATGTCGTGCGTGACCTTGATACCGGTAATGGCGGTAAAAGCGGGGGCCAGCACCTTGGATTCATAGTCGTGGGTGGTCAGGGATTCGGAAACGACCTTGATGTCCATGCCCTGGAAGGGCTTGGCTGCATCGATGAACCATTGCATTTCCTTTTCCTGGTCGGCGCGCGAAAGGGATGAAAGGTCACCGATTTCCTTGTCGAGAAACTGCTTTGCCTCATCCATTCCTGCTGAAGCTGCGCCTGTCATTGCCAGCACGATGAGTGCCGTAGTCGTCATTAGATGCCGTCGCATGTTGATCCTCCCAAAGCTTGCGAGTGCATATCGACTTTCGGGCGCGGTATGTCCCCCGGGCCCACTACTGCATGAAGCGGACGTATTCCGCTTCGGACACCTTAAACAAAGCGAAATACGCCAATGGCGTAGACCACCGAGAGGGCGACAGCCCACCACAGGTTCGGACCAACCAGTCCAAGCCATGCCAGATTGATGAATGCGCTGCCGAGTAACGAAATGAACAGACGGTCGCCGCGTGTGGTCTCGAACCCCAGGATGCCGTTGCGTGGTGCGCCTCCGGGGGAAGCATATTCCCAGACACCCATTCCAACGAGCAGGGCGGCGATACCGCAGAAAAAAGCGGCGGTCTGCCAGGTCCAGGCCATCCATGAGAAGTCGGGCAGATGAAACATGTCAGACCCTCCCCAGGGCGAAGCCCTTGGCGATGTAATTGCGGACAAACCAGATCACGAGTGCGCCGGGTATCAGCGTCAGAACGCCAGCGGCAGCGAGCAATCCCCAGTCCATTCCGGCAGCCGAAACAGTGCGTGTCATTGTGGCCGCGATGGGTTTCGCGTCCGTGGTCGTGAGGGTTCGTGCAATCAGCAGCTCGACCCATGAGAACATGAAACAGAAGAAGGCTGCCACGCCGATGCCTGATGCGATCAGCGGCATGAAGATCTTCACGAAGAACTTTGGAAACGAATAGCCGTCGATATAGGCTGTCTCGTCGATTTCTTTCGGTACGCCGGACATGAAGCCCTCGAGAATCCAAACGGCCAGCGGCACGTTGAACAGGCAATGCGCCAGTGCGACCGCAATATGCGTATCGATGAGCCCGAATGCCGAATAGAGCTGGAAGAACGGCAGGGCGAACACTGCCGGAGGCGCCATGCGGTTGGTCAGGAGCCAGAAGAAAAGATGTTTGTCTCCCAGGAAATGGTAACGCGAGAAGGCATAGGCCGCCGGTAATGCCACCGAGACTGAAATCACCATGTTCATGACAACATAGATGATCGAGTTGATATAACCCGAGTACCAGGCGGAGTCGGTGAAGATGGCGCGATAGTTTTGCAGCGTCGGCTCATGCGGAAACAGCGTCAGCGACGTCAGGATTTCCTGATTGGTCTTGAAGCTCATATTGATGAGCCAATAGATCGGGATCAGAAGCAATATGATGTAGATTGTCGGTATAAGCCAGCCGAACCGCGACGTCTCGCGTCTGCTTACGTGCTGTCTGACGGCGCTGGCATCCGGTGCAATCGCATTCACGCGGCCCATAGAGGCTCCATGTACGGCGTTCATCTCATGCCTCCTGATCGTGGCTGGTCATGACGGTGTAGAACACCCATGACAGCAGCAGGATGATAAGGAAGTAGATCAACGACATGGCCGCCGCCGGTCCAAGATCGAACTGCCCCAGCGCCATCTTGACCAGATCGATCGACAGAAATGTCGTCGAATTGCCTGGTCCGCCGCCCGTCACCACGAACGGTTCGGTATAGATCATGAAGCTGTCCATGAAACGGAGCAGTACAGCAATCAGGAGAACGCGCTTCATCTTGGGCAGCTGGATGTAACGAAACACCGAGAACCGCGAGGCTCCGTCAATCCTTGCGGCCTGATAGTAGGCATCGGGAATGGATACGAGGCTTGCATAGCACAACAGCACCACGAGGCTGGTCCAGTGCCATACGTCCATGAGGATGATCGTCACCCAGGCATCGAACGGATCGTTGACGTAATTGTAATCCAGCCCCAGCCAGTTGGCGTAATAGCCGAGCAGGCCGATGTCACTGCGCCCGAAAACCTGCCAGATCGTGCCGACCACGTTCCATGGTATCAGCAGGGGCAGTGCCATGGTGACGAGGCACACCGGAACCCAGAAACCCTTTTTGGGCATGTTGAGCGCAATCAGGATGCCGAGAGGTATCTGGATAGCCAGAACGATGAACGAAAAAATGAGATTACGCCCGAGCGCATCCCAGAAGCGGCTGGAGTGAAGAATCTGTTCGAACCAGTCTGTTCCGGCCCAGAAGAACTGATTATTGCCAAATGTATCCTGCACCGAATAGTTCACTACCGTCATCAGCGGAATGACTGCGGAAAAGGCGACCAGCACCAGCACCGGCAGGACCATGAACCAGGCTTTGTTATTCCAGCTTTTCTCCATGGTCAGCCCTCCATCCCCACACGCCAGGAATCCGCGAATATGCCGATAGCCTTCGGATCGAAGGTCACACGCGGGTCTGCGGGTATGTCCTCATCCTCGCCGACCACCACTGCCAGTTTCTGCCCCTCGAAGCCCGCGCGCACGATGCGGTAACGCCCGATATCCTCGATCTTGTCGACACGGATTGGCATGCCTTCACGACCGAGCTTTACAAACTCCGGTCGGATGCCCAGCTCGATTTGTGTCGAATGGCCAATCTGAGGAATGCCAGAAAGTGAGATGGTTTGCGCGCCGACCCTGGCAGTTTGGCCGTCAATCCGGGCGGGCATGAGGTTCATGCCTGGAGAGCCGATGAAATAGCCGACGAATGTGTGCTTGGGGCGTTCGAACAGTTCAGCGGGCGTGCCGATCTGCACGATTTCTCCATTGTGCATCACCACTACCCTGTCGGCGAATGTCAGCGCCTCGGTCTGGTCATGCGTTACATAAACCATGGTGAAACCCGATTGACGGTGCAGCCGCTTCAGCTGCGAACGCAGGACCCATTTCATATGTGGATCGATAACCGTCAGCGGTTCATCGAACAGGATCGCGTTGACGTTTGCGCGTACCAGACCTCGACCCAGTGAGATCTTCTGCTTCTGATCCGCGGTCAGTCCGCGTGCCCGTCGCCCGGCAATGCCGCCGAGATCGGTCATTTCGAGAATGTCCTTCACGCGGCGCTCCACTTCCGCTTCCGGCATGCGACGGTTGCGCAGGGGAAAGGCGAGATTGTCGAAAACAGTCATCGTGTCGTACACGACGGGAAATTGGAAGACCTGCGCGATGTTACGGTCCTCGGTCGCCAGGCCGGTCACGTCCTGTCCATCGAAGAGAATGCGCCCCTCGGTCGGCTTCAGAAGACCGGAGATGATGTTGAGCAGGGTCGTCTTGCCGCAACCGGACGGGCCGAGCAGCGCATAGGCACTGCCGTCCTCCCACTCATGATTGACCATGTTCAGGGCGTATTCGCCTGCGGCCTGCGCCTTGGCATTATAGGCGTGGCGGATATGATCGAGAGTGATACGTGCCATCGCCGTCCTCCTATGCCGCCAAGCCGGCCGCGTGGCCGACGGCGCGACCGGTCTCATCGAATGCCATCAGATGCCGCGTGTCGAGGTAGACTTCGATTTCGCGGTCCGGTTCGATGATCTGGATACCGTGCGCCAGCATGACCCAACGGTCGCCTTCGTAATCGAGATGGATGAAGCTTTCCGATCCGGCGATTTCGGACACCAGCGTGCGGGCCCGAATGGGAACTGTAGCATTTTCCGCTGGACGGACGAGCAGATGATGCGGCTGGAACGCGATGGTCAGCGGACCGTCACTTATATGGGCCAGTTGGCCCGGCACGGCGATGGCCGGGCGATCCGCCCGCAGGAAACGATCGCCTGACTTGACCATGCGAGCCGTGTTCAAAGGCGGATCGGCAAATGTGCGTGCTGTGATGAGGTCGAGCGGGCGGCGATAGACGTCGATTGTTCTGCCAAACTGTGTGATGTGGCCTTCCGAAAGCGCAGCCGTATTGCCGCCGAGCAGCAGCGCCTCGGAAGGCTCGGTGGTTGCGTAGACGAAGATAGCGCCGGATTCGGCAAAGATGCGCGGCAGTTCCTCGCGTAGTTCCTCCCGCAATTTGTAGTCGAGATTGGCCAGCGGTTCATCGAGCAGGACGAGATCGGCCTTTTTCACGATGGCACGCGCAATCGCAGTGCGCTGTTGCTGGCCGCCGGAGAGGTTAAGCGGTGTTCGGTCAAGATAGGGCGTCAGCTTCAGAAGCTCTGCGGCCTTGCGAACCTCACTGTCGATTTCCGACTGGGACTTTCCTGCGATACGCATCGGCGAAGCGATGTTTTCATAAACGGTCAAGGCCGGGTAATTGATAAATTGCTGATAGACCATCGCCACATTGCGCTTCTGGACGGGCATGCCGGTAACATCCTGTCCGTCGAACAGAATTGAGCCTTCGCTTGGCTTGTCCAGTCCAGCCATGAGGCGCATGAGGGAGGTCTTGCCGGACAAGGTTGGTCCGAGCAGCACATTCAGGCTCCCGCGTGGCAGGACCAGATTTGTCGGATGGATGTGCGTGGCTCCTCCGACCGTCTTCGAGATATTTCGCAGTTCCAGCATATGTCCCGAGGCCTCCTCCAACCGTCGGAATTATTGCGCTTATTGGCATATCCTCTCAATATGGACTTCAAGGGGCTGTGCCTTATCCCTTATGAGCAACTTGTGTCCTGCAGGCCGTTTCCGTGCTTCTTCGGAAAACATGCATATTCCAGTGCCATTCCGAACGCTGCCGAAGATGTGTTTCGCCAAAGGCTCCGCCCACCTTACCACAACCCCGGGCCAGGTGCTCGATGCGCGCCAGTCAGCAGGCGCAACCATGGGGCCCCGGCCTATGCTCGAGCAAACTCGAGGCGGATTACTTGGATAAGCATATAGCTTGCAGCTTTTGTCTAAGAAGAGGGCATGCGCATTAGCAACTGACATGTTCCTCCACCTGATCACACGTTCAGCCTTTGCGAGTGTGAAAGCCAAACAATGAAAATCGAAAACAAAAGGAAAGTCAAATGAAGATAATTGTTGCGCTCATGAAGAGGGGCGACCATGGCCTCGCTTCGCGACTAATGAGCGACCAAAGCCGGTCGCAGACCCGCTGACGTCAGCCTATCGAGACAAGCTCGCGCGGAAGGGTATTCATCGTTTCCGCTCCGTCTGCGGTGATGAGGAATTGTTCCTCGATCATCAGCGCCCCCACGCCGTTTGCGTAGAACGGCGCTTCCACAGCCAGCACCATATTGGGTTCAAAGACCATGGTGTTGGCATGCGAAATAAAGGGCCATTCCTCTATTCCGAGCGCGGAGCCGACGGAATGCCCGAAATGGCCGCGATAATATTCGCTGAAACCATGACGCCGCATGGTGGAGAGCATTGTTTCGTGGACCTGTCCGAATGTATTGCCGGGCTTCAGCAAGGCGATACCGGCATGGAACGTTTCAAAAAGCGCGTCGTAAATCTGCTTGGCGAGCGGCGCAGGCTCACCGTAGACATAGGTGCGCGCGCCATCTGAAGAATAGCCGTTCACCAGTGTGCCGACATCGGCCTTGATGAGGCCGCCCTCCGCCAATTGCGCCGCCGGGTTCTGAAGGTCAGGTCCGGTCGAGATATAAGCCCAGTGACCTGACAGGCGCTCTCCGTTTGCTTCGGCGGCGCTTGTCGCTCCGGCCAGCCAGGCGTCGGAAAGCTCTGCCGCCGTGACGCCGGACCGCGCTGTCGCCGCCATTCTCTGCAAGCCGCCTTCCGCATAACGGGCGGCATTGCGCAGAAACTCGATCTCGCGGGCGCTCTTTATCAGGCGCAGTTGCTTGACGATGCGAGAGGCGTCGCGCCATTGCACCGAGGGCAGGACTGCTTTCAGGCGTTCAAAATCGGCAGCCGGTACGAATTCGAGGTCGATCCCGATGCTCGCCCGCCCGAGGCCCCGTTCGGCAATCACGTCGGCAAGTAGCTGAAAGGCTGCCTTCTGGTCGAAGGTTTCCGGGCGCGGGCCGATATTGCCGCTCTCGCGATAGGCTGCGTTAATGTCCTCGATCGTGCGCGCGCCATGAACCGTAACGGCATCGATCCAGATTCTGTGCGAGCGAAGGTCGATGGCATCAGTCGTGGTACCAGCTGCCGCCAGAGCCTGGTCGCTGATAATGGTGCTTGAACGTGTCGAGGCATCTGCCGGAACAAGCGCTATGGCAGAGCCGGCGCGCCCCCACATTGTCGCCACGCCCGCCGCAATCCCTGTTGCATAGCGAAAGTTTTCAGGCTGAAAAAGCACCAAAGCCTCCAGGCCTTCCGCAGTAAGCAGTTCCTGTGCGCGGTGCCGGTCCATATAGCTCATGGCTGATCTCTCGAGGTTGGTGCTTTGTCGGTGTGGCTTATATCGGATGGTCCGAGCTGGCGTCCGGATGGTTTATCCAATCGATTGACTCTTTATAGAATAAATTTCTAATAATTCTCACTATCTCATCGTGTCGCCGCTTACCGATGCTCTCTCCGTCGCGGTATAACCGTCGTCAAGGCATGTTTCTCGAAAGCGGTACCGGTTTCGAAATAAGACAGCGTAAAAACAAATGGATAGAGCATTCCCGATAAAACGGGAAATGCTCTGACGGAGAGCCCGGAAGGGCGCTTTCCACGCAGGAGAATAATATGGGCGGCTTCAACATTCGCAATCGCAAATCGGGATTGGCCTACTGGGGGCTGAGTGCGGCATTGGCCGTGGCCCTTGGTGCGGGTTCGTTCGGCCAGGCGCTGGCACAGGAAAGCGACCCCGACGCGACAATCAATATAGGTTCGCTCTATGAGCCGCAGAACCTCGATAATACGGCAGGCGCAGGGCAGGGCATCAACGAAGCGTTCAACGGCAATGTCTATGAAGCCCTCTTCCGGCTGGCCGATGACGGAAAGGTCGAGCCGGTCCTGTCGAAGGATTACAAGGTCAGCGATGACGGGCTTACCTATACGTTCAAGCTGCAACCGGGCGTGACGTTCCACTCGGGCGCGCCGCTGACTTCCAAGGATGTGAAGTTTTCCATCGAGCGCGTTGCCGCGCCGGAATCGAAAAGCTCGCGCAAAAGCAGCCTGAAATCCATTTCGGCTATCGAGACCCCTGACGATGAGACGGTTGTCGTCAAGCTGTCGTCGCGCTCGATCTCCCTGCCATACAATTTGAGCTATGTATGGGTGGTGAACGATGAAGCGAAGGACTTGCAGTCGAAGGAAGATGGAACCGGACCTTACGAGCTGGAAGACTGGCGTCGCGGTTCATCGCTGGCCATGAAGCGCTTCGATAAATATTGGGGAGCCAAGCCGAAAAACGGTGAGGTGGTGTTCCAGTATTTCACCGATGCGAGCGCGCTCAACAATGCATTGCTGACCGGGTCCGTCGATATCATCACGTCGGTCCAAAGTCCGGATTCGCTGGCACAGTTCAAGGACAATCCGGATTTCACCGTCAGTGAAGGGCAATCTACTACCAAGCTGCTTCTAGCCTTTAACGACCGCGTTGCGCCATTCGACAATGTGAAAGTACGCAAGGCACTTGCTCGCGCCATCGACGATCAAAAGCTGCTGAAGGCCGTATGGGGCGATTATGGCACGCTGATCGGCTCCTTCGTGCCGCCGACCGATCCGTGGTATGTCGATCTTACAAAGGTCGACGCCTATGATCCCGAAAGCGCCCGGGAGCTTTTGAAGGAGGCCGGTTATCCAGACGGCTTCACCTTCACCATCGACACGCCAAATTATGACCCGCACCCGATTGCCGCGCAGTTTATCCAGAGCGAACTGGCCAAGGTCGGCGTAACGGTCAAGATCAACGTCATTACCGCCAATGAATGGTACACGAAGGTCTACAAGGCCCATGATTTCCAGGCCACCTTGCAGGAGCATGTGAACCACCGCGACATCGTCTTCTACGGCAATCCCGATTTCTACTGGGGTTATAACAATCCGAAGGTTGTCGATCTCATCAAGGAAGCGGAGGCGAGCGCGACCACGGACGAACAGACTGCAAAACTGACTGAGGCCAACAAGATCATTGCCGAGGACGCGGCAAGCAACTGGTTCTACCTTTATCCGCAGATCGTCGTTTCAAAGAAATCGGTCAGCGGTTACCCCCTCAACGGCTTGAATTCGCAGTTCTTCGCCTATGACATCGTGAAGGCGGAATAGTAACCGCCTGTCGATATCGAGAACACGAACTCGACAGACCGCGCCGCCTGAATTATTTTCCGGCGGCGTTGTCGCATTTGCATGAGGGGCTGAGCGCTGCCCCTCACATCGGAGAGGTAATCCCTATTTTCGCCTATGTCATACGCCGCTCGGCCATACTGGTCCTGTCGGTTCTCATCGCATCGATCGTACTGTTTCTGCTGTTGCGCCTGTTGCCGGGTGATCCTGCCAATGCGCTCGTTTCCGTAGGCGCGGATGCAGCGCAGATCGAGGCCGCGCGCAAACAGGTCGGGTCGGACCTGCCTCTCTATGAACAATTCCTGCGCTTCATCGGCAGTCTTTTGCGCTTCGATCTCGGTAATTCCTTCGTGAGTGGAGCACCCGTTCTGAGCGAAATCGGCAAGCGTCTGATCGTGACCGTGCCTTTGACGCTGATGGCCTTTCTCGTTGCCATCATCGTCGCGGTACCGCTCGGTATCCTGTCGGTCGTGCGCCAGAACCGCTGGTATGGATCGCTTATATCTGTCGTTTCCCAGTTGGGTATCGCCGTGCCGGTTTTCTGGATCGGGATTCTCCTCGTCTGGATTTTTGCCGTCAAGCTGCGGTTGTTTCCCTCCGGCGGCTTTCCATCGCGCGGATGGCAGTCGGCGCCTGCTGCTTTTCAGGCGCTTGTCTTGCCGGTTGCGACCATTGCCATCGTCATGTCGGCATCGTTGATCCGTTATGTTCGTTCCGCCACGCAGGATGTGCTTGGCAGCGATTATCTTCGCACCGCGCGGGCGCTTGGCGCGACGTTCTCACAGGCGCTCATCCGTCACGGTATTCGCAACGGCGCGGTGCCGGTGATCTCCATTCTGGGGATCGAACTTGCATCGACATTGCTGGGTGCGGTTGTGGTCGAGCGCGTATTTTCGCTTCCCGGCCTCGGCTCGATGCTTCTGCTGGGCATAGAGCAGCGCGACTATCCCAACGTTCAGGGTGTGCTGTTCGTCTCTACGCTTCTGGTGCTGCTGGTGGGCTTTGCCGCGGACCTGCTGCAACGGCTGATCGACCCGCGTCTGCGCCAGCGATCAGCGGGAGGCGGAGCATGACGGAACCTGTGCAAATGGAGCTTTCCCATCCCAAGCCAGCCTACCGGTTGCCGTGGCCGCTGGTCGCGGGAGGATTGCTGCTCGGAGTGCATCTGGTTGTCGCTCTCCTTACGCTGGTGTGGACCCCATACGGCGTTGGCGAAATGGTGGGCGGGCGACTGGAAGCGCCTTCATGGCTGCATTGGGCCGGTACGGATCGTCTGGGACGTGATCTGATGACCCAAATCATGATCGGTTCACGCATTGCGCTTGTCGTCGGCTGCGGAGCCATCGCGATCAGCGCCGTAATTGGCGTGACGCTTGGTGTCCTCGCAGCCTTTGCGACACAGACGCTCGATGACGTTCTGGCTGCAACGCTCGATATCCTGATAGCCTTCCCCACGCTGCTGCTGGCAATGCTGATCGTTGCTTCCAGCGATGGCGCCAGCCTCACGACAGCGATAGTGGCCATCGGCATTGCCGGTTCGGCCATCGTGGCGCGTCTGACCCGCATCCTTGCCAAGCGCGTTCTGGCGATGGATTACATCACCGCCTCGCGTATTTCCGGCACATCCTGGTTCGGATTGGTCCGCATCCACGTGCTGCCGAATATCTGGCCGACATTGATCGTGAATTTCGCGCTCCAGTTCGGGCTGGCGGTCATCGCCGAAGCATCGCTTTCCTATCTTGGTCTCGGCGCTCCGCCGCCCAACTCCTCCTGGGGGCGATTGCTTCAGGAAGCGCAGGCGTCGGTTTATACGGCGCCCTTTGGCGCTATAGCGCCGGGTCTGGCGCTCGTGTCGCTGGTGATCGGGCTCAATCTGTTCGCAGACGGGCTGCGCGATGTGGCGGACCCGACGCGGAGGAGGCGACGTTGAGTGCTTTGCTGCAAGTAGAGAATCTTCATATTGAAACCGGCGGCAAGCCGCTGGTCGCGGGCGTTTCGCTGTCTGTCGGCCAGGGTGAACGGGTCGGCCTGATCGGCGAATCCGGTTCAGGCAAGTCGCTGACGGCACTTGCAATCATGGGGCTTTTGCCGGACGGGATGCGTGCAAGCGGATCGGTCATGCTCGATGACCGTCAGGTCATCGGCGCGCGCGACCGTGATCTGGTTCCGTTACGCGGCCAGAGCGTCGCGACGGTGTTTCAGGAGCCGATGACGGCGCTCGATCCCCTGATGCGGATCGGCAAGCAGGTCGGTCTGGTCGTCCACCGGCGCGCCGCAAGAGATGGCCGCAGGCTGGGAAAGAGTGAATTGAACGCAAAGGTCCATGCACTTCTGGAACGCGTATCGCTGCCAGACCCGGAACGTATTGCCCGCTCCTGGCCGCATGAAATATCGGGCGGCCAGCGCCAGCGCGCAGCCATCGCCATGGCTCTTGCCTGCCGCCCCAAGCTTCTGATTGCAGACGAGCCGACGACAGCGCTTGATGTGACCACGCAGGCCGAGATTTTGAAACTGCTGGAACAGCTGGTGCGGGACGAGGGGATGGGGCTTCTGTTCATCAGCCACGATCTGCCGGTGGTCGCCACCGTTACCGAACGTGCGCTGGTTCTGCGGCAGGGACAGCTGATAGAAGAAGGCCCGGTCGCGGAACTCTTCACCAACCCGCAGCAACCCTATACGCAGGGGCTCGTGTCTGCTGCGCGGGCGTTCGATGCTGCGCTGGAGGTTGCGCGATGACGTTGATGGATCTTTCGCGCGTTTCCTTCGCTTATACAGGCGGCAAGACGGTCCTGCACGATGTCGATCTGAAGCTTGAGACCGGAAGCAATCTCGGCATTGTCGGTGAGTCCGGGTCGGGCAAGACGACCATGTTGAAATTGCTGCTCGGATTGCAGCGCGCCTCTTCTGGGGATGTTTCGTTTCGCGGCAATCCTCTGGATATCCGCAATCGCAGTTTCATGCGCGACTTCCGCCGTTCCGTCCAGGCGGTGTTTCAGGATCCCTATTCATCGCTCGATCCGCGTCAGCGCGTATTCGACATTATCGCGGAACCGCTGCGATCCCTGAAAATCCAGACCGATATTGCGCAGGCAGTTGCGCAGGCGCTTGCTTCCGTCGATCTGCCTGCGGATGCGGCTCGCCGCTATCCGCACGAGTTTTCCGGCGGCCAGCGCCAGCGCATCGCCATTGCCCGGGCGATCGTCTCGCAGCCCGACCTCATCATCGCCGACGAGGTGGTGAGCGCTCTCGACCTCACGACGCGCGCCCGCATTATCGAACTCATGCGCTCACTTTCAGAACGGACCACTTTCGTGGTGGTGTCGCACGATATTGCGCTGGTCGCCCTGCTATGTGAACGGCTGATCGTTCTGGAAAAGGGCCGGATCGTGGAGCAGGGCAATACGCGGGATATTCTTTCCGACCCGCAGCATAGCTACACCAGAAAGCTTCTGACGAGTTTGCCGCGGATGCCCGAGCAGGCTTTCTGAGCGCCAAAACTGGAAAGGAGCGGCATGACCGCTCCTTTCCAGACGACGCCCGCGGATCGTCAGGATGTTACTTGCGCAGTTCAGCCTCGATCTGATCGAGAACCTGATCCTTGCCGATGCCGGTCAGGAAGGGCAATCCTTTGATGACAGGCTTGTTCACCGAGGCTGAGATAGGCGTGGTGGAAACAATGAAATCCACATTGTCGGCCAGCGAAGCAACTTCGGTCGCTTTTGCCTGCTGGGCATTGAAGGTGAGCCCGCGCTTTTTCATTTCTTCGGTAACGGTCGCGTTCACCGCCGTGGATGTCGCTACACCCGTGCCGCAAGCGAAGAGAATTGTTTTTATTCTGGCCATGGGTTCCTCCAAGTTCATTCATTAAGAGCGGAGGCGGCCTGATTGAGTGCGACCGCGCTCCCCGTTTGTTTTGAACCACGCATCTTTTCCTAAAACTGTGAAACAGCTCTCGGGAGACGCTTCATTGCAGCGCGGTTTGAACGTCTTCCAGCGTGCGCGCCGCTTTCAACCTGTCGAGTGCATCAGCATCCTGTATGGTCGCCATGATCTGTTGCAGGGTTTCAATCTGTTTGTCCTTGTCGTTGATGGCAAGCAGAAAGACATATCCCACAGGAACAGCTTCTTCTGGGTCTTCCATATTGGCAAATTCAATCGGCGATTTCAGCGTCGCCAGGGCAATTCCGGCCTTGAGGACATGCTCGGGGTCCGTGTGAGGCACGGCAACATTCTCGTCGCGCTCAAGCGGCAGTCCCGTGGGCATCGACAGTTCACGACTGACAACGGCATCGGCATAGCTCGGCTTCACATAACCGAGCTTCTCCAGTTTACCCGCCAGGATGCGGATGATCTCTTCATTGGTTTTCGCTTCGCTCTGAAGCTCAATCGCTTGCGGGTCGAGAAAATCTATCAGGCCAGCTGCCATTGCATTCTCCGTTTTAGACAAGATCGCACGTCGATCTCGACGTGCGACTTTGATTTCTGCGCCGATCACCGCTGCCATCAGGCAGCAATTTCGTCCGCCGGTTCGTCCTCCGCACCTGCGGCGCGTTCCCATGCCAGCGTGTTGCGCCGATAGAGCATGAAAAGTGCTGCAATGACCACGGCGATCACAGCGATACCAATGGCACCGAGCCACTGGATGGCCGAGATGATGACATATGGCACCCACAGGAAACCGTCGACCACAGACGTAATCTGCAGGGCGTTTTCAGGCAGCTTGAAGCCCGATGAAACGGCAGCGCTGGTGAACAACGGTGCGAGAGCATTGGCGACATAGAAGCCGATGGCCAGCGTAATCGTTCCGACGACGACCATGCGAAACACGTTTCCTTTCAGGAGCGGTGCAGTCATGGCGACGATGAACGGAATGACGGCGAGGTCGGCAAACAGGATCACGCGGTTGCCCGGCAGGATGACCGACAGGATGATCGCAATCGGCACGAGAATGAGCGAGGACGAAATCGCCGCCGGATGCCCGATGAGGATAGCCGAGTCGAGGCCGACGAGAAGTTCGCGGTCGCCGGTGCGCTTGCGCACGAATTCCTGCGCCGCGTCCGATACCGGCAACAGTCCTTCCATCAGGATTTTGACCATGCGCGGCAGAAGCAGCATCACTGCGGCAAGCGTCATGCCGGTGCCGAGAACCTTTGCCAGGATAGTTCCGAAATCGCCCGCATTGTAAAATGCTATGAGGCCGAGCACCAGACCGATGATGAGGCCGAGCACGACCGGTTCACCGAACACGCCGAAGCGGCGTTCGATGGTTTCGGTGCTGATATTGATTTTGTTGATGCCGGGAATGCGGTCCATGATCCAGTTGAGGATGATCGCAATCGGCAGAATCTGCGCGGAAGCCAGATGCGGCACGGAAACGCCCGGCACGCCATAGAATTGCTGAACGGCGCGCGCTGACCAGTCTGCAAACAACAGCGATAGAGCGGCAACGAGCGCTGCAATGATGATGCCATAGGCAAGGTTGTCGGTTGCAGCGACGACCAGTGAGCCGACAAAGGCAAAGTGCCAGAAATTCCACACGTCCACATTCAGCGTGCGTGTCCAGCGTAGCAGCAGAAGCGCGATGTTGACGAGAATGCCGACCGGAATGACCCATAAGCCCACTGACGAGCCGAAGGCGATTGCAGCAGCCGAAGGCCACCCGACATCGACGATATCGCGCTTGATGCCGGTATTGGTGACGATTGCCTGCGCCACTTCACCGATAGAGGTGAACATCAGGCCCAGAACCAGATTGATACCGATGAAAGCCACGCCGATGGTCACGGCTGCACGGAAGGCCTTGCCCACTTTTGCGCCAAGTACGACGGCAATGATGAAGATGACAATCGGCAGCAGAACCGTTGCCCCCAATGTATCGATTGCCGATTTCAACCCGCTCAGAAATGCGTCCATTTATTTCTCCTCCCCCCGGGGCACTTTCCCAAAGTGCGCCGAGCTAACAGAACGCCATTATTAGCTCGCACGTATCGACGTTTCAAAAAGTGAACCGGGCGAAACGGCAGAACATTTGTATTCTATATCAAACCAAAGTTGAATAACAATATGGCATCTGGATGCTCCGGCTTGCGGCCCCTTAATGAACACTGGTATTGACTTAAAAACAAATGTTCATTAATCCATAGGGTATCAGAGGAGACTGCGAGAATTTTTGCAGGGAGGTTCAGGAGGAAACGATGGCAACCAATGTGGCGTTGACAGGTTTGGCGCGTGACATGCAGGCGCGTGCGGATAGTGGGCGGCCCATTCGCATCGGCCTGATCGGCTCGGGCGAGATGGGCACGGATATCGTCACGCGTGTCGCGCATATGCCCGGCATCGAAATCGGCGCCATCTCCGAACTGCGTATTCCCAATGCCCTGAAAGCGGTCGATATTGCTTTCCAGGAAGAAGGCCATGGCCGCGAGGTTTCGACCGCTTCCGATCTGACTGCCGCCATGGAGGCGCACAAGGTCGCCGTAACCGACAATGCCGATCTGATCCTTGAAAACGACCTTATTGATGTTGTGATCGATGCGACCGGAGTTCCGGCTGTCGGCGCCGAAATCGGCCTGCGCGCCATGGAGCACGGCAAGCATCTCGTCATGATGAATGTCGAAGCTGACGTCACGATCGGCGCTTACCTGAAAGCGGAAGCCGAACGTCTCGGCGTCACCTATTCACTGGGTGCCGGCGATGAGCCGTCGTCATGCATGGAACTGATCGAGTTTGTGACGGCGATGGGCCATCCGATTGTGGCTGCAGGAAAGGGCAAGAACAATCCCCTCAACATCGATGCTGTTCCCGACCAATATATTGAAGAAGCCACGCGCCGAAACATGAATGTGCGCATGTTGGTGGAATTCGTGGATGGTTCGAAAACCATGGTCGAAATGGCCGCCATTGCCAATGCCACGGGTCTTGTCCCGGATAAGGCTGGCATGCATGGCCCTGCTGCAACGCTGGATCAGCTCAACAAGACACTGATTCCTGAAAAGGACGGCGGCGTGCTGTCGAAGGTCGGCGTGGTCGATTATTCGATCGGCAAGGGCGTAGCTCCGGGCGTGTTTGTCGTGGCCGACATGTCGCATCCGCGTATTTCCGAGCGTATGGAAGATTTGAAGATGGGCAAGGGTCCATATTTCACATTCCATCGTCCATATCACCTGACTTCCCTCGAAGTGCCGCTCACCTGTGCCCGGGTGGTGCTCTACGGCAAGCCGGACATGGTGCCGCTTTCAAAGCCGGTCGCGGAAGTGGCTGCGGTTGCAAAGAAGGACATGCAGCCAGGCGAAAAGCTCGATGCGATTGGCGAATATTGCTACCGCGCGTGGATCATGACCTCAGGCGAAGCGCGTAGCGCGCATGCGATCCCCTGCGGGCTTCTGCAAGGTGGCAGCGTGACCAGGCCGATCAAAAAGGGCGAGCTCATCACCTACGATAACGCGGCTGTGGCTCCCGGTTCCAGGATTGCCGAGCTGCGCGCGCGTCAGGACAAGCTCGTTTACGGAGCGTAAGGACAAACATCATGGTTCAAGCCAAAAAAGTCGAACCGCAGGATACGGGCGACCGTCACAACTTGCCCTATGCCTTCCGCACCTATTCGCCGGATCAACTGAAAGAAGCGCTGCACAAGATGTATCTCATCAGGCGCTTTGAAGAGGGGGCGGAGGAAAGCTACACGCGCGGCCTCATTCACGGAACGATGCATCTTTCCATCGGGCAGGAAGCCAGTGCCATGGGTTCGTGCCTGCCGCTGAATGACGACGACATGATCACATCCACGCATCGCGGTCACGGCCACTGCATCGCCAAGGGCGCGGACGTGAAGCGCATGTTTGCCGAGTTTTTCGGCAAGGAAACCGGCTATTGCAAGGGCCGTGGCGGCTCCATGCACATCGCCGATGTTTCCAAGGGCAATCTTGGCGCAAACGGTATTGTGGGCGGCGGTATTCCGATTGCGGTAGGTGCTGCGCTTTCCGCCAAGAAACAGAAAAACGGCAAAGTTGTCGTGTCGTTCTTCGGTGATGGCGCGAACAATGAAGGTGCCTTCCACGAAGCTCTCAATATGGCTTCGGTGTGGAAGCTCCCGGTCGTTTTCGTCTGTGAAAACAACGGTTACGGCATGTCCACCTCCACCCGGCGATCGACGGCGGTTGCGAATGTCGCCGACCGCGCATCGGCCTACAACATGCCGGGCGTGATCGTGGATGGCAATAATCTGTCCGAAGTGGCGGAAGCCGTCAGCGAGGCCACCGAGCGCGCACGGCGCGGGGATGGGCCAACGCTGATCGAAAACAAGACTTACCGTATCAGAGGTCATTCCAAGAGCGACCGCAACCGGTATCGTACCAAGGAAGAAATCGAGCATTGGCAGAATGATCGCGATCCAATCGCGCATTTCGAGGCTGATCTGAAAGCCTATGGTTTCATCAACGACGCCGAGATCGAGGCAATCCGCGCCGAGGTCGAGAAGGAAATCGCCGAGGCGATTGAATTCGCCAAGAACAGCCCTGCGCCCGATCTTACCAATCTGACCCGCGACGTTTACACGGACGATATTTGAACATGGACACGACAATCCGTGAGTTGAGCTATTCGCAAGCCATTCAGGAAGCCATGGCGATTGCCATGGAGCGCGATGATCGCGTGTTTCTGATGGGCGAAGACATTGGCGTGTATGGCGGCGCATTTCAGGTGACCGGTGATCTTGTCCATCGCTTCGGTGAAGACCGCGTTATGGATACGCCGATTTCGGAACTGGGGGGCGCTGGCGTAGCGGTTGGTGCAGCATTGACCGGCATGCGTCCGATATTCGAGTTCCAGTTTTCCGATTTTGCTGCCCTCGGTATGGAGCAGATCGTCAATCAGGCGGCAAAAATCCGCTACATGCTTGGCGGCGCTGTGTCCGTGCCGCTGGTCATGCGCTTTCCGGCAGGCTCTGGAACGGGCGCTGCGGCGCAGCATAGCCAGAGCCTTGAGGCATGGCTCGGGCATGTTCCGGGCCTGAAGGTCCTCCAGCCTTCCACCCCGCATGACGCCAAAGGCATGTTGCTGGCGGCCGTCGAAGATCCGGACCCGGTGATGATCTTTGAGCACAAGCTGCTTTACAAGATGAAAGGCCCTGTTCCCGAAGGCTTCTACACGGTTCCCATCGGCAAGGCGGAAGTGGTGCGCGAAGGTCGCGACCTGACCATTGTTGCAACCGCCATCATGGTGCACAAGGCGCTCGATGCGGCTGGCGAACTTGCCCGGGATGGGATCGACGTTGAAGTGATCGACCTGCGCACGGTACGTCCGATCGATCGCGAAACCATCATCAAAAGCGTCAAGAAGACGTCCAGGCTGCTCTGCGTTTATGAAGCGGTGAAGACGCTTGGCATCGGTGCTGAAATCTCCGCAATCGTCGCAGAAAGCGATGCTTTCGACTATCTCGACGCGCCAATCGTACGCCTTGGCGGTGCCGAAACTCCAATTCCTTATAATCCCGACCTCGAGCGCGCAACCGTTCCACAGGTGCCCGACATTTTGAGAAGCGCTCGCGATCTGGTTAAGGGAGTGCGCTGACCATGGCTGTGGAAGTCATTCTCCCCAAGGTCGATATGGATATGGAAACGGGCCAGATTTCGCGATGGTACGCCAAGGATGGCGATACGGTCACAAAAGGCCAGCTTCTCTTTGAAATCGAGACCGACAAGGCTGCGATGGAAGTCGAGGCGCCTGCTTCGGGCGTCATCGCGGACATCAGCGCGGCGGAAGGGGCCGTTGTGCCTGTCGGTCAGGCTGTCGCCTGGATTTATGAAGAAGGCGAAGAGCGCAGCGGCAAGCCCGCAGCGGTTGCCGAAGAGCCGATTGCTGCCGCGCCCGTCGATAGGGCAATCGAAACAGCAACGCCGAAACAGCATGATCCCAAGTCCTCCCAAGACGACGAACGGGATTCAGCGGACAAGGTCCGGGCGACACCGCTCGCCCGGCGGCTTGCTCGTGATGCAGGCATCGACCTGGCTACCGTTCAGGGATCGGGTCCGAAGGGCCGCGTGCAGCAGAAGGACGTCGAAGGCGATATCGGCGTTGCGAACCCTGCGATACCGGCCAAATCGTTTGCAAGCAAAAATGCCGAACCGACTCCACTCGGCCAGCTCAATGCAGTCTGGTTGCGTGAGGGGGAAGCAGGGCGTCTGCCGGTGGTTCTGCTCCATGGCTTTGCAGCCGATCTCAATTCCTGGCGTGGATTGTTTGCCGGCGCATCGCTTGGTCATCCGATCCTGGCGCTTGATCTTCCCGGACATGGCAATTCGCCCCGTATCGTTCCCGAAAGTATCGACGATATTGCTGCCGCAGTGGAAGCAACGCTCGTGTCCCTGGGGGTCGGCTCGTGCCTTTTGGTCGGGCATTCGCTTGGTGGCGCTGTGGCAAGTGTCGTCGCGGCGCGGGGGCTCATCGATGTGCGCTCCTTGCTGCTGATTTCATCGGGCGGCTTGGGGCCCCAGATCAACGGTGCCTTTATCAAGGGGCTTGTCGGCGCGAAAAGCGAAGCCAGCATCGTTCCCTGGCTGAAGCTGCTCGTCGCCGACGAGACCCGTCTGACCAAGCCGTTCATCAATGCAACAGTTGCGCAGGCTGCCGATACAGAACTGCGCAATACGCAGGAAGCGATTGGCGCCCGGTTCTTCGCAGATGGCACGCAAACCTTTGAGATTCGCTCAAGCATTGCAGCTCTTGCGATGCCGGTGCGGCTTATCTTCGGAGCGGAAGACCGGGTTATCCCCGTTGCTCACGCGCATGGTCTGCCGGGCAAAGTTGGTGTCCACATCTTCGCCGGTTGCGGACATATGCCACAGATCGAGGAGCGGGCTGCGGTGCTGCAAATCCTGAAGGAGTGCGCAGCCGCTGCCGAAGCAATGTAATCAAGAACAGCACATCGCGTTGCAGCGATGTGCTGTCTTTCATTCCGGTTGCGCCATTTCACGGAGCATCTGCGCGGCACTTTCTTCATCGGTGATGAGAACGGTCGGCTTCAGAAGCTTTATCGCGCCAAGCAGGGCTGCAATCTTCTCTTTTCCGCCTGACGTGAGGATACGCTGCGGCGTCTTTTGTAGACTTTCGATCTTCGCCGACATGACACGATCATGGACCGGATCATCGACGATCTTGCCGCTCTTGTCATAGAAATGGAACAGCACGTCGCCAACGGCGCCGTTGTCGATGAGGGACAGTTTCTGCGCCTCATCGATCAGGCCTACACGATAAGACGTGCTGCTGGCGGTCTGAATATCGCCGACGCTGAGCAGGACCATGTCGAGTTCTTCGGCCATGTCGAGCACGGTGTTCAGGCCACAACGCTCGATGAGGGCAATGCGGGTTTCCTTGCTGTCGACCAGAGCCGGGGCGGGGATCAGGTAGCCTTCGCCCTGAAAAATCTGCGCAAACTGCCAAGCGAATTCCGGCGGATTTGAACGGCGCGGCTGTACGATGCCGCCGAGCAGGGAAATGACTTTCAGATCGTTGAGCGGGCGCGCCCCGATATGTTGCAGGGTGCTGGAAAGAGTGCGCCCCCAACCGACGCCGATCGTCATGCCGTGCTGCACCTTTTCGGAAAGATAGGCGCCCGTGGCGGCACTGATTGGCGGAATAGGGTCGATGTCGGGTGAAGAGAGGGGGGCGACGATGGCGCGGTCCAGTCCGAAGGTTTTCTCAAGTTCGACTTCGAGTGATGTCAGACTTGCCAGCTTGCCTTCGATGGTAATCTTTACTTCATTGCGAGCGCGGGCATCGGCAAGAAGGCGAACGATTGTGACACGCCCGACACCGAGCGCTTCCGCGATGTCGTTCTGGGTCATTTGTTCGACATAATACATCCACGCAGCGCGTGTTCGCAGCCGGCTTGTACGGTTTTCGGCAGCCACACCTTCCGATCCGATGATGAGGTCCGCTGTTTCCGGATTTTTCTGTGTCTTCCTGCCGGCCTTTTTCAAAACTATCCCTCAAATTAATGGCGTAATACTGCATTATATAAGCGCTGTTCTTACACCGAAACTATTGCTTTTCCGTGTGAAGGCAAACCATAATTCATGTGTCTGGTCCATCCTGTTGCGATGGTGCTGTCATAAGGAAATCGACAATGTTGCGCACTCTTTCGGAAGAAATTGCAGTCAATCTGAAGGACCGCCTGCGTGGCGTTCGATACATGATTCGTCGCAATTGCCACGAAGGTTTGCCGGAGGCCGAAAGGCGCAGCGACATCCCGTCTCCCGAACTGTTGCTGGAACATGCGGCAAGCATGGTGGACAAGGCTCTGACGACAGCCGAAACGATTTCCATTTCGCTGATTTCGGCTGACCCTAAGGTACATAACAGCGCTCCGCATGTGAAAAGCTTGTCGGTCTATTTCGGGGCTGGCACGGAAGGGGCACGCGCTTTCCGCAAGGATATGTATTATCTCACCAAGGAAGTGTTGCGCCGCCATCAGTTGCAGAACGCGCTTATCCAGGAAGCGGCATTCGTAACGGTTCATGCAAGGATGATACGGAAACATGGCTCTTTGCTGAAGAGCGTGTTTTCCGCAGAGGCGGGCGAGACGAAAATAACAGCAACCTCCAAGGCCGTGACGGCCCTTTTTCTGGAACTGCTTGGCGAAAGACCCGTGCGGTTCATCTCCATGGAAGGGCATCGCGACCCCCAAGCCTTGCGCAAATTTGAAACGACCTGTTTTGCAGCGGTGGGGCTTGCCTGTGGTCTGGCTACTGCAAAAGCGGCCGATCTGGCGGGCGTGGATCCTTTGGAGAGCGCAATTCTGGCGCTGGATGTGCGCCATGATCGTCTCATGCAGGCAGCAGAAGAGCGCGATCAGGCGCAGCTCGAAACATTGTTCCAGACGCTAATTGCTCATCTTCCCTGATCCGCTGCAGACGGCTGAAACATATCCAGGATAAGCTTCTTCGCGCGGGGAATTGATGCCGGACTCATGCTGAGTTCGGTCAGTCCCATTCGCAGGAACTCGCCAATGAGTTCCGGTCTGCCTGCCGCCTCGCCGCACATGCCGACCATGATACCTGCTTCCGTACCGGCTTTAGCAGTCATCTCGATTGCCGCCATCACCGCCGGATGGCTAACATCGTTGAGTTTCGCTACGGTCGGGTTCAGCCGGTCCGCAGCCATCACATACTGCGTCAGGTCATTGGTGCCGATGGAGAAGAAAGCCGCCTCTTTTGCAAGTTCCCGCGCAGCGAAAACAGCGGCGGGCGTCTCGATCATCACGCCAAGGTCGAATCCGGCAAAGACTTTGCCTTCGCTTTCCAGCTCGCCGATACATTCGGCGATAAGGCGTTTGGTTGCGCGGATTTCTTCGACATCCGAAACCATGGGCAACATGACTTTGAGATTGCCGCTGACCGCTGCCCGCAAAAGGGCTCGCAATTGCGGCTTGAACACGTCTATCCGGTCCAGACACATGCGAATGCCGCGCCAGCCAAGGAAAGGGTTTTCTTCTTCGGGAAATTCGATACCGGCAATCGGTTTGTCGCCGCCGATATCCAGTGTGCGAACGATGACGGGGTTCGGCGCAAAGGCTTTCAGCAGTGCGGAATAGGTTTCCGTCTGCATATCTTCTGAAGGCAGGTGAATATGCTTCATGAAGAGAAGTTCGGTGCGGAAAAGCCCGACCCCCATTGCACCGGATTCAAGCGCGACTTCGATCTCTTCCAGCGCACCCATATTGGCTGCAACTTCGATGATCGTGCCGTCGGCCCTGCGCGGCGTGACGGAGCGATAAGCATCAAGTGCCTGCTTTTCCTGCAAGGCCCTGGAAATGCGCGCTTCGATTTCGTTGCGGGCGGCTGTGTCCGGATCAGCATGAACGATGCCCGAACTTCCATCCACTGCCACGATTTTCGCATTTCGTAGTTGCTGCACAGCGCTTCCCAGACCAAGAACTGCTGGAATGCCATGCGTACGCGCAATGATGGCCACATGCGAGGTCGCGCCGCCATGCCCGCAAACGACGCCTTTGATCTTCTTGAGCGGCGCTCTTGCGAGATCCCAGGCGCCGATGTCTTCTGCGATGAGCACTGATCCTTCCGGCAGGCTTTCCAGATTGACGTCTTCCTTGCCGAGAAGCGCAAGGCATATCTGGCGGCTGACGGCGTGCACATCATCCGCACGCGCGTTGAGATACGGATCATCCAGTGCCGCAAATTGCCCGGCCACGGTTGAAGCCGCAGCAAGCATCGCCGAGATTGCGTCGAGACCGCCTCGAATAAGCCCGATCGCTTCATCAATCAGACTGTCATCCGCGGCAATATCCTTCAGGGCTGCGATAATGCCTCTGTCTGCATCTGCAAGATCGCCGCCGGAAAGGGAGGCATCCATGCGTTGCTGTACGGTGGTGATAGCCGACTTGAAGCGAGTGATCTCGGTCTCTATTTCATCGGATGCGAGCTTACGACCCGACGGTTTGATTTCTTCGGGGAAAAATGGAAAAGCCCCACCCAATGATATGCCTTCGCTTGCGCCAACGCCCTTGATCTGGCCTGCGGGGAGTTTGGGCGTGATCGGCACTTGCGGCATGGTTGCGGCTTGAGGTGCAGCCGGAGCATCAGGTGCAACTGGCGCAGCGACCTCTTCCAGGCCCGCCTGCGGGTTTTCCAGATAGCCGATCAGCGCTTCAATGGCTTCAATCGCGTCTGCTCCATCGGCACGAACGGTGACTTCGTCAAGCTCCTTCACGCCAAGCAGCATCAGCTTGACAGAGCTTTTGGCGCTTACGCTTTTTCCGGCCTTGGCGATTTCAATATCACTCTCAAAACCCTTGGCCAGTTTAACGAAGCGGGTCGCAGGGCGCGCATGCAGCCCCTCACGCACCCGGACGATAGTCGAGCGTTCCATTTATGTAAGCCTCAAATCGACGTCTGAAACATTTCAACGCAATGATTGTTGAAAATGGGTTCCAATCGTCTGTTTTAACACGCAATTCCAAATCCAGGGATGGGCAGTTTCAGCCGCCAATGGTGATAATCTGCCCCTCCTTGAGAGCAGCGACAAGCTCTTCGCCTGCTATTTCACTGGCGCAGATTTCGCCGGGGCGATCTGTCGAATCTGCACCGGTGAATGAAATGACGACATGCCCGATTTCGCGCACCTTCTGCCAGGCGCTTTCGCCAACGGCGGTGATTTCGGCCTTGAGTGCACCGATTGCGATCTTCGTTCCGACGGCAGGAGCCGAAGCCTCGGGGCCTTCCTCCACCACGTGGAGGACAGATACTTCGGCCAGTTCCGGGGGAGAACCGTCAGCAAACAGGATCAGAACGCCGCCTTCAGCGAGGTCCGCAACTTCCGGGCCGATTGCGGTGATCCGCGTTTTCAGGTGTATCGACATAGAGGCGGTCCTTTCTTTCTATGGTATTCGATGCTCGGCGAAATCGATCGGAAAACATCGTTACTGCACGTGTTTGGGAGGTTGCCCGCCGCCGCCTTTGCTGCGGCGGGCTGAAAGCTCAAAGCACCGCGAGGCTGACCAGCCATGCGATCAAAACCGAAAGCGGGCCCATGATCTGACGGCTGATCAGAACCGCTGGCACGCCGATTTCGATGGTCTTCGGCTTGGCTTCTCCGAGCGCCAGGCCGACCGGCACGAAGTCGCAACCGACCTGCGTGTTATAGGCAAACAAGGCGGGCAGGGCCATTGCCGGGGCAATTGTGCCGTTTGCGATCTGCGGGCCGATGATCGCCACGCCGACGACCTGCGCGATAACCGCACCCGGCCCCAGAATTGGCGACAGGAACGGCAGCCCGCAAATTGCGGAAAGCACAAGCAAACCAACAATGTTATTGGCCAATGGTCCGAGCGGCTGGGCGAGAATATCGCCAATCCCGGTATAGAGGATCAGGCCGATCAGCATTGTCACAAATGCCATGAACGGCAGTACGTTGCGGATAACCTGATCGATCGTGCGGCGTCCGGCCTGGAAGAAGATACCAACGACGCGCCCCATGACGCGGCCGATGCTGCTGATAAGCCCGACAAGGCCGCCTTCGCTCGGCTGTTCCACTGGCGCAGGCTTTTCTTCTTCAACGGCAGCAGCAGCCGGAGCTGCGGCGGCTGAACCGTCAGCGGGAACGATGTTTTCCGGTTTTACGCCAGAAACGTAGATATCTTCAGTGATGAATTGTGCCAGCGGACCTGCCTGCCCGACCGGAGTGATGTTTACGGTCGGGATGCGCTTGCGCGGATAAACGCCGCAGCGGGCTGTGCCGCCGCAATCGACAACCACTACTGCCATTTCGCTTTCGATTGGTGGTGAGCGAAAACCATCAACCGCCTCCGCGCCGGTCAGCTCGGCGATCTGGCGCGCAAGCGGATGGATGCCGCCGCCGGTGACCGAAACCACCTTGTTGCGCTGGTCGGTCGGCTGAATGACAAGCGGGCCGCCCCAGCCATTCGAGCCGCGTGAAATCTTGACTGCCTTATAGGTCTTGACCATGTTTTTCTCCCCCGGTTCCGGCTTAAAGCTCAATGCCCTGACGCCGCGCCATGATGGCGGTGATGCGTTCTGTAAGCATGCCTTTGAGAAGGATCACCACGAGACCCACGATGGCGTACCAGATGGCGACATTGATATGATAGCCGGTTGGAACCGCGCCCTTCTTCTCGAGCTCGAGAAGGGCTACCAGCACGCCGCCCCAGACAAAATATTCGCCGGGATTGATGTGCGGGAAGAGACCGAGCGGCGGATGGACGTAGGACACGGCCGCATCATAGAAAGCGGGCTTGTATTTCTCGTCCAGGAATGAGCCGAACGTGTAAGCCATCGGGTTGGTCAGAAAGAACACCGACAGAACCGGCAGTACCGTGTAGCGGGTCAGCGCAATGCGCCCGGCGCTACGCGCGATACCATGGACGCGCTTTTCGCCGACCAGTTCCGTTACGGCATAAAAAGCGGTCATCAGCACGACGAGCGTCGGGATAATGCCTGTAACAAACCCCGAGAAAACCTCGCCGCCTTTCTGGAATACGCCGATGAAGTGCTTGCCGATCGAGGCAAGCCAGCCGAGCTGCTCTTCCTGCTGGACGTTCTGAAGTCGTTCCTTGAACTGATCGACGGTAATTCCGCTGCCGCCCGCATCACCCGGCGCGGGGGCCGTTGCTTGCGCAAGCTGCAGAAGATCATTTCCCGCGTGCTCTGCGGCCTGTTTGCCATGCAGCGCCGCATCGGAAATCATGCTGCCAGCCATATGTATGGATTGAATCGTTGCGTCGGCATGTTGCGCCAACATCGTCACTATCGACATTGCTCCTCCTCGATTGCTTGTTTCAGGCAAGCAACTCCTATGCTCCCACTGCCTTCAGACCTTCGAGTTCGATCCCATCGGACTGGTCTCTTATGCGACCGATCTGTTCTATCGCCTGTCTGGCGGCAGCCACCACTTCAGACGTTCCTTCTCCAAACGCGGGATTGTCCGGCAATTCGCCAAGGCGCATTCCCTCAAAACCTTCACGGCGGATGAACTTTGCAAAGACGGTTCGTCCGCTCATCTGGAGGAAGCGACGCACCACGAGGTCGCGATCCACGACGATCAACACGATGACACCCTTGCCGAAACGCCCTCGTATGTGACCCGCGCCAACAAAACCGTCGGAATATTTCGAAGTGATGCCCTTCATCACATCGGAATAGTGGCGCATCTGGAACCAGACGCCCAGCGACTGGAAGCCCCACAGCAATGCGAGGGCCAGCAAAGCCCATTGCCAGATAGCCATTTTATTCTCCTCCCACGAAGGGCAAACGGCTATTTTCCACGTTCGCCTTTCATGAAATAGAGAACATTTGTCTTCGTGAATGTCAATATGTATAATTTTATCGCAAAGGAAAGACGAATGAAGACTGACATTTCAATCGACTTCGCATAATGTCGCTTGGAAACAGGAGGCCGCTCGCGTCATGGATTTGCTGCTCAGGGAACAAATGGCATCGATGCCTGATTTGCGTCATCGACTGCGCCAGTTGCGCTGGTTCAGGGCGACGTTCCGCAAGCATGCAAGCCTGCTGCATGAGCTCTACGGTGTTGAATACGACATTGATGAAAAGAAACTCACCGAGGCGTTTCTGAACTGGGTGGAGCTGGTGGACCAGAACAAGCGTTTCGCCAAGGTGGACCGCAAGGATTTCATCACCTTTGCAGCCGGGCTGGTGTTGCGCGAACTGATCCGGCTGTCTCCGGCGAAAGTTATTTCACCGCCAATTCAGGCTGACGGCGATGCGGGGCGGCTGTATGAGATCGTCAGGTTTTGGCCCGAGGGATTCCTCTACACCAACTACTGTATCTGCGCGATTGCTGCAGTGCAGGAACAGGAGTTCGGCACCGTTCCGAATATAGACCAATGTGCTGATGAATTGCGCACCTGGTGGTCCTACAAGGAAAACATTGTCGAAATGCCTGGTTACGCGATCGCATTTCTCGACAAGTTTCTGGGCGGTGAGCCCAACTGGGTGATGCCCGATCTGGCATCTGCACGCGCGGCAGTGAAGCGGGCTTTGGCGGATAAGCCAGTCACAAAGATCCAGAATAAATAGCTGGCGGTTTTTGTTTGCCTGCCCACCTGTTCGGGATCGGGGTCATTTGAAATCCGCTACCCGCTGGGACGCGCTTTTCCTATGAATGAGAACCGGAAATGCGCTAATTGGGATAGACGGTTGCCAAAAAACCATAATTAGCCAACAAGAGTTGGAATTAAACGCTCAGCGTCAAGAATGGAACATAACTTGAAACGCATCAAGATTGGCCTGGTTTGTCTCTTCCTGGCAGGTATTTTGCCCGCGCAGGCTCTCGAAGTCGGTTCGCCGGCCATTCTGAAGCCATCGCCGGAGCAGGTTCAAGCCGCTCATCTCACGGCAGAATTTCTCACGCGTTTCCATTATCGGCCCATCCCGCTGGATGACGCCTTGTCGGTCCGGATCATGAACCGGTTCATCGATTCACTGGACCCGGACAGGCTCATCTTTCTGCAGGCGGATGTCGACAAGTTCCTGACCGGCAGCAAGGAAATCGATGACGCCATCGACCGCCAGGACCTGACCATCCCCTTTTCCATTTTCAACGTCTATCAGATGCGCATCATCGAGCGCATGACGTTTGCGCGTGGCCTGCTCAAGCAGAATTTCGATTTCAGCAAGCAGGAAGAATTCTCCATCGTGCGCGACAAGGAACCCTGGCCGCGTTCGAACGCGGAAAGCGACGATCTATGGCGCAAGCGCGTCAAGAACGACTGGCTGCGTCTGAAGCTCGTCGGCAAGGATGATGCAACTATTCGCAAGACGCTCGACAAGCGTTACGAGAACTCCATCGAGCGCACGTATAAATACAAGAGCGACGATGCCTTTCAGTCATTCATGGCTGCCTATACAACATCGGTTGATCCGCACACCGATTATTTCGGCGTCAAGGCTTCGGCCGAATTTGATATTTCCATGAAGTTGTCGCTGGTTGGCATCGGTGCGGTGCTTCAGGAAAGAGACGACTATACGACGATCCGCGAGCTTGTTGCGGGCGGCCCGGCGCAGTCGTCGGGCAAGCTTGCCGTGGGCGACCGTATAATCGGCGTCGGTCAGGGCAAAGACGGTCCGATCAAAGAAGTAATCGGAATGCGTCTCGACGAAGTTGTGCAGATGATCCGCGGCGACAAGGGGTCGGTCGTGCGCCTCGATATCCTGCCGGCAGATGCCGGCGCCGATGGCAAGCATCATGTCATCACGCTGGTTCGTGACAAGATCAGTCTCGACAAACAGGCCGCCAAGAAGACGATCCTTCCCGTAAAGGACGGAGACGTTACCCGCAAGATCGGGGTGATTACGCTCCCGGCATTCTACGAAGATATTCAAGCGCGGCGGAAGGGCGACAAGAACTACAAAAGCGCCAGCCGCGATGTCGCCAAGCTGATCGCCGAGTTGAAGCAGGATAAGGTTGACGGCGTTCTGGTCGATCTGCGCAACAATGGCGGCGGTTCGCTGAGCGAGGCGATTGATCTGACAGGTCTGTTCGTCGGCAAGGGGCCAGTGGTCCAGCAACGCAATGCAAACGGCGAAGTCAAGGTTGAAAGCGATAATCTTCCGACGCCAGCCTGGAAGGGGCCGTTGGGCGTGCTCATCAATCGCGGCTCTGCTTCCGCCTCGGAAATTTTCGCGGCGGCAATTCAGGATTACGGCCGGGGCGTGGTCATAGGCGAGCCAAGTTTCGGTAAGGGAACCGTGCAGACCGTGGTCGACCTCGATGAAGTGGCCAACAATCCCAAACCTGGATATGGCGAGCTTAAATTTACGGTCGCCCAGTTCTTCCGTGTCGACGGTGGAACGACGCAGTTGCGCGGCGTGACGCCCGATATCAGCCTGCCGGGCCTCTTCGATCTGAAGCTTGTCGGTGAATCGAGCTTCGACAATGCTTTGCCGTGGTCTCAGGTTTCAGCGGCGAAATACAAAGCCTCTGATGACATAAAAGCGTTGCTGCCAAAGCTGCAAAATCTGCACGACGAGCGCGTGCAGAAATCCCGCGAGTTCCAGGACTTTGTGGAAGATGTAGCGACGCTTAAGGCGCAGCGCGAGAAAAAGGTCATCTCGCTCAATGAAACGGTGCGTCGCAATGAGATGACCGCGCAGGAAAATCGAGCCAAGGCGCGCGGAAAATCCAATGATGGCATTGATGCGCAGATTGACGACGGCCTGCAGTCGAACGAGCGAAGCCTGAGTGC
>Ga0182740_1000350_pt1 | contig 59783 bp, 48 predicted proteins | sample eDN5th37CKraftBY_FD_128872 | JGI IMG/M metagenome (GOLD analysis project Ga0182740, IMG submission 128872) | Enriched backyard soil microbial communities from Emeryville, California, USA - eDNA 5th pass 37_C Kraft BY (version 2) (version 2) | ecosystem: Environmental > Terrestrial > Soil >...
ACGGAAAGGCCGTCGAGGTTGTCGCCGAGCCGCATCAAGAGTGCGCGCCGTGTCGGGTCCGACAGCGCGGCGAACGTGCGATGCAGCGGGTCGTTCTTAAACTTAACCATATGGTTAAGTTTAGACTCCCCGTCGTCGCGTTGTCAATGACGGCCGCGGCGGTGTGTTCCTCCGGCGTGAGGCCTCCGGCGCGTGGTTCCGGTGTTAACCCGTCGTTAACGGTCAGATTTCGTTAAGGAAACCGCGTTAGGGTCGGTGCAGCGGAATTCGGCTTTCCTTGCGCCCAGCCCCTTTGAGCCCATGGCGATCTCGCCCATCAACATTGCGTCGAGCACGGCCTCCAACTGGCTGAAGGAGGCGCAGGAGTCGCTTGCGAGCGCCGAGAACCCCGGCGGACTCCTGGGCGCGCTGCAGAACGCCCGCAACAAGCCGGGTTCGATCGAGAGTTTTTTCGCGAACAGCCAGAGCGTGGCGACCAATCTGTCGATGATCACGCAGAGCTCGGCACAATCGGCCGGCCAACTCGCCGCGCAGATGGCGTCGGCCGCGGCGCAAAAGCGTGCCGCCGATCAGCTTGCGATGGCGCAGAAGCTCAATCCGCCGCCGCAACAGAATTTCACGCCGCCGCAAGGCCTCGATCCTGTGATCTATTTCGATGACGGATCGTTCGTCGATACGTCGTCGAATATCCTCACGATGGCGAACGGCACCCAGATCGACACCACCACCGGCACGCAGGTGATCGACACAAGTTCGATCATCAGCTTGGCCAACGGCGCTTATCTCGACACCAAGAACAACATCATGACGATGGCGGACGGCACCAAGATCGACACCGTCACCGGGCTGAAAATCACGGTCTGAAGGCGGGGCGGATATCCATGCTGGGAGTTGCCTCCATCGCCGCCGCGTTCGTTGCCGCGCAAGCCGGCCAGTTGCAGATGGCGATGGCGGCGCACATGGCCCGCATGAATGCCGATGCGCAGTCGGACGTCGTCAAGCTTGTCGAGGCGGGCCAGAAAAACCTCAACAGTCTCGCCAATGTCGCGAGCGGGGTCGGCACCAATCTCGATATCGTCGCGTAGCGGCGGGTGGCCTTATTTCGGCAGCGCCGCGGCGACGAGTTTGACCGCATCGTCGCTCGCCCATTCCGCCGGACCGGCGAGGTTTCCGAGTTCGCAGCCGTTCGGATCCACGATCAGCGTCGTCGGCATGCCGAACGCCTTGCCGATCGCCTTGAGGTCCTGGAACACCTTGGCGCTGCTGTCGGCATAGTAGTTGAGCTTGTGCACGCCGACTTCGTTCAGCCAACTCTTCGGTTTGTCGATGTCGCGGGTGTCGATGTTGACCGCCACCACCTCGAAGTCCGGCCCGCCGAGCTTGGCCTGCAGGGCGTCGAGCGCGGGCATTTCCTTGCGGCAGGGGACGCACCAGGTCGCCCAAAGGTTGAGAACCACGGTGCGGCCGCGCCAGTCGGCGAGCGACTTGGCGTTGCCTTCGCTGTCCTTGAAGGTCAGCGCCGGCAGGGATCTGGGCGCCTTCGCCACGGTCAGCGCCGCCACCTCGCCGCGGGCCAGCGGAGCCATCAGGCGGGCGGTTTCCACCGCCGGTTTGCAGGCCGGGTCGGCGGCCGCATTGCCTGTCAGGCGGCCGATCCCGTATACCCCCCCAAAGCCGACCACGACGCCAATCACGCCGCCCAGCGCAATCACGGCGAGACGCTTCTTGGCGTAGCGGCGTGTGGCTTGGTTCGTGTCGTTCATGATCGGTGAATCCCGGTGGCTAGAAAGAGCAGCAAGAAGCGTGGCGTGAGCAACGCGATGTGGGGCGGCCGCTTCGCGTCCGGGCCCGACGCCATCATGGAGAAGATCAACACCTCGATCGACTTCGATTGGCACCTCTACCGGCAGGACATTGCCGCGAGCAAGGCCCATGCCGACATGCTTGCCAAACAGGGCATCATCGCGGCGGACGATGCCCGCAAGATCGCGCGCGGTCTAGACACGATCCTGTCAGAAATCGGGGCGGGGCGGTTCAAGTTCAAGCGGGCGCTCGAAGACATCCATATGAACGTCGAGAGCCGCCTGGCCGAGCTGATCGGGCCGGCGGCGGGGCGGCTGCACACCGCGCGCTCACGCAACGACCAGGTGGCGACCGATTTCCGCTTGTGGGTGCGAGCGCGGATCGACGACATCGACGTGCTGCTTGCCCGCTACCAGCGGGCTTTGGCTGAAAAAGCGTTGGAACACGCCGCCACCGTGATGCCGGGCTTCACCCATCTGCAGAGCGCGCAGCCGGTGACGTTCGGGCATCATTTGCTGGCCTATGTCGAAATGGCGGCGCGCGACCGCGGCCGCTTCGCCGACGCAAGGGCGCGCCTCAACGAGATGCCGCTCGGTTCCGCAGCCCTCGCCGGCACGTCGTTCCCGCTCGATCGCGAGCGGACCGCGGCGGCCCTCGACTTCGCGCGGCCGATGGCGAACTCGCTCGACGCGGTATCCGATCGCGACTTCGTGATGGAGACGCTGGCTGCGGCCTCCGTCGCTTCGGTTCACTTGTCGCGCTTCGCCGAGGAAATCGTGATCTGGACGTCGTCGCTCACCGGGCTGGTGCGGCTCAGCGACAAGTTCACCACCGGCTCCTCGATCATGCCGCAGAAGCGCAACCCGGATGCGGCCGAACTGGTTCGCGCCAAGACCGGCCGTGTGGTCGGCGCGCTGAACCAGATGCTGATGGTGATGAAAGGCCTGCCGCTCGCCTACCAGAAGGACATGCAGGAGGACAAGGAGGGCACCATCGACGCACTCGACGCGCTGGTGCTGTCCATCGAGGCGATGACCGGCATGGTGCGCGACATGGAGCCGGAGGTGGCGCGGATGAAGGCGGCCGCCGGCGCGGGCTTTGCCACGGCGACCGACCTTGCCGATTGGCTGGTGCGCACGTTGAAAATGCCGTTCCGCCAAGCCCATCACGTCACCGGCCGCATCGTCGCCAAGGCCGCGGAGGTCGATGTGCCGCTGCACGCGCTACCGCTCGCGGCCATGAAGGAGATCGAGCCGGGGATCACCAAGGCGGTGTTCGAGGTGCTTTCGGTCGAGCGTTCGGTGCAAAGCCGCGTCAGCTATGGCGGCACCGCGCCGAAGAATGTGCGCGCCCAGGCGCGGAAATGGCTTAGAAAGCTGCAGGGCGAAGGGAAATGATGCGCCGTGCGCGGGCTTCGCGTAAGGGTGAATTTTCCCGGCGTTCTGTTATGGTGCCCCGCCGTTCGGGCGTCCCGATCTGGAGTTTCGCGTGAACCGATCCGTCTGCCTCCGTCTTGCCATGATCGGCGCCGTGGCGCTGACCTTGTCGGCCTGCGGGCGCAAGGGTCCGCTCGACCCGCCGCCGGGCGGCCAGGTGCTGGAGCGCAGCACGCTGTTGAGGACGCCCGTGACCAACACCGGTGCGCCACGCCCGGTCGAGGAGCAGCCCAAGCCGCAGGTGGAATACGACGAGGACGGCCGGCCGATCGCCCCGCCGGGGCCAAGAAAGCATTCGCCCGCCGATTGGCTTCTCAACTGAGCTTGCGATGCACCACTTTGCTTATCGGGACGGCGTGCTGCACGCCGAGGCGGTCGATCTCGTAGGCCTCGCGCAGGCCGTCAGAACTCCGTTCTACTGCTATTCCACCGCCACGCTGGAGCGGCACTATCGCGTGTTCGCCGGCGCCTTCGCCGATGTGCCGTCGCTCGTGTGCTATGCGGTGAAGTCCAACTCCAATCAGGCGGTGATCGCGACACTGGCGCGGCTCGGGGCCGGCGCCGATGTGGTTTCCGGCGGCGAGCTCAAGCGCGCGCGGGCAGCCGGCGTCCCGGCCGACAAGATCATGTTCTCCGGCATCGGCAAGACCGCGGCCGAACTCGCGATGGCGCTGGATGAGAACATCCTGTGCGTCAATGTCGAGTCGGAGCCGGAGCTGGAGCTTCTTTCCGCCATCGCGGCGGGGAAGGGCCAAACCGCCCGCGTCTCGGTGCGGGTCAATCCCGATGTCGACGCCAAGACCCATGCGAAAATCGCGACCGGCCTTTCGGAGAACAAGTTCGGCATTCCGATCAGCCGCGCCCGCGCGGTCTATGCGCGGGCGGCGAAGCTGCCGGGCATCCGCGTCGTCGGTGTCGATATGCACATCGGCAGCCAAATCACCGAGCTGTCGCCGTTCCAGGACGCCTTCGTTTTGCTGTCGGACTTCGTGCGGCAGTTGCGCGCCGACGGACATGCCATTTCGCACGTCGATCTTGGCGGCGGGCTCGGCATTCCCTATCGCGAGGACAACGAGCCGCCGCCCGATCCGACTGCCTATGCCGAGGTGGTGAAGCAGGCGACACGCGGCCTCGATTGCAAGCTGATCTTCGAGCCCGGCCGTCTCATCGTCGGCAACGCCGGCATCCTGGTGACGCGCGTGCTGTATCTCAAGCGCGGCGAGGCCAAGACCTTTGTCATCGTCGATGCGGCGATGAACGACCTGATCCGGCCGACGCTTTACGAAGCCCACCACGAGATCCGCCCGGTGGTGGAACCGCCGCCCGGCGCGCGGCGGACGGTGGCCGATGTCGTCGGCCCGGTCTGCGAATCGGGCGATTTCCTGGCGCTCGACCGCGACGTGGTGGAACCCGCGCCGGGCGATCTGCTCGCGGTGATGACCGCCGGCGCTTACGGCGCGGTCCAGGCCGGCACCTACAACACCCGCCCGCTGGTGCCGGAAGTCCTTGTTCGGGATGGCGAATGGGCGCTGGTTCGGCCCCGCCTTGATGCCGACCAATTGATCGGCCTCGATCGCCTGCCGCCGTGGCTATAGGCCGACGTTGTCATTAGCGTAAGGGCCGATCCGGCGGTGGATTGCCATCATGCCGCGCCAACCGCGTGGTAGGCTGCTGGCAGATCGAGATTCCGCGTTGGAGCGCAAGACTTCCGCTTGGGAGCGACTGTGGGCGAACCGATCGCCGAAGGCACGAAGAACGATCAAGGCGTGATCCGCCCCGGCGAGGCGGCGCTCGCGCGCGCGCTGACGCGGGCGCGCTGGGCGATCTTCTGGGAGCGGCTGTGGCCGGCGCTGGCCTCCATCGCAACGGCGGCCGGATTGTTCGTCGCGCTGTCCTGGCTCGGCCTGTGGCTGTGGCTGCCGCCCCTCGGGCGCCCCATCGGCCTGTTCGTGTTCTTCGTGCTGGCGGTGGCGGCGACGCTGCCGCTCGCTCGTGTCCGCTGGCCGAGCGCAGCCGAGGGGTTGCGCCGGCTCGACCGGCACAGCCTGCTGCCGCATCGTCCGGCGACCGCCATTGCCGACACGATGGCGCCCGAAGCCGGCGACTCGTTCGCCGTTGCGCTGTGGCGCGCGCATCTGGAACGGGCGTTGCGCGCGGCGGCCGCGCTCAAGGCCGGAACGCCGCAGCCGCGTCTCGCGGCCCGCGATCCGTGGGCGTTGCGTGGGCTGGTGGTGCTGCTTCTCGCCGCGACCTTCTTCTCCGCCGGTGGCGAGCGGGTGCAGCGTATCGCCGCCGCGTTCGACTGGCAGGGCATGGGGGGCGTTGCGAATTACCGGGTCGATGCCTGGGTCGCGCCGCCGGCCTACACCGGGCGGCCTCCGGTGATGCTGCCGGGGCTGCGTCCGGGCGAGCCGATGCCAACGCACGCGCGCGGCGATGAGCCGATCACGGTGCCCGCGAATTCGACGTTGGTTGTGCGCGCCACCGGGCAGTCGGGACTCGACATCAGAGTAACGGGTGGTGTGACCGAGGCGAAGCCTGACAGCGCGCAGCCGCAGGCGCCCAAGGGCACCGAGGAGCGGCAATTCACCATCGTCGCCGCGGGCAGCGCGACCGTGCGCGCCGGTGAGAATGTGACATGGCGCTTCAACGCCATTCCCGATCGCGTGCCGACCATCGCCCTGACCAAGGAGCCGGAGGCCCAGCTCCGCGGCTCGCTGCTGCTGCATTACAAGGTCGAGGACGATTACGGCGTCGTCGATGCGCGGGCGACGTTCGCGCGCAAGCCGCCGGCTGCGCAGCCGGCGTTGGGCGGGGCGGAGAGCAAGCCGCCGCGGCCGCTGTTCGATGCGCCGGACTTCGCGCTGAGCCTGCCGCAGGCCCGCACCCGTTCCGGCGCCAGTCAGATCACCAAGGACTTGTCCGAACATCCCTGGTCCGGCGTCGATGTGACGATGACGCTGACCGCGCGCGACGAGGCCGGTCAGGAGGGCCGCTCGGCTCCCCAGGAGATGCGGTTGCCGCAGCGGCCGTTCAGCAAGCCGTTGCCGCGCGCCCTGATCGAGCAGCGCCGCCTGCTGGCGCTGGATGCCAATGCCAAGGATGAGGTGTTGACCGCGCTCGATGCGCTCACCATCGCGCCCGAACGCTTCATGCCCAACGCCAGCATCTATCTCGGGCTGCGCTCGATCTACTGGCAGCTTGCGAACGCCGAGAACGACGACGCGCTGCGCGACGTCGTCGGCCGGCTGTGGTCGATGGCCGTGCAGCTTGAGGACGGCAATATCTCGGAAGCCGAGAAGGCGCTGCGCGCGGCGCAGGACGCCTTGCGCGACGCGCTGGAGCGCGGTGCCTCGGACGAAGAAATCAAGAGGCTGATGGACAACCTGCGCGCCGCGCTCGACAAGTTCATGCAGTCGCTGGCCGAGGAGATGCGCAAGAATCCGCAGATGGCGCGGCCGCTCGATCAGAATGCGATGCGCGAGCTGCGCCCTCAGGATCTGCGCAGCATGCTCGACCGCATGGAGCGGCTGGCGCGCTCCGGCGCGCGCGACGCCGCCAAGCAGATGCTCGATCAGCTCCGCCAGATGCTGGAAAACCTGCAGATGGCGCGGCCGAACGGTCAGCAGGGCGACGATATGCAGTCGGCGCTCGACGAACTGGGCGACATGATCCGCAAGCAGCAGCAGTTGCGCGATCGCACCTTCAGGCAAGGCCAGGAGCAGCGCCGTCAGCGCGGTCCGCAAGACCAGAATGCGATGAACGGCTTGCGCCGGGACCAGCAGGCGCTGCGCGATCAGCTCAACAAGCTGTTGGACGCGCTGCGCAAGCAAGGCTTCCCCCAGCAGGGTCAGAAAGGCCAGGACGGCCAAGAGGGACAGCAAGGCCAGCAGGACGGCGGCATGGACCAGTTCGGCCAGGCCGGCGAGGCGATGGGCGATGCCCAGGGCTCGCTGGGCGAGGGCGACGCCGACAGCGCGGTGGATTCGCAAGGCCGCGCGCTCGAGGCCCTGCGCAAGGGCGCGCAGGGCATGGCGCAGTCCATGCAGCAGCAGATGGGTAACGGGCCCGGACCCGGCGAGCCCGGCGGCCGCATGGGCCCCTCGCGCGCCGACCAAAACACCGACCCGCTCGGCCGCCCGCTGCGCGGCCGCGATTACGGCGACGACACCACGGTCAAGGTGCCGGGCGAGATCGACGTGCAGCGCGCGCGCCGGATTCTCGAGGAACTGCGCAAGCGGTTTGGCGAAAGCTACCGGCCGCAGCTCGAACTCGATTACATCGAGCGGCTGCTGAAGGATTACTGACCCGCTTCGGGGTTAGGGCAGGATTTCCCGCCGGTCGGCCAACAGCGCGTCGAGCCGGACCTTCATGTCGCCGAGCAGGCCCGCTTCGGCCGCGGTAACCGCTTCGATAAGCTCTCCGGCCGCCGCGAGCCGCGACACGATCACATAATCGGCGCCGGCCGCATACAGCAACTGTACATTGGCGAGCACCTCCGCGGTGGCGATGATCTTCGCCGACGGATTGAGCATGCGCACATGGCGCACGAGCTTTTCGTTGGTGGTGCCTTTCAACAACGAGTCCGGTACCGTTGAAATAACGATCTCAGCCTCCGCGGCGCCGGCATGGGACAGCGTATCGGCGTGGGCGATGTCGCCGTAATGGATGGTGACATTACGTTCCCGGAGCGTGTGATAGACGTTGGGGTTGAAGTCCACCACGCAGACCTGCTCAAGCAGCGCCGGCCGGCGGCGCTCGATCTCGCTCACGAGCGAGCTGGCGAGCCGGTAGAATCCCAGAATGAGGATGCGGTGCTCGTTTGCGGTTTCCTGGTCGGCATCGCTGCGCCGGGCATCGAGGTCGCTGAGGCCGATCCGCTTGAGCGCGGGGATCGCAGCGCGCGTCAGCCGGTCGCTGCGCATCATCATGAAGGTGCTGAGCACCGCCAGGATGACGAATGCCAGCGAAATGGCGTTGGCGACCTCGGGCGTTGCCTGCCCGGACTGCAGGCCGACCTGAAGAAGGACCAATGAAAATTCGCTGATCTGCGCCAGGTTGATCGCGGGCAACAGGCTCGCGCGCAGCCCTTGCCGCATGGCGTAAAGCGGCGGAAAGACCGTGACGAAACGGCTGACGAGCGTGAATGCGGCGATCGTCAGCGCCAAGCCGATGACAGCCGCGGTCGGCAGCGGAATGGTCATGCCCAGCGCGACGAAGAACAGCGTGATGAAGAAGTCGCGCAACGAGGTGACTTTGGCGGTGACGTCGAGCGCGTAAGGGAATGTCGAGAGCGAGACGCCGGCGACCAGCGCCCCCATCTCGCGCGACAGGTCGAGCGCCGCGGCAAATTCGGCGGCGGCAAAACACCATGCCAGCGCCCCGACCAGGACCAGTTCCGGCATTCGCGCGATCAGGCGGAACAGATGCGGCAGCGTGAACCGGCTGATGAGCATCACCGCCGCCAGCAGCGCGCCGACGCGCACGATGGACAAGAGCACGATGTCGATGTGCAGATTGTCCAGGCTCGGCTGCAGTGCGAGGAACAGGATCGCGAACAGGTCCTGCATCACCAGGATGCCGAGCGTGACGCGGCCGGGCAGCGTGTCGAGCTCGAATTTATCGTATAGGACCTTGACGATGATGACGGTGCTGCTGAGCGACACCGCGGCCGCGGCATAGAGCGCGTCGAATCGGCCTTCGCCGAGGGTGAGCCCGATGGCGACGAAGAACATAAGCGCCAGCGCGAACGAGCCGAGGATCTGCGCCGCCGACGTTATCAGGATGACGCTGCCGGCCCGCACGATCTTCTTCAGGTCGATCTCCAGGCCGATCATGAAAAGCATGAAGATCAGCCCAAGCTCTGCGATGGTGCTGATGGAATGTTCCGACTTGACCCATTGCAGGCCGGAGGGGCCGAGCGCGAATCCGGCGGCAAGATAGGCGAGGATCAGCGGCTGGCGGATCAGGGACGCAGCCACGCCGACGACCCAAGCCATCATGATTGACAGCGCTAAATCGCGGACCAGCTCTTCCATCGCGTCACCGTCGGATCATGTCGCCGGCGACGCAGCGTGGCGTGTCGGGATGGAGATCATGATCCCTTATTTCTTTGCCGCAAGCACCGCCGCGACCGCAAATCTGATTTCCGCCGTCGTGAAGGGCTTGGCGATGATGTCGCGGATCAATGCCTCGAGGCTCGAGGCGCGCTGGCGCTGATCGGCATAGCCGGTCATCAGCATGATCGGCAGCGCCGGATAGTCGCGCGCCACCGCGAGCGCCAACGCCAAGCCGTCCATCACCGGCATCCGGATATCCGTGAGCAAAACGTCGAAGTTGCCGTCCTCGCGTTGCAGCACGTCGAGGGCTTCGGCACCGTCCGCGGTCGTAACGATGTCATGGCCGTCGATGGCGAGTGCGCGGGCGACCAGGGCCCGGACCGGCTCCTCGTCTTCGGCGATGAGGATGCGGGCCACTGTTGCCTCAGCGCCCGGCGGCGTCGTTGTGGGTGACGAAACGGACCTCGAGGTCGCGGCCGTCGGCGGGTGGCGCGGCGAGGCGGCTGCGAAACGGCAGGCGTGCGCCGGGGGTGAGAACGGCCTGCGTCGGCGCCGCGGTCCAAGTGTAGACCTCCGTGCCGGCGGCGTTGCGCAGCGCGAACCGCAGCCGGGGCACATCGACCGGGCCTGACGCGGTGCTGACGATGGTGCCTTCGACCGTCAGCATCGTCGCGCCGTCGTAGGTGCCTTCCGCGGTCATGACGTCGGCAAAGACCAGCCCGCGCAGATTCACCGGGAGGCCGATCGCGGCGTAGAACGACGCCAGTTGCGGCGCGTGCCGCACCACGTCCTTACGGAAGCCGATCAGCGCGACGGACACGGCGCAAAGCGCGGCGATGACGACCGGGAGCGGGATGCGGAGGCGGAACCGGCGCTGCGCGGCCTCGCGCCGCGCGGCGATGGTTTCGATGTCCTCGTGGGTGGGGCTGTTATCGAGGGTTGGCCCGTCGGCGTCGTCCGGGGCGAGCGGTGGTGCATCGGCCACCGCCGGGGGCAGGGCGTCCCCCAGCGTCTCAGGTGGCGTCTCGCTTTCGTCGGTGGAGGCCGGGTCCGCCGGCTCGTCCGTGGCGGCGGTCTGCGCCGCAGGGGTGAGGACGGGCTCGGCCGTGGCCTCGGAAGCCTCCACGAGCGCGGTCGCGACCCAGACGGTCTTGCAGCGGGCACAGCGCACCGCCCGGCCGCTTTCCCCGAGGGCCGGGGGGGCGATCTGGTAGGACGTGGAACAACTGGGGCAGACGATCAGCATCAGTCTCTTGGCCGTATCTTGGCGGCGTATCCCAGGGTGGGACGTGCCGATTCGTGGCGATCCCGCTTCGGTTGCGATCTTAGCCGCCGTCCGTTAACGGATCGGAAACCATGACAGGGCAGGCATGAGCGCGGAGTGGGCGGGCTCGGCATGGGCGGGGCGGGCCTGGCCTGAAAATCGACGTTTCGCGGCCCGGTTCGTGCCGTGTTCGTGCGGCCTGCATGAGCCGCATCCGCTATCCTGCGGCAGGTGAGTCGCGGGACCGAGCGGGACCAACGGGAGCAAGCGTGGTCCGATTCGAGAACGTGGGATTGCGGTACGGACTGGGGCCCGAGGTCTTGCGCGACCTCAGCTTCCAGATCGAACCGCACTCGTTCCAGTTCCTGACCGGGCCCTCGGGCGCCGGCAAGACGTCGCTCTTGAAACTCTTGTTCCTGTCGATGCGGCCGACGCGCGGCCTGATCACGGTTTTCAACCACGACACCGCCACCCTGGATAAGGACGAGTTGGCGACGCTGCGCCGGCGCATCGGCATCGTGTTCCAGGATTTCCGGTTGCTCGACCACATGTCCACCTACGAGAACGTCGCGCTGCCGCTGCGGGTGATGGGCCGCGAGGAGTCGAGCTATCGCAACGGCGTGATTGAGTTGTTGCATTGGGTCGGGCTTGGCGATCGGATCGGCGCGCTGCCGCCGGTGCTGTCGGGCGGCGAGAAGCAACGCGCCGCCATCGCCCGCGCGGTGATCGCCCGTCCCGAATTGCTGCTGGCCGATGAGCCCACCGGCAACGTCGATCCAAATCTCGCGCAGCGTTTGCTGCGGTTGTTCGTGGAGCTGAACAAGTCCGGCACCACGGTGGTGATCGCGACCCATGATATCGGCCTGATGGACCAGTACGACGCGCGGCGGCTGGTGCTGCAGGGCGGCCGATTGCATGTCTACGATTGAGCGGGAGTTCGCGATGACCGAACTGCAGATCAGCCCGCAATTCATGGACCGCGAGCCCAAGCCGCCCGAGGAGATGTCGGGCCTGGTGTCGCGCGCCGAATCCTCCATCGTGCCCAAGTGGTCGATTGCGGGGCGCGCGCTGGTGGCGGTGGTGGCGATCATGACGTTTCTTGCATCGCTGACCACCGGCGCGGTGATGCTGGTGCAATCGGCGGCGGCCGACTGGCAATCCGACGTGGCGCGCGAGGTGACGATCCAGGTGCGGCCGGTGGCGGGACGCGACCTCGATGCCGACGTGGCGCGCGCCGCCGAGATCGCCCGCGCGTCTCCCGGTATCGACGACGTGCGGCCCTATTCCAAGCAGGAGTCCGAGCGGCTGCTTGAGCCGTGGCTTGGCGGCGATCTTGCGCTCGACAGCCTGCCGGTGCCGCGCATGATCGTGGTCCGGCTGTCGTCCGGCACCGTCAGCCTTGGCGCGTTGCGGCAGGCGCTGGCCGACCAGGTGGCATCGGCTTCGCTCGACGATCACCGCGCCTGGATCGACCGGATGCGGGCGATGGCGCGGACGACGGTGATCGGCGGCGTTGCCCTTGTGGTTCTCATGCTGGTGGCGACGGTGCTGTCGGTGGTGTTTGCCACGCGGGGCGCGATGGCGGCCAACCGCCCTATTGTCGAGGTTCTGCATTTCGTCGGCGCGAGGAGCGGCTTCATCGCCAGCCAGTTTCAGCGGCATTTCCTGCTGCTCGGCCTGGAGGGCGGGCTGATCGGCGGCGGCCTGGCGATGGTGCTGTTCGGCCTTTGCGGCATCGCCGCCGGGTTCGGTGCGGGCACGGCGGCGGCCGACCAGGTGTCCGTTCTGTTCGGCAGCTTCACGCTCGGCTGGGCCGGCTATCTTGCCATCGGCGCGCAGGTCGTGCTGATCGCGGTGGTGACGGCGGTTGCCTCGCGACGAACGGTGAATCGCACGCTGCAGACGGTCGAGTAGCGCCATGCCGACAGGTGCGATGCCATCGGGGTGCCGAATTTTGCACTATCATCGGGTCGAGGATCGAGACTGATGCAGTCGAGCGAGTCGGAAACGGCGGACGGTCGGACGAGGGCGGAGCCCGCGGTTTCATCGTGGCTGCGCCGGAGCGTGCGTCTGACATTCCTTGCGTTGTGCGCGAGCGCACTGCTGATCGGCGGCGGATTTTTCTGGTTCGTTTGGACGATGCAGGCGAGCGAGGTCGCGCCGACCCGCAACGCCGATGGCATCGTGGTGTTGACCGGCAGCGCGTTCCGCATCGGCGATGCGCTGGAATTGCTGGCGGCCGGGCGCGGTCAGCGCCTGCTCATCACCGGGGTTAATCCGCAGACCCGCTCGCAGGAGATTTCCCGGCTGGTGCCCGAGCATCAGCGCTGGTTCAAGTGCTGTGTCGATCTCGACCATTCCGCGCTCAACACCGTCGGCAACGCCGTCGAGACACGGCGCTGGGCGCAGGCCAAGGGCTTCCATTCGCTGATCGTGGTGACCTCCAATTTCCATATGCCGCGGGCCATGGCGGAGATCGGCCACGAATTGCCCGGCGTGACGCTGGTGCCCTATCCGGTGGTTTCGGACCGGGTGCGGATCGAGGCTTGGTGGGAGAATCCCGCGACGGCGCGCCTCCTTTTTTTGGAATATCTGAAGTATATCGTGGCCCGGAGCCGGATGGTCCTGCCGGTGTCCGTCGCTTGAACCGGCGATCCCTTTTCCGAGCCGCAACGGTCGCACCGTGGTCATCGTCCGATCTGTTCTGTTCAATATCCTGTTCTATCTGAACCTCGTTGTGCTGTTGCTCGTGGCGCTGTTGACGCTGGTGTTGCCACGCCGTGCAGTGCTGAGGATGGCGGAGCTGTGGGGCCGCATCAGCGTGTGGATGCTGCGTGTCATCTGCGGCACGCGGCTCGAGATTCGCGGGCTGGAGCGGCTCGATGGCGCGCGCCTGACGGGTCCGCTCATCGTTGCGGCCAAGCACCAGTCCATCTTCGAGACGTTTGCGCTGTTACGGCTGTTCGAGGACTTCACCTTCATCGTCAAGCGCGAGCTGATGTGGATCCCGGTGTTCGGCTGGTGCATGGCCAAGGGCCGGATGATCCCCGTCGATCGCTCCGCGGGCTCGCAGGCGCTGAGCAAGATGACCGCGCGCGCCCGCGAGGAAATCCGCGGCGGCCGCCAGCTCATCATCTTTCCGGAGGGAACGCGACGCGCGCCCGGCGCCGAGCCGCGCTACAAGTACGGCGTGGCGCACCTCTATGCGCAGATCGACGTACCATGCATTCCGGTGGCGCTGAATTCGGGTGTGTTCTGGCCGCGCCGCGCGTTTCTGCGCTATCCCGGCACCATTGTTGTCGAATTCCTCGACCCGATCCCGCCCGGCCTCGACAAGGATGAATTCTTCAGCCGCCTGCAGGGCGCGATCGAAACGGCCAGCGCGCGGCTTGTGGCCGAAGGCCGAGCCGAACTGAAACAGCGCGATATTTGATAACGGTCATCGCGCCTTGGCTGCGATGAATCGAAAGCTTGAAAAGAAGCGGCCCCGCCGAGGCGGGGCCGCTTCTCGATACAACCCTTCGTGACAGGTTATCAGTCGATCACCTCGACGATGCGCCGCGTGCGGGTTTCGACGATCACCGGCCGGTCGTTCACCACCGTGTATCGATAGCCGGGGCGAACGTGATACTCCGCCGGCACGTCGTAATAGACGACGCCGCGTTCGGGCAGCACAGCGCCCACTCTGACGTCGTGGCTGTAGCGATAAGACGGCCGGCGTTCGTGGACGACGTATTCGCGGAAGCGCGGCCGGTCATCGACGCCGAGAATGCCTTGCACGGTTCCGGTTGCTGCGCCGACGGCACCGCCAACGATGGCCCCGACAGGGCCGGCTGCACGGCCTCCTTCATGGGCGCCTTCGGCCGCGCCCTGTAGGGTTCCTTGCGCTTGCGCGCCAATCGGCCACGCCAGCGTCGCCAAAAGAACTGAAAGAGAAAGGGCTTTCATCATGCAATAGGCTCCATTGTTGAACTGCCGCTCGGCACATCAACACGAAGCGTCTTGTGTTCGTTCCGCACGAATTGTTTCGATCTTCGTGCGAACCCCCTGCGCGGGTTCCCTTGGCTAGCCCGGCTCCCTCGCCGCGTGCGGCGATGAAGTTGGATGGCGCGGCTCGTCGTGCGACGGCGATGCAGGGGCTTTCAGACGCTCCGCCAATTGCTGCAGGTCGTGATCGACGATGTTGAGCGCCTCAAGCGCCTTGGCGGTTTCGATTACGTAGTCGCGATTGTTGCCCGAGCGTCCGAAGCCTTGGCGTACGATGTGGAGTTGGCGATCGTGCGTGAGGCGGCCGGCATATTGCGGATGGCCACGGTCCACCACGTAGCACAGGGCATCGACGCGGCGCTCGGGCTTGCCGTCGAGATAGACGCCGCGCACCAATTCGCGATAGACGGCGGTGGTCTGCTCGCGCTCACGCAGATACGCGAGCGTCGCCGCGCGCCGCTTGGCCGTGACCCGATAGGCGATGCCGCGGCAGGCGCCACCGAAGTCGAGGCCGAGCACGAGGCCCGGACGCTCCGGCGTGCCGCGATGGTCGAACGAATAGATGCAGAGCGAGCGGTGCAGGCCGATGATATGCGCCGGAATCCGCTCGGCATATTCGAAGCCCGGTCGCCAGATCAGCGAACCATAGCCGAACACCCAGAGGTCCTCGCCGGCGCGGTCGATCGGGGGATGCATGGCAGCGTTCGTGGCGGCGTTCATTGCGATGTTCATAGCAACATTTTTGGCGGCGTTCACGGCAGCCGGATGGAGAGTCGCGGATTTACGGCGAATCGGTTTAAGCCGGGCGTCCGCTGATGCTGCCTGTCGGCAGCGGTCGGGCGGTCCGCACCGTCCGGCGAAAACCGGATACCTTTGAAACGCCGCATTCAGAGGCTTGACAGCACAGATGCCCAAGCCCCATCGAAGCCGGCGCTGGCCGCTGATCCTGATCGTGCTGCTGGCTGTCGGCGCGGGCCTATGGACCGCGCTCTGGCATTACGGCGCCGGCGTCGCCGAGCGCACCATCGACGGCTGGAAGGCGCGCGAGGCGGCATCGGGCCGCGTCTACACGTGCGCGTCGCTGGCGGTCGGCGGCTTCCCCTTCGGCCTCACCGTGCATTGCGCCGACGCGGGCGCCGAACTGAAGTCGAACCAGCCGCCGCTCGCGATCAAGGCCAGGGACATGCTGGTGTCGGCCAGCGTCTGGCGGCCAACGGTGCTGACCACTGAGTTCGGCAGCCCGCTGACGCTGTCCGCGCCGGGCGAGCCGCCGGCGCTCGCGGCCCGATGGCAGCATGCCGAGGCGCAATTGCACGGCTTGCCGACCGCGCCGGAAAGCGCCTCGATCCGCATCGAGGGGCCGGTGGTCGATCGCACCGCGGGCGGCGACAGCGTGCTCAAGGCGGCGCGGTTCGATCTCGATGGCCGCATGGTGTCTGGGACCGTCGCGGACCACCCGGTGATCGAACTGACGCTCAAGCTGACGCAGGCGGCGGCGCCGGCCTGGCACCCGGCCGCGGCGATCCCGCTCGATGCGGACATCACGGCGGTGGTGCGCGGGCTTGCCGACCTTTCGCCGAAGCCCTGGCCGGATCGGCTGCGCGCGTTTCAGGCGGCGGGCGGGCGGATCGACATCACCAAGGCGCGGGTGCAGCAGCGCGATACGCTCGCGGTCGCCGAGGGCACGCTGGGGCTTTCTCCCGCGGGCCGGCTGACCGGCGAACTGCGCCTGACCGTCGCCAATCTCGAGGCGCTGCTGCCCGCACTCGGCCTCGACCGCATGCTGTCGCAGGAACAGGCATCGCCCCGGCTCAACGAGGCGTTCGGTCGCCTCGACCGCATTATGCCGGGCCTGGGCAATCTGGCGCGGCAGAACGCCGGACCGGCGCTTGTCGCCGGCATCAACGCCATGGGCCAGCCGACCCAACTCGAGGGCCGGCGCGCCGTGATCCTGCCGCTGCGGTTCGACGATGGCTTGGTGTCGCTCGGGCCGCTCAAGCTCGGCATGGTCCCGCCGCTGTTCTGACGGCCGGCCGGCGCAAGCGCTTATTCGGTGTCGGCGGCGTAAGGGCGCGGCAGCGGCTCGATCGGCAGCGTCGGCTGTCTGCGGCCGAAGTCGGGCGAGGGTGAATCCTGGCCGATCTCAACGATACCGCGGCGAATGGCGCGCGTGCGCGCGAAGTGATCGAACAGGGTTTGGCCGTCGCCCGAACGCATGGCGCGGGTGAGCGCCGCAAGATCCTCGTTGAAGCGGCCGAGCATTTCCAGCACGGCGTCCTTGTTGGCGAGGAACACGTCGCGCCACATCGTCGGGTCGGACGCGGCGATGCGCGTGAAGTCGCGGAAGCCGCCGGCGGAGAACTTCAGCACCTCGGAACGGGTGACGTTGCTCAGTTCGTCGGCGGTGCCGACGATGGTGTAGGCGATCAGGTGCGGCAGGTGACTGGTGATGCCGAGCACCAGGTCGTGGTGGTCGGCGGGCATGCATTCGACATTGGCGCCGAGCCGCGTCCAGAACGTCTTGAGCCTTTCGACCGCCGCCTTGTCGGCCTCGGGCGGCGGCGTCAGGATGCACCAGCGATTGACGAACAATTCGGCGAAGCCCGCATCGGGGCCGGAATCCTCGGTGCCGGCGACCGGATGCGCGGGCACGAAATGCACGCCCGGCGGCAGGTGAGGGGCCATGTCGCGCAGCACCGAGCCTTTGACCGAACCCACGTCGGAGACGGTAGCGCCCGTGCTCAAGTGCGGGCCGATCTCCTTTGCGACCGCGCCGCAGGCCCCGACCGGAACGCAAACGATCACGAGGTCGGCGCCCTCGACCGCGTCGGCGTTGGTTTCCACCACCTGATCGACGACGCCAAGCTCGGCCACACGCTTGCGCGTCTGCGGCGAGCGCGCGGTGGCGACGATGGTGCGCACCGCGCCCTGCGCCCGCGCCGCGCGCGCGATCGAGCCGCCGATCAGGCCGAAGCCGATCAGCGCCAATCTGTTGAAGAGTGGCTCATGGCCTGCTTGCGGACTCACTTGGTCGCTCCCAGGAATTCGGCCAGCGCCTGCACCACAAGGCGGTTGGCTTCTTCGGAGCCGACCGACATGCGCAGCGCGTGCGGCAGCTTGTAAGCGCCGACCTGGCGCAGGATCAGCCCGCGCTTCATCAGGAAAGCATTGGCTTCGGCGGCGGTTCGGCCTTCATCCTGCGGGAAATGGATCAGCAGGAAGTTCGCCACGCTCGGCGTCACCTTGAGGCCGAGCTTGCCGATCTCGTCGGTGAGCCAGGCCAGCCATTTGCCGTTGTGGTCGCGCGAACGTTGTTGATGCGCGGCATCCTCGATGGCGGCGGTGCCGGCCGCGATAGCGGCGCTGTTGACGTTGAACGGCCCGCGAATGCGGTTGATGGCGTCGATCACATGCGCCGGCCCCACCATCCAGCCTAGCCGCAGCGCGGCGAGGCCGTGGATCTTCGAGAAGGTCCGCGTCATCACGACATTGTCGCTGGTGGCGACGAGCTCGAGGCCTGCCTCGTAATCGTTGCGCTGGACGTACTCGGCATAGGCCGCGTCGAGCACGAACAGCACGTTCGGCGGCAAGCCCTTATGCAGGCGCTTGACCTCGTCGAACGGCAGGTAGGTGCCGGTCGGGTTGTTCGGATTGGCGAGGAACACGACCTTGGTCTTGGGCGTGACGCGCGCCAGGATGGCATCGACATCGGCGGTGTAATTCGTCTCCGGCGCCTCCACCGGCTTCGCGCCGGTGCCGAGCGTCGCGATGGGATAGACCAGGAAGCCATGCGTGGTGTGGATCGCCTCGTCGCCATCAGAGAGATAGGCGCGTGCGATCAGGTTCAGCAGATCGTCGGAGCCCGCGCCGCAGACGATGCGCGCGGGATCGAGCCCGAACACGCGGCCGATCGCTTCGCGCAGCTCCGACGCCGAGCCGTCCGGGTAATCCTCCAGATGTCGCCCCACCGCCGCATAGGCAGCCGCTGCTTTCGGGCTCGGGCCGAGCGGCGTCTCGTTGGACGATAGCTTGTAAATCTTCTCGACGCCGGGGGCGCTGCTCTTGCCGGGGACATAAGCGTCGATGGCAAGCACGCCGGGGCGTGGCTCAGGGCGGGTCGCGGTCATTCTCGTTCCTCGGGGCTCGTCATGCCCCACACAAGCGGAGCATCCAGTCACCACGATCGGTGCGGCTTGGGCAACGGGTGGTTTCCGGGCCACCCGCCTTGAGCGGGCGACGACACGTCTGGCGGCGCTTGGGACGGTCCTCAGGGTGGGGGTCTAAGCGCCGTTGTTGGCAGGCACCTTGTAGCGGGTCGCGTGGCTCCCGACGAGGGCCGTGGAGCGGACGGAGGCGCCGGCCTTGACCAGGGCGCGGGTGACGTCGGCGAGCTTGCCGCCGGGGGGCACAGACACCAGGAGGGCGGCGCCGTCGAAGGCGCTGTCGGGCACCGCGATGGTCTCGGTCAGGGCAGCGACGGCGGCCGCAGCGGAAGCGCCCCAGCCGGACACCCGCACGCTCCAGGTCTCGACTTCGGTGACCATTGCATCGGCGGCAGCCCGCGACACCACGAACACATTGAGAGGAGCCGGGTGGTCCGGGCGGTCGATGAAGGGCAGGCGGGCGATGATCTTCGGCGCGCTCTCGAACTCCAGCGCGGTCCACCACGCCGCGCCCCGCCCGGTGGCGAAGGCGGGGACCAGCCCGAGGTCGCCCTTGGATTCCGAGACCGCCTCGACCACACCAGCCGCGCCCATATGCGGCACGAACGGCACGGTGAAGCCGAAGTGGAAGCGGGCGCTGTCGCGCATCGGCGCGTCGCCGGCCGACAGATCGGCATGGACCGAGAACGGCGCCTGCACATGCGTGAAGGTGGCGATGATGACCCGCCAGATGCTTTCGGCAGTGTCGAGCGGCAGGATGCCGTGATGACGCTGCACCAGGCGGCGCATCATGTCGGCCTCGCGAGCCGGGCGGAAGGCCGAGCCCGATTCCTGGGTCTTCTTGACCTTGATGAGCCGGTCGATGATGTCGCCGCGCTCCATCAGGAGCCGGTGCATCGTCTCGTCGATGCGGTCGATCTCCTTGCGGAGGTCGCCCAGCGAGGGCGCATCGGCGGGTTTCCCGGCGCCTTTCTCGGTGGGTTTCTTGGCGGGTTTCTTGGCGGGTTTTTTAGCCATGACGGTTCGGCCTCATTGATAGGCGGACCGGCATATCAAATCAAAGAAAACATTGAGCTGGATGATCGACGTGGGCGATCGGCCTGGGCGTTCGGCCTGGGCTGCCGCCGCTCCCAATCTATCGGCTGCAAGGATGCGTCGGACAGCCATCAAACATCGTGGGCAGGGGTGGCGTCTCGCACCGGCGATATCTGGCGATATCTGTCGTGGGCAACATCGGGCATGAGCGATGTTGAAATGGCGGCCCGCTCGACGCTGCGCGCCAGTGAGGTCGATCCGCGGCGCAGTCTCGACGGTCCCATGCCGGGCGCCGACAACGTGATTTGTTATGCCGAGCACTTACGGTTTCCGTTCGCGTTCCATGGGCGGTGGTGCTGGAATTTATTCAACGATCTAGCGGTGTTTCCGCTGACGACGCGGTTAAGGTTGACGCGCCCACTTTCATCACAAGTGCTGGTTGTTGGATTGCGCGGCGGTTCCATGCGGAACCACAAACGTCACCGCATTGCCGACAGTTTTTCTTGATGTCGCCACAGTGCTGAAGGAACGCTGCCGCCCGGTTGTCGCCTGACAACCGCATGTGCCGCGGGGCCGTGCCGGTAACATTAACGTCTAACACTAACACCGTTTGCTGCTGGATCAGCGTCCCCGCGTCGTTCAAATCGTGTCGTCCACACCGTTCTTCACAACTCGCCGTCCTCTCATTCCTGAATCCTGAACGTCAAGAGATGCGGTGACGGACACCTCCATGCCTGTGGGCATTGGCGGTGTCTCTCCACACAGGGGTTTGTCTGAATGCGCGTGAATTTTGCTGCCGTTGTGCTTCTCTCGTCTTCGATGATGGTGTTTGCGGTGCCGGCATCGGCCGATACGCCGGAATCGAGCGTGCACCCGATCAACGCTTATCCGATCCATGGAACATATGCAGCGCCGAACGCGGCGCCCACGCGTGCCCGCCACGCGAAGACTCATCGCGCGACACAACGCGCTCGCTTGTCATCCCGTCGTGCGACACGCGGCCATGCCGGTGTGCAGGTGCACCACCGCGCTGCCGAGCGTGCGCATCGGCGGCGGGCCTCGACAGAAGGCGCTTCCGTTGCGCGCGATAATGGCAGTCAGCATTTTGCGTCGCTCGGTTCTCCTGACGTCGTTTCCGAAGCGCGGCGTTGGATCGGCACCAACCCGACGGGCCGGGCGCGGCTGTGGTGCGCGCGCTTCATGAATTTCGTACTCAAGCGTGTGGGCTTGAAGGGAACGTCGTCGGATATGGCGCGCTCGTTCGCCTCCTACGGGCGGCGCGTGCCGGGGCCGCGCGTCGGCGCCATCGCTGTGATGAGCCGCGGCCGTGGCGGCGGTCATGTCGGCGTGGTCAGCGGCATCGACGCCAAGGGCAACCCGATCATCATCTCAGGCAATTACGGACGCCGGGTGGCCGAGGCGAAGTATCCGCGCGGCCGCATCTACGCCTATGTGATGCCGTAAGCGTTGCTGCGACAGGCGGCGCCGCTTCGCGGCGTCCGCCGTGACGCGCTCGAGGTTGATGGCTCGCCCGCTGCCGCTAGGAACGAATCCTGGCAACCAGCGTTCGTCCGGCATGGCTCAGCGGTCGGTCCACTCTCCTGAATGCGCCGACGCGACCGCGATCGTCGAGACGGATATCCCTGCGCGGCTCGATCGTCTGCCGTGGAGCCGTTTTCACACGCTGGTCGTGGCCGCGCTCGGCATCACCTGGATTCTCGACGGGCTCGAAGTGACATTGGCCGGCTCCGTTGCCGGCGCGCTCAAGGCAAGCCCGGTGCTGCGCTTCAGCAACGCCGACGTCGGCATCGCGGCCAGCGCCTATCTCGCCGGTGCGGTCGCGGGTGCGCTGTTCTTCGGATGGCTGACGGACCGGCTCGGCCGAAAGAAGCTGTTCTTCATCACGCTGTCGGTTTATCTCGTCGCGACGGCAGCGACCGCGCTGTCGTGGAATCTCGCAAGCTTTGCGCTGTTTCGCTTTCTCACCGGCGCTGGTATCGGCGGCGAATACGCCGCGATCAACTCCACGATCCAGGAGCTGATCCCGGCGCGCGTGCGCGGCTGGACCGACCTCGTCATCAACGGCAGCTTCTGGCTTGGCGCGGCGCTGGGCGCGCTTGCCGCGATCGTCGTGCTCGATCCGGCGTTGATCGACCCCGAATACGGCTGGCGGCTCGCCTTCCTGATGGGGGCGACGCTGGCGCTGGTGATTTTCTTCATGCGGATGTGGCTGCCGGAAAGCCCGCGCTGGCTGATGACGCACGGCCGCGTGGCCGAAGCCGAGCGGGTGGTCGCGGGCATCGAGCGCCGCATTCTGACGCCGGGCACGATCCCCGACGGCGCGTTGCCGCGCGCGCGGCTGCGCGTGCGGCGGCGCACGCCGCTCGCCGACGTGTTCGAGGTGCTGATGCGCCGCTATCCGCGCCGCACGCTGGTCGGCCTCGCGCTGATGGCGGCGCAGGCGTTCTTCTACAACGCCATCTTTTTCACCTACGCACTGGTATTGACGGATTTCTACGGCATCCCGTCGCAAGATGTCGGCTGGTACATCCTGCCGTTCGCCGCCGGGAATTTCCTCGGGCCGCTGTTCTTGGGACGGCTGTTCGATGTCGTCGGTCGCCGCGCCATGATCGCGTTTACGTATGTCGTGTCGGGCATTCTGCTCGCGGCCAGCGGCGCGCTGTTTGCGCAGGGTGCGCTCAGCGCCACGCAGCAGACATTCGCGTGGACCGTGATCTTCTTCTTCGCCTCGGCAGCCGCAAGCTCGGCCTATCTCACGGTCAGCGAAACGTTTCCGCTGGAAATCCGGGCGCTGACGATCGCGATCTTCTACGCTTTCGGAACAGGCCTCGGCGGCATCGCCGGGCCGTGGCTGTTCGGCGCGCTGATCGATACCGGCTCGCGCTTGAGCCTGTTCGGCGGCTACCTTCTGGGAGCGGTGCTGATGGTTGCGGCCGGATTGATCGCGGCGCTCTTCGCCGTCCCGGCCGAGCGCAAGCCGCTCGAACAGGTGGCGCGGCCGCTGGCTTTCATGGACTAAAGCTTGCGCTCAATCGCTCGTGGTGTAGCCGAGCGCGCGGCATGCCGCGAACAGGTCAGAAACCTGGCGCTCGCCAATGCCGCGGGTGATGAACACGACGCGGCTGGCGCGGTCTTTATCCGGCCAGGCGGTCAACTCGACCGGCGGATGAATCAGGTGTTGTACCGCCTGGAACACCACCGGGCCCTTGAAGCCGGCGAGATTGAGAAGGCCCTTGATGCGCAGCACGTCGGCGCCGCGGAGCGCGATCAGCGTCTCGACCGTGCGCTGGAACACCGGCCAGACCAGCGGCGCCTCGTCGCGCATGACGAAGCTTGCGATGCCGTCGCTGTGCGAGGCCTCGGCCACAAAACCGGAATGGCGCTCGATGGCATCGGCTGGGCCGGTGTCGATCAAGATCTTCGGATCGATATCGCCCTTCACCGCGATGTCGATGGTCGCGCGCGGATTGAGGTCTTTCAGGAGGGTCGTCAGCTTGGCGACGGCCTTTTGATTGGCGACGTCGGTTTTCGATACCACGAGGCGGTCCGCCAGAATCGCCTGCTTACGCGCTTCGGGCGCGGCTTCGAGGTTGCGGAGGCCGGCCACCGCATCCACCACCGCGAGCACGACCTCGACGGCGAACTCGTCGCCGAGCGCGCGGTCGGTGGAGAACGTTTGCAGGATCGGGCTCAGGTCCGCGAGCCCGCTGGTTTCGATCAGGACGCGGTCGAAATGCGGAATCTTGCCGCGGTCGCGATCGGCGACGAGCCGACGCAATGCGATCTGCAGATCGGAGCGGGTGGTGCAGCACAGGCAGCCGTTGCCGAGCAGCGTGACCTCGTCCTGGCTCTGGCGTAGCAGCGTGTCGTCGATGCCTTCGGCGCCGAATTCGTTGACGATCAGCGCCGTGCCGCGGCCTTCCGGCGCGTCGAGGAAGCGGCGGACCAGCGTGGTTTTCCCAGCACCGAGGAAGCCCGTGACGATGACGACCGGAAGCCGCGAGCCGCGCGCGCGCCGTTGCCGGCGGCCGAAATGGCCGGCGGATTGTGAGGGAAAGAGATCGTAGATCGTGTCCGTCATTCGTGCCGTTTGCCTAACTGTCCGCAGGTTTTTGGATCGCGACCCGCCCGACCGCGCGGACCTCGTTATAGCACGCATATCGCGGCCGGCTGCGCTCAAGCGCGCGCCATTCCCTCGTCAGCCGTTCGTGTAGGTGGTCAGGTCCAGAACGGCTTGACGTCGTCGAAACGGGCATAGGCCTTGAGCGAGCGCCCGAGCAGTTGCTCAACCTGGGCATGCTGGTCGCCGATGATGAGGCCGGCGGCAAACGCGCGCTGGCGATTCTGTGCTTCGGTCAGGTTACGGCCGGGACGAGTGAGGATGGCTTCACACAGGGTCTTGCGCATGGCGATGTCATTGAAGCCGCCGAGGCTGCCTTGCAACTGCCGGAGCGCCGCGTGGAATTTCTCCTTCCGCCGTTCGGATTTCTTGCCGCGATAGAGGCTCGAGAAAAACTCGACGGCGTAGCGCGCCTTCTTGACCTGGATGCGCAGCGCATGGAGCCGCTCCGCATCGAGGCTCGCGATTTCGCGGCCGCGCCGGCGAATTTTCTTGCGGCGGCGCGACAGTTGCTCGGCCGCCAGTGTTTCGATGGGCCCGTCACGACGCGCGGCATGTTGCGCGTCGTTCGACCGAGTCCACGGCCCGCCGCCGATCCATGCGGTGGTGTCGGCGACCAGCGACCGAAACCGCTGCGACTGAACGGCGGCCTGCACCTGGCGATAGCTTTTCAATCGCTCGCGCTCGAAAATTCGGGCGACGCTGGCAAAGCCTGGAATGTCGGCGCGCTGTTTGCGGAGCGGCTTGATGACCTCGATCAGCAACGAATCCAGGTCGCGGGCCGGGGCAAGCTCCCGCCCAAGCCATTTCAGCTCCGTCTTGATTGCTGCGACCTGATCGTCGCTGACGACTTCGCCGAACAGCGAAATAGCGGCGCGGAGCCGGCGCATGGCGACCCGCATTTGGTGCAGCGCCTCGGGCTCTCGCTTGATCGTTCCCGCTTCATACGTCGTCAGTTGGCGCAGACACGCCATAGCGATCACGGTGAAGGCTTGGCCCGCGCTCATCCCCGGTGCGGGTTCGGCGTGGCTTTCATCGGACGGTGTGAGGGCGAGTGGTTCCGCGCAGTTTTCCGCCGCGATGCTGTCGGACCCGGCGCTTTCGGAAGCGGCGCGGATTTCCAGCACAATATTTGTTGATGCAGGACTCATGACGAATTGCTGAAACAATGGGAGCCGCAACGCCAGGGTCGTCCGGGCACTAAACCGTAACCCCGGCTGGGCCGCAATTCGGAAATGCGATCCGCAAGGAATTAAAGCGCCGAAACGCGGCGCTGTTGTCATAAAACTGTCATAGATGACAATCGCGCCGGCATCGGTATTGGAGTAATTCTTGCGGCCCTCCTGCTTTTGTTTCCGACGCTGCCCCCGCCCGACCGCTTTTTATAGGAGCTTTGGTTCACGCAATGAAAATCGTCATTCCAGACGACTATCAGGACATGGTCGATCGACTGCCTTGCTTCTCGCTGATCCGCCACCATGACGTGACGCGCTATCGCGAGCCGGCGCGCGATCTCGATCAGCTTGTCGAGCGGCTTGCCGATGCCGATGTGGTGGTGTCCATCCGCGAGCGGGTGAATTTCTCGCGCGCGCTGTTGGAGCGCCTGCCGAAGTTGAAGCTTCTCGCCCTCGTGGGGCGCTCGTCGCATATGCTGGATTTTGCGGCGGCGACCGATCTCGGCATTCCGGTATCGATGGGCGTCAGCAATTCGCCGGTTGCGCCGGCGGAGCTGACGCTGGCGCTGATCGTTGCGTCACGCCGCAACGTCGCGCTGGAAGCGGAGCGCATGAAGCGCGGCGACTGGCCATGCACGCTGTCGCATCGCTTGCGCGGCTCGACGCTCGGCATCTTCGGCCTCGGCCATATCGGCTCGCTGGTCGCCGAAGGCGGCAAGGGGCTCGGCATGAATGTGCTGGTGTGGGGCCAGAAGAACTCGCTGGAGAAGGCGGCCGCGGCCGGTTACGAGGCGGCGAACAGCAAGGCCGATCTGTTCGAGCGTTCGGATGTGCTGTCGATCAGCGTTCGGCTGCGGCCGGAAACCAAGGGCATCGTCGGCCCCGACGATTTTGCGCGGATGAAGCCCACCGCGCTGTTCGTCAATGTCGCGCGTGCGGAACTGGTGCAGCCCGGCGCGCTGCTTAAGGCGCTCAAGAATGGCCGGCCGGGCTATGCCGCCGTGGATGTCTACGAGGAGGAGCCGATCACCGGCGGCAACCATCCGTTCCTCAAGATGCCGAACGTGCTCTGCACGCCGCATCTCGGCTGGGCTGAGTGGGATAATTTCGAGCTTTATTTCCGCGAGTGCTTCGAGCAGATCGTAAAGTTCGAGAAAGGCGAGCCGCTGCGGCTCGGCAATCCCACGGTGAAGCCGCGTTCGACGGCATAGCGGCGAGTGATCGACGGCGGGTAGGCTCGCTATTTTCTTGATGCAGTGTTTTCCATCTCGTCGTTCCGGCCGGCCAAAGACCGGACCCGGAATCCAGATGCGAAGATTGAACTTGCGGCTGGATTCCGGATCGCCACTTCGTGGCGTTCCGGAATGACCAAGGATGCGTTACTTCGCCAGCGACTCGATCAGCGGCGCGACGTCGTCGGTCGTGTCGATGGTCCACAGCCGCTCGGACAAGTCTTTCGCCCGCTGTTCGCCGAGCACCGGGCTCACCAATCCCAGAAATTTCGCGATCAATCCTTCGTCGTCGAGCGGCACCAGGCGCGAGCCCCAGGCCTCGTCGGCTTGTCGGACGAACTTGCCCTTGGCCGTCGTCACCGTAACGCGCGCGGGGCGCAGCTTCGGGTAAAGCTGATCGATCTCGGCTGGCGCCGAGACGGTGAGCTTGCGCGCGAAATCGGTGAATGCCGGGTCCTGCCGTGTCTTGTCGTCGAAGTGCTCGAACTTGATCGCGCGATAGCGCGCCGCGAGCCCGACGAGATAGGGAAAGCTGAGCTGCGCGCTGGCGAAGTCGTCCCAGGGCACATGGGCGTGCTCGGCCGCGATCTTGTACGTCTCGACGTCGAGCGCCTTGATGTCCTCGAACGCGATGTTTTCGTCGTTGAGAAGTCCGAACGTGGCTTCCACGGCCGGCTGGATGTGGCGGCAGCAGGCGTATGGCTTGATGTAACAATCGGTGATGCCGTACTCGGCTTGGGGCGGCAGGCGCACCGGCCGCGCCTTGTCGACGCGGCCGAAGGCGAACGCCTGCATGAAACCGTCGCGGGCTTCGATCACGCCCGGCGGGCCTTCGACGCCCTGCTCGGCCAGCAGCGCCGCCTGGATGCCTTCGCGCGAGGCGTGACCGGCGTGCAGGCGCTTGATGTCGCCGCCGCCGTTGACGAATGCGAACAGGCCTGCGGCGCTGGAAGCGGCAATGCCCATCGCGTTGGCGAACTGCGCTTCGTTCAAGCCGCGCAGCTTCGCGGTCGCCATCGCCGCGCCGAAGGGGCCCACCGCGCTGGTCGGGTGGAAACCGCGCTGGCGCAATTCCGGCGCCATCGCGCGGGCGAGGCAGATGTTGGTTTCGTAGCCGGCGACCACGGCGGCAAGCAGGGCGCGGCCGCTGGCGCGCCGGTCGTAGGAGACGGAGAGCGCCGCCGGAATGACGACGCAGCCGCAGTGCGCCGAGCCGTGGCGATAGCCGTCGTCGAGCTCGATGCCGTGCGCGGCGGTGCCGCCGAGGAAGGCCGCATCCAGCAGGTCGGCGCGGCGCGTGCGTCCCGCCACGGGGATTTTGCCGTCCGCGCGCACCGACTTGATGACCGTCTCCGCCTGCGTGGCGATGCTGCCACCCGCGCCCGCGATCATGACGCCGACCGTATCGAGCAGATGCCGGCGCGCGTAGTGGCGCGCTTCGTCGGGAATGGCATCGTAAGTCAGGCCGCTTGCGAACTGCACGATTTGCGCGGTCGCGCCCGCGGCGGGCTGCAGCGTGTGGACGGATTCGGCGTGGGACATGGGGAAACCTCCGGCGGAAAGCCTACACCCGATCAGGCAAGCCTCACCAGCGCATCGACGGCGACGACGCCTTCGCCGCGTGGGCGCACGATCAGCGGATTGATTTCGGCCTCGGCAACGGCGGGGCCGTCCGCGATCGCAAGCCGCGACAACGACACCAGCGCCTGCGCCAGCGCGTCGAGATCGCCCGGAGGCTTGCCGCGATAGCCGGATAGCGCTTTCAGCGCCGCGACCTCGCCGATCATGGCCTTGGCCTCGGCAAGATCGACCGGCGCAAGCCGAATGCTGCGGTCGCGATGAATCTCGGCGAGGATGCCGCCGGCCGCAAGCATCACCGTGGGGCCGACATCGGGATCGACACGATAACCGATCAGAACTTCACCGAGCCCGGCAGCCATTGGCTGCACCAACACGCGATCGACGTTTGTTGCCTCGCGCACCTGCGCGATGGCGGCAAGCAAAGCTGTGTCGTCGCGCACGTTGAGCACCACGCCGCCGACATCGGACTTGTGCGCGATGGCGGCGGAGAGAGCTTTCGCCACGACGGGATAGGAGAACGGCAGCGTTGGTGCTTTTGCGATGCCGGCGTCGAGCGCGACGGACGGTGCGTGCGGAACGCCGACGCGGTCGAGCAGCGTATAAGCCTCCAGCTCGTCGAGCATCCGGGTCTTACCCGCCTGTGGCCGAGGTGTGGTTTCGACGACGCGCGGCGCGCGGCGCTGGAGCGCCGCCGCGACCGCATCGGCGCAGGCCTCCGGGGTGTGGAAGTTCGGCACGCCGGCTGCGGCAAGGCGCGCCAATGCGTCCGGCGCTTCGGGCACGAGGAATGCCGCGATAGGCTTGCCCGCGCCGGCGCTGTCGATGATCGGCTTCACCGCGAGGTCGGGATAGAACCGCGCCGATGAGCCCACCGTGACCACGACGAGATCGAACTCGGGCGCCGTGGTCAAAGCGTCGAGCGCGCCCTTCATCACCTTGTATTGCGCGCCGGCAAGCGTGAGATCGACGATCCGCGCCGGGGCGACATCGACGCCGGTGGCCTCCTTCAGGCGTGCCAGCGTTTGCGGCGTCGGCGGTTCGACGGCGATGCCGTGCGTCGCCAGCGGATCGACCACCATCGTCGCGCCGCCGGCCGTGGTCGTGACCACGGCGACGGCCGGGCGGCGGCCGCCGCGCGTGGGCGGCGGGACGCGAGCGAGGAGCGGAAAGCCCTCGATCAGTCCTTCGAGCGTATCGACGCGGGCGATGCCGCACTCGGCGAGAAACATGCCGGCAATGTCATCCTCGCCGGCTAGCGCCCCGGTGTGCGATACGGCGAGCTCGCGCGCCGCCGCCGAGCGGCCGAGCTTATAGGCCAGCACCGGCTTGCCGCGCGCCGCCGCTTCGAGCGCGAAGGCGCGAAGGGCATCGGCCTTGCGCATGGTTTCGAGAAACAGCACGTAGCCGTCGATGCCGGGATCGTCGAGCGTCGCCTGGCAGATCTCGCCGATGGAGAGATCGACTTCGTTGCCGACCGACACCAAGCCGGCGAAGTGGATGCCGCGCGCCTTGCCGCGCGACAGCAACGTGCCGATCATGCCGCCAGAGTGCGAGGCGGCGAAGATGCGGCCGACCGGCAGGTCCGGTTCGTCGAAGGCGGCGTTGGCGGTCAGGAACGCCTTGTGGCGCAGATCGACCACGCCGAGACTGGAGGGGCCGACGATGCGCGTGCCGGTTTCCCGGATGATGTCGCGGATGCGGGCCTCGCGCGCGGTGCCTTCCGCGCCGGTCTCGCTGAAGCCGTTGGCGAGCGCGGTGACGACGGGCACGCCGAGCCGGCCGCACTCCTCGATGGCCTCCATCGTGGCGTCGGTGGAGGCGACGATATAGGCGTGGTCCGGCACCTCGGGCAGGGCCGCAAGCGACGGCCACGCGCGCTCGCCCAGCACCGTGTCGCGGCGCGGATTGATCGGATAGATGCGGCCGGCATAGCCTGCCTGCCGCAGATACTTCAGCGGCCGGCCGGCGGTCTTGGCGGCGTCGTTGGATTGCCCGATGATCGCGACCGACTGCGGTGCGAGCAGGACTTGAGCGAGAGGCTTGTTCACTCGGCCGCCCCGGATGCTTTCGGCTTCGGCGGGCGTTGGCTGAATCGCCGGTCGAGCACATGCTCGGCGATGCGGTTCTTCAGCATCTCGATGGAGCCGCCGGCGATCATCCAGCCGCGGCAGCGCCGCATGCAATACTCCACCAGCGACGAGCGGCTGTAGCCCGCCGCGCCCATGATCTGCATCGCTTCATGAGCCACGTCGAAACCCGCTTGATTGCACGCGGCCTTCGCCACCGCCGTCTCATAAGCCGAAGGCAGGCCGCGGTCGGCGTTGGCGGCGGCACGGTAGAGCAGAAGCTGCGCGCCCTCGAGCTTGATCGCCATGTCGGCGAACTTCCATTGCAGGCCCTGGAATTCGGCGAGCGGCCGGCCGAACTGCTGGCGCACGTTGGCGTGTTCGCGTGCCCGCTCGTAGCAATAGCGGCCGAACGCCAGCGCCCGCGCCGTGTTGCCGAGCCGCTCGACATTGAAGCTCGCCATCTGCTTCTTGAAACCGCCGGGACCGAGCAGCACGTTCTCCGCCGGGATGCGGCAATTGTCGAAGTGCAACTCGCTCCACAATTCGCCGCTCATGAATTCCTGTGGCGGGCCGATGGTGAAGCCCGGCGTGCCGCGTTCGACCAGGACGGAGCCGATGCCGCCGACGCCCGGCGCGTAGCGCACGTAGATCAGGAACACCGAGGCCTCGGGGCTGAAGGTGGAGAACACCTTGGTGCCGTTGATGCAATAACCGTCGCCGTCCGGCGTGGCGCTGGTTTTGAGGTCGGTCGCGGCCGAGCCTGCGTCCGGCTCGCTCATGCCGAGGCTGATGACGGCGTTGCCGGCGAGGCATTCCGTCAGCCACTTCTTCTTCTGATAATCGCTACCGTATTCGGCGAAGGTGCGGATCGGGCCGAAATTGCCGAACTGCACTACGTCGGCGCTGCGCGGACACACTGACGCGATCTGCTCGATGGCGATGACGGCGTCCATCAATGAGCCGCCCTGGCCACCGTCGGCTTCGGAGATGGTGATGCCCATGAGGCCCTGGGCGCTCATCAGCTTCGCCACGTCGAAGGGAAAGTGCGGATTGTGGGCGCGCTCAAGCGCATTCTTGGCCAGATGCGCTTGAGCGAATTTGCGCACGGACTCGGCGAACAGCTTTTGTTCTTCCGTGAAGTCGAAGTTCATTCTTGTTTCGCCGCTCCTATCTGCGTTCTTATCCCGTCATTGCACCTTGGCGCCGGAGCGCTTGACGATGGCCGACCACTTGGTTTCCTCGCGGTCGATATCGGCCGCGTATTCCTCCGGCGTGGAGGCGTGCGGCTCGGTGCCGTCCTTGGCCATGCGCTCGCGGGTGTCCGGCGACTCGACGGCCTGGCGCAGCGCCGCGTTGAGCTTGGCGATGATCGGCTTCGGCGTCCCTGCCGGCGCGACAATGCCATAGCGCAACACAGTCTCGTAGCCCTTCAATCCGGTTTCCTCAACGGTCGGCACGTCGGGGAAGATCGGCGAACGCTTCGTGCCGGTGACGGCAAGTGCGCGAACCTGGCCATTCTTGACGAGCCCGATGGCGGAGGGGATCGACGAAAAATAGAGCTGGACGTGACCGCCGACGAGGTCGTTCAGCGCCGGCCCGGTGCCCTTGTAGGGCACATGGGTGAGCTTGATGTCGGCCATCATCTCGAACAGCACCGCGCCGAGATGGATGCCACTGCCGACACCGGCGGAGGCATAGCTGAGCTTGCCCGGTTCCTTCTTGGCGAGCGCGATTAACTCGGGAATGGTTTTGGCGGGAACGGAGGGATGCGCGATCACGATCAGCGCGCCGGTGCCGATCATGCCGACCGGCGCGAAATCCTTGCGCGGGTCGTAGCCGACATTGGCGTAGAGCGATGGATTGACGGCAAGCGTGCCGGTGCCTCCCAGAACCAGCGTGTAGCCGTCGGGTGCGGCATGCGCCACTTGTCGCGTGGCGATGGAGCCGCCGGCACCGCCGCGGTTCTCCACCACGACCTGCTGGCCAAGCGTTTGGCTCATCTTGTCGGCGACGATGCGGCCCATCACGTCGTTGCCGCCGCCGGCCGCATAAGGGATGACCAGCGCGATCGGCCGGTTGGGGAAATCCTGCTGGGCATTGGCCGGGAACGGCATGGCGCCCGCGGCCGCAAGCGCGGCCAGCGAGCGGATGGCCGTGCGGCGGTTCGGCTTCGTCAAGTCGGAAGAACTCATGATGATCGCTCCCTAGCCGGCCTTGGCGCCGGATTGTTTGACAATCGCACCCCATTGTTTCTCTTCGCGGTCGATGTCGGCGGCGTATTCCTCGGGTGTGCTGGGCAGCGGCTCGGCGCCCTCCAGCGCCAGGCGCTTGCGGATTTCGTCGTTTCCCAGCGCCTGGTTGAGGATCTTGTTCAGCCGCTCGACAATCGGGCGCGGAACGGCAGCCGGGGCAACGATGCCATAGCGCAGGACGGCCTCGAAGCCCGGCATGCCTTGCTCGGCGATGGTCGGGATTTCCGGCGCAAGGGTCGAACGCTGGGTGCTGGTGACTGCGAGAAGCCGCAGGCTGCCGCTCTTGGCGTTGGAGTAGGTCGCAGGAATCGGTGCGAAAGCCATCGGAATGTGCCCGCCGATCAGGTCGGCGAGCGCCGGTCCAGTCCCCTTGTAGGGGACATGCACGAGCTTGATGCCGGCAGCCCTGGCGAAATATTCGCCGCAAACGTGGCTGACCGTCCCGACGCCCGCGGAGCCGAAGTTGACCTTGCCCGGATTGGCCTTGGCGTAGGCGATCAACTCCTGAACCGTCTTGGCTGGGAACGAGGGATGGACGACCAGCGTGTTCGGCGCGGTGCCGATCCGGCCGACGGCGGCGAAATCCTTGCGAGGGTCGTAGCCGACATTGGAATAAAGGTTGGGGCCGATGGCGAGCGTGCCGGTGTAACCGAGGCCAATGGTGTAGCCGTCGGCGTCGCTGTGGGCGAGCGCGCGCGTGCCGACCGTGCCGCCGGCGCCGGGGCGGTTGTCGATCACGACCTGCTGGCCCAGCAACTCGGCAAGCTTATCGCTGATCGAACGCGCCACGATGGTGGTGCTGCCGCCCGGAGCGAAGGGAACGATGAAGGTGACGGCTCGCGCGCTTGGGTAGGCCTGCGCGGAAGCCGGCCGTGCGCCGGTAACAAGCGCCGCGGCCGTGCCGGCCACGAACGCGCGTCGATCGATATGAGACATGGGATAGTCCTTTGACGTTTCCTGATCCTGGGTCTAAGGCCCAGTAGAAAGGTTACTGTCGCGCATTCCGCGTGATAGATAAATGTTTGTTTTGCATGGGAGCCGCCGCGAATGGCTTGGTCCGATACGTTTCTGCAGGTGCTCAAGGACAACGACGTCCGGCTGGTGACCTATGTGCCCGACAACGTGCTGACGCCTTTATTGACCGGCGTCACCTCCGACAATTATTTCCGTTCGATCTGCACCACCCGCGAGGACGAGGCCGTCGGCGTCGTTTCCGGCGCCTGGATGGGCGGCACGCGCAGCGTCCTGATGATGCAGACCTCGGGCTTCGCCCTGATCGCCAATGCGCTCGCCTCGCTGACCGTACCCTCGCAGATCCCGGTGGTGATGGTGATCTCCGAGCGCGGCACGATGGGCGAATTCAATGTCGGCCAGCAGCTCGTGGCGCGCACCATGCGGCCGGTGCTGGATTCGCTCGGCATCGCCCATCACACCCTGACCGACCAGGCGACGATGCCGTTCATCGCCGATCGCTCGATCAAGCAGGCGTTCATGACGCAGGCTTCGGTTGCACTCATCCTGTCGCCGCTGTTGACCGGCGGCAATCCGGCCGGAAACGAGAAGCTGAAATCCGCGTGAGATCGACGATGACATCGACAGCCAAAAGACTGAACCGCGCCGATCTGACCAAGCGCCTTGTCGCCAAGTTGAAGCACGACGAGGCGGTGGTCGCCGGTATCGGCAACTCCAACTTCGACCTCTATGCCGCCGGGCACCGGCCGCAGAACTTCTACATGCTCGGCAGCATGGGCCTGGCGTGTCCGATCGCGATGGGCGTGGCGTTGGCGCAGCCCGAGCGCGGCGTGATCGCGCTGGAGGGCGACGGCTCCATCCTGATGTCGCTCGGCTGCCTGACCACAATCGGCAAGGTCGCGCCGCGCAACCTGACCATCGTGATCTGGGACAACGGCGTCTATCAGATCACCGGCAAGCAGGCGACGGCAACGGCGGGAGCCGCCGATATCGTCGCCATCGCCAAGGGCGCGGGCATCGCCAACAGCCATTGGGTGCGCGACGAGGCGCATTTCGAGGAGATGCTGAACCGACGTTTCAGCGAGGATGGCCTGTTGCTGCTGGCGGCGAAGATCGACGACCAGCCGGGAACCGCGCAGACGCCGCGCGATCCGATGCTGATCCGCAACCGCTTCATGAAAGGGCTCGGCGTCGGCCGCGCCGGCGCGCTGGACGCCTGAGCCGATCCGTATATCGTATGCGTGTTGACGCCCCGGCCGCGGGACGGCGGGATCGGTCGCCTCGCGGCGGGTGCGCCGCGGGCGGCACGGCGGTTCTGACGGCGGGAGCGCTTCGGGCGCGAGTTCGTGGATACTGGTCTTCGTGGGGGAAGCCGGAAAGCGATGACCAGCGGCCAGCCCAGCAACGAAACTTCAAACGGCTCGTCAGCGCCCCGGTCTGGCAAAGCCGCAAATGCTGACGATAACCGTCTGCAAGGCCGTTCCATCGGCAGCGCCATCCGCTGGCTGCGCCTCCTGTTGGCGCTGTCGGTCGTGGGGCCGGCCGCGATCTTCGCTTTCGCCTCGTGGTACGACTGGCGGCAGACCTACGACCGATCCGTCTTGCAGGCCTCGCGCACCGTCCAGATCCTGCGCGAGCACGCGCTCAAGGTGTTCGAGGCCAACGAGTTCGCCATAGACCAGGTCGAGGAGCGGATCGCGGGCATGGATTGGTCCGAGATTCGCGGCTCCAACGATCTCCATCGTTATCTGGCGCGGCTGGTGCAGCGACAACGGTCGGTGTCGTCGATCCTGCTGGTCGCACCGGACGGCAAGGCCGCGAACCTCTCCAGCCGCTTCCCCGCGCCGGGCATCGACATGTCCGATCGCGCGTTCTTTATCGCAGCCAAGAGCGGTGAAGTCGGCACCACCCGGATCGGCGAGCCGGTTGTCGGCCGGCTCATCGGCGTGCGCATCGTGGTCGTCAGCCGGCCGAGGTTCAACGCCGACGGAACCTTTAACGGCGTGATCGCCGTCGCCGTGCTGCTGGATCGGTTCGCCGAATTCTACCGCGACATCACGTCGGTGGCGGAGAATTCGGTCACGCTGGGGCGCACCGACGGCGCGGTGTTGGCGCGCGAGCCTCCGATCACCACGGGCGCATCGAAACTTTCGCCCGCAAGCGGCTTCATGCGCTCGATCCGGACCGGCGGCACGGTGTATCGCACTGTCGGCGAACTCGACGGCATCGAGCGCGTCCATAGCATCGTGCCGGTCGGCAATTACCCGGTTTATGTCAGCTACGGCGTGAGCCTCACGGCGGTGCGCAAACAGTGGCTCCTGGACGTGCTGCTGTTTGGCGGCTTTGCCACCAGCGCCGCCATCGCGTTGTTCGCGGTGAGCTTGCTGGCGTTGCGGCGCGTGCGCAACGAGCAGCGGTTGACCGAGCAGTGGCAGGACGAGGTGCAGCGGCGCGAATCCGCCGAGGGCGCGCTCCGGCAGACTCAGAAGATGGAGGCGCTCGGGCAGCTTACCGGGGGCGTCGCTCACGACTTCAACAACATGCTGATGGTGATCGGCGGCAATGTCGAGATGCTCAAGAGGAGGGCCGGCCCCGGCCTCGAGCGACAGCTTGCCGCCATTGAGCACGCCGTACGCAGCGGCGAGGCGTTGACCCGCAAGCTGCTGGCGTTTTCCCGCCGCCGCCTGGTGCAGGTCCAAGCCATCGAACTTGGTCCTTTCGCGGCCAAGGTGGTTGACCTGCTCAAGCCGTCGCTGCCGTCGGGCATCGAGCTGAGCGTCGATATCCCGGCCGATGTCTGGCCGGTGCGAGCCGACGCCGACGATCTGGAACTGTGCCTGGTCAACATCGTCTTGAATGCCCGCGACGCCATGCCCGATGGCGGCACGGTCACGATCTCTGCGCGCAACCGGACATTCGATGCCAACCGTGCCGACACCGATCCTCTGGAAGGGGATTTCGTCGCGCTCGCCGTCCGCGACAACGGCACCGGGATTCCGGGCCACCTTCTGTCGCGCGTATTCGAGCCGTTCTTCACCACCAAGGAGGTCGGGCGCGGCACCGGCCTCGGCCTGAGCCAAGTCTACGGTTTCGCCAGGCAAAGTGGCGGCACGGTTGCGATCGACAGTGAGCAGGGCCGGGGCACGACTGTCACATTGATGCTCCGGCGGTCCGAGCCGCCGGCTCCGCAAGCCCTGCATCCGACCGATGACACCGTGTTGCCGGCGCGCGTGCTGCTGGTCGAGGACAACAACGATGTCGCTGAAGCCGCGACCGCCATGCTTCAAAGCCTTGGCTGCAAGGTCAAGCATGCCGGCGCCGCCGAGCCTGCGCTCGAGATGTTGGCGGCTGGCGAGACGGTGGACCTGGTGCTGTCCGATATCGTGATGCCGGGCGGAATCGACGGGGTCACGCTCGCGCGCACCTTGCGCGGCCGCTATCCGGCCTTGCCGGTGCTCTTGACCACGGGATACAGCGACGCGGCGCAGAAGGCAGCGGCCGAGCTGTTTCCGATCCTGCTCAAGCCCTATTCGATGGAGGCCTTGCGGCTGGCGCTGGTGGCCGCCGCCGCCGGTCGGACCGACGTTTAACGCCGAAGCGTTGCCGGTCGAAGCGGCCATCAGGTCCGCATGAGGAATCCAGAAATAAAAAGGCACGGCCTGTCCGGGTGGATCGGGCCGTGCCGTGGAAATCGTATTCTGCCTGGGCTCCGGTCAGGACCGGGCCGCCGGTCCTGCCGTGACGACGACCCGCTTCACCCGAAGCGGGTCGCCTCCGATCCGTCCGGCATTCGCCGGTGCCAGCGGTTTACTGGATCTTGACGCCGGCCGACTTGATGACGGCGCCCCAACGGTCGGTGTCGTCTTTGACGATCTTGGCCATGTTCTCGGGCGTGCCACCGACCGCCTGCAGATGCAATCGGGCATAGTGCGCCTTCACATCCGGATCCTGGAGCGCCTGATTGACCGCGGCGTTGAGCTTGGCGACGATCGCCGCCGGCGTCTTCGGCGGGGCCGAGATCGCGTTCCAGGTGTCGGAGATGAAGTTCGGCACGCCCGCCTCCTGCATCGTCGGCACGTCGGGCAGTTCGGCGAGGCGCTTCTCCGACGTAACCGCCAGAAGCTTGGCCCGGCCGCCCTTGTGCAACTCGATCGAGGTGGCCAGTTCGTTGAACATCAGATCGACGTGCTTGCCGACCAGATCGTTGATCGCCGGCGCCGTGCCGCGATAGGGCACATGGTTCATCTTCACGCCGGTTGCAGCCTCGAACATCGCGCCGGTGAGGTGCGACGTGGTGCCGTTGCCCTGCGAGGCATAGTTCAGCTTGCCGGGGTTGGCCTTGGCGTAGGCGATGAACTCCTTCACGTTGTTGGCCGGAAAATCCGCGCGCACCAGGAGCGTGTTGGTGATCGCCGACATCACGGCGACGGGGACGAAGTTGGTCGGATCGAACGACAGGCTCTTGAACAGCAGCGGTGCGGTGGTGATCGGCGCCGGCTGCGAGGCCAGCAGCGTGTAGCCGTCCGGGTCGGCGTTGTAGACGAACTCCGCGCCGATATTGCCCGATTGTCCGCCCTTGTTCTCGACGATCACCGGCTGCCCCAGGAACTTCGGCAGTTTCTCGGAGAGAATCCGCGTCACGGTATCGACGCCGCCGCCGGCCGGCAGGCAGACGACAATCCTGATCGGCCGGTTGGGATAGCTGGATGTATCCTGTGCTTGGCTGGGGACTGCTGTGAACAGCAGTGCGGCGGCTGCGAACAAGGACAAGAATTTCGACATGGTGATTTCCCCTCGGCGGTTTCCTCAAAAAAGCACGCCCGCCACACGGGTCCGTGTCATGGACAAATATCATGGGCAGGCGTCGTGCCTTCATCTTTGATGGCAGACCCGGCCGTATGAAGTCAATTTATCGTGGTGCCGCGCTTAGGGCCGCGCACCGGCAACCTGGTCGATCAGGCTTTCGGGGTCGCTCGGCGGCGCGTTGCCCCGCCAGGCGACGTACTGATCGGGCCGGATCAGGGCGAGGTCGCGGCCGTAAAGCTCGCGGGCCTCGGCGTCGGGCAGGTCGACGACCTTGAGCGGCAGCCCGCGCCGCTTCGCCGCGGCTCCGATGGCCCCAGCATCCGGAGCCTTGGGGCCCAGCCGCAGCAGCGTGAAGCCAAGACCGAACCGATCGTAAAGGGAATCGCCTTCGCCGCGGCCTTCGCCAAGCCAGTAGTGCGGCGCACGGCCGCCGGGGACGCCCGAGGGAATGTAACGGTCGAGCGGATCGGGCGGGGGCGCATCGTCGCCGACGACGATCGGCGAGCCGTCATAGCGGGCGCCGAGCTGCACGCCGATGGAGGCATATTGCTCGCCGAGCGAGGCGAGATGGGCGCCGAGCGTGCGCCGCTCCGCCGCGCCTTCCGCCGTATCCTGCTCGATGGCGGGCGCAACCGTGTAGTTGGTGAGGTTCTTGTTGAGCTCGCGCGCGGCATTGGTGTTGCGCTCCGCCACCGGCCTGCGCTCGGTTTCATAGGTCTGGATCAGGCCGGCGCCGCCCCAGCCCTGAACCGCGGCCGCGAGCTTCCAAGCGAGATTGGAGGCATCGTCCATCCCGGTGTTCATTCCGAAGCCCCCGGTGGGCGTGAACAGGTGCGCGGCGTCGCCGGCGAGGATCACCCGCCCGGCAGCGAAGCGTTCGGCGACCAGCGCGACGCCTGCGGTCCACAGCCGATGATCCAGCATCTTGTGTTTGAACGCGGCGCCGACACCCTGTTCGAGCTTTGCCGAGATTTCGGCATCGGGCGGCGGCACGTTGTCGTCCGTCGCCTTGGAGAAGACGAGAAACTCCTCGTCGCCGGCGAGCGTGATGATGGTGGCCCGCATGTCCGGGTTGATCATCCAATATTGCCAGCCGTGGTGGCGGGCGAGATGGTCGCGATAGAGCGTGGGCGCGCGCATATGCGTCGCCACCATGCGGCCGCCGAAGTGCGGAACGTCGAGCTTGCCCAGGCCGTGATAGCGCAGAGCCAATGCGCGCCGCACGGAGCTGCGCCCGCCGTCGCAGCCGACGAGGTATTGTGCGCGCCAGGCCTCGCGCGCGCCGCTCTCCATCGACTCGGCATAGATCGTCGCGCCGTCGTCGTCATCCTCGAAACGATCGACATGCCAGCCGAAACGCACGGTGATGTTGCGTGCCTCGCGCGCGCGCTCCAGCAGGAATTGCTCGACATACAATTGGTTGGCGCGCAAGAGCGGCTCCGGCACCTGGTCGGTTGCCGCCGATGTTGCGACGGCGCGCAGCTTCTCACCCTCCGAGGGCATCGGGATCCGCGCCAATTCCCAGCCGTTGAGCCGCGTGAAGTAGCGCACGTCGGTCGGCCGCTCCGGCGGTAATCCGAGCGCGCGGACCGCCGTGGCGAAGCCAAGCCGGCGGTGATGCTCCATCGTCCGCGCATTATGCGTCGAACCTTTCGGGTGCGGACGCACCTCGGCATCGGTGTTGAACAGCACCGAACGAACGCCATAGCGGTCGAGAAACAGCGCGAGCAGCAGCCCCACAGGGCCGCCGCCGACAATGGCGATGGGAGCCGTTTGAGCAACGGGAGCGGTTCGCGGATTCGCTGTCGTCATGAACGATCCCGGCATGCTCGCCGATCAGACGAGGGCGGAATCCATAGCGGCAAAGCGCGTCGCGTTCCAGAAGAACAATGACGCCGACAATAGCGAGACGAACGGCGATGCTTAGCCCAACGCGCGCAGGTGCCGGATGGGACGCCCCGGCACGATGGATTGCGCCGCGGCGACGATGGCGTTGGCGTCGATCCCATAGTGCCGATAGAGGTCCGGAATCGAACCCGTCTGGCCGAAATGTTCGACGCCGAGCGGCCTTGTGCGATGGCCGTGCACCGCGCCGAGCCAGCCCAGCGTCGCCGGGTGACCGTCGAGCACCGTGACCAGCCCGCAATTCGTGGGCAGGCCGTCGAGCAATCGTTCGATGTGCGAACGCGCGTGGGCAAGGCCCCGCTCGCGAGCGCGCAGCGCCGCTGTCCATCCGGCATTGAGCCGGTCGGCGGATGTGACGGCCAATAGGCCGATGTCGCGGCGGTCTTCCGCCATCAGGCCAACGGCCTGGATCGCCTCGGGCGCGACGGCGCCGGTGTAGGCGACCACGATTTCGCAGTTTGGTCCGGGCTCGCGCAGCCAGTACGCGCCATCGACGATGGCGTGCCGCAGCTCCGGGGTCATCGGGCGCTGGATCTGCTCGATAGGGCGTGTCGAAAGCCGCAGATAGACGGAGCCGCCGGTTTCATCGCGCAGCCAGTTGCGTTCGGAGCCTTCATCGTCGCCGTCGCGCTGGATGTAGTCGAGCCCGAAGGCGAGGATCGCCGCCAATTCATCGACGAAGGCCGGCTCGAAAGCAGCAAGCCCATCCTGCGCCAGGCCGATCAGGGGCTCGGCGATGGATTGGTGAGCGCCGCCTTCCGGCGCAAGCGTGAGCCCGGATGGTGTCGCGACCAGGATGAAGCGCGCATCCTGGTAGCAGGCGTAGTTCAGCGCATCGAGCCCGCGCGCGATGAACGGATCGTACAGCGTGCCGATGGGAAGAAGGCGTTCGCCGTTGATGCCGTGTGACAGCCCGAGCGCCGACAGCAGGATGAACAGGTTCATCTCGGCGATGCCGAGCTCGATATGCTGGCCCTTGGGTGAGAACGACCAGTTGAATGTCGAGGGGATGCGTTCGCTCCTGAACGTATCGGCCATGCTCTCGCGCGCGAACAGGCCGCGGCGGTTGACCCACGGGCCGAGGTTGGTCGAGACGGTGACATCGGGCGAGGTGGTGACGATGCGCTCCGCCAGCGCGGTCTTCTCTCGCGCCAATTCGTTGAGCAGCGCGCCGAAACCGGCTTGCGTGGACATTTCCGGCTGGATCGTGACCGCGAGTTGTTGCGGCGGAGCGAACCGTTCGGCCTTGAGACGGCGCGCGCCGCCCGCAGCGAACGGCACACGCGCGAGGAACGCCCGGATGTCATCAGCCGGTATGCTCAAGCCCTCGAACAGATCCCATTCGTGTCCGGTGCGGACGGCCATCGCCGCACGGAGGGTTTCCATCTGGGCCGGTGTCATCAGGCCGGCGTGGTTGTCCTTGTGGCCGGCAATCGGCAGGCCGAAGCCTTTCACGGTATAGGCGATAAAGCAGGTCGGCCGGTCGTGGTCGATGCGGTCGAAGGCTTCGACGATGGACGGCAGGTCGTGGCCGCCGAGGTTGTTCATCAGCCGTGCCAGTTCCTCGTCGCTGCGCGACTCGATTAATCGCGTCACCGGGCCTTGATCGCCGATTTCATCGAGCAGGCGCTTGCGCCACGCCGCGCCGCCCTGGAACACCAGGGCGGAGTAGAGTTGGTTCGGACAGCGGTCGATCCATTGCCGCAGTATCTCGCCGCCGGGCTCGCGGAACGCCGCTTGTTGCAGCGAACCGTATTTCAGGATCACCACGTCCCAGCCGAAATTCCTGAACAGATGCTCGTAGCGTTCCCACAGACCTTCGCGCACCACCGCGTCGAGGCTTTGCCGGTTGTAGTCGATGATCCACCAGCAATTGCGCAGGCCTTGCTTCCAGCCTTCGAGCAGCGCCTCGAAGATGTTGCCCTCGTCCAATTCGGCATCGCCGACAAGCGCGATCATGCGGCCTTCGGGGCGGTCGAGCCCCCAGCCGTGGGCGCGCACGTAATCCTGCACCAGCGATGAGAACAGCGTTTGCGCCACGCCGAGGCCGACCGAGCCGGTGGAGAAGTCGACATCGTCGCTGTCTTTCGTTCGCGACGGATAGCTTTGCGCGCCCTTATATGCGCGGAAGGCTTCCAACTTCTCGCGGGTCTGGCGGCCGAGCAGGTACTGAATGGCGTGGTAGATCGGGCTCGCGTGCGGCTTCACCGCGACGCGATCCTGCGGCCGCAGCGTATGAAAGTAGAGCGCGGTCATGATGGTGGCGAGCGAGGCCGACGACGCCTGGTGGCCGCCAACCTTCAGTCCGTCCACGTTCTCACGCAGATGGTTGGCGTTGTGGATGGTCCAACTCGCCAGCCACAGCACCTTGCGTTCCAACGCGCTCAGAATGGCGAGGTCGTCGTGCTTTTGCTGTGCCATGTCGGACCTCAGGGTTCGTTGAGCGATTCGGCTCCGTCATTCCGGCCGACGCAGGTCGGACCCGGAATCCAGATGCCGGCTCGGCGTTTGCCTCTGGATTCCGGGTTGGCTCGCTTGCGCGAGCGCCCCGGAATGACATGGGGGCCGTTGTCTGCCGTTAGCCTCCGATAATAAGTGGGGCGTTGGATGCCAAAGTGCATCAGAATTCGCGCGTGAATTGGCGTATTCTGCTAGGATTTTCTGCCCAAAAGGTGATTCATGCCAAAACACGCGATAGACGATCTCGACCGCAAAATCCTCCAGCATCTGCAGCGCGACGGCCGCATGAGCCTCGCCGATCTTGCGGAAAAGGTCGGGCTGTCGCCGTCGCCGTGTCTGCGTCGCGTGCGGATGTTGGAGCGCGACGGCGTGATCGCGCGTTACGTCGCGGTGCTGGATCAGCGCGCGGTCGGATTGCCGGTCAGCGTGTTCGTGTCGATCAAGCTCGACAGCCAGCGGCAGGAGGCGCTCGACCGCTTCGCCAAGGCCATCGAGCGCTGGCCCGAGGTGCTGGAGTGTTATCTGATGACCGGCCCGCGCGACTACTGGCTGCGCGTGGTGGTGCCCGACCTCGACGCCTACGAGCGTTTCGTCAAGCAGAAGCTCACGCGGCTCGAAGGCATCGCGTCGATCGAATCGAGCTTCGCGCTGGAGCAGGTCAAGTACACCAACGTGCTGCCGGTGGTGTGAGTGATGGTTCCGGTCGTGGCGGACGTGTGACCGTCGCGTTCATCGCCGAAGCGGGTCGGCGATGAACGCGGAAATGCGGTGCGCCGTAGCGTGTCAGTCCTGGAACGGACGATCCACCTTGCGGCACCAGTTCTCCCAGGCGCGGTTGATGTTGGCGACCGACGTGGTGTCGGCGACCTTCTTCTGCTCGCCCTTGGTGAGGAAGCGCACCTTCTTGGTGATGCCTTCGGCCTGCATCTGCAGCTTGGCGTTCAGCTCAAGGTAGACGGCGGTGTAGACCGTGGCGCGCAGCTCATGGCCGACCACCAGCGCGCCGTGCCCGCGCATCAGCGCGGTTCGGCCCTTGCCGAGTTTCTTGGCGAGATCGCGGCCCGCCGCCATGCTCTCGACCAGGAGATTGGTGTCGCCGAACTTGGTGGACTGATCCCAAATCGGCACCTCGTAGCCGATGGTGGCGCACATGTGCATCACCGGCCGCATCTTGCGCCCGGTGATGCCGAACGGGATCGTGCTCGGGCTGTGGTTGTGGATGACGGCCATCACGTCCGGCCGTGCCTCGTAGGCCGCGCCGTGGATGAAACGCTCGAGATAGGGCTTGCGGCCCTTGGCATCGACTGGATCGCCTTCGAGCGTGAATTCCATGATGTCGGCGCGCTCGACCCGTTCCGGCGCGCGCGCGCGGGAGAGGAGGAATCGCTCCGGATTGTCGGGATGGCGCACGCTGACGTGCCCGAACGAATCGACGATGCCCTGGTTGGCCAGCACGCGGTTCGCGGTCACGAGTTCTTCGATCAAGTCGCTAAGCTTCGCCATAGGCGGTTCTCCCTCCGGATAATGATGGTTGGATGCGTCGTTAGAGATTAGTGGAAAAGCTGCGTCGGTGGCGGCAGCGGAATGGTGCCGACATGCGGCAGCTCCGGCTGCTCGCCATAGAGCCATGACATGTCGATGCTGCCTTGCCGGCCCCATTCGTTCAGCAGCTTGTTGCGCAGTTCGCGGTTGACGCCGCTGGCGTGGTAGATTTCGCCGAACACGCGCGCCATCAACTGCACGCGTGCCGTGCGCAGATAGCGCAGCGCCTGATAGGCCTTGAACGCCTTTTCGTAGTCGTCGCTGCTTTGCTCGATCTGGTTGGCGAGGCAGACGGCATCCTCCAGCGCCATGTTGCCGCCCTGGGCGAGGTACTGCAGCATCGGATGCGCCGCATCGCCGAGCAGCGTGATACGGCCCTTGGTCCAGTCCCTGATCGGCGGCCGGTCGCACAACACCCACATTTTCCAGGCGTTCACCTTGGCGAGCAGCGTGCGCACCGGCTCGCACTTATCCTTGAAGCGGTCGTGCAGCTCGGCCGGGTCGCCATAGGTGTCCCAGCCTTCCTCGTAGTGATCGGAGTGGAACACCACGACGAGGTTGAACAGCTCGCCGCGGCGCAGCGGATAGTGGACCAGATGGGTCTTCTCGCCGCACCAGCAGACCATCTTCGGCAGCCGATATTCGGCGGGCCACTCCGCGGTCGGCAGCACGGCGCGGTAGGCGATGTGGCCGGACACCACCGGCTTGCCGTCGCCCACGATAGCCTGGCGGACAGTGGACCACAGGCCGTCGCAGCCGACCAGCGCGGTGCCCTTGTAGGTTTCGCCCGCCTCGGTCTTGACCGTAACGCCGCTGCCCTCGTCCTCGACCGTCGTGACCTTTTGCGAGGTTGCAAGCTTGATGAGATTCGATTGCTTGCACGCGTCCAGGATGACGTTGAGCATATCGGCACGGTGAATGACGGCGTAGGGCGCTTGATATTTGTCGTGAAACCGCTTGTCGATCATCATGCTGACGATGGGTTCAGCGGTGATCGAGTCGCGAAACTCCAGTCCTTCCGGGAAGGCCGACCAGTGGAACATCTCCTCGGTCAGGCCCAGCACTTCGAACATGCGGAAAACATTGGGACCGAGTTGGATGCCGGCGCCGATTTCCTTGAATTCGGCGGCTTGCTCCAGCACTTGGACCGGGATGCCCTTGCGCGACAACGCGAGCGCCGTGCCGAGGCCGGCGATGCCGCCGCCCACGATCAGCACGGGTTTGTCGGATGTCGCAGCCATTGTCGTTACTCCCGGCACCGCAATTTCACAGCGATCGCACTGTAGGGTTGCCGGGGCAGCGTAATCAAGAGAACGCGCGAACGATCGGATATGCACTCGTTCATGACGATCGCGCGGCGCGGTGAGGCAAACGAAAACACCGGACCGGGGTTGACCCGATCCGGCGTTGGAGCATCCGGCGCCGTCTGACAACCGGCAGGCGAAGCGCTGCTCCCAGACGTTAAGTCCGGGCTCAGTCCCAGGCCAGCGCGCCGCCGTTCTGATATTCGATCACGCGCGTCTCGAAGAAGTTCTTTTCCTTCTTGAGGTCCATCGCCTCCGACATCCACGGGAAGGGATTGTCGGCTTCCGCGAACACCGGAGCGAGGCCGAGTTGGGCGCAGCGCCGGTTGGCGATGAAGTGCATGTATTGCTCGCACAGCGCCGCGTTGAGGCCGAGGAAGCCGCGGGGCATGGTGTCGCGCCCATAGGACGCCTCCAGTTCCGCCGCCTCCGCGATCATGGCGCGAACCTCGTCCTGGAACGCCTTGGTCCACAGGTGCGGGTTCTCGATCTTGATCTGGTTGATGACGTCGATGCCGAAGTTCAGGTGGATCGATTCGTCGCGCAGGATGTACTGGTACTGTTCGGCGATGCCGACCATCTTGTTGCGCCGGCCGAGCGACAGGATCTGCGCGAAGCCGGTGTAGAACCACATGCCCTCGAATACGACGTAGAAGGCAACGAGGTCGCGCAGGAACGCCTGGTCGCGCTCCGGCGTGCCGGTCTTGAAGTCCGGGTTATCGAGATTCTTGGTGTGCTTGAGCGCCCAGGCCGCCTTGTCGGTGATCGAGGGCACCTCGCGGTACATGTTGAACAACTCGCCCTCGTCGAGGCCGAGGCTTTCCACGATGTACTGGAAGGTGTGGGTGTGCACCGCCTCCTCGAACGCCTGGCGCAGCAGATACTGTCGGCATTCGGGGTTGGTCAGGTGGCGGTAGATCGCCAGCACGATGTTGTTGGCGACCAGGCTTTCCGAGGTGGCGAAGAAGCCGAGGTTGCGCTTGATGGCGCGCCGCTCGTCCTCGGTCAGGCCATCCTTCGACTTCCACAGCGCGATGTCGGCCTGCATCGAGATTTCGGTCGGCATCCAGTGGTTGTTGCAGCCGGACAGATACTTCTCCCACGCCCAGCGGTACTTCAGCGGCAGAAGCTGGTTCACGTCGGCGCGGCAATTGATCATCGCCTTGTCGTCAACGGACACGCGCGCGCCGGAGCGGTCGATGGTGCCGAGACCGGTTGAATCGGCCGCCGGCGTGCTGTCCGCGGCGACCGCGGGGTGGGTGGCGGCACGCACCGGAGCGGGCGTGGTGTCCGACCAGTCGAGCATGATGGTAATCTCCTTTTTATTGAACTGTTTTGAGGCTGCTCACTGGCAGGCTTCGCAAGTGGGATCGTCGATCAGGCAGGCCTTGCCCCAGCTTTCGCCGTTGGTGCCGCCGTTTGCATGACCGTTGGCGTGGCCGTTCGCGCCGTTGGCGGGAGCGGCCGCCGCGGCGGACGGCACCGAGGCCGAGACGGCGTTGAGCTTGCCGTCGGTGCCCTTCAGCGTCGATTTCTCGACGTGGGTCGCCGACCGCGAGCGCAGGTAGTAGGTGGTCTTGAGGCCGCGGTTCCACGCCAGCCGGTACAGAGCATCGAGCTTCTTGCCGCTCGGATTGGCGATGTACAGGTTGAGCGACTGTGCCTGGTCGATCCATTTCTGCCGCCGCGCCGCCGCCTCGATCAGCCAAGAGGTGTCGAGCTCGAAGGCGGTGGCATAGAGCGCCTTCAGATCGTCCGGCACGCGGTCGATCTGGCCGACGCTGCCGTCGAAGTACTTGAGGTCCGAGATCATCACCTCGTCCCACAGTCCGCGTGCCTTGAGGTCGCGCACGAGATGCGCGTTCACGACCGTGAAGTCGCCGGACATGTTGGATTTGACGTAGAGGTTCTGATAGGCGGGCTCGATCGACTGCGACACGCCGCAGATGTTGGAGATCGTCGCCGTCGGCGCGATCGCCATCGTGTTGGAATTGCGCATGCCGACGGTCATGACGCGCTCGCGCAGCGCATCCCAATCGAGGCGGCTCGAGCGATCGAGATCGATTGGCGCGCCGCGCGCCTCATCCACGAGCTTGATGGAGTCGAGCGGCAGGATGCCCTTCGACCACAGCGAGCCTTCGTACGAAGGATAGCGGCCACGCTCGGCGGCGAGATCGACCGAGCCGGAGATGGCCCAGTAGGAAATCGCCTCCATGCTCTCGTCGGCAAAGGCGACCGCGCCTTCCGAAGCGTAAGGCAGCCGCAGGATGTTGAGCGCGTCCTGGAAGCCCATGACGCCGAGCCCGACCGGGCGGTGCCGCAGGTTGGAGCTGCGCGCCTCGGGGATGGTGTAGAAGTTGACGTCGAGCACGTTGTCGAGCATGCGCATCGCCGTCTTCACCGTGCGCGCCAGATGCTCGTGGTCGAGCTTGCCGTCGCGCAGGTGATTGACGAGGTTGACCGAGCCGAGGTTGCACACCGCGACCTCGGTGTTCGAGGTGTTGAGCGTGATCTCGGTGCACAGGTTCGAGGAGTGCACGACGCCGCAATGCTGCTGCGGCGAGCGCAGGTTGCAGGGATCCTTGAACGTGATCCACGGATGCCCCGTCTCGAACAGCATGGTCAGCATGCGCCGCCACAGATCGACGGCGCGGAGCTGCCTGGAGACGCGCATCTCGCCGCGCGCGGCCTTCGCCTCGTAGTGCGTGTAGCGTTCGGCAAAAGCCTTGCCGGTCAGGTCGTGCAGGTCCGGCGTCTCGTCGGGCGAAAACAGCGTCCAAGGGCCATCCTCCGTCACCCGCTGCATGAACAGGTCCGGCACCCAGTTCGCCGTGTTCATGTCGTGGGTGCGGCGGCGGTCGTCGCCGGTGTTCTTGCGAAGGTCGAGGAATTCCTCGATGTCGATGTGCCACGTCTCGAGATACGCGCAGACCGCGCCCTTGCGCTTGCCGCCCTGATTGACGGCGATGGCGGTGTCGTTCGCCACCTTCAGGAACGGCACCACGCCCTGGCTCTCACCGTTGGTGCCCTTGATATGGGCGCCAAGGCCCCGCACGCGCGTCCAGTCGTTGCCGAGTCCGCCGGCGTATTTCGACAGCAGCGCGTTGTCCTTGATCGACTTGAAGATGCCGTCGAGATCGTCGGGCACGGTGGTGAGGAAGCACGACGAGAGTTGCGAACGCGGCGTACCGGCGTTGAACAGCGTCGGCGTCGAGGCCATGAAGTCGAACGACGACAGCAGGCTGTAGAACTCGATGGCCTTGGCCTCGCGGTCGATCTCGCGAAGCGCGAGGCCGCAGGCGACGCGCATGAAGAACGCTTGCGGCAGCTCGAAGCGCGTGCCGTCGACGTGCAGGAAATAGCGATCGTACAAGGTCTGGAAGCCGAGATAGTCGAACTGCAGATCGCGCTCGGGCTTCAACGCCGCCGCGAGCTTCTTCAGGTCGAAGCGGCCGATCTCGGGATCGAGCAACTCGTTGGCGATGCCGCTCTTTACATAGGCCTGGAAGTATTCGGCGTAGCGTTCCGCCATCTCCTGCTGTGTCGCCTGGTCCGGCCGGCCGTTGACGAAGCTCAGGGCCTCGCGGCGCAGCTTGTCGAGCAGGAGGCGGGCGCTGACCTTGGAATAGTCCGGCTCGGTTTCGACCAGCGTGCGCGCGGCGAGAATCGGGGCCAGCGCCAGCTCGTCCTGGCTGATGCCGTCGTAGAGATTGCGGTGAGCCTCGGTCAGGACGGCGCTGGTGGACACGCCGGACAGGCCGGCGCAGGCCTCCTCGACCACGGCGGCCAGGCGCTCGGCATCGAGCGGGACGAGCGACCCATCCGCGGTCTTCATCCGCAGCGACGGCGCCGTGGTGGCGGCCTTGCTCTTGGTCCCGGCCTTGGCCTGCTGCTTGGCGCGCTCTTTCGCGCGCTCCTCGCGATAAAGCACGTAGGCGCGCGCCACCTTGTGGTGCTCGCCGCGCATCAGCGCCAACTCGACCTGGTCCTGAACGTCTTCAATGTGGAAGGTGCGGCCGGCATCGGCGCGGCGCGTCAGGTTCGCCACGATCTGCTCGGTCAGGCTCTCGACGATGTCATGGACGCGCCGAGAGGTCGCGGCGCTGTTGCCCTCGACAGCCAGGAAGGCCTTGGTCAGCGCGACCGAAATCTTCGAGGCCTCGAACGGCGTCACCGCGCCGTTGCGCCGGATGACCTGGAACGAGGGCTCGCTGGGCGGCTTCGATGCCGCCGCCGATGAGGGGTGCAAGACGCGCGCGGACTGGGCTGCTGCTTGGGTCATGAGAGACATCGGCTTCCGGCCTATCTGTTCTGTTGCGGGCGGAGGGAGGCGGCTGCGCCTGGGGAGAGCGGTCCTGGCCGTCTCCCTCCCAAGCGCCCCGCCGGGCGACCCCGTCCTGGGACGTTCTTCATGGTGTCGCGGCAGGGCTCCTGGCTCACGGGTCGTCGCTTCCGTTCAGTACGTCCCAAGGCCTCGCGGCCTTAAGTGTTACAAATGGAACTTCAGCTCGCCGCTCACAGGTGGCAGCTCCGGCGTTGGCAAATCCCTTAAGGATTGGACCGCACCGGCCTTCCCTCATGGCCCTCTATATAGCGATATAAAGGGGCCGTGACCACCATATTTGGTAGCTCAAGCGCCTTTGGTGTCAAGGCGCTCGTGACTTATCCGCATCGCGTCTGGGTTTTCCGGGGATAGCTTTTCCGGCCCCTGGCGCCCGAATCAAACGCTCCCCGCAAAGGGTGATTCGGACCGCGGATTTGACGCGAGACTCAACGCGGAACGCGATCCAAAAGATCCGGATTGCCGCCCCTTGGAATGGCGGGAATCCGCCGGAGCAACCACCCGACCCGCGACGGAGCCGCCCATGGGCGGCGTATCGGAACACGACTCACCGGGTGGATCGATGTCAGCCTAACGCCAGATCGGTGACGCGCGAGCGAGTATCCACGATATCAACAGCGGCCGGTGCGCGATGATCGGGAGCCGAGGGCGCCGCGCATCCGCGATTCGCCTCGCAAAGCGGTGTGGCCACGGTCTTTACGGGCTCTCGCCGCTGTGAATATGGTGAAAACGAGAGGGCCTTGAGCGCCCCGGAGGATCACCGATCGTGAATCTGCATTCCGTCCGCACCCATAAATCTGCCGAGAATCTGCCCCGTGGCGAACAGCTCGCGTGGAAAATCGCCGAGGTGGCCGCCGATCCGGTGCCGGTGGAGCCGGAGGTTGTCGAAATGATCGGCAACCGCATCATCGACAATGCTTCCGTCGCGGCGGCCTCTTTGGCGCGGCGGCCGGTGGCGAGCGCCCGCGCCCAGGCCGAGGCGCATCCGTTCAAGCCCGGCGCGACGGTGTTCGGACTGGCGCAAGACCGCCGTGTCTCGCCGGAGTGGGCCGCCTGGGCCAACGGCGTCGCCGTCCGAGAGCTTGACTTCCACGACACGTTCCTGGCCGCCGAATACTCCCACCCCGGCGACAACATCCCGCCGGTGCTGGCGGTGGCGCAGCATTGCGGGCTGGACGGCGCGGCCCTCGTTCGCGGCATCGCCACCGGATACGAGATCCAGGTCGACCTGGTGAAGGGCATCTGCCTGCACGAGCACAAGATCGACCATATTGCCCACCTTGGCCCATCGGCCGCGGCCGGCATCGGCACCGCGTTGGGCCTGCCCACCGAGACGATCTACCCGGCGGTGCAGAACGCGCTGCACGTCACCACGACGACGCGGCAGTCGCGCAAGGGCGAGATTTCGAGCTGGAAGGCCTATGCCCCTGCCTTCGCCGGCAAGATGGCGATCGAGGCGGTGGATCGCGTGATGCGAGGCGAGGGTGCGCCGTCGCCGGCCTGGGAGGGTGAGGACGGTTTCATCGCCTATCTCCTCAGCGGGCCGAAGGCGGAATACAAGGTGCCGCTGCCGGGGAAGGGCGAGCCGAAACGGGCCATCCTCGATACCTACACCAAGGAGCACTCGGCCGAATACCAGAGCCAGGCGCTGATCGACCTCGCGCGCCGCATGGGCCCGAAGATCGGCGATCTCTCCAAGGTGAAGAGCATCGTCATCCACACCAGCCATCACACCCACTATGTGATCGGCACCGGCGCCAACGATCCGCAGAAGATGGACCCGAAGGCGAGCCGCGAAACGCTCGACCATTCGATCATGTACATCTTCGCCGTCGCGCTCGAGGACGGCGGCTGGCACCATGCGCGCTCTTACGCGCCCGAGCGCGCCAATCGCCCCGCGACCGTTGCGCTGTGGCACAAGATTTCGACGGTCGAGGACAAGGAGTGGACACGTCGCTATCACAGCCGCGACCCGAAGGAATTGGCCTTCGGCGCACGCGTGGTCGTCACGCGTGAGGATGGTTCCACCGTGGAGGACGAGATCGCGGTGGCCGACGCCCATCCCTATGGCGCGCGTCCGTTCGCCCGCCCGCAATACATCGCCAAGTTCCGCACCCTTGCCGAGGGCGTGATTGCCACGGCCGAGCAAGACCGCTTCCTGGCACTGGTCGAGCGGCTCACCACGCTCAAGCCGGCGGAGCTTGCCGGGCTGACCTTCACGGTCGAGCCGAGCAAGCTCGGCGCGCCGGCCGCGTCCGGCATTTTCGATTGGCGCGGCGCGCGCTGAAAAGCGCCGTTCCGCCGCGGCCGCACAAGGAGGATCGCAAGATGGCTCAAGACGCCGTGGCCCGGACCAACGCGCCGCCGAAGAAGTCGGTCGCGCTCTCCGGCGTCATCGCCGGAAACACGGCGCTGTGCACCGTGGGGCGCACCGGAAACGACCTGCACTACCGCGGCTACGACATTCTCGATGTCGCCGACCAGTGCGAGTTCGAGGAGATTGCGCACCTGATCGTGCACGGCACGCTGCCGACGGTCGCCGAGCTCAACGCCTACAAGGACAAGCTGAAAAGCCTGCGTGGCCTGCCCGCGGCCGTGCGCGCCGCGCTTGAAACCATCCCCGCGGCGGCGCATCCGATGGACGTGATGCGCACCGGCGTGTCGTCGCTCGGCTGCGTGCTGCCGGAGGCGAACGACCACAATTACGCCGGCGCCCGCGACATCGCCGACCGGCTGATGGCCTCGCTCGGCTCCATCCTGCTCTATTGGTTCCATTACGCCCACAACGGCCGGCGCATCGAGGTCGAAACCGACGATGACACCATCGGCGGGCACTTCCTGCATCTTCTTCACGGCAAGCCCGCGCCGGCGTCGCACATTCGCGCGATGCACACCTCGCTGAATCTTTACGCCGAGCACGAATACAACGCCTCGACCTTCACCGCGCGGATGATCGCGGGTACCGGCTCGGACATGTATTCGGCGATCACCGGGGCGATCGGCGCGCTGCGCGGCCCCAAGCACGGCGGGGCGAACGAGGTCGCGTTCGATATCCAGAAACGTTATGCCAGCGCCGATGAAGCGGAGGCCGATATCCGCCGCCGCGTCGAGGCGAAGGAGGTCGTGATCGGTTTCGGCCATCCGGTCTACACCATCGCCGATCCGCGCAACCGCATCATCAAGGAGGTGGCGCGGCAACTCGCCACCGAGGCGGACGCGATGAAGATGTTCGACATCGCCGACCGCATCGAGAAGGTGATGGCCGACACCAAGAAGATGTTCGCCAACCTCGATTGGTTCAGCGCCGTATCCTACCACATGATGGGTGTGCCGACGGCGATGTTCACGCCGCTGTTCGTGATCTCGCGCACCTCGGGCTGGAGCGCCCACATCATCGAGCAGCGTCAGGACAACAAGATCATTCGCCCCGCGGCGAATTACGTCGGCCCGGAAAATCTCAAGTTCGTGCCGATCGAAGCGCGCGGCCGCGCCTCGGCCAAGGTTGCATAGAGGACAGGCCATGCCTTATCTCGTCGCCGCCGACCTGCCGCAGGAAACCGCCGGCAGCCGCTTCCGGGCGCTGTTGAAGCGTCCGCAAATCCTGCGGCTTCCCGGTGCGCACAACGGCATGGCTGCACTGCAGGCGAAGGCGGCGGGCTTCGAGGCGCTCTATCTGTCGGGCGCTGCGATGACGGCGTCGATGGGGCTTCCCGATCTCGGCATCATCACCGTGGACGAGGTGTCGTTCTTCATCCGCCAGATCGTGCGTTCGGCGGGGCTGCCGCTCCTGGTGGACGGTGACACCGGCTACGGCGAGGCGTTGAACGTCATGCACATGGTCCGCACCTTCGAAGGCGCGGGCGCGGGCGCGGTGCACCTCGAAGATCAGTTGTTGCCGAAGAAGTGCGGGCACCTCAACGACAAGAAGCTCGCGGACGCCCACGACATGGCGGCGAAGGTGGCGGCGGCGGCGAAGGCGCGGCGCGATCTCGTCATCGTTGCGCGCACCGATGCCGCGGCAAGCGAGGGGCTGGACGGCGCGGTGGCGCGCGCCAAGCTCTATATGGATGCGGGGGCTGACGCGATCTTCCCCGAGGCGCTCAACACCGCCGAGATGTTCCGCGCCTTTGCCGAGCGGATGCCGGGCGTTCCGTTGCTCGCCAACATGACCGAATTCGGCAAGACGCCGTTCTTCACCGCCTCCGAGTTCGAGGCGATGGGCTACCGCATGGTGATTTGGCCGGTCAGCAGCCTTCGTGTCGCCAACAAGGCGCAGCAGAAGCTTTATGCCGCCATCGCCAGGGACGGCGGCGCGCAGAACGTGGTCGGCGACATGCAGACCCGTGCGGAACTTTACGACCTGATCGGGCTTCACGACTATGAGGCGCTCGACGCCTCCATCGTGAAAACGGTGGTGCCTGACGGCACGCCGAAGCGATGATGACGGAGACGGTGATGACGGAGATTCGGCCGTGAGCGATCCGAAAGCCGGCGATTTCGTCCGCCCCATCCTCACGCCGCCCGGCGGCGAGAAGAAGGTGCTGCTGCATTCGTGCTGCGCGCCGTGCTCGGGCGAGGTGATGGAGGCGATGCTCGCCTCGGGGATCGACTACACGATCTTCTTCTACAATCCGAATATTCATCCGCAGAAGGAGTATCTCCTTCGCAAGGACGAGAACGTTCGCTTTGCCGAAAAGCACAACGTCCCCTTCGTCGACGCCGATTACGACAAGGACAATTGGTTCGCCCGCGCCAAGGGCCTGGAGTGGGAGCCCGAGCGTGGCGCGCGCTGCACCATGTGCTTCGACATGCGTTTCGAGCGCACCGCGCTTTACGCCCATGAGCACGGCTTTCCGGTGATGACCAGTTCGCTCGGCATCTCGCGCTGGAAGAACATGGCGCAGATCAACGACTGCGGCCATCGCGCGGCCGCGCCCTACGAGGGGCTGTCGTACTGGGACTTCAACTGGCGCAAGGGCGGCGGCGCGCAGCGCATGATCGACATCAGCAAGCGCGAGGAGTTCTACCAGCAGGAATACTGCGGCTGCGTCTATTCGCTCCGCGACACCAATATGCACCGCCGCAGCCAGGGGCGGCCGCCCATTGAGATCGGGACACAATTCTATCGGCGGGCCGAAAACCCCGATAAAAGCTGATAGATCGACATAAACATATCTTTATATCCTCTTGACATCTGGTGGGCGAAAGCCCAACGTGGCGCCGTTCGCCGGGTTGCGAGCGGGCCATTCTCGCGCGGATGCGTGGGCTGCCCACAATTTGCAACCCGGTGGGCGAGCTTATCCAAGAGGAATCGGCACAGTGCCCCATTCTTTCCTGTGTCAGCCGGGCGCCGGTTGCGCCCCCATGAACCCGACGGGTAGGCCTCCGGCGGGTTGAGCCCGCCCGCCATCCGTCACCGCACCTGCATTGTTTCATTGACCTGGCGCTGAACCGGCGGCCGGGAGGAGAGAAGTCATGTCCATCATCGTCACCAATCTCGGCTTTCCGCGCATCGGACCCCGGCGCGAATTGAAGTTCGCGTTGGAAAGCCACTGGTCCGGCAAGTCGGACGCCCGCGCGCTGTTGGAGACGGCGGCCGCGCTGCGCAAAGCGAACTGGAGCCGTCAGCAGGCGGCCGGCATCGGCCACATCCCGAGCAACGACTTCTCGCTCTACGATCATGTGCTCGACACCAGCACGATGGTCGGCGCGATCCCGGCGATCTACGGCTGGAAGGGCGGCGAGGTGCCGCTCGACACCTACTTCAGCATGGCGCGCGGGAGCCAGGGTGGGGCCGGGCACGCACACGACGGCCATCACCACGGCGGAAACGGCCACGACCACGGTCACGGCGTCCCCGCGCTGGAAATGACCAAGTGGTTCGACACCAACTATCACTTCATGGTGCCGCTGCTGGAGCGCGGCCAGGCTTTCACGCTCGCGTCCAACAAGCCGGTGGACGATTATCGCGAAGCCAAGGCGCTCGGCATCGAAACGCGGCCGGTGCTTGTCGGCCCGGTGACCTATCTCAAGCTCGCCAAGAGCAAGGACGAGGGCTTCAACCCGCTGTCGCTGCTGGCGGGATTGATCCCGGTCTATATCGAGGTGCTGCGCCGGCTGAAGGCGAACGGCGCGGAGTGGGTGCAGATCGACGAACCATGTCTTGCGCTCGATCTCGACGACGACACGCGCGCCGCGTTCCGCACCGCCTACGGCCAGTTCGCGCGCGCTCTGCCGGGCCTGAAGCTGTTGCTGACCGGCTATTTCGGCGGCTACGACGACAACCTCGACCTCGCCGTGTCGCTTCCGGTCGCGGGCCTGCACCTCGATCTGGCGCGCGCGCCCGGCCAGTTGGAGACGGCGCTGGCGAAAGCGCCGAAGGGCCTGGTGCTGTCGCTCGGCGTGATCGACGGACGCAACGTGTGGCGTTCCGACCTGCCGGCCATCCTCGATCGTATCGAGCCGGTGGTCGGAAAGCGCGGCACCGATCATCTGTTCATCGCGCCGTCGTGCTCGCTCTTGCATACGCCGATGGATATCGCCATCGAAACCGATCTCGATCCCGACCTGAAGACGTGGCTCGCTTTCGCGGTGCAAAAGCTCGACGAACTGTCGATCCTCGGACGCGCCATCAACCAGGGCCGCGACAGCGTGAAGGCGGAGCTTGCGGCGTCGGCCGCCGCGGCTGCGACCCGCAAGACCTCGCCGAAGATTCACGACGCCAAGGTGCAGGCGCGCGCCAAGGCGGTGACCGAGGAGATGGCGCGGCGCGCGTCGCCGTTCGCGGCGCGCCGTGAATTGCAGCGCACTCGGCTCGGTCTGCCGGGTTTCCCCACCACCACCATCGGTTCGTTCCCGCAGACGCCCGAGGTGCGCAAGGCGCGCGCCGCCCATGCCAAGGGCGAGATCAGCGATGCCGATTACGAGGGCTTCCTGAGGAAGGAGACCGAGGCGGCGGTGCGCTGGCAGGAGGAGATCGGCCTCGACGTGCTGGTGCACGGCGAGTTCGAGCGCAACGACATGGTGCAGTACTTCGGCGAGCAGCTTTCCGGCTTCGCCTTCACCAAGCACGGCTGGGTGCAGTCCTACGGATCGCGCTGCGTGCGGCCGCCGATCCTGTTCGGCGATGTGTCGCGGCCCAAGCCGATGACCATCGGCTGGTGGAAGTACGCGCAGTCGCTGACCGAAAAGCCGATGAAGGGCATGCTCACCGGGCCGGTGACGATCCTCAACTGGTCGTTCGTTCGCGACGACGTGCCGCGCAGCGTCGCCTGCCGGCAGATTGCGCTGGCGATCCGCGACGAGGTGGCGGACCTGGAGGCGGCTGGCGCGACCATGATCCAGATCGACGAGGCGGCTTTGCGCGAGGGCCTGCCGCTGCGCCGCGCCGCGTGGAAGGACTATCTGGACTGGGCGGTGGGATCGTTCCGGCTTTGCGCGTCGGGCGTGTCCGACGTGACGCAGATCCACACCCATATGTGCTACTCGGAGTTCAACGACATCATCGACGCCATCAGCGCGATGGATGCCGATGTCATCTCCATCGAGACGTCGCGTTCGCAGATGGAATTGCTGGATGCGTTCCGGAGCTACCGTTATCCGAACGAGATCGGGCCGGGCGTGTACGACATTCATTCGCCGCGCGTCCCGCAGGTCGCCGACATGGTGACGTTGCTCAAACTCGCCAAGGAACGGATCGCGCCGGATCAGATTTGGGTCAACCCGGACTGCGGCTTGAAAACGCGGAAATGGGATGAGGTGCGGCCCGCCCTCGTCAACATGGTCGCGGCGGCGAAACAAATCCGCGCCGGCCTGAACGGATAGCGGCGCGCGGCCGCCCGAGAACCGCGTGCTTGAAAGCGCACGTATAAATCCGGTGCGCGAAATCGGGCGCGATTTGCGCCTGTGAAACGAAACGGGGTTTCGCCCAGTTGGGCGGAACCCCGGCCTGCGCCTGGGGTTGACGTTCGCGTCGTCCCCATCGCGCCGGCCTGGAACCATGCCTCAGCAACCGCGAGCCACCGCGGCCTTCATTCTTTCATTCGCATCCACGCTGTGGTTGCTTCCGGCCGCAACCGGCTCGCTGGATGCCGCCGATTTCGGACCCCCCCGGATCGCGCAACAGGCGCAACAGCCGCCGCCCCCGCCGACGGCTCCCGCTCCACCCGCGCAAACGCCGCCTGGCGGCAACCCGCCAGCCGCCGCGCCGCCCGCGACCAATCCCGCGGCGAGGCCGCCCACGCCGGCACCGAAGCGCCCGGAAGCCGTCATCCTCGACAACAAGGTCGTGTCCGGGATTCTGGGCATCGAGGTTCGCAGCGCAGCCAACGAGAACATGGGCCGGATCGTCGATGTGATCGTCGATCGCGTCGGGCAGATTCGCGCCGCCATCATCGACTTCGGCGGCTTCCTCGGTGTCGGCAGCCGGAAGATCGCGGTCGATTGGAGCGCGCTGCATTTTGCGCAAGGGCCGGAGCGCAACCGCGTGATCCTCGAGTTCACGCGCGATCAGGTCAAAGCGGCGCCTGAATATCAGGAGGGCAAGCCCATCGTGGTGCTGGGCGCGGCGGTCGAGGCTCCTGCGCCGCCGTCACCACCGTCGCCGCCGCCGCAGGAGAAGTGAGCCGTTTCCCACAGACCCATCAAGGCGGGCGATCCCGCCGACCGGCCGGCCGATGCGAGCGAGCAACGAACAACGACCCTCTTTCGCCGGAAAGCCGCAGAGTGCGGGCACGCCGCCCGCGCCGTCGCGGGAGAGCCTTCGCGGTCTCGATTGGTTCGTGTTCTTCGTCGCCGATGTGCAGACCGGATTCGGCCCGTTCGTCGCGGTTTATCTCACCACGCAAAAGTGGACGCAGGTGGACATCGGCCTGCTGCTGTCGATCTCAGGCCTGGTGGCGCTGATCGGGCAAGTGCCGGGCGGCGCGCTGGTCGATGCCGTCAAGTCCGAACGTTTCGTTGCCGGACTCGCCGTCGCCGCCATCGCCATTGCCGCGCTGATCTACGCGGCTTTTCCCGTGTTCCTGGCGGTGCTGGCGGCGGCGACGCTGCATGCCGCGGCAAGCTGCGTTCTCGGGCCGGCGATGGCTGCGATCAGCCTCGGCCTGGTCGGTCATGCGGCGATCGCCGAGCGCCTTGGCCGCAACGCGCGCTTCGCCTCCATCGGTAACGGCTTGACCGCTGCGCTGATGGGGGCGTGCGGCCATTTCTTCTCGGCGCGCGCGGTGTTCATCATCACCGCGACGATTCTTGTCCCCGCGCTGCTGGCGCTGCGCAAGATTTCAGCGGGCGAGATCGACGCCGAACGCGCCCACGGCGGGCGGCCGGAGCGGATCGTCGAGAAGCCGCATGCCCATGCTCATCTGCATGTTCACATGCCGGCCGTGCTGCAGAAGCGGCCGCTCTTGATCTTTGCCGGCTGCGTGCTGCTGTTCCATCTTGCCAACGCCGCCATGCTGCCGCTGATGGGAAGCGCGTTGACGATGCGCTCCGCCGAATGGGCGACGGTGCTGATCGCAGCCTGCATCGTCGTGCCGCAGCTCGTCGTCGCCGCGATCTCGCCGCGTGTCGGGCTCCACGCCGCGCGTTGGGGGCGCCGGCGCCTGCTGCTGATCGGCTTTGCCGCGCTTCCCATCCGCGCGGCCCTCTTCGCCACCGTGAGCGATCCGCGCGCCATCGTTCTCGTCCAGGTGCTGGATGGCGTGACCGCGGCCGTGCTCGGGGTCATGGTTCCGCTGATCATCGCCGACGTGACGCGAGGCACCGGCCGCTTCAACCTTGCGCAGGGCATCGTCGGCACCATGACCGGCATCGGCGCGGCCGCCAGCACCAGTATCGGCGGCTATCTCACCGATCGCTTCGGCAGCGAGGTCGCGTTTTTGGGGCTCGGCGCTCTGGCCGTTTTGGCGCTGCTGGCTGTGTTCGCCTTCATGCCGGAAACCCGGCCCGATGATGCGGGGATCGCACGTCGGCCGGGTTCTTGAGGCGGCGCGCTTGGAGTCCGATCAACTGCGTCGAATCAGACTCCAGGCTTACCTTTCGATTGAGTATTGATCTTATCCGAAAACCGGTTCCCAGTTTTCGGGATGATGCTCTATAGAGTTCTTCACCGTTTGATGGAAACGGTGAAGGACTCTAGGTGACCGACTCATAAGTTCGCAGCCATATGCGGATTGAAGCGAGTTGGATGGATGCGAGGAAGTTGTCGTCACGTTTGTCGTAGCGGGTCGCCACGGCCCTGAAGTGTTTGAGTTTG
>Ga0182740_1000354_pt1 | contig 59469 bp, 48 predicted proteins | sample eDN5th37CKraftBY_FD_128872 | JGI IMG/M metagenome (GOLD analysis project Ga0182740, IMG submission 128872) | Enriched backyard soil microbial communities from Emeryville, California, USA - eDNA 5th pass 37_C Kraft BY (version 2) (version 2) | ecosystem: Environmental > Terrestrial > Soil >...
CGGCCGGTGCCTTCCACGTCGGCCGGGTTCACGCCTTCGGTGATGGCGCTGAAGCGGGCACCCGGCGGCAGCGCGTCGGCCGGCGACTTGGCGGCGGCCGGTGCAGGGGCAGCTGCGGCCGCCGGAGCCGCGGGGGCGGCGGCCTTCGGCGCTTCGGCGGCAGCCGGGGCCGGCGCGGCGGCGACGGCGCCTTCCTCGATGATCGCCACGACCTGGCTGCTGGTGACGGTGTCGCCTTCCTTGAACTTGATTTCCTTCAGCACGCCGTCGACCGGGGAAGGCACTTCCAGCACCACCTTGTCGGTTTCCAGATCGAGCAGGTTCTCGTCGCGCTTGACGGCTTCACCCACCTTCTTGTGCCAGGTGGCGATGGTGCCGTCGGCGACGGATTCGGGCAGTACCGGGGCTTTGACTTCGGTGGCCATGCGTGGGCTTCCTGGTTCGTATCTATTCGTGAAAGGGGGAGGTTATTCAGCGACCTGGTCGTTGAACGGGTTGACCAATGCGTCGGCGACCAACTGCTGCTGCTCGCGGACGTGGTCGGCCATGTGGCCGACGGCGGGCGAGGGCGAGCGCGAACGGCCGGCGTAGTGCAGGGCCTGGCCATCGGCCAGGCAGGCCTGCAGGTGGTGGCGGATCTGGTACCACGCACCCTGGTTCATCGGCTCTTCCTGGCACCACACCACGTCGGTGGCCTTGCCGTACTTCTTCAGCTCGGCGGCCAGCTGCGGGCGCGGGAACGGGTACAGCTGCTCCACGCGCAGGATGGCGACGTCGTCCTGGCCGCGTTTGGTCTGGTCTTCCAGCAGGTCGTAGTAGACCTTGCCCGAGCACAGCACCACGCGCCTGGTCTTCTTGACCTCGGCCGAGGCATCGCCGATCAGGTGCTGGAACTCGCCGTTGGACATCTCGTCCAGCGACGACACCGCCAGCTTGTGGCGCAGCAGCGACTTGGGCGACATCACCACCAGCGGCTTGCGGGTGGTCATGCACAGCTGGCGGCGCAGCATGTGGAAGGCCTGCGCCGGGGTGGACGGCACGCAGACCAGCATGTTCTCCAGCGCGCACAGCTGCAGGAAGCGCTCCAGGCGCGCCGAGCTGTGCTCCGGGCCCTGGCCTTCGTAGCCGTGCGGCAGCAGCAGGGTCAGGCCGGAGATGCGGCCCCACTTTGCCTCGCCGGAGGCGATGAACTGGTCGATCACCACCTGCGCGCCGTTGGCGAAGTCGCCAAACTGGCCTTCCCAGATGCACAGGGTGTTGGGGTCGGTGGTGGAGAAGCCGTACTCGTAGGCCATCACCGCTTCCTCGCTGAGCAGCGAGTCGATGATGGTGGCCTGCTCCGGCGATTCCACCAGCTGCCGCAGCGGCAGGTAGTAGTTGTCGGTCTTCTGGTCGTGCAGGATCGCGTGGCGGTGGGTGAAGGTGCCACGGCCGACGTCCTGGCCGACCAGGCGCAGGTTGTGGCCCTGGTCGAGCACGGTGGCGTAGGCCAGGTTCTCGGCGAAGCCCCAGTCGCCCGGGATCTCGCCGGCGGCCATCTTGCGGCGGTCGTCGTAGACCTTGGCCACGCGCGAGTGCAGCTCGACGCCCTCGGGGATGGTGTTGATCATCGTGGCCAGCTGCTTGAGCTTGCCCATCTCGACGCGGGTGTCGACCGGATCGGACAGCTTGCCTTCCAGCAGCTTCGGCCAGTCCACGTACAGCTTGCTGGTCGGGGGGGTCTTCTCGACCTTGGCCAGCTCGGTGGTGACCTCGCCCGAATCGAGCTTGTCGCGGTAGGCATCGACCAGCGCGCGGCCGCCGTCGGCCGGGATCACGCCCTCGGCCTCGAGCTTGGCCGCGTACAGCTCGCGGGTGGTCTTGTGCTTGCGGATCACCTGGTACATCAGCGGCTGGGTGATCGCCGGCTCGTCGGCCTCGTTGTGGCCCCAGCGGCGGTAGCAGACCAGGTCGATGACGACGTCCTTGTGGAACTGCTGGCGGAAGTCGTAGGCCAGCCTGGCGGCGAACACCACCGCTTCCGGGTCGTCGCCGTTCACGTGCAGCACCGGCGCGCCGACCATCTTGGCCAGGTCGGTGCAGTACAGGGTGGAGCGCGAGTCGTCGCGGTTGGAGGTGGTGAAGCCCACCTGGTTGTTGATGACGATGTGCACGGTGCCGCCGACGGCGAAGCCGCGTGCCTGCGACATCTGGAACAGTTCCATCACCACGCCCTGGCCGGCGAAGGCGGCGTCGCCGTGGATCAGGATCGGCATCACCTGCTTGCGCGCGGTGTCGCCGCGGCGTTCCTGGCGCGAACGCACCGAGCCGGCGACCACCGGGTCGACGATCTCCAGGTGCGAGGGGTTGAACGCCAGCGCCAGGTGCACCGGGCCGCCGTTGGTGGCGACGTCGGCGGAGAAGCCCATGTGGTACTTCACGTCGCCGGCCACGGCGCGGTCGTCGTGCTCGAAGCGGCCTTCGAATTCGTCGAACAGCTTGCGCGGGCTCTTGCCCAGGGTGTTGACCAGCACGTTCAGGCGGCCGCGGTGGGCCATGCCGATCACCACGTCCTTGACGCCGTCGGCGCCGGCGCCGCGGATCACGGTGTCCATCATCGGGATCAGCGAATCGCCGCCTTCCAGCGAGAAGCGCTTCTGGCCGACGTACTTGGTGTGCAGATAGCGCTCCAGCCCTTCGGCGGCGGTCAGGCGCTCCAGCGTGCGGCGCTTGGTGTCGGCGTCGAGGTTGTAGTTGCCGCCGGCGTTCTCGAGCCGCTGGTACAGCCACTGGCGCTGGCCAACTTCGGCGATGTACATGAACTCGGCGCCGATCGAGCCGGTATAGGTGGCCTTCAGGCGCGCCAGCAGGTCGCGCAGCTTCATCCGCGGCTGGCCACCGACGCCGCCGGTGCTGAACTCGTCGTTGAGGTCGGCATCGGACAGGTGGTGGAACGGCAGGCTCAGGTCGGGCGGGTTGACCGGCGGGGTCAGGCCCAGCGGGTCGAGCTGGGCGCCGAGGTGGCCGCGCGAGCGGTAGGCGGTGATCAGGCGGCCGACGTTGCGTTCGCGTTCATCGCCACCACCAACGGCGGCAGCGCCGGAAACCGCGTTCCGGGCGGCCTCGGCGATGTGGGCGATGACGGCCGAATGCGGGACATCCCCGGCCTCGCGGCCCTTGAAGCCGTCGAACCAGGTCTTCCACCTGGGGTCCACGCTGTCCGGGGAAACGAGGTACTGCTCGTACAGATCCTCGATATAGGCGGCGTTGCCGCCGGCGAGTTGCGATGACTGCGCAAACTGCTTCAGGAGATTGTCCACGATGGGGAGTCGGATTCGCTTGATTATTGCTCAGGGAACCGGCGGTACCTTGCGGGGCGGGTGCCGCACGGGCGTGATGAATCCGCCGAATTATACGCTCGCGTGGACAGGAAGGGGCAGTGACGCCTGTCCACTGTCTTAATGCTCGGCCACCGCATGTCCTGCCGGAATGACGCTCAGATGCCGAGCGCGCGCAGCCCCGGACAGTCGTGCGCACGCTCCCACATGCGCTGGAACCGTGTTTCGTGCGCGAGTGCCCGGGCCGGGGAGTCCAGCGACAGTTCGCCGTCGGGGCGTTCGCCCATTGGACGAAAGTAGCAGTCGCCGGTGTCGTTGAGGATGGCCGCCGAGGTCGCTGCGGCATCGGTCGGGTCGGCCGGCCCGCGCAGCACGAACACGCTGGGCAGGCGCTGCATCAGCGCCAGCAGCGCGGCCGGCAAGGCCTGCAGGTCGCCGTCGTGCAGCAATACCAGGGCCTGCTTGTCGTGGCGGGCGCTGGCGAAGCGGCGCAGGGCCTGCAGTACCGGCGGCTGGCCGAGCAGGGGGGCATCGCCACCGCGGCAATGCAGCAGCAGCCGGCGTCGGGCACGGTGGGCCACGGCGGTGGCCGCGGCCGTGCCCTGGGCCGGATCCTGCACGTGCATGGGGCCGTCCAGCCGCCGGCGCATGGTCTGGTGGACGATGCCGGCCTCCTCGAATTCCGCGCCTTCGGGCAGGAAGCCGTTGCGGACGTAGAAATTGCGGGCGCCGAGCTGGGCATGCAGCGCCACCTCGTCCCAGCCGCGGCGGCCGGCTTCGGCGACCAGTGCCTGCAGCAGAGCGGCGCCGACGTCGCGGTTGCGCCAGCCGGCGGCCACCGCCATGCGGCCGATGCGCCGCTGCGGCGTCAGCCGGCCGGTACCGACGACCTGGCCGTCCGCGTCCAGGGCAACGACGTGGTGGCTGAGCGGGTCGAGCGCGTCGGCTTCCAGTTCTGCCGGGACCCGCTGCTCGTCGACGAACACGGCCCGGCGCAGCGCATGCAGCTGTTCGTGCCGGTGCGCGTAGTCGGCAGCCTCGATGCGGATGGCGGCGGGGGCGTCCATCGCGACGGCTTACCCGCGGTCGTCCCCGTCGTCGCAGATCACCACGACCTCGACGCCTTCCTCGCTGACCTGCACGGTGTCGATGGCGGCGCTGGCCGGTTCGCCTGCGCCGGCCTCGGTGTATTCGATGACCTCGATTTCCAGTTCCGGGGCGTCGGCATCCTCGTCGAACGCTTCCTCCATGACGTCCAGCGCATCCTGCTCGGCCAGCATCGCCGCCAGCGTTTCGGCGTCCAGCAACTGGTAGTGGCCGCCGGCCAGCAGTTCCAGCACCGCGGCGCGGCCCTTGGCCGAGAGCCTGGCGAAGGCGGTGTCATCGAGTCGTTCGGCGGCGGCCAGCGTCTGCGCGTCCTTGACCGGCAGCGCGAAGTTGCGGCCGGAGCAATACAGCGATGCGCCACGGCTGGCGCGACGCCAGGCCAGCCGCGCCCACGGGTGGCGTTCGAGCAGGCCGCCTTCGGCCAGCATGGTTTCCACTTCTTCCGGCGCGGGAGGCGCCTGCGAGGGCAGGATGTCGCCGGCCGCGCGGTAGGTGGTGATGAAGCGGCCGAACCAGTCGCCGAGCCGGTCCGGGTCGTTCATGCGCAGGGCATTGAGCGCGGCGACCACACGCGCCATTGCCGCCGCGTCGATCTCGTTGGGGTCGGCCGGCAGCTTCAGGTCCGGGTCCTGGTAGCGGATCGCCTCGTCGGCGTCGGCCACCAGGTCGTCCAGCCAGTCGCTGATCAGCTCGGCCGAGGACGGGGCGCGCATGCCGAAGGAGAAGGTCAGGCACGGGTCCACCGCGACGCCGTCGTGCGGCACGTTCGGCGGCAGGTACAGCATGTCGCCCGGCTCCAGCACCCAGTCGTGGGTGGGCTTGAAGCTCTTGAGCAGCTTCAGCTCCACGTCGTCGCGGAAGCCCAGCGGCGGGCGCTTGCCCTTGGTGGATTCGCTGGCGTCGATCTTCCAGCGGCGCCGGCCAAAGGCCTGCAGCAGGAACACGTCGTACTGGTCCACGTGCGCGCCGACGCCGCCACCGGTGGCAGCGAAGCTGATCATCACGTCGTCCATGCGCCAGCGCGGCAGGAAGCCGAAGTGGTCCACCAGCGCGCGCACGTCGGCATCCCACTTGTCCACGTCCTGCACCAGCAGGGTCCAGTCGTGGTCGGGCATGCCGGGGAAGTCTTCCTCGTTGAACGGGCCGGTGCGCAGCGTCCACGCGTCGGTCGCCGGGTCATGGCTGACGATACGCGCCAGTGCGCCTTCCTCGCAGGCCAGCCCGGCGAGGTCTTCGGGCTGCACCGGGGTCTGGAAACCGGCGAAGGCGCCGCGGATCAGCAGCGGGCGCTTCTGCCAGTAGTCGCGCAGGAAGCGCTCGGCGGGCATGCCCAGCATCAGGCCGGGGCGGGCCTGGACTTCGATCAGGAAGGGCTTGTTCTTGGCGGCGGCCATGCGGAAATCCTTGGTGCGATGGGTTTTGCAGGAGCGACGCGAGTCGCGATGAGGCGTTGCCGGTGGAGCCCGGTCGCGACTTGCGTCGCTCCTGCAGGGGGCAATGGGGTCAGATTTTCTTGGCCAGTTCGGCGGCCAAACCGGTATAGCTGCCCGGCGTCATTGCCAGCAGGCGCTGCCTGGCGTCTTCCGGCAGTTCCAGCGATTCGACGAAGGCACGCATCGACCCGGCGGTGATGCCCTGGCCGCGGGTCAGCGCCTTGAGCTGTTCGTAGGGGTTGGGCAGGCCGTGGCGGCGCATCACCGTCTGCACCGCTTCGGCCAGCACTTCCCACGACGCGTCGAGGTCGGCGTCCAGCCGCTGCGGGTTCACCTCCAGCTTGCCCAGGCCCTTGGCCAGCGAGTCCAGCGCCACCTGGGTGTGGCCGAAGGAGGTGCCGAGCGCGCGCAGCACGGTGGAGTCGGTCAGGTCGCGCTGCCAGCGGCTGATCGGCAGCTTGGCGCTGAAGTGCTCGAACAGGGCGTTGGCGATGCCGAAGTTGCCCTCGGCGTTCTCGAAGTCGATCGGGTTGACCTTGTGCGGCATGGTCGAGGAGCCGACTTCGCCTTCCTTGAGCCTCTGCTTGAAGTAGCCCAGCGAGACATAGCCCCAGATGTCGCGGGCCAGGTCGATCAGGTTGGTGTTGGCGCGGCGGGTGGCGTCGCCGATCTCGGCGACGTTGTCGTGCGGCTCGATCTGGGTGGTGTAGGGGTTGAACACCAGCCCCAGCGATTCGACGAACTTCCGTGCGAAGACCGGCCAGTCCACGTCGGGGTAGGACACGACGTGGGCGTTGTAGTTGCCGACGGCGCCATTGATCTTGCCGGTCAGCTCGACCGCGGCGATCTGCCGGACCTGCCGTTCCAGGCGGGCAACGACGTTGGCGATCTCCTTGCCCAGCGTGGTCGGCGAGGCGGTCTGGCCGTGGGTACGCGAGAGCATCGGCTGGCTGGCCTGGGCGTGGGCGAGGCCGCGCAGGCTGGCGGCGATGTTGGCCAGCGCCGGCAGCAGCACGCCGCGGCGCGCCTCTTCCAGCATCAGGCCATAGGACAGGTTGTTGATGTCCTCGCTGGTGCAGGCGAAGTGCACGAACTCCAGCGCCGGGGCCAGTTCGGCGTCGTCGCGCAGGCGTTCCTTGATGAAGTACTCCACGGCCTTGACGTCGTGGTTGGTGGTGCGCTCGATTTCCTTGACCCGGGCCGCGTCGGCCGGGCTGAAGCCTTCGGCCAGCGCGCGCAGCGTGGCCTTGCCGGCGGCGGAGAAGTCGGCCAGCTCGGCGATGCCCGGCTCGGCGGCCAGCGCCAGCAGCCATTCGATTTCCACCTTCACCCGGGCGCGGATCAGGCCGTACTCGGAGAAGATCGGGCGCAGCGCGTCCACCTTGGAGGCGTAGCGGCCATCGAGCGGGGACAGGGCGAGCAGGGCAGAGTCGGTCATGGGGGCCGGAGGGTGATGACGATGGGGGCCATATTCTACGGCAGGGTCGGGCGGCTGCTCGCCGGGCCCCGAAGCCCCCTGTAGGAGCGACGTCAGTCGCGACCGGGCATTCCCGGTATAGCCCCATCGCGACTGACGTCGCTCCTGCGGGGAGCGGGGGGCTGGCCTCCATCGCCTCGCGCGGCACCGCGGCGTATCCTGCGCGCAGCCGCCAGCCCGGGCCTTCGCGCCGCCAGCCGCTGACTTCCTTACCCACATCAGGAGATTGCGAATGAGCGAAAAATACCGGCTCGAACACGACAGCATGGGCGAACTGCAGGTGCCGGCCGAGGCGCTGTGGGGGGCGCAGACCCAGCGCGCGGTGCAGAATTTCCCGGTGTCCGGGCAGCGCATGCCGCGTGCCTTCATCCGTGCGCTGGGCCTGATCAAGGGCGCGGCCGCCGAGGTCAATGCCGGCCTGGGGCTGCTGCCCAAGGGCGTGGGCAGGGCGATCGCGGCGGCGGCGGCGGAAGTGGCGGCCGGCGCGCACGACGCGCATTTCCCGCTGGACGTCTACCAGACCGGCTCGGGCACCTCGTCGAACATGAACGCCAACGAGGTCATCGCCACGCTCGCCAACCTGGGCGGCAAGGCCGGCAAGACCCGCGTGCACCCCAACGACCACGTCAACCTCGGGCAGAGTTCCAACGACGTGATCCCCACCGCCATCCGCGTCTCGGCGCAGCTGGAAACGGTGGAAACGCTGCTGCCGGCGCTCAAGCACCTGCGCCGGACCATCGACAGGCGCGGGCGTTCGCTGGGCAAGGTGGTCAAGACCGGGCGCACCCACCTGATGGATGCGATGCCGCTGACCTTCGCGCAGGAGTTCGGCGCATGGTCGGCGCAGCTGGTGTCGGCGCAGGGGCGCATCGAGGACGCGCTCAAGCGCCTGCGCCGGCTGCCGCTGGGCGGCACCGCGATCGGTACCGGCATCAACGCCGACCCGCGCTTCGGCGGCAAGGTGGCGCGCGCGCTTTCGGCGGGCACCGGGGTCAGGTTCGACAGCGCCGACAACAAGTTCGAGGGGCTGGCCGCGCAGGACGACGCGGTGGAACTGTCCGGCCAGCTCAACACGCTGGCGGTGGCGCTGATCAAAATCGCCAACGACCTGCGCTGGATGAACGCCGGGCCGCTGGCCGGGCTCGGCGAGGTGGAACTGCCGGCGCTGCAGCCGGGCAGTTCGATCATGCCGGGCAAGGTCAACCCGGTGATCCCGGAGGCGACGGTGATGGCCGCCGCGCAGGTCATCGGCCACCACACCGCGATCACCGTGGCCGGGCAGACCGGCAACTTCCAGTTGAACGTGACCCTGCCGCTGATCGCGGCCAACCTGCTCGATTCGATCCGGCTGCTGTCCAGCGTGATGATTCTGCTGGCCGATTCGACCATCGCCGGGTTGAAGGTGCGGCAGGACAAGGTGAAGGAAGCGCTGGACCGCAACCCGATCCTGGTGACCGCGCTCAACCCCATCATCGGCTACGAGAAGGCCGCGGCCATCGCCAAGCGCGCCTACAAGGAGCAGCGCCCGGTGCTGGACGTGGCGCGCGAGGACAGCGGGCTGCCGGAGGCGGAGCTGAAGCGGCTGCTGGACCCGGCGGCGCTTACCCGCGGCGGTATCCACGGGTGAGTACCGCAGGCGCGGGGCTTGCCCCGCGCAGGGACGTTCCCGGTGAGGCTTCATGCGGGGCGAGCCCCGCATCCACGGCTTTCAGCGCACCGCGCGCAGGTTGGCCAGTGCCTCGCCGTATTCCTTGAATTCGGGGATGTCGGTGGCCAGGTCGGCCGGGAAGGGCAGCTGCCCGGGCGCGGGCTGGATCGGCACGCTGCGTTCGCCGGTGCCGTCGGATGTGGCGGCGTCGGTCAGGGTGTTCTGGCGCAGGATCTGCAGCTTGACGAAGCTCTCCTGCAGCACTTCCTGCTGCGCCGGCTTCAGCGGGATCTCGATGTCGTCCACCCGCAGGTGGCCGCCGGGCAGGATGGTCAGGTTGGGATAGGGCGCACGCCGTATCGCCACCATGTCCGCGCTGACCTCGGTCTTGGGCTTGCTGCGCTCGGCGCGGTGGGCCGCGTACTTTTCGCGGTCGCCGCAGCCGCCGAGCAGGGTGGCGCAGGCGAACAGGACGGGCAGCAGCTTCTTCATGGCGGCGGTACGGGGACGAACGGCAGGGGCGGCATTCTACCGCCGCTGCCGGGCGTCACGGCTTAGCGCAGGGTCACGCTGCCCTTGCGGCATTCCTCGATGTCGTCCTGGTCCATGGTGGCGTAGGGCTTGAACTCGGGGACGGCCGTGGCCAGTTGCTGCTGGGTGGCGAGCATGGCCGGCATCTGCTCGCAGATCTTCAGGGCGCTTTCTTCCAGCCGCTTCGCCTCGGCGTTGACCCGTTCCTCGATCTTGTCGGTATCGCCGGAGAAGATGCCCTTGATCGCCTCGCCTGCCGCGCGCATGCCGAGGTTCGCGCCCTGCACGCCGACGTCGATGCCGGCTTCGGCCACCTTCACGATCTGCGTGCGGTAGTCCAGCAGCAGCTTGCGCTGGGCGTCGTCGATGGCGACCGCCTTGCCGTCGATCAACAGGTCGCCAGCCGGGGTGATTTCCGCCTTGACGCCGTTGTTGCGGGAAACGCTGATGTTCTCCGTGGCCAGCTTCCTGCGGGCCTCGTCGGTGGCCTCGCGCACCTTCTTGCCGAGCGTGGTGTCGGCGGTTTCGGTCGCGGTGGAGGAGGATGGCTGCCCGCCGCAGGCGGCCAGCGGCAGGCACAGCAGCAGGGCGAACAGGCAGGTATCGAGCTTCTTCATGGCGGCGTCCTTTGCGGGAAAGTGGAAGGGGTCAGTGCTTCTTCGGCAGGTCGACGCTGCCGCGGACGTCGCGGTGGTCGATCGAGCCGCTGCCGCGGCGGCGCACGCTCAGGCTGGCGGCGCCGCGCACGTCGAGGTCGCCCGACCCCAGCGTGCCCAGCGTCACCGCGCCCTGCACGCCGTCGAGTTCGACATCGCCCGAACCGATGCTGTCGATGCTCACCGCACCCTGCACGTCGCGCAGTTGCAGGTCGCCGGAGCCGATGCTGCCGACCTTGGCCTCGCCGCGCACGCCGCGGGCCTGGACGTCGCCGGAACCGACCGACAGCAGGTGCAGCGTGCCGACGTTGTCCAGCTCGACATCGCCCGAGCCGACCGCGACGCTCGCCAGGCCGCCGATGTCGCGCGCCTTGACGTCGCCGGAACCGACGTCGGCGCTCATCGCCCGCGCGCCGCCCAGCGTGGCGTCGCCGGAGCCGACCTTGAGCTGTACCAGCAGGGTGTCCGGCAAGGTGCCGGCGATGTCCAGCCAGGCATAGGTGCTGCCGAGGTTGAAGTTCAGCCCCGGCTGCTTGCGTTCCAGCGTGACGGTCAGTTTGTCGCCGCTCTTGTGCTGGCCCAGCGATAGCTGGCCCAGAAGGTCCTGGCTGGAGGCGCAGGCGCGGCCGGACAACGCGCCCTTGGCGCCGGGGCCGGCCTGCAGGCGCAGGTCGTGGCTGTTGACTTCGAATACCACCGCCTTCACCCCGGCAAGGTCCAGTTCCAGTGCCTGCGGCTGGCTGAACTTGCAGTGTTCTTCGGCGAAGGCGCTGGCCGGCAGCAGGGCCAGGGCGAACAGCAGGGGCGTGATCTTCATCGGGATTCCTCGCGGGCGTAATTGGTCGGATTTCGCGGTCAGATTTCGTCGCGGCGCTGGCGCAGCCAGATGGCGGCGGCGATGAACAACGCGCCGACGACCACGCCGATCCACAATTGCTGGCTGGCCAGGGTCGCCAACTGGTCGGCCGGGGTGAAGCCATCCAGCACCGAACGCAGCGACTGACCCTGCGTGGACTTGGCCTGGTAAGCCACTTCGACGCCAGGGAAGGTGCCCAGCAGCAGGCGGCCGACCACGTGTGCCCAGAACCAGCCGGCATCCAGCGCGAACAGCTTCATCAGCCCGAACCAGCTGACGACGACCCCGGCGAACACCGGCAGCATCACCGCCCACAGGAACGGCTTGCTCCTGGCCCATGCCGAGCACAGCAGCAGCCAGCCGACGGTAGGCAGCGCCCACAGCGCGTAGACCGGCACCCAGCACAGCATCCCGGCGATGAGGGTGAACGGGCTGGACGGCGCCCAGACCAGCGTCACCGGGTTGCCGCCGTGGGCCAGCACCACGATGCTGATGATCGCGATGAAGCCGAACATGGTGAGGATGGCCGCCAGCGTCGCCAGCACCGGTGCGACGACCACCGCGCTGGCCAGCTTGGACAGCACCGTCTGCGTGTCGGACAGCGGCAGCGACTTCCAGAACAGCACGCTGCGGTCGCGGCGGTCGTCGTACAGCGCGCCCAGGCAATAGAAGAACACCACGAAGCCGAGCACCATGAACGGCCATGCCGAACTGAGCAGCAGGGTGAAGTTCATGCCTTCGCCGAGCTTGACCATGTCTTCCGGCGACATCTGCCGGGTGAGCATGCCCAGGTCCAGGCCGTTGACGTTGACGCCATCGATATGCAGGCCGCCATTGGCTGCGGCGCGGTGGGCGGCGAACAGCCCGGCGATGATCGCCATCACCGTCAGCAGCAGCGAGACGCCGCCGGCCACCAGCGGCGCACGCAGGAAGCCGCCGCGGTTTTCCCAGTATTCGCGCTTGAGCAGCCACTTGAACTTGCCCAGCGGGGTGATGTGGTGGACGGCGTTCATGCGTAGGTTCCCTTCATGATGGCCACGAACAGGTCGGCGAGGCCGGGGTTGCGGGTTTCGCCCAGGGCGTCCAGTTGCGCGCGGGTCACGCCGGAGGGCGTGCCATCGGGCAACATGCCGTCGTACAGCAGCACGGTCTTGCCGAACGGCAGCGCACGTTCGTCGATGGGTCGCAGTTCGCGCGCGGCCTGCACGGTGTCGGCCGAGGCCAGCAGCTCGGTGTAGCGGCCGGACACGCTTTCCATGTCGGCCGACAGCACGATCCTGCCGTCGCGGATGAACAGCACGTCGGTGAGGATGTGCTCGATCTCCTCGACCTGGTGGGTGGTGATGAGGATGGTCTTCTGCTCGTCGAAATAGTCCTCCAGCAGGCGCTGGTAGAACTCCTTCCGGTACAGGATGTCCAGGCCCAGGGTGGGCTCGTCCAGCACCAGCACGCGGGCATCGATGGCCATCACCAGCGCCAGGTGCAACTGCACCACCATGCCCTTGGACAGCTCGCCCACGCGTTGCTTCGGCAGCAGCTTGGTGTTGGCGAGGAAGCGCTCGCAGCGGGCGCGGTCGAAGCGCGGGTGCACGCCGGCGACGAAGTCGATGGCTTCCTTCACCCGCATCCAGCGCGGCAGCACCGCCACGTCGGCGATGAAGCAGACGTCGTTCATCAACGCGTTGCGCTGGCTGCGCGGATCCATGCCCAGCACCTGCAGCTCGCCCTCGAACGCGGTCAGGCCGAGCATGGCCTTCAGCGCGGTGGTCTTGCCCGCGCCGTTGGGGCCGATCAGGCCGACGATGCGCCCCGGCGCGATGGTGAAACTGGTGTCGTCCAGCGCCGGCTTGCGCTTGTAGGCCTTGCGCAGGCCGCGGGCGGAAACGACGGTTTCGGCAGTGGCGTTCATTGTTTGGTCCCCGATGGCAGCAAATCGTCCAGGCTCAGCCCCAGTCGCTGGATGCGCTCCAGCACGCCGGGCCACTCTTCGTTGAGAAAGCGCTCGCGCTCGCTGCCGCGCAGCTTGCGCGCGGCCTCCTCGGTCATGAACATGCCGAGGCCGCGGCGCTTCTCGACCAGGTTCTCGTCGGCCAGTTCCTGGTAGGCGCGCGAGACGGTGATCGGGTTGAGCTGGTATTCGGCGGCCACCTGGCGCACCGAGGGCAGGGCGTCGCCCGGCTTGATGATGCCGTCCAGCATCATCGCGATGACCCGGTCCTTCAGCTGGCGGTAGATCGGAGCGCCATCGCTCCAGTGGATGTCGCTCATGGTCAGCTCCGTGGGTTCAGCGGACGTGCGAACGAGAAATAGGGCAGGGACAGGCTGGTGCGCACCCGCCGCGCGTGGCGCCGGGCCTTCTCCGGCAGGTCGGCCTCGGCCTCGGCCGCTTCGCCGGCAAGGCCGGCATCGGGCGTCGGCGCGGCGCTGCGGCCGGCCGGCATGGACAGGGTGCAGCCGAGCAGCAGCAGCGTACCGGCGGCGGCAAGCGCTGGCAGGGCAGGGCGACAGTGCTTCAGGTCCATTGCGATCCCCCGTACAGGGTGTCTGGTGTTGTATGCAACTATAACACCGATACGCCGGCATGCAACTCCCCTGTAACCCAACTGATGGCCTAGTCTTTGCCGACGCCGATGGGCAACCGGGAGAACACAGATGGCACTTCGAAATTTCCTGCTGGGCATGGCGATCGCCGGCCTTTTCATGGCGCCGGCCCATGCCGGGGACCAATCCCTGCTGGACCGCGACTACCGCCCGCTGGCCGGCAAGGAGCCGGTCAACCTGAACCATGACTATGGCGGCAAGGTACTGCTGGTGGTCAACACCGCCTCCAAGTGCGGCTATACGCCGCAATACGAAGGGTTGGAGGCGCTGCACCAGGAACTGGGCGGCCGCGGCTTCGCCGTGCTCGGCTTTCCTTCCAACGACTTCAAGGGCCAGGAGCCGGGCACCGAGGTGGAGATCCAGGAGTTCTGCACGCTGACCTACGGGGTGAAGTTCCCGATGTTCGAGAAGGTGCACGTGGTCGGCGACGATGCCACCCCGCTGTACCGCGACCTCACCCGCCTGACCGGCGTCGCGCCGGGCTGGAACTTCCACAAGTACCTGATCGCGCGCGACGGCCGGGTGGTGGCGCAGTTCCCGAGCAAGGTGCGCCCGGACGATGCCGGGCTGCGCGCGGCGATCGAGCGCGAGCTTGCCGCGCCGGCCCCGCACCACCATTGAGCAGAGCCGCGCGCACCTCGACATCACCGGCACGCGTGCGACAATGGCGCCCCTCGCGCCGATGGCGGCGTTTGTTCACTTCCAGAGAATGCAGCGAATGAAGATGGGAAAGCGTGGCGCCACGGCGTCGCTTCTGATTCTGGCAATGGCCGCCACCGGTGTCGCCATCGCGCAACAACCCGCCGCCCCGGCGGCCACCAAGGAGAAGTCCGTTTTGACCTCGGAACGTGAAAAAGTCGGTTACGCCATCGGCGTGGATGTCGCCAGTTCGTTCGAGCCGGTTGCCGCCGACGTGGATGTCGCCGCGCTGCGCCGCGCCGTGGAAAACGCCTTCGCCGGCGGCCAGCCGCTGCTGTCGCAGGAAGAGGCGCAGCAGACCGACCAGGCGCTGCGCACGACGATGATGGTGCGCGCGGGGCAGCCGGTGCCGGGCATGGCGCCGGGCAGCCAGCCGCCGCCGGTGGACCGCGAGAAGGTCGGCCTGATGCTGGGCAGCTACGCCGTCGGCCCGTCGCTAGCGCCGATCAAGGACGAGATCGACCTGGACGCGACCTTCCAGGCCATCGCCACCCTCTTCGCCAAGGGCACCCCGCTGATGGACCGCCAGCAGGCGCAGGCCACGCTGCAGGCCTACAGCACCGCCAAGCAGGCCGCCGCCGCCGGCAAGAACCGCGAGGAAGGCGTCGCCTTCCTGGCCAAGAACAAGACCCAGCCGGGCGTGGTGACCACCGCCTCGGGCCTGCAGTACCAGGTGCTGCGCGCCGGCAACGGCGAGCGCCCGGTGGCCAGCAGCCGGGTGCGGGTGAACTACGAGGGCAAGCTGCTCGACGGCACCGTGTTCGACAGCAGCTACGAGCGTGGCCAACCGGTCGATTTCGGCCTGGGCCAGGTCATCAAGGGCTGGACCGAGGGCGTGGCGCTGATGCCGGCCGGTTCCAAGTACCGCTTCTGGATCCCGTCCGAGCTGGCCTACGGCAGCGAAGGCACCCCGGGTGGCCCGATCGGCCCGGACGCGACCCTGACCTTCGACGTCGAGCTGCTGAGCGTCCTGCCGTAACCCACCGGAGCCACCGTTTCCAATGCGCGTCGCTATTTTCGGCACCGGTTATGTAGGTCTCGTCACCGGGACCTGCCTGGCCGAAGTGGGGCATGACGTGGTCTGCGTCGACATCGACCCGGCCAAGGTCGATGGCCTGAACCGCGGCATCGTCCCGATCTACGAGCCGGGGCTGGAACCGATGGTGAAGGCCAACCACGCCGCCGCGCGGCTGGCCTTCACTACCGACGCGGCCGCTGCCATCGCGCATGGGCAGGTGGTGTTCATCGCCGTCGGCACGCCGCCGGACGAGGACGGCAGCGCCGACCTGCAATACGTGCTGGCGGTGGCCCGCACCATCGGCCGCCACCTACAGCGGCCGACCGTGGTGGTCAACAAGTCGACGGTGCCGGTGGGCACCGCCGACCGGGTGCGTGCGGCGATTGCCGGCGAACTGGCCGCGCGCGGCGCGGAAATCGACTTCGACGTGGTTTCCAACCCCGAGTTCCTGAAGGAAGGCGATGCGGTGGCCGACTGCATGCGCCCGGATCGCATCATCGTCGGCGCCACCGACCCCGGGTCGGTGGCGGTGATGCGCCGCCTGTACGCGCCGTTCAACCGCAACCACGACCGCGTGGTGGAGATGGACGTGCGCTCGGCCGAGCTGACCAAATACGCCGCCAACGCGATGCTGGCGACCAAGATCAGCTTCATGAACGAGATCGCCAACATCGCCGAGCGCGTCGGTGCCGACGTCGAGCAGGTGCGCCGGGGCATCGGTTCGGACCCGCGCATCGGCTGGCACTTCATCTATCCCGGCGCCGGCTACGGCGGCTCCTGTTTCCCCAAGGACGTGCAGGCGCTGGCGCGCACTGCCATGCAGCATGGCCACGTGCCGCGGCTGCTGGATGCGGTGGAGGCGGTCAATGACGCGCAGAAAGGACACCTGTTCGAGCTGATCCAGCGCCACTACGACCGCGGCGAGGACGAAGGCGTGCGTGGCAAGACCTTCGCGGTGTGGGGGCTGGCGTTCAAGCCCAATACCGACGACATGCGCGAAGCCTCCAGCCGCCGCCTGCTGGCGCAGTTGTGGGAAGCCGGCGCGCACGTGCGCGTCTACGACCCCGAGGCGATGCAGGAGGCGCGCCGCATCTTCGGCGAGCGCGGGGACCTGATGTTCTGCGAAACCGCCCACGATGCGCTGGAAGGCGCCGATGCATTGGTCGTGGTCACCGAGTGGAAGCAGTTCCGCAGCCCGGATTTCGCGCGCATCGCCGCGGCACTGGGCGACGACGTGGTGTTCGACGGCCGCAACCTGTACCGGCCCGACGAGATCGAAGCGGCCGGGCTGGCCTATTACGGCATTGGCCGGGGGCGTTCACTGCATGTCTGAGTTGTTTCCAAACGAACGCGAGCAGGCGCTGGAAGCGCGCCTGGTCGAACTGGAAATGCGTGTTTCCTTCCAGGAGCATGCACTGGCCGAGCTGAGCGAAGCGCTGGCCGACGCGCGCCTGCAGGGCAGCCGCAACGCCGACGTGCTGCGCGTGTTGCTGGAAGACCTGGGCAAGGTGCGCAACGCACTGTATTCCGCCGATCCGGCGAGCGAGCCGCCGCCCCCGCATTATTGACGCCGCCTTGATTGGTGGCCGGGGCCGGGCTGGCGGGCGCAGGAGCGGCCCGTCCGCAAAGGCTGCCGCCACCAATCGTCACCTATCCCATCAGCCGACACTGCACCATGAGCGACACACTCCGCGACCAACTGCTCGGGTTGGGCTTCAAGTCCCCCCCCAAGCCTGAACGCAAGCCTGAAGCGCGCCGCGACAACCGCCCGCAGGGCAAGCATGGCCAGCAGCCCGGCAACAAGCAGGGCGGCAAGGCCGGCCACGGCGGCAAGCCGGGGCAGGGGGGAAAGCCCGCGCGTGGGGGGCAACCGGCCCCGCGCAAGCCACGCTCGCAGGAAGACATCGACCTGGCCAAGGCCTATGCGATCCGCGCGCAGCGGGAAAAGGACGAGCGCATCGAGGCCGAGCGGCAGAAGCAGGAAGAAGCACGCCTGCGGCGCGAGGCGCGTGCGAAGCTGGACGAGCTGGTCAAGGACAAGGGGTTGAACGACCCCGCCGCCGACATCGCCCGCCACTTCCCGTATGGCGGCAAGATCAAGCGTATCTACGTCACCGCCGAGCAGCTCAGGGCGCTCAACGCCGGGCAGCTGGGCGTGCTGCAGCAGAACGGGCGCTACGTCCTGGTGACCGCCGAGCTGCTGGCCGAGGCGGAGCAGGTCTTCGCCCCGGCCGTGGCGTTGAAGGTGGACCCCGACGCCCCGGCCGGGGACGACCCCTACGCCGATCCGAAGTACCAGGTCCCCGACGATCTGGTCTGGTGACAGGCGCGGCCGAAGCAGTGGAAACCGGCGGTACCCGCTTTCCGCGCAAGTGATGCAAGGGGATGCAATGCAGGGACGACTGATGCGGGAAGGCTACTATCCGCACATCGATGGTATGCGGGCCATTGCCGTCCTCGCGGTGATTGCCTATCACCTCAAGCCGGAATGGTTGCCGGGTGGGTTCACCGGCGTGGACGTGTTCTTCGTCATATCCGGATTCGTCGTCAGCGCATCGGTTGCGCACTCCCCCGACTTCAAGGGATGGAAGGGGGCATTGTGGTTCTACGCACGCCGGATGCGCCGCATCATGCCGGCATTGTTCGCGTGCCTGCTGGTCACGGCGTTGCTCAGTGCGTTGTTCATTCCGGACTCCTGGCTGAGCGAAACCAGCGGCAAGACGGGCCGCATGGCTTTCGTCGGGCTGAGCAACTGGGTACTTGCAGGCACAGGGAACAGCTATTTTTCGCCACGCAGCGAGTTCAATCCCTATACCCATACCTGGTCGCTGGGTGTCGAGGAGCAGTTCTACCTGTTGTTCCCGCTGTTGTTCCTTGCCTGGCCGGGAGGCGGCAAGGGGCGCCGGGTGTCGCTGCTCCTGTTCGGGCTGGCGACGGCGGCCTCGTTGGCCCATGCGCTGATGCTGGCCCGCCAGGGTGGGCGCGAGATTGAAGCTTTCTACCAGACCACGACGCGGTTCTGGCAGTTGGGTGCGGGTGTGTTGCTGTTCCAGGTGTTGGACATGCGCAAGAGGGCGGACGCAACCGCTCCTTGGCCGGGTGCAGGGCTCCTGCGTCCGCTTTTTCTGCTGTCGAGCCTGCTGTTGCTGGGATATGGGCTGTGGGCGGCGCGTCCGGGGCATTCTCCTTGGGAAGATGGCGCGTGGCCCGTGCTGGGAACCTTGGGGTTGCTGGTTTTGCTGCATCGTTCGCCCGGAGGCTGGATCGGTACCGCCCTCTCTTCCATGCCGATGGTGACGATCGGCCGGATGTCCTACTCCCTCTATCTCTGGCATTGGCCGGTATTCGTGCTGTTCCGCTGGACGTTCGGCCTGGAATCCGTCGGCACCGGTATTGCGGCATTGCTTTGCACGGCCCTGCTGTCCTGGCTCTCGTGGCGCTGGGTGGAGCAGCCAGTGCGCTTCGGTTCACGGTGGCGCGCGAGCGATGCACGCTGGGTGGCATGCGGGCTCGTGGTATTGCTGTTCGGCATGGGGGTGCAGAAGCAGCTGTCGAAGAACAGCCGGTACATCTCCCTGAGTACGGTCACTCGCAATCCTCTGGACTGGTATCCCTATGCCAAGGGCGTGGCTAAGGAATACCCGGAGTGCCAACTGGCGATCTCGTGGCTGCCCGGCGGTGTGCAGCAGTTCGAGCGAGGTGCCTGCCCGTCCGGAAAAGCCGGCGGCCGACGATTGTTCGTGGTGGGTGACTCGCATGCGCTGGCTTATGGGGAGATGTTCAGTCGGCTGGCAATACTGGAGGGTTTCCAGGTGCGGCTCGATGGCAGGGGAGGCTGCACCCCGATTGGATTGCAGGGCTGGCAACCGGCGGATCAAGATTGCGATGCGCGCATCCGCAAGCTGTTCAAGGAAATCGGCGTGCATGCCAGGCCCGGGGATACCGTGTTCCTGCCGGGATTGAGGGTTCCCCGCCTGGTTGAGCAGTACCGTCAATTTGATCCGAAGGCGGCTCGTGCCGCGCAACAAGGTGAGGCAGCGCGTGCCATGCGCGACAAGGTGGTCGCCACTGCCATCGAGCAACTGAGGCCTCTGGCCAGGCGCGGAATCCATGTCGTGCTGGAGGCGCCCAAGCCGGTGCTGCCCGCACCACCATTCCGTTGCTCGGATGCCTTCAACCGCGGCAATCCGATCTGTTCGCGTGGCATGACGCTGCCGCGGGCGGAGATGGAGGCTTTGCGGGAGCCGGCACTTTCCAGTTTGCGGAAGATTGCCGCGGCCCTGCCGGGCGCCAGCGTGTGGGATCCGTTGCCCATACTCTGCCCGGGGTCGACATGCCTGCCGGACGAAGGCGGGAAGCCGCTCTATTTCGATGGCGACCACATCAGCGGGTACGGCAATCGGGTACTGTTGCCGTCCTTCCGCGAACACCTGATGGCGATGGAAGAATAGAGCGCCGCGATCAGGCCAGAGCGACGTCGCTCATGTCCGGGTGCCGGACTGGTGGTTGTCCTGATGATGGCCCGGCCGTGACGGCGGCACGAACCACCACGCGATCAACGCGCCGGCCAGGGCAAAGCAACCGCCGGCGATGAAGGCTACCTTGCCGTCGCCGAAGTGCCACAGCTGGCCGGCGATCAGCGCGCCGAGCACGCCGCCCAGCCCGGACGAGAAACCGTAGAACAACCCTTGCCCGTGGCCGTTGAGGTTGCCGGGGAAATAGCGCGCCAGCAGTTGCATCGCCGAGGCGAAGAACGCGGCGAAGCCGAGGCAATGGGTGGCCTGCGCGGTCAGCATCACCGGCAGGTTCTCCGGCCATAGCGCGGTGGCCCACCAGCGCAGTGCGGCGCTGGCCATCGACACGATCAGCAGCCAGCTGGCGTCCCAGCGGCGGAAGAAGCCGGCGATCAGGAAGAACACCGCCACTTCGAACACCACGCCCACCGTCCACATCAGGCCGAGCATCGCCGCGCCGTAGCCGTGGTGCTCCATGTAGATGGAAAAGAACGTGTAGTACGGCCCGAACGAGAGCTGTTCGAGGAAGGCGGCGACGAAGAACGCCAATACCGGCGGCCGCCGCACGATCGCCCAGAAGCCCTGCACGTGCGCGGCATGGGTGCCGATGTGGCGGGCGTAGCGGTTGCAGAAGGCCGCGCCGGTCATCAGCACGAACAGCGGCAGCATCCACCATGGCAGCCCGGCGGCGCCGTGGCGTTCGATCAGCCAGCCGAACAGCATCACCACCGCGATGAAACCCAGCGAGCCCCACACCCGGATCATGCCGTAGCGGTGGCTGTCGCTGCCCAGGTGGGTGAGGGTGATCGACTCGAACTGCGGCATCACCGCGTTGTAGAAGAAGCAGAAGCCCACCATCACCGCGTACAGCATCCACTGCGGTTGCGGCGGCAGGAAGCCGGCGAAGCTGACGACGGTCAGCACGCAGCCGATGCGCAGCCAGCGGATCGGCCGCGGCGACAACGCCGCCAGCGAGGTCCAGGTGCTGGGCGCGATGACGCGGGTCGCGTACCACAGGCTCATCATCACGCTGATCGCGGTCACGCCCATGCCACGCGATTGCAGGTACAGGCTCCAGTACGGGGTGAATGCGCCCAGCGCGGCGTAGTAGAAGAAATAGAAGCTGGACAAGCGGGCGACGGGGACCGGCGACCGTGGGCTGGCAACGGAAGTCATGGGCGTGCGCGTGGGGCGCAGGAGGACAGGGCGCGGTGTCTTGCCGCGGCGCCTATTGTGCCCTGTATGGCCGGGTCCAAACGGATCGGGTGGATGGATGCAACGGCGGCGGGATCCCTTGCCCCGTCGCCCGTGGCCGCCGTCTGCGGTGCCGGGGTCAGGGCGTCGCTTCGGCGTTCCAGGCCGCGACCTTGGCCCGGGCCTCGGCGAGCAGGGCATCCAGCGCGGCGCGGTCGTGGACCTTGCCGCGCATCACCACGGTGGCGATCGCGCGCGTCGCGCCGATGTCCTGCAGCGGGTTGCGTTCGAGCAGCACCAGGTCGGCGGCCTTGCCGGCCTCGACCGCACCGTAGCGGTCCAGTTTGCCGAACCAGGCCGGGCCGTTGCGGGTGGCCGCGGCCAGCGCCTGCGCCGGGGTCAGGCCTTCGCGCACGTACAGCGCCAGCTCGTTGTGCAGGCCGATGCCGGGGAAGTTGTACGAGTTGAGGAAGCCGGCATCGGTACCGGCCATGATGCGCACGCCGGCTTCCTGCAGCATCGGCAGCACCGCGGCGACCTGCGCATAGCGTTCGTGGCGCGCCCGGACCTGCTCCGGCGTGGCCTTCATCGCGCGCTCCACGCGCCAGCCGTAGGTCCCGCGCAGGCCCGGGCCGATGTAGGCCAGGTACGGGTCGTCGTCGTGCGCCTCGACGTCGAGGAAATCGATGATGCGGCCGCCGTCGAGGGTCGGCGTCACCGCCACGCCGAGTTCGGCAAAGCGGCGGTAGGCGGCCATCGCGGTATCGCGGTCGAAACCGGCGTGCAGGCGACGGTTGGCCTCGGCGCGGTCGATGCGGCCGGCGGCGTAATCGGCGGCGATCTCCGCCTCGTCCCTGACGCCTGCCTTGAACGCATAGTCCAGGTGCTCGATGGAGCTGATGCCGGCCTCGACGGCCTGGCCGACGGTCAGCGCCATCGGGATGTGGCCGGAGCTGCGCAGGCCGCGCTTCTTCGCCTCGGACACCGCGTACAGGAACAGCTCGGGCTTGAGCGTGCTGTCGGTGATCTTGACGAAATCGACCCCGTCGCGCTGCTCGCGGTCCAGTGCGGCATCGACGCCGGCCTCGTCGCCGACCTCGATGGTGCCCTTCCATACCGGGGCGATGCCCTCGATCTTGGCGCCGGAAGTGAACAGTTGCGGGCCGGACAGCCGGCCAGCGGCGATCTGCCCACGCCAGGACAGCACCTGCTCGGGCAGGTCGCCGGAAGCGTCGCGGATGGTGGTGATGCCGTGCGCCACATACAGCGGCAGCAGCGCCTTGTTTTCCTCGACCAGCGCCGGGCCGCCGCCGAAGTGCACGTGCATGTCCCACAGGCCGGGGATCAGGTAGCGGCCCTTGGCATCGATGGTCGTAGTGGCCTGCCATTGGCCGGCCAGCGCCTCGTCGTCGCCCACCGCCACGATGTCCTCGCCGCGGATCGCCACCGTCTGGCCGGGCACGCTACGCGCATGTTCGACGTCGACGATGGTGGCGTGGCGGACCAGCACGTCGGCGTGCGCGCGCGCGGCCATCGCCGGCGGCGCCAGCAGGAGCAGGGAGGACAGGGCGAGGGAAAGCGTGGTCTTCATCGGTAGGTTCCTGTGGCGTGCGGCGCACCGCACAACGGGGAAGGAGGCGGCCGGCGGGTACTTATGCCCGCATCGGGGTTCCCACGGAACGCGGCCGGTTTGCGCCTTGCCGGGGGCGATGCTACAAGCCGTCTGTTCCATCCAGAAATGAAATGTAACGATGGAGATCAGTTCAAAACCGAATAGAACGCTGTTCGACCTGGACCTGCTGCGCGCACTGGTGACGGTGGCCGACTGCGGCAGCTTCACCGCGGCGGCCGCGCGCCTGCATTCCACCCAGTCCACCATCAGCCAGAAGGTGCGGCGGCTGGAGGAACTGGCCGGACACCGGCTGCTCGACCGCGGCGTGCGCGACGTGCGCCCCACCGACATCGGCGAGACCGTGCTGGGCCATGCGCGGCGCCTGCTGGCGTTGAACGAGGAACTGGTCGAGGTGCTGTCCGGCAACGCCGCGGCCACCACCATCCGCCTTGGCGTGCCCGAGGATTTCGCCGGTGGCCGCACCACCCACCTGCTGGCCGAGTTCAGCCGGCTGCACCCGCGGATGAAGCTGGAGGTGAGCAGCGGCCTGAGCCGCGAGCTGGGCGAGGGCTACGACCGCGGCGAACTGGAACTGGTGCTGGTCAAGCAGCGTCGCGGCAGCCGCGAGGCGCTGGTGTGCTGGCCCGAGCCGATGTGCTGGATCGACAGCGCGTCGAGCCCGGCGTTCGCGCTCGACCCGGTGCCGCTGGCGGCATTCCCGCCGCGCGGCCTGTACCGCGAGGACATGATCGACGCGATCGAGGCGCTGGGTCGGCGCTGGCGCATCAGCTTCACCAGTTCCAGCCTCGGCGGCATCCAGGCCGCGGTGGCCGACGGCCTCGGCATCAGCCTGCTGCCGGCGCGCACGGTGACGCCAGCGCACGTGGTGCTGGGCGCGGAAAGCGGGTTGCCGGCGATCGACAGTATCGAACTGGCGCTCCTGCTGCGGCCATCGGCCGACCCCGAGGTGCGGGCGCTGGCCGACATGCTGGCGGAGATGCTGGGTCAGTCGCAGATGTAGGAGCAGCAGCCTGCTGCGTGATGGGAAATCCTGCGGGGACCGTTACGGAAGGGGCTGCAGGCAAGCCTGGTCGCGCACTGAAGTGCGCTCCTGCGGAGCGCCCGGTGCATCCTCGTAGGTGCAGGGCTTGCCCCGCACGGCGGTTCAGCGGGAAAGCTCGGTGCGGGGCATGCCCCGCACCTGCGCGAGCAATCGTGCCGCTCCCATGTGATCGATCAGGCGGCATCCGGCGCGAACCGGCCGCGGCGGGCGATGCGGCGCCGGCACGGTACGCCGGCCACCGCGGCGGCGGCGTTGGGCGCATCGAGTACCAGGAAGGTGGCCTCGTTGCCGACGGCCAAGCCATGACCGTGCAGGCCCAGCACGCGGGCGCCGGCGTCGGTGGCCATCTCCAGCGCCATGCGCAGTTCTTCGTCGGTGTAGAAGCCGGAGCGGTAGCCGAGCAGCATCGCGCGTTGCAGCATGTCGCCGTTGCCATAGGGCCACCATGCGTCGCGGATGTTGTCGTTGCCCATGAACACTTTCACGCCGGCCGCGCGCAGGCGGCGCACCGGCGGGAACGGGCGGTCGCCGGGGGCGTTGGTCATGATCGCCACGCCGGCATCTGCGAGCACTGCGGCGATGCGTTCCACCTGCGTTTCGTCCACTTCGCCCAGCGCATAGGCATGGCTGACCGCCACGCGCCCGTTCAGCCCGAGCGCGCGGGTGCGGTCGGCGATGCGCCGCAGTTGTTCGATGCCGCCCGGGCCGGGCTCGTGCAGGTGGATGTCGACCTTGGCGCCTTGCCGCTCGGCGATGCCGAACACCACGTCGAGCTGGCCTTGGCTGTCGCCATCGAGCGTGTCCGGGTCGATGCCGCCGATCACCTGCGCGCCTTCGCGCATCGCCGCGTCGAGTACCTCGGCGGTGCCGGGGCAGGACATCACGCCGGCCTGCGGGAAGGCGACCAGCTCGATGTCGACGATGCCGTGCCAGCGCTCGCGCACCGCGCATACCGCATGCAGGTTGTCCAGGCCGGTGGTGGCGTCGACGTCGACGTGGCTGCGCATCGCCACCGTGCCGAACGCCGCGGCCTGCGCGACCAGCGCGTCGGCACGCTCGACGATGGAGGGCGCCGACGCCAGTTCCTGCTTCTCGATGGCCAGCCGTTCGCGCAGGGTGGCCGCGGGCCGGTGCGGGTGCCAGCGGTCGCCGACGAAGCTCTTGTCCAGGTGGATGTGGCCATCGACGAAACCGGGCAGCACCAGTTGTCCGCCCAGATCAACCGGCGTCACGCCTTCCGGGCGTGGCAGGGCATGGCCGATGGCGGCGAAACGGTCACCGGCGACGGCCAGTTCCAGCGGCTGGCCATCGGCGCCGACGGCATTGATGAAGAGTTGCTCGACCATGACGGCTTCGGGGATGCGGGCGGGCCGTCACGATAGGCCGGGCGCGGCTTCATCGGAAATGAAGTATCGCGATGGGCCCCATTCGCCGCGGCAATGGCGGCGGTGCGAGCTGGCGGCGAGCCGTATGACGCGTCGCCACGCGTCCGAATGTCACCGCATCTGCGGGGCGGGTTTCATTCGGGGTCGTAATCGAGGTTGGAGGCCAGCCACCTCTCCGCCTGCGCACGGTCCACGCCCTTGCGCCGCGCGTAGTCGGCCACCTGCTCCTTGGACACCCGGCCGACCACGAAATACTGGCTCCGCGGATGACTGAAGTAATAGCCGGACACCGCCGCCGCCGGCAGCATCGCGAAGCCTTCGGTCAGGATCATGCCGGCGTTGCGCTCGGCGTCGAGCAGGTCGAACAGGGTGCGCTTCTCGCTGTGCTCGGGGCAGGCGGGGTAGCCGGGGGCGGGGCGGATGCCGCTGTATTTCTCGGCGATCAGCGCCTCGTTGTCGAGCGCTTCGTCCGCCGCGTAGCCCCAGAATTCGGTGCGCACGCGGTGGTGCAGGCGTTCGGCCAGCGCTTCGGCCAGACGGTCGGCCAGCGCCTTGAGCAGGATCGCGTTGTAGTCGTCGAACTCGGCGCGGAAGCGCTCCAGGTGCGGCTCGATGCCGAGGCCGGCGGTGACGGCGAAACCGCCGATCCAGTCCTGCTTGCCGCTGTCTTCGGGCGCGATGAAGTCGGCCAGGCAGAAATCCGGGCGCTCGGCGGGCTTGTCCACCTGCTGGCGCAGGAAGTGCAGGGTGGTGGGACTGGAGGTGGCGTTGATGACGACGTCGTCGCCGCGGCTGTTGGCCGGCCACAGCCCGAACACCGCCTTGGCGGTCAGCCACTTTTCCGTAATGACCTTGTCCAGCATGGCGCGCGCATCGCGGTACAGCTCGCTGGCCTGCGTGCCGACGATTTCGTCGCTGAGAATGGCCGGGAACTTGCCGGCCAGCTCCCACGCGCTGAAGAACGGCGACCAGTCGATGAACGGCAGCAGGTCGTCCAGCGGCCAGTCGTCGAACACGTGCAGGCCCGGTTGCTTCGGCGCCGGCGGATCGTACTGCGACCAGTCGCAGGTGAAGCGCTGGCCGCGCGCATGTTCCAGCGACACCAGCCGCTTGGCGTCGCCGCGGTTGCGGTGGCGCTGGCGGATCTCGGCGTAGTCGGCCTCGTTGGCCGCCACGAACGGGCCGCGCAGCTCCTCGGAAATCAGCGACTGCGCCACGCCGACCGCGCGCGAGGCGTCCTTCACCCAGATCGTCGGCGATTTGTAGTGCGGGTCGATCTTCAGCGCGGTATGCGCGCGCGAGGTGGTGGCGCCGCCGATCATCAGCGGGATGCTCATGCCCTGCCGCTGCATCTCGCGCGCGACGTGGCTCATCTCCTCCAGCGACGGGGTGATAAGGCCCGAAACGCCAATCAAATCGGCGTTTTCCGCCACCGCGGTATCGATGATCTTCTGCGCCGGCACCATCACCCCGAGGTCGATCACCTCGAAGTTGTTGCAGGCCAGGACCACGCCGACGATGTTCTTGCCGATGTCGTGCACGTCGCCCTTGACCGTGGCCATCACGATCTTGCCATTGCTCTTGCCGACGTCGCCGGTACGCAGCTTCTCGGCCTCGATGAACGGCAGCAGGTAGGCCACCGCCTTCTTCATCACCCGCGCGGACTTGACCACCTGCGGCAGGAACATCTTGCCGGCGCCGAACAAATCGCCGACCACGTTCATGCCGTCCATCAGCGGGCCTTCGATCACGTCCAGCGGGCGCGTGGCCTGTTGCCGGGCTTCCTCGGTGTCTTCCTCGACCCACGCGTCCAGCCCGTGCACCAGCGCGTGCGCCAGCCGCTCGCGCACCGGCTTTTCGCGCCAGCCCAGGTCCTCGGCCTTTTTCTCGCCTTTCTTTCCCTTGTAGCGTTCGGCGATTTCCAGCAGGCGCTCGGTGCCGTCCTTGCGGCGGTTGAGGATCACGTCCTCCACGCGCTCGCGCAGTTCCGGGTCGAGCTGGTCGTAGATCGGCAACGCGCCGGCGTTGACGATGCCCATGTCCATGCCGGCCTTGATCGCGTGGTACAGGAACACCGAGTGGATCGCCTGCCGCACCGTCTCGTTGCCGCGGAACGAGAACGACACGTTCGACACGCCGCCGGACACGTGGCAATGCGGCAGCGTCTGCTTGATGATGCGGGTGGCCTCGATGAAATCCACCGCGTAGTTGTCGTGTTCCTCGATGCCGGTGGCGACGGCGAAGATGTTCGGGTCGAAGATGATGTCCTGCGGCGGGAAGCCGACCTGCTCGACGAGGATGCGGTAGGCGCGGGTGCAGATTTCCACCTTGCGCGCGCAGGTGTCGGCCTGGCCTTCTTCATCGAAGGCCATCACCACCGCGGCGGCGCCATAGCGGCGCACCAGCCTGGCGTGTTCGATGAAGGCCGCTTCGCCTTCCTTCATCGAGATCGAGTTGACCACGCTCTTGCCCTGCAGGCATTTCAGGCCGGCCTCGATCACGCTCCACTTCGACGAATCGACCATTACCGGGATGCGGGCGATGTCCGGCTCGGACATGATCAGGTTGAGGAAGCGGGTCATCGCCTTCTCGGAGTCGATCAGGCCCTCGTCCATGTTGACGTCGAGGATCTGCGCGCCGCTGGCCACCTGCTGGCGCGCCACGTCCACCGCTTCCTCGTAGCGTTCCTCCTTGATCAGCTTCTTGAACTGCGCGCTGCCGGTGACGTTGGTGCGCTCGCCGACGTTGACGAACAGCAGGTCGGGGGTGATGACCAGCGGTTCCAGCCCGGACAGGCGGGTATGCGGTTGCGTGCTCATGCGGCCTGCTCCTGCGCCTGAGGCAATGCGCGCGGCGGTACGCCGGCCACCGCCTCGGCAATCGCCTTGATGTGCGCCGGGGTGGTGCCGCAGCAGCCGCCGACCAGGTTCAACAAGCCGGAGGTGGCGAACTCCTTCAGCGTGGCGGCCATTTCCTCCGGCGTCTCGTCGTATTCGCCGAAGGCGTTGGGCAGGCCGGCATTCGGGTGGGCGCTGACGTAGCCGCTGGACACCTGCGCCAACGTTTCCACGTGCGGGCGCATGTCGGTCGCGCCGAGCGCGCAGTTGAAGCCGATCGACAGCGGCTGGCCATGCGCGACCGAGGCATGGAAGGCTTCGGCGGTCTGCCCGGACAGGGTGCGGCCGGAGGCATCGGTGATGGTGCCGGAGATCATCACCGGCAGGCGGCCGCCGCGCGCGTCGAAGGCTTCCTCGATGGCGAACAGCGCAGCCTTGGCATTGAGCGTGTCGAAGATGGTTTCCACCATCAGCGTGTCGGCGCCGCCGTCGATCAGGCCATCGATGGCCTCGCGGTAGGTGCCGCGCAGCTCGTCGAAGCTGGTGTTGCGGAAGCCGGGGTCGTTGACGTTGGGGCTGATCGAGGCGGTGCGGCTGGTCGGGCCGAGCACGCCGATGACGAAGCGCGGCTTGTCCGGCGTGAGTGCCTCGATGGCGTCGCAGCATTGCCGCGCCACCTGCGCGCCGGCCTTGTTCAATTCGTAGACCAGGTGTTCGAGGTGGTAGTCGGCCTGGCTGACCGAGGTGGCATTGAAGGTATTGGTCTCGACCAGGTCGGCGCCGGCCTCCAGGTATTCGGTGTGGATGCCGGCGATGACATCGGGCTTGCTCAGCAACAGCAGGTCGTTGTTGCCTTTCAGGTCATGGCCGCAGCCGGGGCCGTGCACATGGGCGCTGTCGAAGCCATCGACGAAGCGCTGCCCGCGATAGTCGGCTTCCTCCAACCCGTGGCGCTGGATCATCGTGCCCATCGCGCCGTCGATGATCAGGATGCGCTGCTCAAGGGCGCGCAGCAGCTTGGCGACGCGATCGGGGTGGAGCCAGGGGAGGGCTTGCATGGGGCGGGCCGTGAAGTTGGGGCGGGGGAGGTACGTGGACAGCGGCGGTGCTTCGATGGGTCAGGGGCGGTGGGCGATCAGCGAGATCACCTCGAAATGCGGCGGGCGCTTCTCGCGGGTGACGGTTTCCAGGCTGGACACGTCCAGCCCGGCCTTCTCGACGAACCTGCGCAGCTCCTTGCCGGTGAAGCCGAGGTTGACGTGGCCATAGGCTTCCACCGCGGCCTTGTGCTCGTGGCGGGCAAGGCTGCACAGCATCAGCCGGCCGCCCGGGCGCAGCACCCGCGCGCATTCAGCCACGGCCTTGGCCGGCTGGTTGGCGTAGGTGAGGGCATGCATCAGCACCACGAGGTCGAAGCTGCCATCGTCGAATGGCAGCTTGTGCATGTCGCCTTCGCGGACCTCGACGTTGGGCAGCTTGCGCAGGCGCTCGCTGGCGGCGGCGACCACGCGGGCGCTGGTATCGACGCAGACGTAGCGCTGCGCATGCGGCGCCAGCAGTTCGGCCAGCACGCCGTCGCCGGAGGCGATGTCGAGCACGTCGCCGGTTTCCAGCAGCGGCAGCGCGCTGCGCGCCATCGCCTCCCAGGTGCGGCCGGGCGAGTAGTGGCGCTCCATGTCGCCGGCCACGCTGTCGGCCCAGTTCTGGTCGGCGGCGCGCATCGCCAGCACCGACGGCACGCGCTCGGCGTCCTGGCGCAGCAGCGGGTCGTCGCTGCCGGTGCTCAACGCGTGCCACAATGCGCGCTGCGCCGGGTCCAGCGCGGCCTCGTCAAAGCGGTAGTAGGCCGACACGCCGGCACGGCGGTCGCGGACCAGCCCGGCTTCCTTCAGCCGGGCCAGATGGGTGGAAACACGCGGCTGCGCCAGCGTGGTGATGGCCGACAGCTCGGCCACGGTCAATTCCTCCTGCTCCAGCAGGGTCAGCAGGCGCACGCGGGTGGCGTCGGCGAACACCTTCAGGCGGGTCGACCAGTCTTCCAGATCCATAAATATCTACCTATCGCGATATAGAGATATTTTGCTGCCGCGGTGCGGCAAGGTCAAGGCGCGCATGGGCCAGCGGCGGTTGCGATGGTTACAATCGCAACTTCGCAATGCCCTGGGAGGGGTGCAGTGGATTTCAGCTTCAACGAAGAACAACTGATGTTGCAGGACGTGGCCCGCCGCATCGCCCAAGAGAAGATCGCGCCGAGCGCCGAACATCACGACGCCACCGGCGAGTACCCGCTGGAGAACATCCGCCTGCTCGGCGAGAACGGGCTGATGGGCATCGAGGTGCCGGTCGAGTACGGCGGCGCCGGCATGGACCCGGTGTCCAGCGTGCTGGCCATCGTCGAGGTGTCCGCCGCGGACGCCGCGCACGCCACCATCATGTCGGTCAACAACTCGCTGTTCTGCAACGCCGTGCTCAACCACGGCAGCGAGGAGCAGAAGCAGCTGTACGTGCGCGCGATCGCCGAGGGCCGCGAGATCGGCGCGTTCGCGCTGACCGAGTCGCAATCCGGCTCGGACGCCACCGCGATGCGCTGCCGTGCGGTGAAGCAGGCCGACGGTTCCTGGGTCATCAACGGCCAGAAGAGCTGGATCACCTCCGGCCCGGTGGCGCGCTACATCGTGCTGTTCGCGATGACCGACCCGGCGCAGGGCGCCCGCGGCGTCACCGCCTTCATGATCGACGCCACCCGTCCGGGTTTCGGCCGCGGCAAGACCGAGCCGAAGCTGGGCGTGCGCGCCTCGGCCACCTGCGAGATCGAGTTCCAGGACTACGTGGCGCGGCCCGAGGATGTGCTGGGCGTGGAAGGGCAGGGCTTCAAGATCGCGATGAGCCTGCTCGACTCCGGCCGCATCGGCATCGCCTCGCAGGCGGTGGGCATCGCCCGCGCCGCCTACGAGGCGTCGGTGGCCTACGTGCGGGAGCGCAAGTCGTTCGGTGCGCCGATCGGCAGCTTCCAGATGATCCAGGCCAAGATCGCCGACATGAAGTGCAAGCTCGACGCGGCGTTGCTGCTGACCCTGCGCGCGGCGTGGACCAAGGCGCAGGGCAAGCGCTTCTCCACCGAGGCCGCGGTGGCCAAGCTGACCGCCTCGGAAGCGGCGATGTGGATCGCGCATCAGGCCGTGCAGATCCACGGCGGCATGGGCTATTCCAAGGAAATGCCGCTGGAGCGCTATTTCCGCGACGCCAAGATCACCGAGATCTACGAAGGCACCAGTGAGATCCAGCGCATGGTCATCGCGCGCAACGAAACCGGCGTGCGCTGAGGCCCGTAGGAGCGCACCTTGGTGCGCGATGAAGCTTTTCCGGTAAAACCCCATCGCGCACCAAGGTGCGCTCCTACATGAAAAGAAGCCCCGGCATTGCCGGGGCTTCGTCGTTGCGGGGCTGCGTTTCCGCTCAGCGATCCTGCTGCACGGTGCGCACCTTGTGCTGCTCGATGTACTGCTTCGACTGCTCGTCCAGCTTGTCGCCCAGCACGCGGCGCACGGTGACGAAGAACAGCGGGATCAGCAGCACGCCGATGATGGTGGCGAACAGCATGCCGCCGATGACGCCGGTGCCCAGCGAATGGCGGGCGTTGGCGCCGGCGCCGCTGGAAATGGCCATCGGCAGCACGCCGAGGATGAACGCGAAGGAGGTCATCAGGATTGGGCGGAAGCGCAGGTGCGCGGCCTCGATCGCCGCCTCGCGCAGGGTCTTGCCGGCGGCGCGCTGCTCGACCGCGAATTCCACGATCAGGATCGCGTTCTTCGCCGCAAGGCCAATCACCGTGACCATGCCGATCTTGAAGTACAGGTCGTTCGGCAACCCGCGCATCAGCGAGAACACCACCGCGCCGAGGATGCCGACCGGCACCACCAGCAGCACCGACACCGGGATCGACCAGCTCTCGTACAGCGCGGCCAGGCACAGGAACACCACCACGATCGACAGCACCATCAGCAGGGTGGCGGCGTTGCCGGCGAGGATTTCCTGGTAGGACATGCCGCTCCAGTCGTAGCCGAAACCGGCCGGCAGCTTGTCGTGCACCAGGTTCTCCATCGTCGTCATCGCCTGCCCGGAGCTGCCGCCCGGTGCCGGCGAGCCGACGATGTTCACCGCCGAATAGCCGTTGTAGCGGCTCAGCGCCGGCGGCGCGTAGATCCAGTCGGACTTGACCACGGTGCTGAGCGGGATCATCGCCGGCTGGCCGTCGGCGTCGGTGCTCAGCGAGCTGGGCACGTAGTAGCTGCGCAGCGATTCGGGGCCGGTGCGGAAGGCGGCATCGGCCTGCATGTTCACCCGCTTGATGCGGCCGCCGTAGAAGAAGTCGTTGACGTACACCGGCGCCAGCATCATCTGCAACGCGGTGTAGACGTCGTTGACCGCCACGCCCATCGCCTGCGCCTGCACGCGGTCCACCTTCAACTGCAGCTGCGGCGAGTTCTCCAGCGTGTTCGGGCGCACGCCGACCAGTGACGTGTCGGCGGACGCGGCGCCGAGCAGGGTGTTGCGCGCGTCCATCAGCGCGTCCTGGCCGGCGCCGGCGCGGTCCTGCAGCCACATGTCGAAGCCGCCGAACTGGCCCAGGCCCTGCACGGTGGGCAGGTTGACCAGGAACACCTGCGCGTCCTTGATGCCGCCGAAGGCCTTCATGTTCATCTTCTGGATGAACTCCGGCGCGGTCTCGTCGCGCTCGCCCCAGTCCTTGAGCCGGATGAAGGCCATGCCGACGTTCTCGCCGGAGCCGACGAAGCTGAAGCCGGTGACCTGCATCATGCCCTCGAACGACGGGTCGTCCTGCATCAGCCCCAGCAGCTGGTCGAACACCACGCCGGTGCGGCTCTTGGTCGCGCCCGGCGGCAGCTGCACGATGGCCAGCGCATAGCCTTGGTCCTCTTCCGGCAGGAAGCTGCCCGGCAGGCGGGTGAACAGCAGGCCGCACAGCGCGACCAGCAGCGCGAACACCATCAGCCAGCGCGGGCTGTGCCTGAGGACGCTGCCGACGGTGCCGACGTAGCCCTTCTCGAGCCGGCCGTAATACGTGTTGAAGGTGCGGTAGACCCAGTTCGGGTTGTCGTTGTGGGTCGGCTTGAGGAAGGCCGCGCACAGCGCCGGGGTGAAGCTCAGCGCCAGCAGCGCCGAGAAGCCCATCGACATGGCGATGGTCAGCGCGAACTGCTTGTAGATCTCGCCCGAGGCACCGGGCTGCATCGCACTGGGGATGAACACCGCCGCCAGCACCACGGTGATGGCCACCACCGCGCCGGTGATCTGGCCCATCGCCTTCTGCGTGGCCGGCTTCGGGTCGAGCCGGTCCTCGCTCATGATGCGCTCGACGTTCTCGATCACCACGATCGCGTCGTCGACCACGATGCCGATCGCCAGCACCATCGCGAACAGCGTGAGCTGGTTGATGGTGAAGCCGATCGCCAGCATGCCCATGAAAGTGCCCAGCAGCGCCACCGGTATCACCAGCGTCGGGATGATCGTCGCGCGGAAGTTCTGCAGGAAGATCAGCATCACCAGGAACACCAGCACGATGGCTTCCACCAGCGTGTGGATCACTTCCTTGATCGAGATGTTGACGAAGGTGGTGCTGTCGAACGGGGTGAACCAGCTCACGCCCTGCGGGAAGCTGCCGGCCAGGTCGTCCATCTTGGCGCGCACCGCGCGGGACACGTCCAGCGCGTTGGCGCCGGGCAGCAGCTGGATGGCGAAGGCGGCCACCGGCTTGCCGTTGTAGCGGGTGTCGAAGCCGTAGTTGGAGGCACCGAAGGCGACGCGGGCCACGTCCTTCAGCCTAACCACGCTGCCGTCGGCGTTGGCCCGCAGGATGGTGTTCTCGAATTCCTCCGGCGTGCTGTAGCGGCCTTCGGCGGCGACGGTGGCGGTGAACGCCTGCCCGTTCGGGGCCGGGTCGCCGCCCACCGAGCCGGCGGAGAACTGCAGGTTCTGGGTGCCGATGGCGTTGTACACGTCGGTGGCCGACAGGTGGTAGCCCTGCAGCTTCTCCGGGTTCAGCCAGATGCGCATGGCGTATTCGGAGCCGAATTGCTGGGTGCTGCCGACGCCGGGCACGCGCGAGATCTGCTCCAGTACGCGCGAGCCGACGATGTCGTTGAGCGCGTCGCGGTCCACCGTGCCGTCGTCCGAACGCACGCCCACGGCCATCAGGAAGCCGGCGTTGGCCTTGGCCACCACCACGCCCTGCTTGGTCACTTCCGAGGGCAGGCGCGGGGTCGCCAGCGCCACCTTGTTCTGCACCTGCACCTGGGCGATGTCGGCATCGGTGCCGCTGTCGAAGGTGAGGGTGATGTTCACCCGCCCGGTGGAGGACGAGGAGGAGCTGAAGTAGACCAGGTTGTCGATGCCGGTCAGCTGCTGCTCGATCACCTGGGTGACCGACTTCTCGGCGGTGGCGGCGCTGGCGCCGGGGTAGTTGGCCGACACGGTGACTTGCGGCGGCGCCACGCTGGGGTAGGACTCCACGCCCAGGTTGAGGATCGAGATCACGCCGCCAAGCGAGATCAGGATGGCTACCACCCACGCGAATACCGGGTGCTCGATGAAGAATTTGGGCATGGGGAAGCTCCGTCAGTCCTGCTGCGGCTGCGCCGGGGCGGCGGCGGGCTTGGCCGCGGCCGGTTGCCACGGCATCGGCTTGGCCGGCTCGCCCGGCTTGACCTTCTGCAGGCCCGAGGCGATCACCTGGTCACCGGCCTCCAGCCCGGCCGACACCAGCCAGTTGCCGCCCTGCTGGCCGTCCAGCACCAGGTCCTTGCGCACCACGTTGCCGTCCTTGCCGACCACCAGCGCGTAGCCGCCCTGCGCGTCGCGCTGCACCGCCTGCTGCGGCACCAGGAAGGCGTTGTTGCGCTGGCCGAGGTTGGCCTTGAAGCTGACGAACGAGCCGGGCAGCAGGATGTGCTCCGGGTTGGGCAGCTGCGCGCGCAGCGACACCGCGCCGGTGGCCGGGTCCACGGTGGTCGCCGAGAAGTCCAGCGTGCCCTCGTGCGCGTACGGGGTGCCGTCGGGCAGGTTGACCTGCACCGTGGTCTTGCCGTCGCCGGCCAGCGCCACCGCGCCCTTGTCCTGTGCGGCGCGCAGCCCGCTCAGTTCGTCGGCGGTCATCGAGAAGTTGACGTACAGCGGGTCGATCTGGTCGATGGTGGTCAGCAGCGTGGCTTCGTTCTGGCCGACCAGCGCGCCCTCGGTCACCTGCTGCTTGCCGGCCAGGCCGGCGATCGGTGCGGTGACGTTGGCGTAGCCGAGGTTGATGCGGGCGCTGGTGACCGCCGCCTGCGCCTGCTGCACGGCGGCGGCGCTACTGCGCTCGGCGGCCTCGGCATTGTCCAGGTCCGAGCGCGATACGTAGTTCTGCGGCGCCAGCGTGCGGGCGCGCTCGGCGGTGGCCTTGGCGTTGGCGTGGGTGGCGCGGGCCGAGGCCAGCGCGGCTTCGGCCGAGGCCAGCGACGCGCGCAGCGGCGCCGGGTCGATCTGGAACAGCGCCTGGCCCTCCTTGACGCTGCTGCCTTCCTCATAGACGCGCTTGAGCAGCACGCCGGAAACGCGGGCGCGCACGTCGGCCGAGCGGAACGGCGACAGTCGCCCGACCAGCTCGCGCTGCAACGGCAGCGTCTGCGGCTTGGCCTCGATGACGCCGACCTCCGGCGGGGGCGGGGCCTGCTGTTCCTGTTGGTTCTTGCAGGCGGCCAGGCCCAGGGTCATGGCGCCGGCGAGGGCGAGGATGCGCAGCGGAGAGGTCATCGGGGGAGCTCCGGGAGGTTGTTCAGCGGGTACCGGGGATGCCGGCCGGCGGTGCCGGGAAGGCACGCAGGAAGGCATCGACGGCGAATTCGGCCCAGCGGCGGCGCTGCTTCGGATCGTCGCGACAGGGGGCATGGAAACGTTGGCGTTCGAAATCCTGACCGGCAATCATGCTGATCAGCATCTCGGCGATGAAATGCGGATCGTCATGGATGATGCGCCCGCGCGCCATCTCGGTTCGTATCCATTCAGCCAACTGCCCGCGCAGGGCCTCGGCCCCGCCCTGGTACAGCAAGCGGGCTTCTTCGCGGAACTCGGCGGCGCCGGTGGCGATCAACTGCGCGGTCTGGCGGTTGCGGGGCTGGTTGCGATGTTCCAGATAACGCAGCGCGAAATCCAGCAGGACCTCGCGCAGCGGGCGTTCGTCGCCGCTGGCCAGCGGCGCGGCGGCAGCCGACATGCTCTGCCGCACGACCTGGCCGAGCAGTTCGCGCCTGCTGCCGTAGCGGCTGTAGAGGGTCTGTTTGGAGCAGCCCACGTGCGCGGCCACCGCGTCCATGCTCAGGTGCATGCCCTGTACCGCCAGCAGTTCGCGCACGGCATCGAACACGCGCTGGTCGCGTGCCTCGATGGGCGCGGAATCGGAGGTCTCGGGGTGCACGGATTGGACTATACCGTCCAGTTCAAAATTTGTAAAACAGCGCGAAAACGTGGCTTTGGCAGTAATGCCGGGGAATATCCTCAAAATGTTTTTCTATGAGAAATATTCAATGAAAACATTCGGTTGGATGTATTTCGGATGCGGTTTCAGGGCCTGTATTGCGGCCTTGCAGCAATGCCGTGGTGGTTGCGGGGGATACAATTCCGGCCTCCCCTGGAGCATCACTGAAGCTCAATCATGAAACCGCAAAAAAACGCTGCCAAATCCGCAAGAACGAAATCCCAATCGGCCGCCAAGCCGAGTGTTTCCGAAGCCGGTCTGTCGCTGGAGCCGGTTTTTGCAGCGTTGCGAACGCGATACCCGGCCGCCGGCCGGGCCGAGGCGGAGGCGTTCGCCTCGGCGTTCTACCGCCGCATGGAGAGCGATGAATTCAGGCTGCACCCGGCCGAGGACTGGGCGGTGCTGGCCGCCGGCATGCTGGAATTCGTGCGCGTGCGCAAGCCGGGCAAGGCCAACGTCCGCGTGTTCAACCCGACCTTGAAGGGCGATGGCTGGGAGTCCAGCCACACCGTGCTGCAGATCGTCAACGACGACATGCCGTTCCTGGTGGACACCGTGTCGCTGGCGCTGGCCGAGCAGGGCATCGGCGTGCATGTGCTGGGCCACCCGGTACTCGACATCGCCCGCGACAAGGCCGGCAAGCTGACCGGCGTGGGCGAGGGCAGCCCGGAGTCGGTGATGCTGCTGGAAATCGATCGCCAGCCGGCCGAGGCGCTGGCGGCGGTGGGCAAGCGCGTCGCCGCCGCGCTTGACGACGTGCGTGCCATCGTCAAGGACTGGGCGCCGATGCGCGACAAGGCGCTGGCGCTGGCCGACGACCTCGGCAGCCGCCCGCTGCCGGTGGGCAACGACGCGCGCGCCGAGGCACAGGAATTCCTGCGCTGGGCCGCCGACAACCATTTCACCTTCTTCGGCTACCGCGAATACAAGGTGGAGAAGCAGGGCAAGGAAGAAGTGCTGGTCGCGCAGAACGGCACCGGCCTGGGCCTGATGCGCGGCAAGGACACCTCCATCGCGCGCCCGGTCAAGGGGCTGGCGGCGCAGGGCCTGAACACCAGCGGCAACCTCGCCGACGCGCTGATCCTGACCAAGACCAATGCCCGCTCGCGCATCCACCGCGGCGGCTACATGGATTACATCGGCGTGCTGGAGTTCGACGCCAAGGGCAAGATCATCGGCGAGAAGCGCTTCCTCGGCCTGTTCACCTCCAGCGCCTACAACCGCCGCCCGTGGGAAATCCCGCTGGTGCGCCTGCGCTACGAGAACGTGATGAAGCGCTCGGGCCTGAGCCCGTCCAGCCACAGCGGCAAGGCGCTGCGCCACATCCTCGAATCGCTGCCGCGCGAGGAACTGTTCCAGTCCAGCGAGGACGAACTGTTCCGTACCGCGATGGGCGTGCTCGGCCTGCAGGAGCGCGTGCGCAGCCGCCTGTTCCTGCGCCGCGACAAGTTCAGCCGCTTCCTGTCGGCGCTGGTGTTCCTGCCGCGCGAGCGCTTCAACACCGACGTGCGCCTGCGCATCGAAAGCATGCTGCGCGACGAACTGCAGGGCGAGCACGTGGATTCCAGCGTGGTGCTGGGCGATTCGCCGCTGGCGCAGGTGCACCTGATCGTGCGCCCCAAGGCCGGGCAGAACCTGGAACTGGACATCGACAACCTCGAAAAGCGCCTGGCCCACGTGCTGCGCAACTGGCAGGACGACCTGCGCGAAGCGCTGGTCACCAGCCACGGCGAAAGCGAAGGCCTGCGCATCGCCTCGCGCATCGGCAAGGCACTGCCGGCCGGCTACATCGAGGACTCCAGCGCCGAGATCGCCGCCGCCGACGTCGCCCAGCTCGACGCCCTGACCGGCCCGGACGACCTGCGCCTGAGCCTGCAGCCGATCCGCCGCGATGGCGTCGATGGCCTGCGCATGAAGCTGTACCGCCAGCTCAAGGACATCCCGCTGTCCGACGTGCTGCCGATGATGGAGAACATGGGCCTGCGGGTGATGGCCGAGCGCCCGTACCGGCTGGTGGTCGACGACGCGCCGGTCTACGTGCAGGACTTCGAGGTCGAATCGATCGTCGGCGCGATCGACGCGGCCGCCGCCAGCACCGGTTTCAGCGACGCGTTCGCCCGCGTCTGGCACGGCGAGGCCGAGAACGACGGCTTCAACCGCCTGGTGCTGGCCGCCGGGTTGGACTGGAAGCAGGTGTCGGTGCTGCGTGGCTACTGCAAGTATCTGCTGCAGATCGGCGTGCCGTTCTCGCAGGCCTACGTCGAGGGCACCCTCAACCGCTATCCGCTGCTGGCGCGCCTGATCGTCGAACTGTTCGAGGCCCGCTTCGACCCGGCCCCGGCCACCGACAAGGCGACGCAGGACGCGCAGCTGGCGCAGTTCAAGGCGCTGGCCGGCGATGACGCGGCCACCGGCAAGCTGCTCGACGGCGTGGTCAAGGCGCGCGCCGGCAACCGCGACGCGCGCATGGCGCTGGTGCACGAAGCACTGGTCAAGCTGCTTGATGGCGTTTCCAGCCTCGACGAGGACCGCATCCTGCGCAGTTTCATCGGCGTGATCGAAGCCACGCTGCGCACCAGCTATTACATGCCGCGCAAGGACGGTCTGCGCGCCGACGGCGGCCCGGCCGACTACATCAGCTTCAAGCTGGACGCGGCCAAGGTGCCGGACCTGCCCAAGCCGCGCCCGTACCGCGAAATCTGGGTGTGCGGCCCGCGCGTGGAAGGCACCCACCTGCGCTTCGGCCCGGTGGCGCGTGGCGGCCTGCGCTGGTCGGACCGCCGCGAGGACTTCCGCACCGAGGTGCTGGGCCTGGTCAAGGCGCAGATGGTGAAGAACACCGTCATCGTGCCGGTCGGCTCCAAGGGCGGCTTCTTCGCCAAGCAGCTGCCGGACCCGTCCGTCGATCGCGACGCATGGTTCGCCGAGGGCGTGGCCTGCTACAAGCGCTTCATCAACGGTCTGCTCGACATCACCGACAACATCGTCGGCAACAGGATCGTGCCGCCGCAGGGCGTGGTGCGCCACGACGGCGACGACCCGTACCTGGTGGTCGCCGCCGACAAGGGCACGGCGACCTTCTCCGACACCGCCAACGGCATCGCCCGCGCGCACGGCTTCTGGCTGGACGACGCGTTCGCCTCGGGCGGCTCGGTTGGCTACGACCACAAGGGCATGGGCATCACCGCGCGCGGCGCGTGGGAGTCGGTCAAGCGCCACTTCCGTGCGCTGGGCCGCGATTGCCAGAAGCAGGACTTCACTGCGGTCGGCATCGGCGACATGTCCGGCGACGTGTTCGGCAACGGCATGCTGCTGTCCGAGCACATCCGCCTGGTCTGCGCGTTCGACCACCGCCACATCTTCCTCGACCCGAACCCGGTGGCGGCCAGTTCGTTCAAGGAACGCGCGCGCATGTTCAAGGTGCCGCGTTCGAGCTGGGCGGACTACGACGCCAAGCTGATCAGCAAGGGCGGCGGCATCTACCCGCGCTCGCTGAAGTCGATCGAGATCACCCCGCAGGTGCGCGAGGCGCTGGGCATCGACGCCGGCATCAAGGCGATGGCCCCGACCGACCTGATCAACGCCGCGCTGAAGGCGCCGGTGGACCTGCTGTGGAACGGTGGCATCGGCACCTACGTCAAGTCGGCGGCCGAAACCAACGCCGACGTCGGCGACCGCGCCAACAACGCGCTGCGCGTCAACGGCGGCGAACTGCGTTGCAGGATCGTGGGCGAGGGCGGCAACCTGGGCATGACCCAGCTCGGCCGCATCGAGGCCGCGCAGAACGGCGTGCTGCTCAACACCGACTTCATCGACAACTCGGCCGGCGTGGACACCTCCGACCACGAAGTCAACATCAAGATCCTGCTCAACGACGTGGTGCGGGCGAAGAAGCTGACCGTGGACCAGCGCAACAAGCTGCTGGCGTCGATGACCGACGAAGTGGCCGAGCTGGTGCTCAACGACAACTACCGCCAGAACCAGGCACTGAGCCTGATGGAGCGGATGAGCACCAAGCGCCTGGGTTCCAAGCAGCACTTCATCCGCACGCTGGAACGGCAGGGCCTGCTCGACCGCCAGATCGAGTTCCTGCCGTCCGACGCCGAGCTGTCCGCGCGCAAGCTGCGCGGGCAGGGCCTGACCCGTCCGGAACTGGCGGTGCTGCTGTCCTACTCCAAGATCGTAGCCTTCCAGCAGCTGCTGGAATCGGACATCCCGGAGGACGCGTACCTGTCCAAGGAACTGTTGCGCTACTTCCCGCAGCCGTTGCAGAAGAAGTACGCCGACAGCATGCCGGGCCACCGCCTGAAGCGCGAGATCATCGCCACCGCGGTGACCAACCAGACCATCAACCGCATGGGCGCCACCTTCCTGATGCGCATGCAGGAAGACACCGGCCGCAGCGTGGCCGAGGTCGCCAAGGCCTACACCATCAGCCGCGAGACGCTGGATGCGCGTGCGCTGTGGACGCAGATCGACGCGCTCGACGGCACCCTGCCCGAAGCGGTGCAGGTCGATGCGCTGGAAGTGATCTGGAAGCTGCAGCGTTCGTTCGTGCGCTGGCTGCTCAACCGCCCGGGCGCGATGCCGGGCATCACCGCCGCGGTCGAGCGTTACCAGGGCCCGTTCAACGACATCCGCGTCGCCTCGGGCGTGCTGCCGGATTCGCAGCGCCCGGCCTACGAGGCCAGCGTCAAGCAGTGGAAGGAGAAGGGCCTGCCGGCGGCGCTGGCGCAACAGCTGTCCGAGCTGCAGTTCCTGGAACCGGCGTTCGACATCATCGAACTGGCCCGCACCCGCAAGCTCAAGCCGGTGGACGTGTCCAAGGTCCACTTCCGCCTCGGCGAGGCCCTGCAGATGCCGTGGCTGTTCGAGCAGATCGACGCGCTGGAGGTCAACGGCCGCTGGCATGCGGTGGCCCGCGGCGTGCTGCGCGACGAACTGGCCGCGCACCAGCGCGTCCTCACCGGGCAGGTACTGTCGGTGAAGGGCGGCAACGCCGAAGCCAAGGTGGCCGCATGGCTGGGCCGTGACGACAGCAGCCTGCGCTTCACCCTGGCGATGCTGGCCGAGCTGGCCGAGCAGAAGACGCTGGACTACCCGACCGTCTCGGTTGCGGTGCAGCGTTTGGGGCAGCTTGCGGCGCACGGGGTATAAGCCGCGCGTGGTAGATAAAGCCCCTCTCCCTGCGGGAGAGGGGTTGGGGTGAGGGGCGAACGAAGCAGCGAACTCCCGGCAACCAGTAAAGCCAGTTGCAACAAAAGGGTAGGTGCCGACCGTTGGTCAGTACTTCCCGGACAAAACCATCACGGCCAAGGCCGCTCCCGCAACAAAAGCAGCAACGCTTTGGTGGGAGCAACCTTGGTCGCGATGCTTTCCAAGCCCGGGAAGGCCAAGGCAGCCTTTCCCATTGCGGGTTATCCTCGGCAGCCCGACCGCAACCGACGATGGCCATGTCCCCCCGCATCGCCTTTCTCGCCAGCAACACCGAGGCCGCGCAGCAGGCCCGCGTGCAGATGGCCGCGCGCTATGGCGACCACAAGCCCGACGCCGCCGACGTGCTGTGCCCGCTGGGCGGCGACGGCTTCATGCTGCAGACCCTGCACCGCCACGGCGACAAGGGCAAGCCGGTGTTCGGCATGAAGCTGGGCACGGTCGGCTTCCTGATGAACCACTACCGCGACGACGACGACCTGGTCGAGCGCCTGGCGGTGGCCGAGCCGGCGCACCTGCGGCCGCTGGAAATGCTCGCGCTGACCGAGTCGGGCACCAGCACCGGCTCGCTGGCCTACAACGACGTGTCGATGCTGCGGCAGACGCGGCAGGCCGCGCACATCGGCATCGACCTCAACGGCCAGCAGCGCGTGGAAGAGCTGATCTGCGACGGCGTGCTGGTATCCACCCCGGCCGGCAGCACCGCCTACAACTACTCGGCGCGCGGGCCGATCCTGCCGCTGGGTTCGAACACCATCGCATTGACGCCGCTGGCACCGTACCGGCCGCGACGCTGGCGCGGGGCCATCCTCAAGGCCGACACCGAGGTGTGCTTCCGCGTGCTCGACCCCTACAAGCGCCCGGTCAGCGTCACCGCCGATTCGCACGAAACCCGCGACGTGGTGGAGGTGACCATCCGCGAATCGCGGCAGCGGCAGGTGACGTTGCTGTTCGACCCGGAACACAACCTGGAAGAGCGCATCCTCAGCGAGCAGTTCGAGTTCTGATGCTGCGTAGGTCGGGGCTACGTCCCCGACGGCCGTGCGCACGAAGCGTCGGGGGCATGGCCCCGACCTACCGGGCCTTCCGGTTAGACTCCCTCCATCAATCCGGCATTCCGTCAGGTCCGTCCCAATGGGTGACAACACTCCCCGGCTGCTCACCGTCGCGGTGACCTCGCGCGCCTTGTTCGACCTCGAAGAAGGCCATGTGCTGTTCGAGCAGCAAGGCCTGGAGGCCTACGCCGCCTACCAGCGCGAACACGAGGACGACGTGCTCAAGCCCGGCGTGGCGTTTCCGGTGGTGCGCAAGCTGCTGGCGCTGAACCAGGGCACCAGCGCGGAGGACCCGCGGGTGGAGGTGATCCTGCTCTCGCGCAATTCGGCCGACACCGGCCTGCGCATCTTCAACTCCATCCAACACCACGACCTGGGCATCGTCCGCGCCACCTTCACCGCCGGCGAGCCGACCTGGCCCTACGTCAAACCGTTCGGCACCGACCTGTTCCTGTCGGCCAACCCCGAATCGGTGCGGCGCGCCCTGGTGCACGGCATCGCCGCGGCGACGATCCTGCCGCGCAGCAGCACCGATGTGTCCATCGCTCCTGCCGATACCGGACACCCGGCGGGGCAGTTGCGCATCGCCTTCGATGGCGACGCGGTGATCTTCGGCGACGAGAGCGAGCGCATCTCGCGCGAGCAGGGCGTGGAGGCGTTCGGCCGCCACGAGCGCGAGCGTGCGCACGAGCCGCTCAGCGGCGGGCCGTTCCGCAATTTCCTGTCGGCCTTGCATGCCTTGCAGGCAGCGTTCCCGGCCGGCGAACAGGCGCCTATCCGCACCGCGCTGGTCACCGCGCGCTCGGCGCCGGCGCATGAACGGGTGATCCGGACCCTGCGCGAGTGGGGCGTGCGCCTGGACGAGGCGCTGTTCCTCGGCGGCCGCCACAAGGGGCCGTTCCTGGAGGCGTTCGGCGCGGACATCTTCTTCGACGACTCGCAGCACAACATCGACAGCGCTCGCCAGCACCACAGCGTCGCCGCCGGCCACGTGCCGCACGGCATCGCCAACGCCGTGCGCACCGAATGAGCGGCGGCGCCCGCATCCGGCGCAGTTGGCGGCACGTCGAACTGCAATTCTGTGGCGACACGATCCAGACGCGCATGTCGCGCTGGTTCCCGCAGCGGCTGCACGTGGGCTACACCCGCAGCATGCTGGCCGCACTGTGGCTGCAGCCGGCCCCGCGGTGCATCGGCATCGTCGGCCTCGGCGGCGGCTCGCAGGCCAAGTTCTGCCATCGCCATCTGCCGCAGGCCCGCATCGAGGCGGTGGAAAGCGACCCGGACGTGATCGCGCTGCGCGGGGTCTTCCACGTCCCGATGGACGACGAACGCCTGCAGGTGGAATGCGCCGATGGCGCTGCCTGGCTGCGCACCCGGCGCGGCTGCTTCGACCTGCTGCTGGTGGATGCCTACGATGTGCATGGCATTCCGCCGGCATTGTCCACGCAGGATTTCTACGACGACTGCCGCGCCGCACTCACTGCCAACGGCGTGATGGCCGGCAACCTCTACAACACCGATACCCGCAGGCACCTGGTGCGGCTGCGCCGCAGCTTCGATGGCCGCGTGCTGAAACTCGACGAGCCGGGCATGAGCAACAAGGTGGTGGTCGCATGGAACGGCTCGCCGCAACCGGAGCCGGTGGCGGAGGCCCTGTCGCGGCTGCCGTGGGGCGCGCGCGGGCAGTTGCGGGCCGGGTTCAGGCGGTTGGCGAAGGCATGGGAGGGCCGGGCTTCGCGCTGACCGGCGGCAGGAACCGCTTGGGGCCGGCCGGGGTCATGGACCCCGGCGGCAGCATGCCTGGAGCAGGCGCGGCGGCGTCACTAGGCGGATGCCGGCGGTTCGCCTGCGTCGGGAGAGGCGGTGTCGCGGCCGGAGCGCTTCTTCGCCAGCTTCGCTTCCTTCTGCTTCTTCTTTGCCAGCTCGCGCTGGCGCTTCTCGAACGAGTAGTTGACCTTGGCCAAGTGGGTTGCTCCGTCTTTCGGGGAAGTGGGTCAGTTCTTGCCGGATTGGCTGGTGCCGGCAGGCGGTTCCGCAGCGGGCTTCAGCACGCCGTCCCTGCCGCGCAGCGGCGTGTTGCCCAGCACTTCGATCTTGCCGCCGGCCTTGTCGAAGGCCGCCATGTCCCGGGCGATGCGCTCGCGGGTCAGGTGTCCCTGCTGGGTGCCGGAAGCGAAGGTCGAGCTTGTCCTTCTCGGGGCGGTGGCGGCGGACTTGCGGATGGATGTCATCTCTTTTCCTCATGTCGGTGCCAGCCAGATGACGGGGTTCCCCGATGCGCGGACGGGCGCGATGCGGCTGCCCTGATGAACGAGCTGCATGGAATCGGCAGTTCATTCCTCGCACCATGCCGTTCCGTCCGCGGTACGGGTCATGGCGGGCAATGCGGCAGGAGGCTGCCGCGGGAACGCGCATCGCCACCACGCAACGGGTGGGGCATCGGCATTCGTGCGAATGCACGCGTCATTACGACTGGGATATGCGGGCAATGGGCGCTCTCGGCGAGCGGTTGCCACATGAAGGGAAGCGGAGCGTGCAACTGCAAAGGCGGCTGCGCGGAACGCGCGGAGCAGGCATCGCCTGCATGGGACATGCTAGCACTTTGCGGATGTTGGCGGGTTCATGCACGCATCGGTATGCCGGCCTTGCCTCATCGATGCAACGAAGCGAGGCGTTCCCGCTCGGGTGGCGGCCGGCCGGAGGGCGCAATGCCATGCAGCTTTCCGGTAGCGACCATCGTGTCGCGCGCCGCTCAGAACTCCAGGTCCAGCGCGGCGCACAGGTAATCGACGAAGGGGCCCAGCGCGGCGAGGTCGGCGGCAATGGTCTGGCGCAGGCGCGGGCTGGTCATGCCGGCGTCGTCCACGTGGCGCAGCAGCACCCAGTTGCGGTGGCGCAGGTCGTCGATGAACTCGAAGTCGGCGGGAAAGCCGCGCGGTGGGCGTACCAGCATTTCGCTGTCCTCGAAACCGTAGCGCCTGCGCAGCGCCGGGGCATGCGCGGTGGCTTTCCAGGTGCCGGGGTTGTCGAAGATGAACTGGCGCACGCGGCGCTGGATGTCCGGCTCCTGGTGCCACAGGCCGGCGCCGATGAAACTCGCGCCCGGTTGCAGGTGGACATAGAACGAGGGCGCGGGTACCTGCTTGCGGCGCTCGTGGTACAGGCGCGCGCCCTGCCACGGCTTGTACGGCGCCTTGTCGTTGGAATAGCGGGTGTCGCGGTAGATGCGGTACAGCGAGCCGCCGACGGTGCGCGGGTCGGCCAGGTAATGCGTGCTGACCTGCGCCAGGTCGGGTTGCAGGTCGGCGATCAGGCGCAGGAACGGTTGCCGCACGTGTTCCTCGTATTCGTGCTTGTGCTCGGCGAACCACGGTTTGTCGTTGTGGCGGTCGAGGTTGCGCAGGAACTTGAAGCTGGCGTCGCTGAAATATCGGCTCATGGCGATGGCTGCAGTTGCTGGCCCCAGTGTTCCAGTGCGTCGAGCAGGGCCGATGGGGCGGGGTTGTCGCGGTGTTCCTCGCGCAGCGTGCGGATCTGCGCGAAATAGTCGGGCAGGCTCTGTTCGCCGAGGCCCGGTTGCAGCAGGCGACGGCGGCGGTAGTCATCCCAGCGGGCGCGTTCGCCGGCATCCAGGGTCTGCGGGTGGTTGCGCGCGCGGTAGCGGAACAGCAGCTCCGGCAGGCGCGGATCGCGGAAGCGACCCTCCAGTTCCGCCAGCGCCTCCGGCGGACTGGTCCTGACCTTGGCCAGCAGCGGCTTGTCGCCGTCGGCGAGGAAACCGTCGTACAGCGCGCCGTCGGCATCGACCGGGCCGTCTGCGGGGCGTTCGCGGGCGAAGACCCGGCGGACCTTCTCGGCAAGCTGCGGGCCGATCGCGCGCAGCTGCGCGGCACGGGCTTCGACCGCGTCCGGGTCGATGCCCAGCCGCTGGAAATCGGCGGCGCGCAGGTGGTTCCACGCGACCAGCGCCGGCACCTTGTTGAGGTGCACTTCCTTCAGCGGCACCCGCTGCTGGCCTTCGGGCAGGTCGGCGGCGCGGGTGTAGAGGCGCTGCGCGATTTCCTCCGGCGACAGCTCCAGCAGCGGCTGCGGGTCACTGTCCAGGTCGTACACGATCACCCGGTTGTTGATGTGCGGGTGCGTGGCCAGCGGCAGCACCGGTGCCGCGCACAGGCGGGTGGCGGGATAGCGCATGGAGATGTGCAGCGCCGGCTGCATCGCCACGCCGTCGAGCAGCCCGGCGACGAAGCGCTTGTCGCGCAGCTTCAACGCGTAGTCCCACATGCGCGGTTGCGCCTGCCGGAATTTCCTTGCCATGCCGATGGTGGCGTACACGTCCGACAGCGCTTCGTGGGCGTCGCCTTCGCGCACGCCGTTGGCGTCGGCCAAGTGTTCCAGCTTGAACGAGGTACCGCCGTCCTCGCGCTGCGGCCAGACGATGCCGTCCGGGCGCAAGGCGTGCACCAGCCGCAGCATGTCCAGCAGGTCCCAGCGCGAGTTGCCGCCGCGCCACTCGCGCTCGTAGGGATCGAAGAAGTTGCGGAACAGGCCGTGGCGCACGAACTCGTCGTCGAAGCGCAGCGTGTTGTAGCCCAGCGTGCAGGTCTGCGGGCGTGCCATCAGCTCGTTGATGCGGGCGAAGGCGTCGGCCTCGCTGATGCCTTCGGCCAGTGCGCGCTGCGGGGTGATGCCGGTGATCAGCGTGGCGATGGGCGAGGGCAGCAGGTCGTCGGCGGGCTTGACGAAGAAGCTGACCGGCTCGTCGATCACCCGCAGCTGCGCATCGGTACGCACCGCGGCGAACTGCGCGATGCGGGTGCGGCGCGGGTCCTGGCCGAAGGTTTCCAGATCGTAGAAGAGGAAGCTTTCAGTCATCAATGCGCTCCTTCCAGCACCGGCAGTCGTTCGTGGACGATCCTTTCCAGCGCGGCCCAGTCGATGCGTTCCAGGGTGGCATGGCCGGCGGTGGCCTCGGCGAGGATGCGCTGTTGCAGCCGCGTGCGTTGCAGCGCCACCGCGTAGGGTGTGTGCAGGAAGGTGACCATCGTGTAGTGCGGCACGAAGCGCGTCGGCCAGCGCCGTTGCAGTTCGTGTTCCAGTTCGCGTTGCAGCAGGAACGCGGGATCGGCGACGTGGTCGCGCATCTCCAGGTAGTTGTCCAGCGCCATCTGCTGGATCGCCGCGGCGTTGGGCTTGCGCTCGGCTTCGAACGCGGCGAAGGCGTGCGCGGTGTCGTCGTGCGCTTCCAGCAGGTTCGCCAGCGCCACGCAGTCCTCGAACGCGCAGTTCATGCCCTGGCCGTGGAACGGCACCATCGCGTGGGCGGCGTCGCCCAGCAGCACCGCCTTGCCGCCGAGGTGCCAGCGGTCCAGGTGCAGGGTGCCGAGCAGGCCGGGCGGGTGCCGCTCCCAGTCGCGGCGCAGGTTGGGGATCAGCGGCAGGGCGTCGGCGAACTCGCGGGCGAACAGGGCCTCGGCCTCGGCGCCGCTGCGCACCGTGGCGAAGCCGGGGTCGCCTTCGTTGGGCAGGAACAGGGTGACGGTGAAGGTGCCCTCGTCGTTGGGCAGGGCGATGCACATGTAGCGGCCGCGTGGCCAGATGTGCAGCGCGTTGGCCTCGATCATGAAGCCACCATCGGCCGCGGGCGGGATTTCAAGTTCCTTGTAGGAATGGTCGAGGAATTCGGTACGCTCGCCCAGCGGCGACTTGCGGTTCATCGCCGCGCGCAGCGCCGAGCCGGCGCCGTCGGCGCCAACCAGCGGCGTGTCGAAGTGGATGTCGTGCGGGCTGTCGTCGCGGTCGTCGATGAAGCGCGCATAGCCGGCGTCGAAATCCACCGTGTGCAGGCGGCGGTGGAAATGGAAGCGGGCGCCGGCGTCCTCGGCCAGTTGCAGCAGGGTGATGTTGAGGTCCCTGCGGTGCACCGACCAGATCACTTCGCTATCGTCGCGACCGTAGCGCTGCAACTGCGGCGTGCCGCCGTCGCGCGGGTGCACCATGCGCCCGCGCATCATCACCGTGCGCGCCATCACCGCTTCTTCCACGCCGGCCTGGCGCAGCGCGTTGCGGCCGCGCTCGGCCAGCGCGAGGTTGATCGAGCGGCCGCTCTCGTAGTCGGCGACGCGCGGATCGCCGCGGCGTTCGTAGACGGTGATGCGCCAGCCACGGCGCGACAGCAGGATGGCGAGCAGGGAGCCGGCCAGGCCGGCGCCGATCAGGGTCAGGTGACGCGGGGGGGAAGCGGTCAAGTCGAGGGTTCCGTGGGTTCAGAGGCCTGCCCAGGCTTCCACCTCCGCGACGAAGCGGAGGATGTCGTCGTGGCGGTTGTACATGGGGGTCGGGGAAATGCGGATCACGTCCGGCTCGCGCCAGTCGCCGAGCACGCCCTTCGATTGCAGGTGCTCGAACAGGGCCCGGCCCTGCGCACGGCCACCGGCCACGCGCAGCGACAACTGGCAGCCGCGGCGTTCCGGTTCGGTGGGGGTGACGATCTGCAGCACGTTGGACAGGCGCGCCAGCACCAGCGCTTCCAGGTGCCCGGTGAGTTGCAGCGACTTGGCGCGCAGCGCCGGCATGCCGGCCCGGTCGAACAGTTCCAGCGAGGCGCGCAGCGGCGCCAGTCCCAGCACCGGCGGATTGCTCAGCTGCCAGCCCTCGGCGCCCAGTTCGGGCACGAACTCCGGCGCCATCTGGAAGCGCGTGGCCTGCTCGTGGCCCCACCAGCCGGCGAAACGCGGCAGAGTGGTGTCGCGCGCGTGGCGCTCGTGCACGAAGCAGCCGGCCACCGCGCCGGGGCCGCCATTGAGGTATTTGTAGTGGCACCACACCGCGAAGTCGGGCGCGGTGTCGTGCAGGGTCAGCGGCACGTTGCCGACCGAATGGGCGAGGTCGAAGCCGATGTTGGCGCCCTGCGCGCGCGCCAGCCGGGTGATCGCGTCGAGGTCGAACACCTGCCCGCTGCGGTACTGCACGCCCGGCCACAGCACCAGCGCCACGCGCTTGCCGTGCTCGGCGATGGCGCGCTCGATCGCGTCCATCGAGATCGTGCCGTTGGCCTCGTCCGGCTGCACCTCGATCAGGTCGGCGGCCGGGTCGAAGCCGTGGAAGCGGATCTGCGACTCGACCGCGTGGCGGTCGGTGGGGAAGGCCCCGGCTTCGATCAGGATCGCCGGGCGCGCGGCCGTGGGGCGGTAGAAGCTGACCATCATCAGCTGCAGGTTCACGCTCAGCGTGTTCATCGCCACCACTTCCACCGGCAACGCGCCGACCACGCGCGCCAGCGAGTCGCGCACCAGCCGGTGGTAGTTCATCCAGTGCGTGGGGCCGGTGAAGTGGCCTTCGACCGCGATCCGCGCCCACAGGTCCAGCACCTCCTGCACCATCGCCTGCGCACCGCGCGGCTGCAGGCCGAGCGAGTTGCCGACGAAATAGGCCTGGTCGGCGCCGTCGTGCTGCGGGATCAGGAACTGGTCGCGCAACTGGCGCAGCGGATCGGCCGCGTCGAGCGCGGCGGCATGGGCCGGGGACAGGAGTTCGTTCATTGCTGCATGGGCATCGAGAATGATGCGGCAGTGTAACGCTGGGAGTGCGAGGTAGCCCCTCTCCCTGCGGGAGAGGGGTTGGGGTGAGGGGCAACGGAGTCACGATGGTTCAAACATCATGAACTGCGTTCGCCCCTCATCCGCCCTTCGGGCACCTTCTCCCGGAGGGAGAAGGATGGGTCATGGCAACGGATGCACCGCGCCACATTCCTCACAGGTGCGATGTTGCAGCGAGGAGTAAAAGCGCTCGAACACCAGCGGCAGATCCGTCTCGATGTTGCCGAGGTGGAAGAACTCCTCGTACAGCTTGTGGTTGCACTGCTCGCAATGCCAGGTCACGCCGTCGAGTTCGTGCGGCAGGCGCTTGCGTTCGACCACCAGGCCGATGCCGCCGGGCGGGCGCCGCGGCGAATGCGGCACCCGCGGCGGCAGCAGGAAGATCTCGCCGGCGCGGATCGGGATGTCGCGCACCGCGCCGTCCTCCTGCACCTTGAGCACCATCTCGCCTTCGAGCTGGTAGAACCACTCCGGGCCTTCGTCGTAATGGAAGTCGGTGCGCGAGTTGGGGCCGCCGACCACCATCACGATGAAGTCGCCGTTGTCGATCATCCGGTTGCCCACCGGCGGCTTGAGCAGGTGGCGGTGTTCCTCGATCCAGCCCTGCAGGTTGATCGGCGAGGCAAGCATGGTCGGCTCCGGGCAGGGAAGGGTCAGTCGCGGCGGCCTTGGCGTGGCACGAAGGACAGCGCCCGTTCGTAGGCCGGCTGCAGTTCCTCCTGGCCGCCGACGTCGATGCCCATCTCGCGCACGCGGCCGTCCTTCAGGCTGTAGACCCAGCCGTGCACCATCAGCTTCTGTCCGCGCGCCCACGCGTCCTGCACGATGGTCGAGCGGCAGGCGTTGACCACCTGCTCGATCACGTTCAGCTCGCACAGGCGGGCGTGGCGCAGCGTCGGGTCGTCGATCGCGTCGAGGATGGCCGAGTGCTTCTGCGCGACGTCGCCGACGTGGCGCAGCCAGTTGTCGGCCACGCCGATGCGCACGTCGTTGAGGCTGGCATGCACGCCGCCGCAGCCGTAGTGGCCGACGATCAGGATGTGCTTGACCTTGAGCTGGTCCACCGCGTACTGGATGACGCTCAGGCAGTTCAGGTCGGTATGCACCACCACGTTGGCGATGTTGCGGTGGACGAACACCTCGCCGGGCGCCATGCCGATGATCTGGTTGGCTGGCACGCGCGAATCCGAACAACCGATCCACAGGTACTCGGGGTGCTGCTGCCGGGACAATTGGCTGAAGAACTCCGGGTCTTCCTGCTCGATGCGGTCGGCCCAGTCGCTGTTGTTCTGCAGCAGCATGCGGATGTCTTTCATGGTGGAGCTTCCCTTGCGATGGTGGATGGGGGAGGGCATCGCCGCCAGCGGCGATGTCGCGGGAAACGGGTCGTCAGGCGCGGGCACCCAGCGACTGCACCATGCGCGCGCGCAGTTCCTCGTCGCTGGCCGCCCGGGGCGGCTGCACTTCGTGCAGCGAGAAGCCGCGCATCAGCGCGTCTTCCTCGTCCAGGCCGTCGAAGGCGACGAACTCGGCGTCGAACAGCTGCGCGCGGGCGGTGTCCTCGCTGTCGTAGCTCAGGGTGGTGCCGTCGCTGTCCAGCACTTCGGCGGTGCCGGCCGGGCGCACGCGCAGGCGGGCCCAGACCAGGGTGGTGCCGAGGCTGGCCAGCCACCACTGGTCGGTGGAGGTGTCGGAATCGTTCATTTGATTACCTGCGAGAGGGTCCACAGCAGCAGGGCCATGCCCAGCCCGCCGAGCATCACCAGCAGCGCGATGCGCGCCGGGGTGGCGAGGCCGCTCAGCGAACGGTCGGCGATCGCCTTGAAGCCGCCGGCCAGCAGCCAGCGCAGGCAGCCGGGCTTGAGGAAGGCGCCTTCGCCGAATTCGCTGGCCAGGACGGGATGGCGGTCGCGGACATGGACCAGCGTCAGCGGCCAGAAGATCAGGAACGCGCTGAAGCCGGCGATGGCGACGCCGACGAAGCACAGGGCGAAGAACAGGACCATCAGGGCAGCGGTGAGTGAAGGAGAACGAGGAGCGAAGAACAGCCGGGGCTGCTCACGGGTGCAGGGTTCGTATTCCTCTCACTCCTCACGTTCAATTCCTCAGAATTCCGCCGAACCCGGCGCGCGCGGGTAGGGGATGGCGTCGCGGATGTTGCTCAGCCCGCACACGTAAACCACCAGCCGCTCGAAGCCGAGGCCGAAGCCGGCATGCGGCACCGAGCCGTAGCGGCGGAAGTCGCGGTACCACTGGTAGTGCTCGGGATCGAGGCCGAACTGCGCCATGCGCGCGTCGAGCACGTCCAGCCGCTCCTCGCGCTGGCTGCCGCCGATGATCTCGCCGATGCCCGGGGCCAGCACGTCCATCGCCGCGACGGTCTTGCCGTCGTCGTTCAGGCGCATGTAGAACGCCTTGATGTGCTCGGGGTAGTTGGTCACCACCACCGGGCGGCCGACGTGTTCCTCGGTGAGCCAGCGCTCGTGCTCGGTCTGCAGGTCCAGGCCCCATTCGACCGGGTAGTCGAACTTCCGGCCGGACTTCTGCAGCAGGGCGATGGCGTCGCTGTATTCGATGCGCTCGAATGGCGCGTTGACGAACGCCTCCAGCCGGGTGATGGCGTCCTTCTGCACGCGCTCGGCGATGAAGGCCATGTCGTCGCCGCGCTCGGCCAGCACCGCGCGGAACAGGTACTTGAGGAATTCCTCGGCCACCCGCGCGTCCTCGGCCAGGTCGGCGAAGGCGATTTCCGGCTCCACCATCCAGAACTCGGCCAGGTGGCGGGTGGTGTGGCTGTTCTCGGCGCGGAAGGTCGGGCCGAAGGTGTAGACCTTGCTCAGCGCCAGCGCGTAGGCCTCGACGTTGAGCTGGCCGGACACGGTCAGGAAGGTTTCCTTGCCGAAGAAGTCGCGGCTGAAGTCGATTTCACCATCGCCGGTACGCGGCAGGTTGGCCATGTCCAGCGTGGAAACGCGGAACATCTGGCCGGCGCCCTCGGCGTCGGAGGTGGTGATGATCGGCGTGCTGATCCAGTAGTAGCCGTTCTCGTGGAAATAGCGGTGCACCGCCTTGGCCAGGCAGTCGCGGATGCGGGTGACCGCGCCGAACAGGTTGGTGCGCGGGCGCAGGTGTGCGACCTCGCGCAGGAACTCCGGCGACATCGGCTTGGGCTGGATCGGGTAGGTCAGCGGGTCCTCGACCCAGCCGACGATCTCCAGGCTCTCGCCCTGGATCTCCAGCCCCTGGCCCTTGCCCTGCGACTTGACCAGCCTGCCGCTGGCGATGACCGAGCAGCCCGGAGTCAGGCGCTTGATGTCGTCGAAGTTGGCCAGCGCATCGGTGGCCACGACCTGGATCGGGGCGAAGCCGGAGCCGTCGCCGACGTTGACGAAGGCCAGCCCGGCCGAGCCGCGCACCGTGCGCACCCACCCGCGGACCGTGACTTCTCCGCCTTCCGGGATCTTCCCGGCCAGGGCATGTGCAACGCTGACCACCGTCATGACTTGAATCCTCTGCTGAACGACTCGATCTGTAGAGGCGGGATTCTAGCGGTTGCGCGGCCGGGCAGGCGAGGTGTTTCCGGTCCGTTGGGCTTGTGGCCGCCGGCTTTTCCTATAATTGCCATCTCATTAGCTGGAGTCGTTTGCTCATGGCCGTCCGCCTGACCCCCGTCGCCTTCGCCCGCGTGCAGCGTTTCATCGAACAGACGCCCGGCGCGCTGGGCCTGCGCTTCGGCGTGGCCCGCACCGGCTGCTCGGGCTGGGGCCACGTCACCGACCTGGCGCGCGAACAGCGCGAGGGCGACACCGTGTTCGAGCAGGACGGCGTGCGCATCTACGTCGATGCCGACAGCCTGCCGCTGGTGGACGGTACCGAGATCGACTTCGGCAAGCAGGGGCTGAGCGAGGCGTTCACCTTCAGCAACCCGAACGCCTCGGCCGAGTGCGGCTGCGGCGAAAGCTTCACCACCGACGCCGCCCACCGCTAGGGCCGGGCGCGGGCCGGCAATGCCGCCGGCCCGGCGAGCTTGCCTGAAGCCACTTTCCAGTGGATAATTACCGGCTTCCTGCGCCCCGGTGCGGGAGTCCTTGCCCCACCGCGATCCACGGCGGGGGGCTGTCCGGCCCGTACGGGCCACATCCGAAAGGTAGAAAAACATGAGTCGTCATTACGAAATCGTGTTCCTGGTCCACCCGGACCAGAGCGAACAGGTCCCGGCCATGATCGAGCGCTACAAGGCGCTGGTCGAGAACGGCAACGGCACCATCCACCGTCTGGAAGACTGGGGCCGCCGCCAGCTGGCCTACCCGATCCAGAACCTGGTCAAGGCCCACTACGTCCTGATGAACATCGAGGCCGACCAGTCGGTGCTGAACGAGCTGACCGAAAGCTTCCGCTTCAACGACGCCGTGCTGCGCAACCTGGTCATGAAGCGTGACGAGGCCGACACCGAGCAGTCGCTGATCATGAAGAGCAAGGACGAGAAGGGCGACAAGCCCGAGCGTGGCGAGCGCCGTCGTCGCGACGACGAAGAGGGTGCCACTTCCTCCACCAATGACGAAGCCGGCGAAGAAGCCGCTTCCGCCGAATAAGGAGCACACCCATGTCCAAGTTCTTCCGTCGCCGCAAGTTCTGCAAGTTCACCGCCGAAGGCGTGAAGGAGATCGACTACAAGGATCTCAACACCCTGCGCCAGTACCTGACCGAGAACGGCAAGATCGTGCCGAGCCGCGTCACCGGCACCAAGTCCAAGTACCAGCGCCAGCTGGCCACGGCGGTCAAGCGCGCCCGTTTCCTGGCGCTGATCCCGTACACGGACAACCACGACGTCTGAGTGCGGCAACAGGAGGCGGGGGCGTTGTGCCTTCCGTTTCCCGTGCATCTTTCCCCGTCCATTCGGACAGCAAGCGTTGCGGGGCCATGCGCCCCGCTAACGAATAACGGAGCACCACCATGAAGCTGATTCTCCTGCAGAAAGTGACCAACCTCGGCAACCTCGGCGACCTGGTCGACGTGAAGCCGGGCTACGGCCGCAACTTCCTCGTGCCGCAGGGCAAGGCCGTGCCGGCCACCGAGGCCAACGTCGCTTCCTTCGAGGCCAAGCGTGCCGAGTACGAAGCCAAGGCCAAGGCCACCCACGACGAGGCCGAGGCCCGCGCCGCCAAGTTCGCCGACGCCAGCGTCACCATCGGTGCGCACGCCTCGACCGAAGGCAAGCTGTACGGCTCGGTCGGCCCGCGCGACATCGCCGAGGCCTTCACCGCCGCCGGCCTGCCGCTGGAAAAGAGCGAAGTCATCCTCGGCGAAGGCGCTTTCCGTGCCGTCGGCGAGTACGACGTCGTCATCAAGCTGCACGCCGACGTGGAAGCCACCGTCAAGGTCATCGTCGAAGCCGACGCCTGATCCCCGCGGAAGCACGCTGTACCGGAACGGGCGCCGAAAGGCGCCCGTTCTTTTTATCCCTTCTCCCTCTGGGAGAAGGTGTCCCGAAGGGACGGATGAGGGTTGGGACGAAGCCCGTGTGGCGGGCATTGCGGGGCTTCGCCCGTACCCTCACCCCAACCCCCGCTCCGCGCCCCGGCCCACGCCAGCGGCGTGGGCGCTCAACCGCACGCGCACCTCTTGGTGCGCAAGCCGTGCGGCCTCTCCCCGGCGGGAGAGGGGCTTATACTCCCTGCAGACTGCTGTTTCCCAAGCCCTGATTCCCCCCGGAAAACCCAACGGTGCCGCCCGACCGGCCCGGCACTGGAACCCTGCTGCCCCATGCGCCTATCCACGATCAAGCTTTCCGGTTTCAAGTCGTTCGTCGATCCCACGACCCTGCACCTGCCGACCAACATGACCGGCGTGGTCGGCCCCAACGGCTGCGGCAAGTCCAACATCATCGACGCGGTGCGCTGGGTGATGGGCGAAAGCTCGGCCAGCCGCCTGCGCGGCGATTCGCTGACCGACGTGATCTTCTCCGGCTCGGCCGGGCGCAAGCCGGTGTCGCAGGCCACGGTCGAGCTGATCTTCGACAACTCCGACCACACCATCGCCGGTGAGTACGCTTCGTTCAACGAAATCTCGGTCAAGCGCCTGGTCAGCCGCGACGGCAGCAGCAACTACTACCTCAACGGCACCAAGTGCCGGCGCCGCGACATCACCGACCTGTTCCTCGGCACCGGCCTCGGCCCACGCAGCTACTCGATCATCGAGCAGGGCATGATCAGCCAGATCATCGAGGCCCGGCCCGAGGACCTGCGCGTCTATCTGGAAGAGGCCGCCGGCATCTCCAAGTACAAGGAGCGGCGCAAGGAGACCGAGACCCGCATCCGCCACACTCGCGAGAACCTGGACCGACTCAACGACCTGCGCGAGGAGATCGGCAAGCAGCTCGAACACCTGCGCCGGCAGGCCAGGCAGGCCGAGCAGTACCAGACCCTGCAGGAAGAACGCCGGGTCAAGGACGCCGAGTGGAAGGCGCTGGAATACCGCAACCTGGATGGCCGTTTGGGCGGCCTGCGCGAAGCCCTGTCGCGCGAGGAAACCAAGCTCCAGCAACTGATCGCCGAGCAGCGCGATGCCGAGAGCCGCATCGAGACAGGCCGCCTGCGCCGCGAGGAGGCAGCCGAGACGCTGGCCCGCGCGCAGGCCGACGTCTACCAGGTCGGCAGCACGCTGGCGCGGCTGGAACAGCAGATCCAGCACCAGCGCGAGATGGCGCAGCGCCTGCACAAGGCGCGCGACGAAACCCGGCAGGCGCTGGCCGAGTTGGGCCAGCACATCGGCAGCGACGAGGCGCGGCTGGTGGTGCTGCGCGAGGCGGTGGCCGATGCCGAGCCGCAGCTGGAGCAGTTGCAGGAAGAGAACGAGTTCCGCCAGGAAGGGCTGCGCGAGGCCGAAACCGCGCTGCACGACTGGCAGCAGCGCTGGGAGGCGCACAACCGCAATGCGTCCGAGGCCACCCGCTCGGGCGAGGTGGAACGTACCCGCGTCGATTACCTCGACCGGCAGATCCTTGAAGCCGACCACCGCCGCGAGGCACTGGCCGGCGAGCGCGCTGGGCTGGACATGGACGCGCTGGCCGAGGCGTTCGAGCAGTTGCAGTTGCAGCACGAGTCGCAGACCGCGGCGCTGGACGAGCTGAACGAGCAGGTCGAGCAACGCAAGGAAGCGGCCGCCGCATTGCAGGAACGGCAGCGCGCCAGCCAGGCCGAACTGGCCGAAGTGCGCAAGCAGGCGCAGGCTGCACGCGGCCGGCTGTCGTCGCTGGAAACCCTGCAGCAGGCCGCGCTGGGGCAGGAGCAGGGCGCGGCGGTGGCATGGCTGAAGGCGCGCGGGCTGGATTCGGCCGCGCGCGTCGGCGAGCGCATCAGCGTCGAAAGCGGCTGGGAGAACGCGGTGGAAAGCGCGCTCGGCCAGTTGATCGAGGGCGTGCTGGTGGATGCGCCGGAAACCCTGGTCGATGCGCTGGGCGAACTCGGCGAAGGCCGCATCGCGCTGGTGTCCGGCGCCGAGGGCGAGGCCGACTTCGTGCCGACCTCGCTGGCCGCGCGGGTGCAGGGGCCGCTGGCGATCCGCCGCCTGCTGGCGCGCCTGCATGGCGCCGAGGACCTGACCGCCGCGCGCGAATTGCAACGCACGCTGGGCGAGAACGATTCGGTCATCACCCGCGGTGGCGAACGCCTCGGCGAAGGCTGGGTGCGGGTGTCGCGCTCGGGTGCGGCGAAGCAGGGCGCACTGCTGCGCGAACGCGAGATCGTCACCCTGCGCGAGCAGATCGAGGGCCTGCACGAGCGCGAAGGCGAACTGGAACGCCAGCTCGGCGCGTTCCGCGAGCAGTTGCTGGCTGCCGAGCAACAGCGCGAGGAAGCGCAGCGCACCTTGTACCTGGCCCATCGCGGCGTGTCGGAACTGGCCGGGCAATTGCAGGGCCAGCGCGGCAAGCTGGAATCGGCGCGCGCGCGCATCGACCGCATCGAAGGCGAGATGGCGCAGGTGCTGGAAACGCTGGACAACTGCCGCGAGCAGGCCGGCGAGGCACGGGTGCGGCTGGAGGACGCCGTCTCCAGCATGGGCGACCTGGAAACCACCCGGCAGGCGCTGGAGGCCGAGCGCCGCCAGTTGACCGAGGCCCGCGACCTGGCCCGCGACGCCGCACGCAACGTGCGCGACAGCATGCATGCGCTGGCGCTGACGCTGGAATCGCAGCGTGCGCAGATCACCTCGCTGGCGCAGTCGCTGGAGCGCATGAGCACCCAGCGCGGGCAGCTGGATTCGCGGCTGGGCGAACTGCATTCGCAACTGGACCAGGGCGATACCCCGGTGCAGGCGCTGGAGGTCGAGCACCAGAACGCACTGGGCGAGCGCGTGCGCGTCGAGCGCGTGCTGGCCGAGGCGCGCACGCAGCTGGACGGCATCGACGCTGAACTGCGCGGGCTGGAACAGACCCGCCACCAGCGCGACGAACAGGCGCTGGCGCAGCGCGAGCGCATCTCCCAGCGCAAGCTCGACCAGCAGGCGCTGGTGCTCAGCGCCGAGCAGTTGCAGCAGGCGGTGGAGAAGGCCGGCTTCGTGCTGGAAGACGTGGTCAACACGCTGCCCGACGAGGCCCGCATCGGCGAGTGGGAACAGGCGGTGCAGCAGATCGATGCGCGCATGCGCCGCCTGGAGCCGGTCAACCTGGCGGCCATCCACGAATACGGCGAGGCCTCGCAGCGTTCGGAATACCTCGAATCGCAGAACGTGGACCTGACCACCGCGCTGGAAACGCTGGAAGAGGCCATCCGCAAGATCGACCGCGAGACCCGCGGCCGCTTCAAGGACACCTTCGACCGCGTCAACGCCGGCGTGCAGGCGCTGTACCCGCGCCTGTTCGGCGGCGGCCATGCCTATCTGGAACTGACCGGCGAGGACCTGCTCGACACCGGCGTGGCGATCATGGCGCGGCCACCGGGCAAACGCGTGTCCAGCATCTCGCTGCTGTCCGGCGGCGAGAAGGCGATGACCGCGGTGGCGCTGGTGTTCGCCATCTTCCAGCTCAACCCGGCCCCGTTCTGCCTGCTCGACGAGGTGGACGCGCCGCTGGACGAGGCCAACGTCGGCCGCTTGGCCAACATGGTCAAGGAGATGAGCGAGA
>Ga0182740_1000358_pt1 | contig 58993 bp, 86 predicted proteins | sample eDN5th37CKraftBY_FD_128872 | JGI IMG/M metagenome (GOLD analysis project Ga0182740, IMG submission 128872) | Enriched backyard soil microbial communities from Emeryville, California, USA - eDNA 5th pass 37_C Kraft BY (version 2) (version 2) | ecosystem: Environmental > Terrestrial > Soil >...
CAACCGCTTGGCGTAAATCTCCACCACGCGCGCCAGCTTGCTGATGCCCACCACCCGGTTCGTTGGGACGTAGGCCACCCACGCCCGGCCGAGGATGGGCGCCATGTGATGTTCGCAATGGCTTTCCAAAGCACCCTAGCAACCATTGATTTTATTGATATTTCCGCGTCAACACGCAGGCAAAGTTACGCAATTGTTACGCATGGAGTTGCCCGCCACCCGGTGCGTAGACAACAAAAAAAGCCCCCAGGACACCCGCATCGCTGCGGAGCCTGGGGGCTTTAGTTTGGGAGGAAACGCCCAAGGAGGCCTCCGCGGCGATGGTGATCGCCGCGAAGATCGTGCGGCCGCGACTGGCGGCCGAAACTCTATGTGTCCGTCTTAGCGGCTACCGCGACCGCCATCTTGTCGAGCTTGTCGTCGATCTTGGTCAGACGGTTGTCGATCCGATCCATCGCGGAATTGACGCTGTCCCGACGCGCGAACGTTTCGAGCGCCCATTGCCGTGTCGTCTGTAGCTCGGCCTGGGTCTGTTCGGCACGCTGACGCATCGCCGTGACCGTCTCGCCGAACTCGCGCCGCACGCTGTCCGCTCGATCCACCGCCGCCCGCTCGACGACGTCCAGCGCCTTAGCGACATCGGTCCTGTGGTCCGTGATTTTCTCAGTGATCCGCGCCTCCATCTCCGCAAACTTGTACGTCCCGCCGATGGCGAGAAGCAGCGTTTGCAAGACGAAGCCGGCCACGCCGAGCCCGATCATGATCCAGTGATACCACTCCATTGAGGCTGGTCTTTCCTGGTCAGCGGCGAATGATACGCGCGACGTTCTCGAAGCCGCGCTTGCCGAAATAGAACATCACGACGGTGTTCGTGATGCTCGCGATCCAGCCTTTCGGTTCAGGCGTCGAGCCGAGCCCCAGGCAGATGTCCCAGACCAACACCTTCAAGACGATGAAGGCGACGGCGTAGCCGATCAGTTTGTCGGGCTCGTACCACTTGCCGATTTCGGCGATGCGGATCGCCTTCTGCGCCTCGATCTCGCGTGCCTGCACGTCCAACTCGCGGCCGGCGAGATCGGCCGCGATCTTGTCGGCATCGTTGCCGGCGGCGAGCTTGGCCTTGTAGCCGTCGATGATCCCGGTGATGACGGGACCGCCGAGGAAGGATGCGAGCCAGGACAGGATGGCGGTCATGTCCGCCACCCGTGGTGTTTGGCCAGCCCGTACACTCCCTCCACCAGCGCCATGAGGACAAACCCCACGACGGCCGCGACGTCGGGATCGTTGGCGATCATGTCGGCCACGGACTGCGGCATGATTGCCCGGAGCGCCAGATACCCGGCGATGTACCGGACCAGAATGCGTGCGATCGGACCGATCATGAGCTTGCCTTTCCGAAGATGCGCGCGAGCGCGGTGAACAACGCCGACCAGATGGACGACGCGGGGGCGGGTTGAGGTGTGGCCGGCGGCGGGACAGGCGCGGGCTTCGACGGCACGGTCGGCTCGCTCTCAGCCTTCGCGAGGATCGGCACGATGCGCGCAAGCTGCGCCTGCCGGTCCGCGAGGCCGTTCGTCCCGCCGTTCCACAGCTTGACGCAGGCGGTAAAGTCGCCTGCGTCGGCCTTTGCCGAGAGGTTCTTCCACTTCCAAAACGCCGCGCAGATAGCGGGCTGCAAGTCGGGATCGGAGGCACGCTCGGGCACGGAGAGGAGATCGACGCCGATGCGCGTGCCGACTTGCAAGTAACCGTCCCGGCCGGTGACCTGCGGGCCACCGCGGCCGATGAACTGCGAGCCGTCATTGGTGCCCGGCCGGTTGCCCATCCGGTTGCCGTAGATGTCGTCGAAGGCTTTGCGCTGCCAGCCGGGCGCGGTGCCGTACTTGCGCTGGACGTCGGCCGCCGACTTGAAACGGTTCGGCCATACCGCAGCCATGCGGGTTGCGGTGTAGTTGATGTTCTCGGTGAGGTTCTTAATCGTGAACCCCGCCGTTTCGTGGTGGACGTTCGCCAGCATGTAGGCGAGGCGCTGCCGGGTCTGGCAGACCTCGGCGAGGACGTCTTGATGCGTGACGAAAGCCGCTATGATAGCGTCCGGCGCCTTCGGAAAGACAGCGCGAAGCGTCACCGCGTTGAGGCGGACGGTCATAACCATGTTCCTTGTAGGTGCGGCCCGACCGTCGCTACCGCGACAAGATCGCGACCATGATCGCGAGCGAGGACGCGGCAACCGCGACCATCGCCAGGATGGGAAGCCAGTCGAGACAGCGCGACGCCGCCGAAGGCTTCTCGATGTCGGGGATCGGCCGATAGACCATCGGCTGCGGCTTCAACTGCCCGACCACCGGACCAAGGTCCGGCTCCATCGGGCGGGTCTTCATAGCGCGGCGACGTAAGCCACGACGCGCGAGCGCGGGTACACACCGACGCCGACGACGCGGTTATGGTTGCCTGAGATCACGATGGGGTCACCGTGGCGGGTAAACCCTTTCACAACACCGACGTGCCCGGCCTGCGGGCCGCCACGGCGCGATAAAACGACGATAGCCCCTACCCTAGGCCCAACCCTCGGCAAAGCCGCCCAGGCGCGCGCTAGATTGGGATTACGGACATGCGCCGCGGCACGCGGCGCGATCATCGCCATGAAGCGCCCGCACCACACCCGAGCCCACCCGGTCGGGTTGGTGCCGATGTAGCGCGCCGCTCGCGCGACGAGTGATCCACCGTCCAACGCAGCGCCATGCCCAACCGGGTGCCGGCGGGCCGTCTTGACCCGCTTGGCGTGCTTGACGTGAGCGCGGTGATGATGATGGGGCTTCGCGGCCGGCGCCTGAAACTCCCAAGGCCAGACGAAGCCCCGATCACGAGCCGCGGCCGGTGCGGTGAAAAGCGCAAGCGCAAGCGCCGCGCAAAGTGCTGCACGCATAAAAGTCTCCTCGGTTTTTGTGTTGTGGCGCGCCGCTACTTTTGTGGCGCGAAGATATGCTCAGCGCCGAAGTCGGACGGCTCATACGACTTCGAGCCAGCGCCGGGCTTTCGTTTGTCTTTGCCCGCCTCGCCTTGCGGCAATTTCAATTCGAGCTTCGTGGTCCAGCCGGACCGCGAGTAGTTGTGATCGACGCCCTCGATCCGATACGCGCCGTCGATGCCGGGGCGCGCGCCGACCAGAAGGAAGGTGCCGCCTGGTCGTGCGGCCGCATTGCCGTCGATCTCGGCCGAGCCGCCGCCCTTCTCGCGCTCCGCGTCCTTCGCGCCGTTGGTCGCTGATCCCTTGCTCTCGCCTTCGTCGGCCCGCGAGTAGCGGTCGCCAAAGATGGCCTGTGCGCCCTGGTCGAGGATTTCGACCTCGGTTTCCTTCCACTTCGCGGCCTTGCGGTCATAGTAGCGAGCGCGGGACTTCTTGTGCCGCTTGCGGCCGAGCGTCGGGCTGATGTCCCAGGAGATGAGATTGTCGCCCCACGCGCCCGTCACAGTGCCCATAGCGAGGCCGGAAGCGGAGCCGCCATCCTTTACCGCCAGGATCGCCTCGGTGCCCCGGACCTTAAACACGCCGCCAAGCTCGTGCGCGACGCGCTCCCCGAAGTGCAGAAAGCTCTCGTCGTTGAGGCCCCACCACTCCCGCGTCTCGGAGGCAAACTTCGGATCGACCTTGATGCTGGTGATACCGGCGGCCTTGCCGGTTTCCTCCAACGCCTGCTTGACCGTTTTATTGTCCATGTGCCGCTGTTGCGGCTGCTTGGCTTTGCCTTCGGTGTCCACTCCCTTGGCGCTGATCGTCAACTCACGACCACCGCCGCGCGTCCCGCGCGAGCGGACCTCGTCAACGGTGCCGACGAACACGCTGATCGCACCGAAGCCTTCCCACCCCAGAAGGATCGACATCGGCGCGCCGGTCTGCGGGAGCAGGATGTAGCCGTCGCGATCATCGACGGTGATCTCGGCGCTGTCGGAATGCGTCCCCTCCTTGTCGGAGATACGGATCGACGTCGAGAGCGGATTGAACCGGGACGAGATGTCCTGCCCAGCGACGATGATCTGGTAAAACGCTCGCTTCGCCATCGGCTCAATCCCACAGCGACACGACGTGTTGCGTCTCGGCTACCGGCGGCGGCTCGATGGGGATCGTCACCGCTGTGCCGACCGGCAACTCGAAGCCGCAATGTTCAAGGTGTTGGTTCACGTCGAGCGCCATCAGGCGCTCGAACAGACCGGGCATCGGTCGGCGGAACCGTTGCCAAAGGATCAGGTCAACGGACTGGCCTTCCGATTTGACCGTGACCGTCTCGTAGGTGATCGCGGCCATCACCGCCTCCGTCAAAGCATCCCGGCGAGGATCGAGAAGATCGAGCCCGAGCCCGGTGCGTCGTCGCGCTTGAGCGACACATCGACCTCGATCACCTGACCGACGCCGTTGCGGTCCAGATAAGACGACCGCTCGCTGACCTTCTCGATGACGTACCAGCCGAGCGGTACGCCGTCGCCACGCATGAACGGCATGGGTTGGCCTGACGCTTGCTGATCGAGCAGAGCGTCGAGCGTCGATAGCCCGCCGAACTTCGACGGGAACAACTTGCATTTCAGTTCGCGGCTGTCCGGGCCGAGGCCGACGAACTCAAGCGGCGGCCGTCGTCCCATCACGGACTTCTCTGCAAACGAGGCCTCGCTGTCATGCGAGGCCTCGGTCATGTTGAACGGCCAGACTTCCATCTGGACCGATCCGAGTTGTGCAAGCACGGTTCAACCTCACGTAAAGCGCAAGCCGGTGTCCGCCTGCAAGCCGCGGACGGCCTGTTCGATCCTTCGCTCAAGATGGTCGCCGATCCGCTCGATAACCTCGCGCGGATCACTCACGCCGCTGATGCTGAACGTGTTGTTCATCGTCACCGTAACAGGCGATCCAGCGTTCGCGTGGATGCGCCCGCTCGTCGAAGGCGTGAAGATTTCGGGACGCTTCTCGCCGACGAGATAGCTGCGGCCCGCCGTCACCGGGCCGCCGCCGGCACGGCTCCCGCTGATCCGCGGTTTCCACCGCTGCCCCGGCGGTTTCGGCGCCATCGGGTCAGGGCCGGCGGTAGAGCCGCCGCCACTCCCCATGTTGCGGATCGCTTGCCCAAGGCTCACCGCGGCCTGCCACGCGCTCTTGAGCCAGCCGACGAACGTGCCAATCGCGGAGATCGCGGCGTTGATCCCCGCCGCCACCGTGCCGCCGATGGTGCGACCGAACGCGGCCCACTCCTCGTTCGACGCCTTGATCGGCCCGACCAGTCCCGAGAACCAAGTGAAGATGTTGTGCGCCATGTCGGCGATGGGCTGCAACAGACCCGGCAGCGGACCAAGGCCAGCCATGAAGCCTTCGGCGATCCCGCCGAACATCGCCTTGATGCCAGACCAGTTGTTGTAGATGGCGACGCCGGCCGCGGCGATGGCCGCGACCGCAGCCCCTACCGGCGTGATAACCGCAAGGCCGATGAACGCGGCGCGCAGCGCCGCCAGCGGGCTCAACATGGCGAGGATCGGCGCAACGGTCAGTCGAGCAAGGAAGCCGACGACAGCAAGCCCACCGCGCGCCATCATCAAGAGGCCGCTGTAAGCAAGCCCGCCAGCGAACGCCACGCCGAGCGCCGCGATACGCAGTCCGATCAAACCAGCCGTCACCGCCACAATGGACGCCGCGAGCTTCGGGTTCGCTTCGACCCAAGCCTCGATCCGCCGGACGATAGGGCCGAGCGCATCGGTGATTGCGGTCAATCCAGGGAGCAAGGCGTTGCCGAGACTGATGCGGAGGTTTTCGAGGCCAACGGTGAACCGCTTAAGCTTTTCCTCCGATGTCTCTAGACGCCGCTGGAAGTTGCGCTCGGTGTACCCCTGTGCATCAAGCGCAGCCTGCCTAATCTCCTGGTAACGCTTCATCCCCTCCCACATCGGGCGGATGAACTCCAAGACCTGCTTGTCGCCGAAGATTTGCGAGATCAGGTCGGCGTCACCTTTCGTCGCCTTTCGGAGGACGTTCAAGATATGCTCGATGGGTGACAGACCCTTCTCGCGCGCAAACTTGAGTTCCCGCGTGACGTCTATTCCGAACTTTTTGAAGTTCTTGATCGTCTCCTTGAGGGTGAGCTTCTGAAAGAAGTTCATCATATTGTTGGCGGCGGCCTCGCCGTCCTGCGCGCCGGTTCGTGCAACCTGCAACGCGGCAGCGAGGTCGGCGACCGCTGGCACGCCATGCTCGCCGAAGAACTGCGCCGTGGCCGTGATCTGCGAGAAGGACTTCGCCATGTCCTTCAACTCGAAGCCGCCTTGCTGACCGGCCATCGCCATCGCGTCGATGGCGCGCTCGACCTCGTTCGCTGGCGTCTTGAGGTTGAAGAAGATCGCGTGTGCCGACTTCGCCATTTCCTCGAAGTTGGCGCGGAACGCCGTCGTCGCCTTTCCGATGGCGGGCGCCATCGCTAGAGCGTTATCGACGTTCTCTTGATCGGTCTTGCCGCCCAGGCCCATGCCGACCAAGAAGTCGATGCCCTTGGCAACGCTGAGCGCACCCTGGTTGGTCTGGCGACCGATCTCGCGGATACGCTTACCGACCGCGGTAAGCCGCTCGCCCGACATGTCGGCTTTCTGCCCGAGGTCTTCGAGGACCGTCTCGAAGTCCATCGCCGTCTTAAACGTCGGCGACAAGGCGCGCTCAAGCGCCCACGCACCGGCTGCGGCCTCGAACATACGGCCGCGCATCGCCGCCAGCTTGGCGTTGTTTGCCTCAAGCGCAGCCCCGAGGCGCATCTGCGTCGCAGCGAAGCCCGTGGACATGCCACGGGCTGCGGTTTGGATCGTCCGCAGCCCGGCCACGGCAACGCGCGCCGGCCCCGATACTCCGTCGATAAGACGGATCAGGAGTTGAGAAGTCAGTGTTGCCACAGCACCACCTTAATGTGCGGCCTTGAAGATGCGCGCGGCCTCGTCGTGCCACGCACAAATCTCGCGCCACTCCATCTCCAAGAGCATCGGGATCGGCGTCGATAGGACGTGCGCCACGTCGGCGATCACTGACCGCCAGCCTGCCGCACCTTCGAGGGAAAAAAATCGTTTGCCGCCTCGGAGAGGTCGATCAAGTCCTCGGCGTCGATCTCGTCCAGCGCATCGACAGGCAGATCGTTGATGGACGCAAGCAGCGCGAGCATCAACGCCGTCTCGCCGCCGCCCTTCGCTGACACCTCCTCGATGAGGCGCATTTCCTTGCCGCGTGTCCGGCGTAGTTTCAGCGCCGAGATCGTGACGGGCTTTCCGTCCGCTGGCGTGTACGTGATCGGAAATTTGAGAGGGAACGACTTCTCGGTGACTTGGGCTGCGCCCTGTTTCACTTCGTCGGTCATTGGAGGCACTCCTTGCTGTTCGTTTATTGTCGTTCCGCCGGCCGGGCGTTACCGGCCGGCGGTGATGGCACGATCAGATCGTGCGCGGGATGCGGAGGATCGCGTTGGTCGTGGCGTTCTCGTCGGTGCCGTTGACACGCCACGCATTGGTCCAGAAGTCCCAGAAGATTTTCTCCTGACCGTCGAAATAGACCTCGTAGTGCGTGATCTCGTTGATGGCGTAATCGGTCGCCGGCAGATCGCCGCGCTTGTATGCGTCGGCCTCGATCTTGCCGAGGCGACCTTCCATCACGGCGCGCAGTTCGGTGGATTTTCCGGTGCGGCGGTCCTTGATCTCGCCATAGGCCGTGTAAAGGTTCTTCACCTTCGAGCCGAGGCCGAACTGGATCAGAAGCGCCGGGTCGAACCCGACCAGCTTGAACGTCGGCTCAAGCTTCTTGATGCCGACCTCGATCTCGATGCCGACGCGCGAACCGCCGGGCTGGTGATCCTGATAATCAGCCTCAAGCGTCGGCAGCTTGAGTTCCTGGATCGAAAGGTGCTTCGAGTTGGACGGGTCGTGCGAGCCGCAAAACAGGTTCGCGGCCTCAATGATAAAGAGCGACATCGCGTCGATCTCCTATTGGATGGAAGGTGGGAACGGCGCCGGCCGAAGCCGGCGCCGCGTCGATCAGGCCGCGACGTCGATCTGCGCGAGCAGATCGTCGAGCAGAATGTCGAGGGCAGCGCGATACCGCGACGAGCGGATGCCCAGGTAGCGCAGCACGGGCGGTTCCTCGGCGGCGAAGTCCACGACGAACTTGCCCAAGCGAAGCTGCTCGGGACTGTTCTGGTCGCGCGTGAAGCCGACCTTGTAATCGAGGATGTCGCCGTCCGCCTTGATGTCGCGCAGCGCGAACCGCATCGTGTCCAAGATGTCCTGGACCGTGCCATAGTCGATGTTGCGCGTCCCAAGGAAGCCGCGAAGCGTCCGCAGGAACATCAGGTGGATGAAGTCCCGGCCGCGCACGACGTGATAGAACTGCCACAGCGTGTCCTCGGCGCAGGTGTCCGTCCCGATGTAGACGAAGCCGCCCGAAGCGATGGCCGTCTCCACGCCCATCTCGCCGCGCACGATGATGCCGGCGTTCTGCGCGATAAGCGCCTGCCCCTCCGTCGCGCCATCGGTGAGCGAGAAGTCGATGGGACGGCTCGGCCCGACGATCCCCTGCACCGGCTGGTTCGCCCACGAGTGGAACGGTCGGCCGCCGAACTGATGGTCGCGGCGGACCGCGATGCCGATCACGCGCGGCGACGCCGGCTTCACGGTCGCATCGACGCCGACCTTCACGGCGGTTTCGACCGGGATCAGCCGCTCGCTTTGGATCGTCTCGCGCCAGTCGGTGTAGTCCTGTTGCGTCGTGGCGGGGCCATCGACCACAGCCACCGCGAGGAGCTTGTTCAACACCGCCGGCAAGGCGGCGCACACCGGGTTCGCGAGCGTCTCGACGACGGCCGTTGCGGTCGGAAGAACCTTGTTCTCGTCGTCGCCGCCACCGCTGAACGTCACGACCAGCGTGTCGGTGAGGTTCTTGCCGGCGGTCAGGATCGTCAGGCCGACGACCTTGTCCGCGTCGTCTCCGGTCCCCATCACCGCCTCGGCGGTCGGCAACTCCTTGTCGGGATCGGTGCCGCCGCCGGTGAACCCGACAGTCGGTGCCTCGGTCATATCCGAGCCCTGGGTGCCGAGCGTCAGTGTGGCGAGGCCCTTGTCCTGTTGCGACGTGAGGCCCGGAACGGCGATCAGGCGCGGGATCACGCCGAGCAGCGGGCCGGACGAGGCCAACGCCCAGATGCCAGTTTTTGCCGCCTGCGATCCGACTGCGTTCGCGATGGCCGCGTCGGTATCATCGCCGGGCTCTATCCGCACCACGACGACGCGCGCCGCAACCTGGAACTCGCCGAGTTGATCGTTGATGCCGGCGATGGCGTCGGGCAGCGACCCGTCCTCGCCGAGCGCGGTCAACGCCGCAGCGTCGTCGCTGTAGATCGCGACCGGCGTGTTGAGCGGAAAGGTCTGCGCGTTGGCGCTCGGCGCCGTGCCGACCAGACCGACCACCGACATATCGCTGACGATGGCGGGGCGCGGCTCGTTATCGACGCGCGTGATGGAAATTCCGAACGTGGGATCGGACATTGTCTCTTGCTCCAAAAGAAAAGGCCGCCCGAAGGCGGCCGGCTGGTGGGTCGGTGTTTACCGGCGGCCTTACGGCCACCGACTATTGTCGGCATAGTCGTCCGGGATCGGGTCCATCGCCTGGATCACGAAGCTTGCGGTCCAGATCGGTTGTCGGAACGCGCCGGCAGCAACCAGGATCGCCTGCCACTCCATCGCCGTAACCACCACCGGTCCGGTATCGGTCACGATGGCGATGGTCGAGGTTGTGTCGCCCGCAGCGACATAGGCGTTTGCGAGGTCCGTAACCTCACGCCATCCGATCATATCCTGATCGGTGGTGCCGATGCGGTGTACGCCGCGATCATCACCGAAGTCATAATTGAAGCCAGCGGCGAGGCGGCGCGCACGCTCCGCGATGACATCCCGCTCGGAGATCGGCACCAGGACTGGTGTTGCAACGACATCGTTGCCGACGCGGGCAATAGTGATGTCGCTTACAGATCGCCCGGTAGGCACATCGACAGACAACCGATAGAGGCCGATTGCCGCAAGCTCGGGTGCTGACCATAGCTCCATGATCTGCCACGGGTGCGTGACGTTGCCAACAACGATGCTTTGCCCCGGCATAAGCCGTACAAAAACGTCTTGCTGAGTTTCTTGCGCGTAGAAGATCATGTCATGCCACCGTTATAACTGCTTTACCGTTGCCCCCGCCGTTACCCCAGGCCTGCGACGTGTCTGGCGACCCACCGCCACCGCCAGCACCAACGAATACTGAGATCACATCGCCTAGTGCGGGCGCCCCAGGCGCGCCGTAGGTGTACGTCCTGCCGCAATAACCGCCACCGCCACCACCGCCGCCGCCTCGGCCGTTAATTCCACTGTAATCCCCCCCCTTGCCGCCAGAGCCAGGGCCGCCGTTTGCCGCCGGCCCACCAGGACCGCCAGTTGCGTTGGTTCCCGTGCCGCCAGCCGCGCCGGTTGCGCCGGAAAGATTGGTGTCACCGCCAGAGGCCCCGCCCCCCCCGCCGCCGATGGAGCCGGTAGAATTAGTATTCTGTCCGCCGGCCCCGCCACCGGCCACCAACGCCAAAGCACTGATTTGAGTGTTCTGTCCAACCCCGCCAGCACCGACATTGGCAGCAATCCTCGATGCGCCAGCACCACCGCCACCAGCGCCGTACAAGCTGATGGTGAGTGTGTTGTATTCCGGCACCGTGAAATTGTATGTGCCGGGTGAAGCGTAGGTGGTCGTACTAGGAATAACGACGCGGGACGAACCAACGATAACGGGCGTGATGCCGGGGATGCCGACATCGCGCGGGCGAATAATCGCGGGCGTGTAGAGGCGGCGCGAGCGAAGCGGTCGGTGCGCGTTAGATGTGGTCAGGTGTCGCTCGGGTATGGCGAGCTTGCGAGATGGGATGCTCATTTTGCTGCGTAAGCCGCCTTGCCGCCCGAATAACAGATCGACCAATTCGTGCCATCGTCATACGCAAGCTGGCCCGAAATGTAGTTCGCTTGATAACTACCCGTGTTAAATGTCGGCGTCGTGCCGCCGATGGGTATCCATCCGCTAGAAAACGACATGGTTTTTCCACCAGCTTCGTCCTGCACAAACCAGATGCCGAACGACTGCCCAGGCTTCAATCCGGTCGGCGCTCCAAGCGTGGTGTTGCCGTTGAGCGCGAGCACGTAGTTCAGGTGCTGCGAAAAATCGAGATTGATCGTGCCGCTCACATTGTCAATCCGGTACGGCGCTGCTGCATCCCACAGCGCATCGGCGCGGATGATCTTCGCAACCCCGGCGCAGATATTCGCCGCGCTCGCGTACATCGACGACGCGATCTTCGCGAGAACCTGTCCAGGCGTGGACCAATCCCACTCGATCTCATCGTCGGTGACGACGCGTCCGGCTGAGAGGCCATCGCTCGCCGTCTTGACGAGGTAGTTGGCGTCGTTCGGTGCTTTCGCTTCCACGCCGCTGCCTAGGGCGCCAAGCGCCTCGGCGACCGAGATCGTGCCGCTGCCTGTATCGTAGGCGATGTCGGTCGCGACATTCGCAGGACGGAGCGCCGCGACCTCCCACGTCGCGTTGCTTGTCGCAGGCAGCGTTGGCGGCGCGATGTTGGTCGAGCCATCGGCGGCGATGTTGATCCAGAGGCAACCCTGGTCGGTGACCATGTCGTCTTTGGCGTAGGCCGTAGCGGCGTTGTAGCCGCCCGGCCGATAGGTTGCGCCACGGTCGCCCTTATCGCCTTTCTGGCCTTTGCGACCAGCGGTGTAGAACCGCCAGTCGGTGAAGGTGCCCTCACCCGCAGAATTGTCCACGTCGATGACGAGTGCGCCGGTCGTCTGCGAGTAGGACACCAGCGCGCCCGTCATCCACGCGCTGCCGTCCGCGATGCGGCGGGCCAGCACATAGCCGCCGACCGCGAACGTGTTCCGCGCCGACGCCTCGACGAAGAACGTCTTGGTGCCAGCCCCAATCTCAACCGACGTGACCGACGTTGCCGAGAACAGGTTCGGGATCGACGCGATCCGATCCTGGGTCTGGATGACTAGCGGCGTGATCGAGTTGTTGATCCGCTCAAGCGCAAGGCTCTCCATCCGGTTCGCGACCGCATCGAGGTTCTTGAGCTTGTCCTCGTTCAACCCGATGCGGATGTCGAGGTCTTCGAGAATGGTGTTCCAAAACTCGGCGTCCCCGAGATTGTCGCCGCGTTTGATGCGGTAAGCGTCGATGCGGCGCATGTCGGCTAAACCTTCTCGATGCTGGAAATTGCGTCGCCGAGTTGCTCCACAACTCGGCCCTTCACGATGTAGCCGTGGCGCGGCTTGAACCGCACGCCGGCCGCGGTCACGACCTTCTTGATCTTCACCCGATACTGCGCGTCGGGCACGACGGATTGCGCCGCGCCCGGCTCGGGCGCGGCTTGTGGTTTCTTCGCCATCACTTTCTCCTAGTTGGGACTACGGCGCGTAGTGGACGCGCTCGGCGACGTGGAACGTGTTGCCGGCGCTGTTCGTGGAACCCTTCGCCTCGATGCGGAAGCTCTCGGTGGCATCGTCGAGGTTGAAGGTGTAGGTCCGCATGATCCGCTTGTCGGCCGCGTTGAGAACGATCTCCTCGGTCACGTCGGGCGTCTCCCAAGCGCCTCCGACGCGCAGCCGGCAGTCGAAGTCGTGCGGCGTGTCGTCGAAGTCCTCAAGGGTGAACTTCACCACGATGGTGTCGGCCGCGGCCCCCAACGTCTGCTCGGTCGAGATATGCGTGAAGGCCGTCTTTGGTCGAGACAACCGCCACTCGGAGCCGGTCAGCATCAGACCCGGCATGATGTCCTTCGTGCCGACGAAGCGAGCCCGGAACCGACACAGCGGCGGCGTCGAGTTGAACGCGGTCAGATCGTCCACGGTCAGCGGCACCCATGCACCCGATCCGCCGGGCTGGACCTCAAACACGAGCTTCGTCGAAGCCGGCACCACCGACCCTGCAAGAAGGTCGATATTGCGGATACCGCCGTCCAGGTTGAGCGCGTCAAGCTCGACCGTGACCTGCGGGGCGATGAAGCGCGCGCCCCACAATTCGAGCAGCAAGTCTTTGGTCAGATCGCCTTGGAAGTAGGCGCCGTCCGTCGAATAGAAGAACGTGCCGTCCAGGTAGTTCTCTCCCGACGCCATGCCGATGCGATGGTTCGCATTGCTGGTCAGCACCACCGCGTAACGCTTCCCGGCCTTCAAGAAGGTCGGCACCACCTCGACGCGGGTCCAGTCGCCCTCGACAAGCGAGGCGTGATCCACGGTTTGATGCAGGATCACCTTGTCGAGATCGGGAACGCCGTTCGTGACCTCGCAGAGCGTGAGGAACACGTTCTCGTTCGCCGCCTTCGCGGTCACGAAGAAGCCAATCCTGGACAGCCAGAAGTCGTTACCGGCGAGGAAGGTCTGTGCGACCTGCGCGCCGGTGATGGTGTGCTCCTGGACGACATAGTCCCAATAAGGCTCGTCGTAGGTGTCCACCCAGACCTGACGCAGGCGCATGATCTCATGGCCGACGCCAAGGTTCTGCTCAAGACCGACAAGCTGGAAGCTCTCGCCGTCCTTCGTGAAGGTTCCGGTCGTGCTGTCGAACGTCCCGTCTTTCCACCATTGCGCGTTCGTGCAGACGGTGAAGATCGAGCCGTAACGAAGCCGCTCGCGCGACATCAGGCGCTGGACCAAATTGAAGGTCTGGAAGCCGTATTGCGCGATGCCGATGTCCGAGTGATAGGTCAGGATCGCCATACGGAGCGCATGATCGAACTTCGGCAACAGCAGGCCGGACGTGACCTTGGCGTTCGGGTCGTTGGCCGAGAAGATGTCGAGTTCGCCGACGTCCTCGTTGGCGGCCGGGAACCGGATGCCCTCCTGCACGAGCGCGTCGAAGCCGAGCGCGGCCGTGTTGTCCACGTCGCTCTCAGTCGTCGTCAGGAAGTGGTCGGCGCCGTAATCCGACGCATCATCCGGCACGGCGAGCAAGTCCTTCACCCGCGCCATGTCGATGTAGAGGTTCGACAAGTCCTTCGCGGGCGCGCGGGTATGCACCTCGTTCGCCAGCGCGGCAAGATCGGCCGCGAGCGAGGAGACGCGCGGCTCGATGGCCGCGCGGAACGCCTCTTGCACCTTAACCCGCTGGTCGAGAAGCTCGGTCGAGGCCACCGCGTTCTGCGTCTGCATCGTGACCGACAAGACCTGGATCGTATCGACCAGGATGTAGGCGATCACCGCGTGGGCACCGGAGATGGCCGGCGGCTGCGGATCGGCGCTCTCGGCGCCCGGTGTGAACACGATGACGGCATCACGCGACCGCGACATCGCAACGCTGTCCGGCTCGGTCGTTCCCGTCTCGACGTTCCGAAGGAAGTCGCGCTCGGTGACGTCGGTATCGTTCTCCTGACCGTAGACCGACACCGCGACGATGCGCTGCGAGGCCGCCGCGAGATACGCGGTAAGGCTCTGCGTTAGCGACGAGGCGCGGTTAAAGACCGCGCCGCCCGCCTGATACAGGCGCCCCGACGCAACCGACACCTCGGCCTGCGCCGACTTGACCACCGCGAAGCCCGCGTAGCGGTTCGACTTGGTCACGACGTCATCGACGATGTGGTCGATGGACGTGCGGGCGTAAGCCTGGATGTTGTTGTGGTCCGAGGCTTGCTGCTCCTGAAAGTCACGGAAATAGACGAGCTTCTCCACGGTGTGGGTTCCTTCTCGAAGGTGCAAAAGATGGGAGCGCCGCGGCTACGCGGCCGGGCGCCCGACGATGAACGTGTCGATCCCGGCTCGGAACAACTGCCCCGCAATGATCTGCGGCCGGGCCGGGTATCGGATCAGGATGTTGTCGGACGCGCGCTTCGACGCGATCAGCGCGCGGCGAACGTTGAGCACTCGGCTGGCGTCGTGCGGAAGCCAGAACCGCCGCCGGCTCGCCACGATGCCCTCGCCTGCCGCCCAGACCGGGCGCTTACCCGGCATCGAGACTTGGAGGTGCGCGGTGTGCGCCGGGAAGCCGTAGCGCCCCACGCCCATGAACTGGATCGAGGGGCGGCGTGAAACATGGCTCTCGTCGCTGACCGCGAAGCGCCAGAAGATGCGGAGCGGTGCCGACGTTGGCCGGAAGAAACCGCCACGCACGAACAGGCCGCAGAACACGCCGCGATCAACCTCACCTGCCACCTTGACGCGCTCGGGCTCCGACGTGACCGCCTCGAATTGCGGTCCGACCGGACTACGCCACGGCATCCGCGCCGCTGGCGCGATAGTGACGATCCGCTGCGCCGCGCTGCTCGGCTGGAAGAACTGGCCACCGTTACTCGGGAGGCCGGAAAAGACACGCTCGCCGGCCGCGCCCTTGATGTGCAGCCGGAAATAACTGCCGAAGTCACTGACGCGCGTGTCGGTTTCGGTGTCGCCAACGACCCACCGAGCCCGCCGGTTGAGCCGCTTGAACGCCGTGGACGGGATCGGAAAGCCGATCTCGAAGAACGACGAGAAGCCGAAGCCGCCAGTGTAGAACCCGAACCCGCGCGTCCCGCTCTCGCGGACGCGCCACGTCCTGACCTGCGGCAGCTTGGACAGCCAGGCCTCCCGCTCGGAGCGGGTCAGCGACGGGCCGGAATAGACCGCTTGCGGCGGCGTCAGGACGGCAAGAAGCCGCGCATCGACATATCGCAGATAAGACCGTGCCGCTTCGAGCGTGCCCTTGGCGCGGTGCAGCCGGATCGCGTTGGCGATAATCGACCGCTTCCGCAGGTCGGTCCAGGCGTCGTCCCAGAGGTCCACCGACAGCGCGTGCGCCAGCGACTTGAGGAATTGCGGCGGGCAATCCCACGGCGACCAGACCTGCCGGGTCGGTGCGTCGATGCCTTCGATCCGCGTCGAGAGCGACGCCAGCGCCTTGTTCAGAGGCGTCTCGGACATCGGCAGGATGTGGTCGCGATACGGGATCACGTCTCAACCTCGGTGATGATCTCGACGCCAGTGCAGCGCGCCGCTTGCGCCGGGCCGGGGATGATGTCCGCCATCGGCGCGAGGCGCTGCACACGCACCACATTGCCGACGTAGGCCGCGCCTTCGAGCGCGTTGGCATAGACCTTCACCCCGATGGCAAAACGCGCATCAGCGGCCGCGAGAACGGCGGCACGGGCCGCTTCCGCGACAACGGACGGTGCCGGCCCTCGCGGCAAGGTCAGCTTGAGTTGCACCGCGTAGGTCAGGACTTCCGCAGCCGCGACGACCAGGATGTCGGTGAGCGGCTTGACGTTCGTCGCGCTCAGCGCGCCGCGCACCGCGTCAAGCACGTCCTCGGGGACCGAGCCATCGCCCTCACTGAGGAGGTAGACCGCGGCGCGGCCGGGCACGCCATGCGTGCCTGGACCAAGCACGGCCACGTCACGCGCGTAAGGCCACGTCGTGACGGCGTGGTAGATGTAGCCGTCAGGCGAGCCCGCCGCCGGCACCGCAAACGACGTCAGGTAGCGCAGGAGCAGCGATTGATCGCTCTCCATCACCGCCGGGGCATCGGTGGTCGCGGGCGTCAGGACAAGCCGCTGGACGTTGGCTCGCGCCGCGATGGCGTCGAGGTCGGGGCCCCTTGCATAAGCCGGCAGGACGGCGCGCACGGCCGAATTGACCCGCGCCCGCATCAGCGTCTCGCGGTGCGCGTGTGCCTCCTGGTCGATCTTGATCGGATCGAACTCAAGGCCGCCGACGTCGTAGGGAAAGCCGGCCTGATCGGCGCGGGTCTGGAAGTCCGCCATCCGGTCGGCCAGGATCGCCTCCTGGTCCAGCACTTCGAGCGCATCAGGAACCGGCAACCCTTCCGGGTTGATCGTCGGCGCGATGAAGCGGTTCGCGTTCACCGTCATAGCGGTTGCTCCACGGCCACGCGGCCATCGTCATTCGTGAACAGGGTTACGCGGCGCGGCCCCTCGACGGTGAAGTCGCCGAGGTGTGCGCGCGGCCGGTAAGCCCCTTGCAACTCGATCCGCAGGCGGCCGGTCCGAAGTTCGTCGGCGTTGGACAACACCGCGATCTTGGTCAGCGCGAAGCGCGGCTCGAACGCGAGCGCGGCGAACAGCGCGGTGAAGAACCGCAACAGCGTTTCCGGCACGAGGTTCTCGCCGAGCATGGCAGGGATCAGCGAGCCGACCCACCGCCGCATCACACGCGCGCCGAACGGCGTCGCGAAGATCGCTTCGAGCGAAAGCACGACGTGCGACCAGCCCGCGACCGGGCGGCCGGTATGTCGGTCCACACCCGATCCGACTGGATTAGCCATCACGTCACCTTCGCGTAGGTCTGTTTCGCGAGATCGGCCTCAGTGCCGACCTTCGGCGCGCCGTCATCCGGTGCATCGAGGCCGAAGTAGCTCGGACCGACCGAGTAAACGCGGCTTCCCTTGACGCCGATCTTCTTGCCCGACACTTCGGCGACGATCTCCTGGTCGGTGACGGTCAGTTTCGCGTCGCCGACTTTGATCTCGACCAGCTTGTCCTTGAGCGTCACCTTCACCGAACCGAACGTCAGGACGTGTTCGTCGCCGTTCTGCGACGGCGACGGGTTCTGATCGCTCCACGTCAACGGCAGCGCCACGGCCTGCCGAAAGTCGCCGGTCGGGTTGAGCATGGTCATCTGCTGACCGACGCTCGGCGGCGTGTGGACCTTGAGGGCGCCCGCGATCTGCGCGTAGGGCACCCACGGCCCGATGAACGGCTTTCCGTCGTCGCCCTCACCCATGCGAACCCGGACAAGCTGTTTCGCCGGATCGACTTCTTCGACGGTGCCGTGCCGATACTGGTTCGCCACGCGGCGCTCCAACTCGGCGACGCGCTCGAAAAGCTCGACCAGCGCCCGCATGTCAGTCCTCTGGCGGCAACGCCGCGTCGATTGCTTCCTGGTTTCCGACCCAGTTGCCGTCCGTAAACTCGACATCGGCCCCGGTCAGCGGCGGCGTCGTCTCGTTCGGTGCCGGCGGATCGACCGCCGGACCAATTCCAAGCCCGAACGATCCGAAGTCGCGCAGTCCGAGGTCGGTAGCGATCCGCCGCCACTCGGGCAGGCTCGGCGTCTCGATCTCGGCCTGCATCAGCTTCGCGAAGCCTCCCAACTCTGGATCGGCGCGCATCAGCGTCAGCAGCTTGTCCCACGGGCCGCCCGACTGGACCGGGCCGAACGACGGCTCAGCAAGCGGCAGGACATGCAGCACGATCTGGCGCGCTGCGAAGCGGACGCCCTTCTCAGCACTCGCGCCACGGCGGCCGACGACCTTATCGACGCGCCCGATGAACAGCCGCAACAGGTCCGACCACTCGTTGCCGGCGAGCAAGGCACGCTGGACCTGCCGGCCCATCAGGTTAAGCGCGAACTCAAGGCTCGCATCGGTGTGCGGGACGACGATTTCCTCGGCCGTCTCGCCCTCGCCAAGCTCGACAGTGACCCTCTGGGCCAACGACATCTCAATAACGAGCGAAAGCGACTGCTCGTAGCCGAGCAGGTCGCGCCCCATCGGCTCGCCCTCGGTGTCGTCGGTGCTGACCGTGATGATCGGCCGCGCCTCGGATTGGACCGTGACGTCGATGGGGTCGATGGCGCTGTCGCTGACGCGACCCTCGGCTAGCGTCGCACCCTTGAGCGCACGAACTGCGGCGATCCGAATTGCGGCGGCAACGAGGCTCATGTCTCACCCGTCAGGATAAGTGTCACGCCGCCAGCGTCAGGCGTCACGCGGGAAACTGAATAGACCGGCTGGCCAGCCTGATCGGTCATGACCACCGCGTCTTGCTTTTGGACTTCGTACCCGAGTGCGGCGTAAGACGCCGCGCTCATCCAGACCTCGGCCGTGCGGAGCGCGATCTTCGACGATGTGTCGATCCGCACGCCGGTGCGCTGGCCGATGAAGTTGTCGGAGGCGATGCCGAACGACACCACCGCAACAACATCCTTGGCCGGGCGCGTCGGGTCGGTCGCGCGCTCGGTGTACTGGCTCGCAACGCGCGGCTCGATGCGAACGGCCTCCCCGAACACTTCCTCGGTCACAGCCTGAGAGGATGCGTCGATTTCGTCGAACAGGGAGGCCATCGCATTTCACCTTGCGCTACGCCGCGGACCGTTACGCCTTGCGCTTTCCGCTCATCAGGACACGCGGGCGCGTGCAGTAGTGGATGGCGTTCATCTGGAATTCCAGTTCAACGCCTTTCTTGTTCCGCATCTCCATCTGATGTGCGTAGAGACGCTGTCCGGGACGGCCGACCGTATCCATGTAGTCGGCCGGGCCGTACACAGTACGGAACAAGCCGGGCACCCCGAGCGGAATGAACTTGACCTTGTCGGAAGGGACGTTCACCGCGGCGTTGCCGCGGTAGTTCACCCACTTGATGTTGAACAGGTTGATCTCGCCCCAGACACCGGACTGGACGCTGCTGTTGTTCGTGGGGATCAGCGCGGACCGCAGGGCATAAGCCAAGTCGGTGCTCTTGTAGCTGTCGATGACTTCGGGGTGCGCCGTGAGGTCATCGAAGAAGTTGTCACCACACAGAGCCAGGACGCCGGTAAACGGGAGCCCACCGAGAGCCGTCCCCATCGCGCGGGTAAGTGCTGTGGACTTCCTACGGAGGGCACCTGGAGCCGGATTGGCGGCGGACAAGTCCCAATTAACCTCGTCCGCGGTATCTTCACCGAACTCGTCATAGTAGTTGAAGATCACCTTACCGTCCGCATCGAGCAGCTTCCCTTGGGTCACGACGCCGAGGCGGTGGTACTCCTCGGTCAGTGCGAACGACTGGCTATGCTCGGCCGCACGGTCTGCGATCTTGGTCTGCAACATTTCCGTGGCGACCTCGTCACCGAAACGGCGAACGCCAACCACTTCGTCGGCGTAAATCGCGTCCTTCCGCTCGAAGTGCGGGATCGTCAGCTTGCGGAGGACACGACGGCCGCGGCCGGTAGTGTCGCCGGTGCCACCACGCGGCGAAGCCGGGACGATGGAGATGATCTGGTCCTTGTCCGTCTCAATCGCGATGTCGAGCGTATCGACAGACGTGGTCTGGAACAGACCGAGCGACGAGATGTAGCTCGGGACGTACTTGATCTCCCGCATCGCGTCGGCGAGACGGAGGACCGTGAAGGCGTCTTGATTGAAGATGTCGAGCATTTTGCCCTCTAAATGAAAACGCCGGGCTCAAGGCCCGGCGCTTCGGAAAGAAGATGATGGTGTGGTGGCGCTGGCGAAGTCGTCAGCGGACGATGATGTTGCGCTCGGCGAGTGCCTGCACCGCGTCAGCCTTCTGGGCATCCGTGATGCCGTCCGGCCACGCGATGTTGTTGCCGTTGAGCGTGGCAAGTCGGCTAATCACCGACGCGGCCTTCGTCTCGCCAGAGCCGGTCGCGACCGGATAGATCGACATACCGACCGGCACTTCGGAGCCGTCGTTATTGTCAGGGTCGAACGCAACGTGCTGGTAGTCCTCGGCGTCGGCCTCGACCGTCACGGTGAAGCCGTTGCCGGCGGCGAAGTCGCTCGCGTCGGAGATCGTGAACTTGATCTCGCCGTCGAACGCGACGCCCTCGGTCGCGATGCCGACCTGACGGCCGCTCGGATCGGTGACTTCGAACTTCGCGCCGCCGCTCACCGGCTCGATGCAGGTGACGTTGTAGACGCCATCCTTCACGCGAGCCGACACCGCCGGATCGGCAAGCGTCAGTACGCCAGAGCCGGCGGCGTTTCCGGCGTTAGCGGCAGCGGTGGCAACGATGCCGGTCGCCACAGCTTTGCGCGCGACGAGGCCGTTGGCCTTGATGGTCTGGCTCGCGGCGACGGTGACGTTCTCGCGCGAGATGTCACCGTTCCCCTCGGACATGATGGCCTCGCCAGGATGGCGGCCTTCGGTAAGTGCGGGCATGTGAACCCTCTTTAGGTGTGTCTGTTGAGTTGATGGAGCGCGACGTTTCCGCCGCTACGGATCAGCCGAAACGCTTGTTTGCGTTGGCGACGGCCTTCGACCAGCCGGCCGAAGCGTCGGCGGCGGCCTGCTTCGGCTTGGCGGGTCCGCCGACCGAAGGCTCAGCGGCAGCGGCGGCCATGCGCTGCTCAAGACCAGATGCCGCCACGACCTTCGGGGACGCGGCGAGCATCGTCTTGGCCGCATCGACCGACAGACCGGCCCGGAATGCAGCGATGGCTTGATCCTTGCGGCCTTCGGCCTCCGGGAGCGCCAGCATCGCATCGAGCCGCGCGACCGCCTCGGTGAAGCCTTCGGCCTTACCCTCGGCTTTACCCTTAGTGAAGCTTTCGGCGCTGGCTTTCGCCACCGCTTGATCGAGTTCGGCCTGGGAAAACCCGCCGGCCTGGGCGGTATCGTCTTTCGCATTCGACATGCGACTTGCTCCTGCAAATGTCCGCCCGCGTGGACGGTTGGGGGTTGAAAGTTCGGAGAGGACTTGATCGAGCGAGCCGATCCGGTCCGCGAGCCCGGCCTTCACGGCTTCGGCGCCGATGAAAAGGCGGGCTTCTGTTTCGCGCGCTCGCTGCGCGGTGGTGCGGGCGCCGCGACCGGCCTCGACGGTTTCGAGGAAGCGGTCATAGAGCGTCATCACCTGTTGCTGCATTTCGGCTGCGACCTCGGCGGTCAGCGGGCCGAACGGGTATCCATCGACCTTGTGCGCGCCGGCATAGATCAGCGTCGGGCGAATGCCCTTTTGGGCAAGCTCGCCGGACCGATCCAGGTGCAGCCGCACAACGCCGATGGAGCCGACGACGGATGTCGGCGACACCACGATCTCGTCGGCGCCGGAAATGATCCCGTAGCCGGCCGAGGCCGCCATATCATCGACCACCGCAATGACCCGCTTCGAGCGCGCGGCCTCGCGGACCGTCGCCGCGAGCTTGAACATGCCGCCGGCTTCGCCGCCCGGCGTGTCTATGTCGATCACGATGGAGTGGATTTCGTTGTCCGACGCGGCGTCTTTGAACTGCGCGTCGAGCCCCTCGTAGCTGGTCATGCCGGAACGGCTATCGAGCCAAGCGCCGCGGTTGACCAAACTGCCAACGACGGGGATCAACGCGACGCCCTTCGAGGCGCGCACGAAAGACCAGTCCCGCGTCTCGCGACGCCGCGTCCCAAGGAAGCGCGAGGCTTCCGGCCCGTTCGGCTCGGGGATTTCAAGCCCAGGCGTCAGCTTCTCGCGGAGCGCCCAGGCGATGATCTCGGCCTTTTCGGGATGGATCAGGAGCGGCGCGCCGTAGAGGCGCGCTGCGATCAATGGATAGTTCATCGGTCACCCCGCCAAGATGACGCGGCGCTTCGACCCGCCCTGCGTCGCCGCGCACATCGCCTCAAGGCGTCGCACCTCCTCGCGTAGGAGGTTGATGTCAACGCGATGAAACTCGGTGGTGCGCTTCGTTCCGCCCGCCGTGGTGAACTCGATGGACACTACCCGCTGCCCACCGAGCATCTTGTAATAGGCCTCGCGCAGGCTCGGCAGCACAGCACAAGGGTTCGCGTAATCAAGCGTCGGCATCACACCGTCCTTTCAGTGTCAGTTCGCCGCGGCGGGCTCTGGCTTTTTGGGCGGCGTGTCGCGCTGACCGCCGCTCTCGTCGGTCTTGTCCGGCTGCGGTTGACCAAGGATCGGGTCGTCGATGCCGTTCTCTTTGCGAAGCTGTTTCGCGCGGGCACGCTCGACGACCACGTCCTCGTAGTCCTCACCGTTTTCCTCGGCGATCTGGAACTCGGACTTGGTGCCCATCTTGAGATGGGTTTCGTTCGCGCGCGCGGCGACGCCTTCGTCGGCTTGCGGCTTCGGTGAGCCCTTCCACTCCGCGTTACACGCCGCGGCGCGGTTCATGATGAAGTTCTCGATCCCGCCGGGGAACTCAATCGTGCCGTTGTCAATGGCTTCTTCGAGCCACGCTTCGTAAACGGCCTGACAGAACGGTGCGACGATGTTCTGCCGGCGCATCATGACGATGCGCCAGATTTCATCAGTCGCGAACCGCACCGACGAGAACGTGACGCCGGCATAGTCGCCGGTCATGCTCTCGTAGGTGATCCCGAGCGCCCGCGCGATCTCGCGCAGCAAGAACAGCGCGAAGTCTTTGAAGTTCGGCGGCGCGCCCTCACTGGCGTGCAGGTCAAGCTTCTGGCCGGGGAACAGGTGGACCAGACGACCGGCAACGCCGAGGTCGATAGCGGCGCGGTCGTACCAACCAGACTGAGCCTCGAACCAGACGTCGTAAGGCGAGACGCCTTGCGACTTAAACCGGGCTTCCTCCTGCGGGGTGATAAGGCCGCGGATCGCTTCCTCGGTCACTTCGTCAGACGTGATCGACGCAGCAAACGCTTGGCTGATGATCGCTTTCATCAACGTGGCGTTGGCAAGCTGGTCGAATTGCCGAGCGACACGGAGCGCCGGGACCAACGGCGTGATGCCGCGGACCTGACCCGCCATGCCGTCGAAGACGTGCAGCACGTTCGGCCGACCCATGCCGTCGCGCGCGCGCTTTACGATCTCCTGGCCGTAAGCGCCGAGCCCGGCCAGCTTGTCATCAACGCGGAACAGGTACGCGACCGGCATCCCATCGGCGTCCATCTGGACGCCTTGGATGATGCGGTCGAGGTCTGCGCTTCGCTGCGACAACCGCTGCGGCGGCACCACGCGGGTCTTGGTCGCGTAGGTCGCGCCGGGCCGGCGGCGCCACGGAAATTCCGCGACCGCCTCCCCGGCGGCAAAGTAAGAGCGCAGCGCAACCGCTTGCTGCTGGCCGAAGTTGCGGCGAGCCTCGACGTCGCACTCGTAAGGGTTACGCGCGTAGATCGCGAACTCCTCCTCGACCTTCTTCGTCCACTCGGAGTACGACGTGTTGCTGGCGAACAACCGGCGGGCAGGTTTTGCATCGAGGCGAAGCCCAGTGCCGACCGTGTTTGCGACAGCCTGCTCGATGCCGCCGGCAATCCAGCCAACGTTCTGCATGCTGTCGATGGCGCGCGCCGTTGCGAGTGGCCACGCAGCCTGCACGTCCTCGCGCGCATCGCGTAGCTGCGGCATCCAGCCGGCGAAGGTCGGCGACTTGCCGTCGCGCATGAAGCCAGCGCGGATGCGCGAGCGATCAATGTCAGCGGTCACGCCGCCGACCGCCGGCACGCTCGTCGCGCGCCGGGTCTTGGTCTTGGACTTCGACATGGCTCACCGATGAAGGCGTGACGCCTTGTTGGCGAACCGATCCCGCAGCGACGACACGCCGGTTTCCGCAGGCCGCGTCGGGCGCGGCGGCTGCGGCGGTGGCTCGTCGTTGTCAGGATCGGCCGCGGCGCGCGGTACAGGGATCGGAGCGTCGCTCCAATCTCGCACCGCGCCTTCCGGGATGGCCTGGACGCGCAGCGTGTACGCGGCGGCTGCCGCCAGCGCCTCGCAGTCCAGAAAGTGGTTTGCTCGGTTGCGACGGACCCACACCGGCTTGTGCGTAGCCGGCGAGATGACCCGCCCTTCCGAAACGATCTGCCGGCAATAGTCCTCGGTGATCCCGTTCGGGGCACCATCGGACGCAAACGTCGGCAGATGAAAGCTCCCCGGCTTGCCGGGTTGAAGACGGACGCGGCTGTGCACCTCGGATTTGAAGTGATCCGAGTTCAGGTGCATCAGCATCAAGGAGTGCGGTGCCTTCTTCGCGCCGTCCTCCTTCACCTCGATCTGCGCCGACCGCACCGGAGTGGTCTGAGTGTCGTGGCCTTTCGTGGCATAGGCCAGCCACGAATAGTCGCGGCAGAACCGATAGACGCGGTGCATGTCGCCGGCTTCCGGCTTATCGGGCCGGAAGCCGCTGTCCACGAACGCGCGCTCGATCAGCAGCCCGTCTTGGAGCGGCGTCATGAGCATCCGCGCAAGCTGATCCCAGACGTCGTCCTCGTTGGTTGGGCCGTACAACTGCCCGAAGTCGAGGAGCCAGGACGAACCGCTCGCGCCCCATCCGCGGATCACCCAATAAAGCGACCGCTTCTGCACGTCGATGCCGGCCGTGACGCGCAGCACTTCGCGCGGAACCTCACCGATCCGGTACGGCAAGCACTTCGCCTTAACCTCCTCCCACTCGGGGATTTCGCCGCCAGCGCCGAGCGCAAAGCACTCGCCGAAGCCGGCGTTGATCGCCGTCTGAACCTTGTCGTCCTCGCCGGTGGCGACCGCTTGCAGATACCGCTCGACGCGCTCGCCCCATGTCCGAAACGGCGACGCAAGACCCGACACCCAGAACGAGCAGGTCGAACTATCGGGCGGCGCGCCCTCGACGTAGCCGTTACGGTTGATTGTCTGCCCCGGCGCGATGTAGGTGCCGGCGTCGTTCATCAACTCCTTGTCGCTGTCGTGATGCACGCCACCGCAGTGCGGGCAGATCAGCGTGGTGTTGCGTCGCGCCTGGGCCGGCGTGGCTCCTTTCGGATAGTCGAGGCACGAGAAGCGCGGCACGAAGTATTCGCGGCAGTGCTTACACGGCCAGACCCAATGATACCGCGTCCCTTCCTGGAACAGCTTCCAGATGCCGGACTTAATGTCGTTCGGGTCGGCGACCTTCCAAAATTCGAGGCCTGACACAGGATCGACCTCCGTCTCGATCAACCCTTGAGAGGGTGTCGAGGTGACCACTGTCACGAAGTCGGCGTAGGTGTCGCCGCGGGCTTTAACCAGGCCAAGCGGGTCGCCCTGCCCTTTGATGTTCGCAAGCATCTCGTCGTACTCATCGACGAATGCCAATGCGGCGGGATCGGACTTCAACGCGGCCGACGAGCCGCCATGCGCGAGGCGGACCGGTACGCCCGCGACCATCTTGCGCGTCTTCTTGACCTTCTTGCCGCGCCCGACCTTGAGTTTGAGCGTCTTGGCCTCGTCGAGGAGCGCGGTCAGGCGCGGCTCGAACTGATCGGTCACAAAGTCGCGTGTCGGGCCGACGTACAGGATTGGAGCGGGCCGCTGATCGAGCCGGTGCCCGATGCAATCCAGTTCCAGATCGGTCTTACCCATCTGCGCGGCCATCGCAGCGACGACGTTGTCATACTTGCCAGACGCCACCGCGTCGGCGATGGCGACGACGTAAGGCGTCAGCCAGGGATCGCGCGGGCCGGGCTTGCCGGCCGTTTCTGGGTAGTGACGATTATCCTTCGCCCAATGGCTCGGGCTCGTCTTTGCCGCCGGCTGGATCAGCGGGCGGACCGCGTCGATAATCGAGCGAAAGCTCTGCGAGCTTAGCGTCCACTTGCGAGCGCACGCGGTCCAGAATGGCCTCAAGTCTGCGTCGCTCATCGACATCTCGCGTAAATTCGGCCGGCATGCCGTTGAGCAGCGACATGAACAAGCCGATCACGCCGTTCACAAAATGCTGCGCCTCGTCGAAGGGAACGAGTTCCGCTTCCTCCTTCGCCGTCCGTAGTTCGATCTCCCGCGCACGCGCGTCGCGCACGCGACTGTCCGCTGCCGTCTTACTGGCGCGCCGCTCATCGTCCTTGAGGAAGCGGATATAGCCTTGAACAGCACCGACCAGCGGCACCCGCCCCTTCTCGGAGCGCGGGATATAACTGGCCTTCTGTAACTGCCGGATGCGCTCCTCCGAGATCATCAGGAGGAGCGCGGCCTGCCCGATTGGCAACGTCCCGGTCTGCGGTTGGTCCGCCATTCCCACCTCTGCTCACCGAGCATTTCGCCGCCCGCCCCCATGCGACGAGAGCATGGTCTTAGGAGTGGCTCTTTTCGGACGGTCGCTGCTCTCTCAACCGCGTCAACGCGGAAAGGACAGCGCATGAAATACGGAAGCCTCAAAGAGTACGAGATCGACATCATCGCGAACGCCAAGCGGTTCGATGTTGCCGTCTTTCTCGGCACCGGCCGCTTCGCGCGCGAAACCGAACTCCCGAGCCTTGATACCGCCCGCGAGCGCGGCGCGGCGATGGCGAAGGAAGCGGCCAACGGCCGCCCCGCGATGATCTACGCGGTATCGGCCGAAGGCCGGTCCGTTCTCGTCCCCAAGACCTACCAGCCGGCTCGACCAGCCGAACAACCCGAGGAGACTGCAATGCCTGCCACGAAATTCACCGGCACCGAGATCGCCAAGCTGACCGCCATCATCACCGGCGGCGGATACAAGCGGACCAACTCCAAGGACGCCGCGATTAAGCGGTTCCTCAACGCGGCGAAGGACAAGGGCATCGAGAAGCCCGACACGTTCCTCGCCATGCCGTCGTTCGACGACGCCGCGTCGGCGTTGCGCGGCAAGAAGGCGCCGCGGTCCGTGAATATCGAGGACATACACAAGTCCAATCACCCGACCGCGAAAGCCAACGCCGCGTCCTGGCGCAAGGAGAACGGCGGGCCGGTCGCGGTTCCCAAGGGCGGCAAGCGCGCCGCGATCCTGGAAGCCGCCAAGGCCGGCACCCTGCCCGAGCCGCCCGACTTCTCGGCCAAGACCCACGAGCGGTTCCGACCGAAGCTGGCGAAGGTCGTCGAACTCGCCAAGGCCGGCGACATCAAAGGCCTCAAGGCGATGGAGATCAACCCGGTGTCGAGCAGCCCGAAGGCGATGGCCCGTTATCGCGATCTCTGCGTGATCGCGTTGGAGTCGCGGAAATGACAAAGCGCACGCCCGAGCAGGAAGCGAATGCGCGGGAGTATGCCCGTCAGATGATGATGCCCTGGCGAACGGTCCTGGCCTATTTCCGCGCGCATAGCCTCGTGACGTTGCGCGACATCCACCGCGCGTTTCCCCGCGCCGGCCATGTCGCCCAGGATATGCAGGCGGCAATCACTAAATGGGCTCTGAAATGACCGAATGCGAAGAAGTCGCCGACTCGATCTGGCGTTCCCGTTCCGTCACCGACGGCAACGGCCTGAACGCGACGGTGCCGATCCGCTCATACGCCGACGCCGAGCGCGTCGCGCGCCACTATTGCGCCGATCAAGGCGAACAGATTGTCGCAAACGTCGCGGAAGCCCTCTGGCGGCGGGCACAAAGGTCGCGCGGCTAAGGCCGCGCCGGCCCCGTCACATTCCAAAAGACCACGAGGCCCGCCCCACGGCGGGCCTTTGCCGTCTCCCACGCCTTCGCGTCGTAGTGCGGGTCCGCCGGGAACGGCGGAACGCTGCGCGCTACCTCGGAATACTTGCGCGGATGCACGATGATCGTGGCACCCGCTACCTCGGCCGGCGCCAGCTTGCGGCCGACCTGCACGGCGAAGCGCCGCGCCTTCGGCCAAGCCTTAGCGAGCCCGCGGGACAGCACGCCCGATCCGGCAGCGCACCAGACCTCGTCCGGTACAAGCCCGGTCGCCAGTGCAGCCGACGCAATCGCGTCAATCGCTTCCGGCATATCGACGCCGAACGGCGCTAGCGTCGCGCCGGTCGCGGCGCAATACGCTTTCGCCCGAGCCTGGACCACAGCCAGATAGCCGGGCGTGACCTGATAGACCTTCGCGCCGAGCCGCTTCGCCATGAAGGCCCGCGCATGCGGCGCCTTCCGTTTCGCGACGAACAGCGTCGCCCGCTTCCCAAGCTCTCGTGCCGCCCAGGCTAACGCCGTCTGCGCGCCGCCCTCGGCCGGCGTCGCATAGACGACCTCGTCGGCATGGTCGAACAGCGCGATCATGTAGCGGGCTTTGGTCCCGCCACCGATCAGGTCGTCGCGGACGACATGGATGCCGTCATGCTCGGTCACCTTCGGTGGCGGCAGCACGATCACAGTTCTTCACCCCACTCCTCGTCGGCGGCCATCTCGCCGAACTCGACCTCGCCGACCGCCTCGGTCGCCTTGCGCGGATCGCCCTTGCAGAACACCAACACGTTCTGATGCGTCTTACCGAGCTTCCGCGTCGTCGCGAATTGCTTCCCTGCGCGGATCGGCAGCGATCCGGCGGCGGTCACAAGCACCGCCTCATTGTAAAGCCGCAGTCCGGCCGCCTCGAAGGCGGCAATCGTGTGCCACGGAAAGCCGTAATACATTCCCTTGGCATCGCGCACGTCGCCCACGACAAAGCAGGCGAAGCGGTCATTCTTCAGCTTCGCGCAGGAAGCCGCAATGATCTCGTCGTAGGCTTCGCGAAAGTCCGCATATGCCATCGTCGAAAGGTCGCGCGGATCGTCGCTGTAGACCTCAAGATCAGCGTAGGGCGGGCAGGAAAAGACGAAATCCGCCTCCACATCGAGCGTCGGAACGACCACGCGGCTGTCGCCTACATGCCAGACAGGCATGGGGTCGTCGCAAATGCGGTCCGCCTGCCAGCGGTTCGCCTCGATTTGCTCAGGGCGCAGGTCCACGCCGGCATATTCGCGGCCGAGCTTCGCGGCGACGATGCCGCGCACGCTCCCGCCAGCGAAGGGATCGAGGACAAGCCCGCCGGGCGGACAGAACCAGCGATAGGAAAGCTCGCAAAGCACCGGGTCGAAGATCGAGGTTCCCGACGCGGGAACAGATATTCCTTCTCCAAACTCCCCGTACGTCAGGCCGGCCGGTGTAACGCCCTGCAATTTCGCGCGGTTCGCCGCCATCTTCTCGTTCAATGCTTTCCAGCCGCCGCCGCCGCCTCCGGCTGGCTCGGCATTGGCCCGGCGCTTGCGCTTGCCCTCGCCGACGACATGCTCGCCGCGCATCAAGTCCTGCCCGAAGGTGCGGGCGTAGCCGTTCTTTGCCATCACGCCACCGCCCTACCGCGTCCGTCGCCGCGCGCCTTCGTCTTGCTGTAGTCGGCGGACGGTAACGGGGAACCGCCCGGCACGGCATTCGCTTTCCTGTCCATAGGCATCGGCGAGCCGCCTATAGGAGCGCCACGTCCAAGCTCAGACTGAATCCCGAGCGCCAGCCATGCGCGCTTGCGATCCTGCCACCACCCCTCACGGGCGTTGAGGATCGAGAACGGCGGGATGCCAAACCGCTCGGCCAGCTTGGCGTTGCCGCCACCGCCGGTGCTGATGCTGGCACCGGCTTCGAGCAGCTTCGCGATAGCGGCCTCGTCGAAGCCGGTCACGGTCAGGTCGGCGCCAAGTTCTTGCAGTTCGCCGATCTCGATCTTGAGCAGATCGTCGTCCCAGGTCGAAAGCTCAGCCAGCCGGTTGTCCGCGATCCGGTAAGACCGCTTCTGCTCCTCGGACCAGCCCGTCGCCACCGCCACCGGGACCTCGGTCAACCCGAGCCGATGCGCGGCCAGGACGCGGCCGTGCCCGGCGATGATCTCGCCGGCGTCATCGACCAGGATCGGCATGGTCCAGCCGTACTCCTGGATCAGCGTCGCAAGCTGCGCGACCTGCTCGTCGGAATGCGTCCGGGCGTTCCGTGCATACGGGATCAAGTCGCCGATGGCTCGCGGCTGGACCGAGTAGACCGGCCAGGACGCGGCCGTTTTTTCAGCTTGCGGCATGGTTCCTCCGGGCCTGCCGGCCCAACCAAAACGGAAAAATCGGAAATCGAAAAACGCGCAAAAGCCGCGGGCGGCGCGCCCGCGCCAGCACCGGGACCGCTGACAGTACCTACGGGGCCGGGGGGGCTTGTGGGTCCGGTCGGCCGTAGAGGGCGACGCGTCGGGGCTGCGGCGGGCGGGTGTGCGGCGTCGTAGCGGTAGCGGTAGAGAAGGCCATGCGGCAGCGTTGGGCGCGCCAGCGGGCTTGTGTTGGGGTAGTGCCGTGGCGGGGGCGCCCCGCCCAAGGCGGGGCTCCCGCCCTTGGCTCTATAGGTGCTAGCCCTTACCGGGCCGATGGATGCGGCGTTGGCGGGTAGCGCCTCGGCCGATGGATTGTTGCTCCTGTTGGCTGCGGTCAGTTCGCCCCGCAGCCGGGCTTCGGCGTCGAAGCCTGCCAAGGTTGGACGCCTCGGAGCACTCCCTTGCAAAATGGTGCGCGGGTTTCCACCGCCGCTTCCCGTCGCGCCCGACGTCTGGTCCGTTTCTGGCCGGTCCTTACAGCGCCACCCGCTTGGTCTGCCTACGCCCGTCTCGCGGCTATTGGTCGGGGCGATTGCCGGTGGGTGCCAACCCGATTGCCGGCGCGGCTGGGTATTTAGAAGCCGCGCATGACTGCGGCGATCTCCTTGCCGACCCGCGCGACGATGCGCGGCGTCGCGGAATAGAACTCGGCAGCGGTCTGGTCCTTGACCATCTCCTTCGGCACGCTTGGGCCGAAAGCCCGCTGGATCGGTAGGCTCTTTTTCGACAGGCGATGGAAGACCTGACCACCGGCGACCGGCTTCCCCGAGTTGTAGGTGCCGGCGAAGATGAAGGTGCCCGGAAAGGTCTGACGCTTGCCCCAAACCGTCGCCTTCACCCCGACCTTGAACTGCCGCGCCTTGAACATCTTGAGCGGCAACTCGCGACCCGAACCGATGATCGCGACTTCGAGCGCACCGCCCGACGTTGAGGCTTGACGCAGCCGCATCGCCTTCTCGATAGCGGGTCGCGGGATCGACGTCTGCTTCCGCAGGACGCGCTTCACCGCGACGAACGTTCGGCGTCCCTCGTAGTTGAGCGCGCGCCCCATCGCCTTCTTCGCTTGGCCTGACGACAGCCGCGCAAGGTCGCGGCCGTATCGCGCCATCACATCGTCGAGCGGACGCAAGACAAGCTGGTCGGTCGCCACGGTGCGGGCTCCGGGTTGTCGGGGTGGTAGGTGGCTGATGCCTGGGAGACGGCCAAACCATTCAACCGCCGGGAGGGCGGGAACGCGGGGCCGTCATCAACACGCGGCACCAGCCACCTCGCGCGAAGGAATGGGGCCGATTTGTCTCACTTCACAAGGGATTTTTGCAATGTCGCGTTGGTTAAATACAGCGCCAGCATAAATTCTATAAGTCTCTCAATACGTTATCATATTCGCAAATTTGTGCATTAAAGAGTTGCTCTGTCCCAAAACATCATTGTAAAAATACAACGTTAGATCGCTTATGGATGTTCACATGATACGGATCGAGATCACGCGACGCCTGGATTGCAAGACCGGCAAAGGCCGCAACCGCGTCAACCCCACCACAGTCACCCACGAGCCAACGGTCGAAGAAGCCCTCGCGCACGTCCGCGCCATGCGGATCGCCAGCGAGGAGATCGCGCCCGGCTATATGCCGATGCTTGAGGTGCGGCTCTACGACAACGACGCCTTCCTGCGCTGGGTCGCCAAGGGCGGCCCCGAGCCTCGCCCCTTCCGCACCCTGACCACCGACGAGATCGCGGCGCTGTAGCGCCGCCCTTCCCTACCCCATCAGCCAAGGAGACGACGATGCAGAACATTCACGTCGAAGCATTCAACGATTACCGCGTCGCGCTTTGCTTCGAGGAAGGCGATTGCCGCTTCCACGTGTGGGCAAGCCCTGATCTGACCGACATCGAGGACGTCCTCTACAAAAACCCGCCGCGCGGCCTGCGCCCAGGCGACGATGGTTATTTCGAGACACGCCGCCTCGACGGCACGAACAAGGCGAACGCGCCGAAGGTCGCCGCCCTGGTCGCGGCGATCCGCGAAGGCGACATGGTCACCACGGCCAAGCGGAAGATGCTCGCGGACCGCGCCGAAGCCGATGCAAGGGCTAAGGCCGAGCGCGCCGAAGCGATCCGCGTCGGGCTTGCTGCCGCAATCGGCGGCGGCATGGGCATCTCCTACATCGCCGGCCAGATCGCCGCGCTGACCGACGACCAACTCATCACCCTGCAAAACGCAATGAACCGCGGGCCGCAGTAGCGGCCTGCCCGATAACCCCAAGGAGCCACAAATGCCAACACTCGACAACAGCCTTGTTCCGCAGACATGCGAAACGCCCCTCGTCACTATCGCCGCTCTTCGAGCGGCCATTGCCAAAGGAGGCGACAAGACGGGCATCGCCGGGAACACGTTCGTCTCTGTTGATAGCCGCGTTCTGGCGTGGCTCTGCAACGACGCCGAGGCGCTGAACCACCTCATTACCCGCGTGCACTTCTAAGGTGGCAAATGCGAATTGAAATCGACATTCCCGCCGAGCGGATCGCTGACCTGCTCACGACCGCAATCGAGAGCGGCGATCCCGTCACCACGGCCATGAAGGGCGGATGGTGCGACGGCATCCACTGGCGCAGCGCCAAGGCTACGCCGCCGGCAATACTCGACGCTATCGGCCGTCCTGTCCGCTGGTACAGCGCCCCCACGCTGTTCCGCGGCAAGAAGTGGACACTGCAAATCGTCGAGGTTGACGACGAGGTGCAGGGAACGCGCAAACGCCATCACGTCGGCCCGCGCAACGTCCGGGAAGGCTTCAAGGTCATGGCGCGGCGGTATCCGAACGAGTTCGCCAAGGTACTCGCCAACGAGATCGACGCCGCCTGCGCCGACATCTGGCTCCAATGCATCCTGTTCGGAGAGGAGAAATACGCATGAGGATACGGCTCTGTTCCTGCGGGTCTGGCGAGGAGCACCGCGCCAACTACGACGCCCGCGGCATCTTCCTAACCTTCACATGCAGCAAGTGCCACAAACGGAAGATGTCGGGCTTCCGCCCCGAGGTGCTTACCGACCCGAACTACTATGCCGACGAGCCAATCGAGGAGGACAGGTGGTGACCGAAGCGGATGAGATCGCAACCGGCCTGATCGCGAGGTACGGCAGGCCCACCGTCGCGACGTTCGACGAAGCCCAGGCATGGGTGCTGTCGGTCTGGCCGACCGTCAAGGTTTGGATCGGACACCAGCAAATGGACAATGTCATCGAGGCCGTGAGGCGAATGGCAGCGCCGGAAAGGCTATGGTGCGAAAGCTGCGGCGAAGCCGAGCAGGAAGTCCACAGCGCGCACGCCGGCCTGTGCGGCGATTGCTACGGCAAAACGATCTCCGAAGTGGTGCACAACTACATCGGGGACCACATCTGCGGCCATCCGCTCTTTACGAACGGCCGGCTGGTCGCGATCTGCGCCCTGCCGTTTGGGGCCGAGCATGAGCATGGCGTCGTCACGTTCGATCAGAGCGGTGCATCATGATCGAGATCGGCTCCTTGATCTTCATCATCACCGCGGTGCTAGGCTGCGCGCTCGCGGCGGTCCCCGAATTGATGGAAGCGGCCGCCGCGATCCGCGGCGGCCGGTAGCCGGGAGGGCTCAATGGCTAAGACAGTCCAGATCGCGCTCCTCGCCGACGACGCCGAGCCGATCCTGCGGCGCGCCGCAGAGGACGCGGCGAAATACGGGGCGTGGCTCGACTACATCACGCGCAAGACGTGGGACGCCCCAGGCCGTGGTGCGGAGTCTCGGGAGAAAGTTCGGAGGGAGTGGTCCAACAGCTTCCGGCACGCGAAGCGCGTCGTGGAAGCCTTCGGGATCGAGTACGAGCCGACCAGCGAAAGCGAGACGATTGCGATCCACTACCCGCACATGGTAGGCGGGCGCTTCGAGAACGTGGCCGGGTTCAGAATGCGGACAGGCGGGGAAACCGACTACAAACGTCCCGAAGCGATTTACCGCCGCTCAGTACATGCCGAGGCGTGCCGGCAAGCCGCCAAGCGCGTCGTGCGCCGCTGGCGCGCCGGTGTTGGACACGGCTGACCGCCGCCGTATGGTCCCTCCTCTTGGAGGGACTATGAAGACCACACATCTACTGCTGATCGCGGCCGCGCTCGTTTCGAGCCCGGCCGCTGCCGCGGCCCAGATCATCGGCCACGCTACCGTCATCGACGGCGACACCATCTCAATCGACGGCAATCGCATCCGGCTTGAGGGCATCGACGCTCCCGAGACGCATCAGGTCTGTCTCGATGAACGCGGTGCCCGTTGGTCATGCGGCCTTTCCGCTCGTGACGCCCTGGCCGGCCGGATCGCCGGCAACACCGTGACATGCGTCTCGACCGAGCATGACCGCTATCGCCGCGCCCTGGCGCATTGCTCCACCGACGTCGACCTCAACCGCTTCATGGTGCGAGTGGGCTTCGCCTTGGCCTATGTCCACTATTCGCGCCAGTATCAAGGCGACGAGGCCGAGGCGCGGAACCGGCAAAAGGGAATGTGGCGGGGCGCTTTCATCGCACCTTGGGATTGGCGGCACCGGAACAAAAAGACCGAAATCTTGGGGGCGCTGTCGGTCCCGGTCTCGGCGCAAAAACAGCTTCTTAAGCCGGATCGGTCCAGCCGGCGCTAGCCGCCTCGGCGGCTTCGCGCATTGGATCAGCCTCTTGTACGTCAGGCGCTTCGCATCGCCTCCGCTCTGCCGTACGCCTCGATCCGCTCCAGCACGGCGACGCGCTCGACGGGGTTCATGTCATGCATTCGCTTGGCGAGCGCCGGCGCCCACGGTTCCTCGGCCTCGGCCACGGCGCTGACCATGTGCTTCCAGGCCAGCGTATCGATGTCGTCGGGCCGGTCGCGCGACACGATCCGCTCGGTGCTGATCGCGTCCCAGCCGGCCCACAGGATGAGGTCCCAGGCCTCCTGCGGAGCATCGAGGCGCGGCATTGCCGCCTCGGCGACCCGACGCAGCCGGCTCGCGATCTCGGCCATGCGCGCCGTGATAGGCCGCTCGGTGATACGGCATCCCTCGCGCTCCAGCGCGAGCGGCGCCGGCCGGAAATCAACCGGGATGCGGTCGCGGTTGTCGCGCCGGTTCACGGCTGCTGCCCTCTTACTGGATGGATGGTCGGGACGATGCTGTCGTCGCCGTCCAGCGCGACGGCGATGGGCAGCATCCACCGCAGCTGGCGCCGGCGCGGAGAGGGGATGAGGTTCATCGCACCATAGCCGCGACGAGGCGCGGGAAGCGCCAGTCGCCAGACACTAGATGATATGCGGTCATGATCCCGTCCCCAGAGAATGGCCGGACGGGTCGAGCCCGCCCGGCCGCTGCAAATCAGAGCGTGACCCGCTCGACGGTGACGATCGAGCGGCCGAGGTATTCCGCCTGGGCGACGTAGCCGCGCTCGGCGACCACCTCGCCGTCGTCGTCGCCCTCCTCGTCGTCCTCGCTGCGGAACCGGGGCGGAAAGCAGATCAATCCGCGAGGCTGAGATCGGCCAGCGGGCACGGCGTCACGACGCCGCTATCCCAGCCCACCTGGGCCATCGTGCCGTTGATCGAGCGGATATAGCCGCGGTCATGGTCGGCGGTGCCGACACCAGCCTCCACCTTCTGGTGGCGGTCCATCGCGGTCTGGGCTTGATGCTTGGTCATCTGTCTCTCCATCTTGACCGCGCTCTCTGAGCCGGTCTCCTTTGGGGCCGGGCCAATCCCGGCCTGACAATGCCCACTATACATGACTCCCCGGTCGCGTCGAGGGGGGGCAAGTATATAATTCCCTAGGAAATCTCGTTTCTCCTGCGGTGTCTTTCCCCTCATGCGAATAGGTCCGCAGTCCCCCGCCGCTCGGCGCGGCGGCGCTGGTTGTCGTAGCGCAGGTGACAACGCTGGCACATAAACCGGAGGTTCTCGTCGCGGCAGTCCTCAGGCCGGTGGTTAAGATGCGCGACCGTGCAGACGATCCGAATGATGCGGAGCCGGACCACGTCGCGGCCGTCACAACACCACGCCCCCGTGCCAGCGTCGGGCCACCTCACATACAGGCCATCATGGTTCAGCGGGATCGCCGGGAAGAACCGCCCGAGCGGGTCGCGGCCACCGACAGCGTGGTTCGCGACGCCGCACACCTCACATCGGTTGTCGGCGCGCGCCCGGATGCGTTCCCGGATTGCTCCCCACTCCCTGGAGCGGATCGAGCCGCCGGGATAGCGCGCCATCTCGTCGGGGCGGATCGGCATCAAGCATTCTCTTCCGGCTCGAACTCGCCGCACCAGTCGCTCGCATCGGTGAACGGCCAGCGGGCCACGCCGCTGCGGTCATCGGCCACCGGAGCGTGCACTCGGCACGGGCTCTTGTCCTCGTCGGCGGCCAGAGAAGTTGAGGTGTCCCACCAACGGCAGTTTTCACATTTTTTGTCCACATCGGCCCCCTTCGATCTCGTGCATCGCGTCGATATTCACCAGCGCCGACCGGAATGAATACGCGACAACCCAGGGGTTCGGCGTCATTGGCATCAGCTTCACCAACTCTTGCCGGGCTCGCGGAATGTTGCTCACGGTCCTGTCTCCTCCTTCAAAGCTTGATCGGAACGCCGTCGCGATTGAGCCCCTGCGCGATCAGCCCGAGCGCGCGGTCGCGCGCCCGGTATGCCGTGGCACGGCTCCACGCCTTGCGCCGGCACGCCTCGTCGAACGGGCGGCGATAGACCTTGCAGCGCAGATACAGGTGGATGACGCGGCGCGGCCCGTCCTGGACCGGCAGGTAGATGACCGGCCAACGCATCGCGTCCTCGGCCATCGTTATCTTGCGCGCCGAGAACTGGCGGCGCTGCCGCGGCGCTTCGCGGGCCGACGTCTGCAACCACCACGGCAGCGCATAGCCGTCGTCCGCGTAGTCCGGGACCGGGTCGATGGACATACTCTCGATCAGTTCGCGCGGCAGCGACGAACCGTAACCGCGCGGTCCAGCCGGGCCGGTCGTGTAGACCACGATCCGCGCTGCTTCGATCAGCCGGTTAAGGACCAGCTTCGGCACCCACAGGTCGGGCATCGCGTCACAATGCACGCTGCCGATGTCACGCGCGCTTTCGTATGCGTCACTCATTCTGGGATTTCCGGCAGTTCGTCGTTGGCGGATGGCGGTAGCGCGGCAGGATCGTCGGGCGGCTCAACGTAGGTCGGTACGGTGTCCACGATGCCGCGCAGCCGGAAGTCCTGGATCGGCTTGCCGGTGAACCACAGCCACGGCTTCTTCGATCCGACCAGCTTCCAGTCCACGACCTTCTTCGATGCGCGCGACCACCGCTGGCGAAGCCGCGCCTCGATCTGCTCCTCGGTGCCGGTTTCGGTTGCGGAAAACTTCTCGGTGTAGATGCGGCGAACGTCATCGACGCGCGCGAGCAGCGCGATGTGCGATTTCAGCGGAAGATCGGATGGCGGCATCACGCCGTGCCGGTCTACGGCTTCGGCGAGCGCGTCGAGGAACTCGCGCTCGCCCTGCCCGACCCGCCAGCCCTTCTTTTTCTCCTTCGCCTTGTCGTCGGTCGCGCTCGGCGGAACCACGACGCAGGACGTGACCGGATCGCCCTCGCTGTCCTCGCCGAGCGTGGTCTGGCGCAGCCGGAAGCGATGCATCGCCCCGCCCGGTCCAGCCTTGAGCTTCCGCACCGTCCAGGTGTTCGGGCTGTCCGCCGTGGCGCCGGCAACCTCGATCTCGAAGTCGGCGGCCCCATGCAACGCTTCGTGGCCGCGCGGGCCGCGGCCCACCTCCTTGCCGCCGTGGTGGATACCCACGACGGTCACGCCGACGTGCTCTTGCAGGCGGCCACAGTTGATGACGAAAGCTCCCATGACATGGCTATCGTTCTCGTTTCCGCCGGCAAGCGAGCGCGCTACCGTATCAAGAACGACGCACCCCACACCGACGCCGCACTTCTCCTCCATCAGCGCGGACAGTCCCTTGATCTCGTTGGCGAGCTTCTTCGCGTCGGCGTCATTGGATCGAAGGTCGATGGACGTCGGGAGGAAAACGAACGGGATCACCGCGTCTAGCGGAATGTCGTGATCCTTGCGCCAAGCGTGGAGCCTGATTTCGAAGTCGTCGCGGCCTTCGGCCACGACGTAGACCACGCCGAACGGGCGCGCCTTGTAGCGGAACCACTCGGGCCGCTGTCCCTGCGGTAGCAGCGTTCCTGCCGCGCACGTCAGCATCAGGTCGGACACCAGAAACGACTTCCCGCAGCCGGGCGGGCCGTAGACGATGCCGAATGTCTTCGCGAGGATCAGGTTCTTGACCAGCCAATCGCGCTGTGGGCGCTGCTTGCCGATCTCGTGAAACCACGTCGCGGCGAACTGCGACTTAAACGGCATCGCCAGCGAGAGCGTGACCTTCTCGAACTCCTCGAACGACTGGATCGGCGGCAATTCGCTCATTGATCGGCACCGCCTCGTTCGAGCCACACGTCGTTAAAGTCCTTTCCGTCCGGCGCCATGTGCACCGCTACGTCGCGGCCCTGGCCGCGGTAGCGGCGCGCCGCGACGAGCAAGCGCATCCTCGTCATGACCCGCTCGCTGTCACCGTCACCGAGCAGGATCACGTCCTCGATGTCGGGGCGAAGGATCGCGCCGGGCCGGTCCTGGTCGGGATCGCCGTTCGGGACGCGGCGACCTTTGATGGTGGGGTGCGCGATGGATGCGGTAGCCCCGCCCGCCATGTTGCCGAGGTTGATCGCCGCCGCGACGCTGATGTCGTCGCCGCCGAGCCCAAGCTGAAACCACGCCCGCGTCGTCTCGATCCCCTCGCCCATTGCGAGCCGATTGGTCGGCGCGCTCAACGCGATGGTGCCGCCCGACTGCTCGCCCAACACCTTCTTCGCGGCGTTGCGCGATGCGTCGCCGGGTGCCGTCAGCTTTCGAGGCTCGGTCCGATCAAGATAGGTGCGGTGGACACCGATCAGCACGCCATCCACGTCGCGGATCGCAGCAATCATCGCCGGGAACTCACCGAGCGGCGTGGCTTCCTCGGCGCTCTCGTCGGCGAAGCCGCGATATTCCAGCGCCGGCATGAAGCGAAGGTCGAACGTCCAGGACGGGTACACTTCGAGGCCGCGCGCTTCGAGATAGCGCGCCGCGTGCGTGCCCTCGATTGGCTTGCCTGCACCGAACAGACCCTCGCAAGATCGAAGGCGACGCTCACGCGCCGCCCTTTCCTGCTCTTCGACCTTCTGGCGCTGCGCCTTGAACTTCTCACGGTCCTCGGGGCTCTGCTCCCTAACACCACCGAGGTCTTTCACGACCTCGACGAAGGGCTTGCCGGTGAAGTGCATCAGCGCGTCGATCACGTCGCCGCGCTCGTTGCAGCCGAAGCAATGGAACGTGCCTTTGACGTCATCGACCTTGCAGCTTGGCGTCTTTTCCAGATGGAACGGGCACAACGCCTTCGCCATCGAGCCGCGACCACGAACCTTGTAGCCGTACTGCTCGAACACCGAGGAGATGCTGTGCTTGGACTTCAACTCGTCCAGTTCGATCTCGTCGAAACGCCCCCGCGCCATCATGCGTGCCCCTGCGGGACGATACCGACGCGGCGCCAGACGATTGCGTTCGATCCGTCGAGGGTCGCTGCAGGCTTCACGCCGGCGGCGTCCCAGGCGCGGAACATACGATCCCGCACCTCGAACCACTTACCGCGGTCCTCGACCCTGTTCACGTCGTCTACGGTCAGGCTGTTCCAGTCAGCGAGCCGCTCGGCAATACCGGCGGCGAACTCCGCATCCTCGCGTGTGAGAAAAACGGCGAGCCCGAAGCCGGACGGAATGTGCATGAGCGGGTAAACGACGACACTGCCGTCTCGGCACTCAGCCGAGTGCCACCAGATACCGAACGAGCCATTGACCACACCAGACACATCGCGCCACTCGGGCGGTTGCCGCATCCGATCCGGTGAAGTGAAGAACGCGACCCGGAACGTGCCCTTGCTCCATCCGTCCTGGCTCATGACCGCTCCTTGTCGAAGTTGAGAGGTGGTTCACGGCGAAGCCCAGGCTCGATCACCGCGGCCATGTAGGCCCAGATCGCGCAAGCATCGCCTTCGTCGTCGTTGCGAACGTCCCACCCGAGCGCCTTGCAGGCGCGGACCGTGGCGATCTTCGCTTCGGCCCGCTTGAGCCGGCGGGTGCCGATGAAATAACCGCGCACGTCGTTCGCCATCGCCTTACGGATCGTGGTCACGCCCATGCGATACGCGACGCCCTGGATCACCGCCGGCAGGCCGAACAAGACCTCAATGGTCGCCTTCGTCGCCTTCCCGCTCCGCAAGCGGAATAGCTCGGGCTCCTCGTAGACGATGATGCGCGGCTTGAACGCGAGCAGCCGCGTCCCGAGCCACTTCACCGCGCCGGCAAACTGCTCCTCCTGCGAGGCGCCATCGCCGGCAAACTTGTCGGAGCCGAACCGTGGCGTCTCGCCGGGGCGGCCCTCGGCCCAACCGAACCGGCGGGCCAAATCGAGCGCAAGGATGGTGTTGTCCATCACGTTCTCCCCTGCACAACGCGGCGGATCGCCGCAAAGTGGCGCGAATAAGCGGGATCGCTCGCCATCAATTTGCGGTGCTGGTCCAGCGCCCAGTAAACGGTCGAGTGGTCGCGGTCGCCGAATAGCTGACCGATCCGCGTCAGGCTCAGCTTGAACAAGCTGCGAGCCAGCGCGAACGACATCCGCCTCGCGTACCGCACGCGCTGCGTTCCGCCGCGCTTGACGATGTCTTGCGCGGTCAACCCGAAGTGCGTGGCCGCAGCCCACCGGATCAAGGCGACGCCATACAGTCCGACGGGAGTATTCGGCCACGCAATCGCGTTGAGCCTCGCCCGACGTTCCCGCTCAGCCTCGATCCGGCGGCGACGCCGCAGCACACGGGTATGTCTGGTGACCGCCATCTAAGCGACCTGTTTCGCGATCTCGGCGACGCGCCGTTCGAGCGCGTCGATCTTGCCGGTCAGCGCCGTCACCTCTCGCTGCCATTCCTGAATGTCGCCGCGGAGCTTCTCGCCGCGCTTGACCGTCTCGCGTGCCTCGGCGATTGCCGCCTGTGCGTCGTTGACCAGGACGCGCATTTCCTCGTTGGAGCGGACCGGGCCAAAGTTCTGTTCGCGCAACTCGGCGACCCACGCCCACGGACACCCGAGTTCTTTCGCGACGCGCTGATCGGACCAGCCCGAGCCGTATCCGACTTTCTCGTCAACGTAGACCTCCTCGAGCTTCGCGAAGATGATGCGGCGGTCGTTGAACGTCGGGACACGCGGTTGGTCTGCGGCGGCCGGCGCCGCCTCCTGTTTCGACATCGGAATAACCTCGGCGGTTTGCTTGGGCGCGCGCCGTTCCTGGCGCTTACGGAACTGACAACCTGGGCAAAGGTCGTGGTTCGCGCTGCGGCCGACCTGCCAGCCGCGGCGCTGAAAAATCTTGTTCAAGTCCTCGGATGCACGCGATCCCGAATAGGTGTTCGCCGAAATGTCGAGCGTCGCGGGACACTCCGAGCATGTGATGCGATGGACGCGACGCCGACCGGCTTCGGCCTGGACCGTGATCGGCGTGAAGAGGCGCCCACTCACTTCGGCGCCTCGATAAGCTCGAACGGGCTCGCGGTGATCGTCGCGATACCGTCGCGGGCAAGGACCGCCTCGCCGCGAGCGACCACGATACGCTGACCTGGATGCGCGCCGCGCTCAACGGTGAGCTTGGTCACGACGATGCCGCCGTCAGCGACAATCTTGCGCCACAAGACCGCGATGGATGGGTCGCCTTCGACCTCGAATAGCCACCACGCATTGCCGCTCGCGGTCTTGATCGTGGTTGTGCAGTTGTAGACCCTTCGCGCGGTCATGCTTGCTCCGTTGGTTGACGAGAGAAAAACAAAAAAGATGGACGCGGCCCGGAGGCCGCGCCACGCCGATTAACTTGTGAGTGCTTCGTCAACGGCCGCGTCGTCGGCTGACTTTTTCGCGGGCTGCACGTTGTGGGCGCGCTTCAAGATGTCGGAGAGCATCTCGGCGGTGTCGGAAAACATGTCGAGTTGATCGAGAAACCCGAGCTTCACCCAGTACTCGATGCTGGCCCGGATCACGCCGGATCGCTTCGCCTCCTCCATGTCGTGGAGACGGCGCGCAAATGTCAGCGCGGTCTTTTCCAGACCAAACCGCTCGACGGCGCTCTGCGTCGCCTTGCCGGCGTTGCCGGCGTACTCGCTGGCGAGGCCCTTCTGCCGGCTGATCTCCTCGACCTCACGCTTCAACTGGGCGGCGGTGATCCTTTTCAGACCATCGCCTTCGCCTTCCTTCATGCTGGCTCGTCGCGCCATATCCCTGCTCCTTGCTTTGCCGTTCTAAGCGGCGGGTTTCTGCGGAGCGCGCTTCCCGCGCGACCGCTTCTGCGGTTCGCGCTTCTTGCGTGGCCGCTCTGGAACCTTGCTGAGTGGGATTTTTTCGATGCCGTCCGGCCACCGAAGCGTCGCAGGCCAGTGGTGCGCGAACTTCGCGACCGCGCGGTCGTAGATGTAAACAGAGAAGCGAGATTTCCCGGACACCAGCTTGTCGTAGAAGCGCACGTCGCCCGTAAACCTTTGGGAGACCGTGCTAAACGCCACTTCTGTGTGTTCGGCGTAAGCCTGGAAAAGCTTAATCAGATGGCCCCGAAGGACCGGCTCCAAGGGCATTGTAAATCTCCAACCCGAGCTAGGCTGGTTAACCTTGTAAAGGTACAAGGTCGAAAAAAGTCAATACCGTTTTTATGGGGGCGGGCTATAATTCCCGCACCTTAAAAGATCACTGTAGATCATGGAGTTAATTATGGCGCGTAGCGGCCAAAAGAGATCACGCCCTCAACCAACCACCGAAGATCAGGAGCAATTCGCTGAACTGCGAAGACGGCTCGAACATCTCGTCGGGGCATCGGGACGATCAGCAGCGGAAATTTCCGCCGCCCTCGGCAGGAACGCCTCCTACATATCCCAGATTACGACCGGCAAACAGAAGTCGATTAACGTATTCGACCTCGTCCCATTGTCGATCCAGTTGGATTGCGACGTTCGCTACCTGCTCCTCGACATAAACACACCAAGGCCGCGCTCGTGGCCGGCGGCACCTACCGCCCCGGAACCCGCCTCGTCGCTCAAGTTCGGCGGTGTCTGCGAAACCGGCGTGTGGCGCCCGTCGTCCCTCCCCGCTGTCGAAAGGCAGAGCAACGCCATCCTGGCACCGCACTTCCCCTTCCCCGGCGAGCAATTACGGTTCGAAGCCCGCGGCGACGCCGCTGCATCAGCGCACATCCGTGATGGGATGGCCGTGATCGGTCTAGGGTTCCGGGACTTCGTCAAGCACGTCCGTCCGCTCACAACCGGGATGCTGGTAGTCCTGCGACGGGAACGGATTGCGAGCGGCGAGGTCGAGCTTTCGATCCGGCGGGCAACGGTCGGAAAGTCCATCATCCTTGCGTCACCAGACAACGAGGACGTTCTCAAGGAGATCGACATGAGCCGCGTCCCAAGAGAGGAAACGGCCGAAATTGTGGCTGTGGTATCGGCCGGGATCGAGTTCTTCATCTAAAAAAAGGTATTGACTTTGTAAAACTACAAGCGCAAGTCGCGTAGCGACACCCCACTACCTATTAACAAGCACAACGGGGCCGCCCGACAGGGGCGGCCCCGTCCTTTTAAGAGGTTGATATATCAGAGTTATTAAGTGGTTACTGTCTGGCTTCGCGGCAAAAATAATTTTCCAATGTATTTTTACAATTCAGTTGCCAAGAGGGCTTGTATTTTTCCGTAAGCGGATTGTATCTTTCCCGTGCCGACGCAAACGGCATTGGAGATCATGACATGAAGCGCGGACTATCCCTCGTTGAACTCGCCAAAAAGATCGAGGCCCAAAAGGAACTCAAGGCCGATTACGTCGCCCCGTCGCGCGGCCTGCGCCTGACGATCCAGGACGATAACAAGCCGGCTCTCGAAGTGCCGGACACCGGCAGCTTCCCCATCCTGCGCACCGCCCACGACCAGATCGGGGCGAAGCTCAACATTCCGGCCAAGTATTACAACCGCATGCTTGACGCGGCGCCGCGCCTCTTGGCCGACAACGTCAACCACTGGCTCGACCGCGACCCGAGCCGCCGCATGCTGCGGACCCTCGGCGGCGACCTTCGTGCTTACCTCTCGGATCGCTACAACCGGGTGGAGAACGAGGAGATCGCGGAAGTGGTTCTCCCGGTTCTGCTCGAAACGCCCGGCCTCTCGGTCAACGCAGCCGAGATCACCGACCACCGCATGTACATCCTCGCCACGACGGACCGCGTCAAAGGCGAGTTGAAGCGCGGCGACGTCGTCCAGGCCGGCGTGCTGATCTCGAACTCGGAGATCGGGCATGGTGCAGTCTCGATCCGGCCGATGGTTTACCGACTGGTCTGCCTCAACGGCATGGTGCTGCCCGACGCAAAACTGACCGCGAACCACGTCGGTCGGCGGATCAGCGAGGGCGAAGACCTCAACGCGATCTTCTCCGATGAGGCGCGCCGGGCCGACGACCGCGCCCTGCTCCTCAAGGTCCGGGACGTTGTTCGGCACGCTCTGGACGCCGCGACGTTCGAGAACGCGGTCGGTCGGATGCGTGACCTTGGCGAGCAGAAGATCGAGGGCGATCCGTCGAACACGGTCCAGCTTTTGGCGAAGAAGATCGGTGCCACCGACGACGAGCGCGGCGGCATCCTACGCGCCCTGATCGACGGCGGCGATACCTCGGCCCTCGGCCTGATCCACGCCGTCACGTTCCAGGCGCACGCGGCCAAGAGCTTTGACCGCGCGGTCGAGTTCGAGACGACGGCCGGCCAGTTGCTCAACCTTCCCCGCCGCGAGTGGCGCGAACTGCTCGCCGCTTAACGTTACCGACAGCCGGCGCGCGGCGGCGCGCCGGCCTCCCTTTCCATTCCATTCACATCGGCGACCGCAACGCGGTTCGCCCCATCGGTAGAGGCAACGATGTCCAATAAGACAGCGGACCCGCAACTCAACATCCCCACGACCAAGGTTCTGCACCGGCGTCTTGTTCTCGTTCCGCACTACGGCCAGCGGCGAGGTTATTCCCCGAAGAACATCACGGTGCAGGAGCAGTGGATCACGCTGCCGCGCCTGTCCTTCCTCGAAGCTCCCGAGCCGGCGTGGGTGGCGCAATGATCGAGAAGCGATCCGTCACCGTGAACGGACGCCGCACCGCCGTGGCCGTCGAGGCTCCCTTCTGGGCTGGCGTCCGGGTCTTGGCGGCGAGCCGGCGCATCAGGATCAGCGAGTTAATCGGCGAGATCGACGTGCAGCGCGGCGACAACAATCTGTCCAGCGCGATCCGCCTCGCTGTCCTGGCGCACTACCGCGCCGCATCGACGCGAGGCGCCGATGCTTGACCTGCTTGCCAGCGACTTCACCGCCGGCTTCGCCTTGGGCGCGCTGATCTTCTTCGTCGGCGGCTACGCCTGGGGATGGGAAGGCGCACGGTCGCACTACGCCGGGAAGTGGCTTCGCGACTTCGACGACACGACGAACTGAATACCGGGCGGCCACGCCGCCCGATCAACCAGCCTGCCAACCAACGAGGACTGCACATGGCCGTGAAGATCGAAGGCCCGCTCAAGATCATCAGCTTGCAAGCGGAGAACATCAAAAAGCTGGTCGCGGTGGAGATCGCACCGGACGGGGCGCTGGTCGAGATCACCGGGCGCAACGGTGCCGGCAAGACCAGCATCCTTGACGCGATCTGGTGGGCCATCGAAGGCGCGAAGCACGTCCAGGCCGCGCCGATCCGCAAGGGCGCGAACAAGGCGCGCATCAAGCTCGACCTCGGCGAGGTCAAGGTCACGCGGACGTTCAACCGCGGCAAGGACGACGAGAACGCCGTCACCACCTCCATCATCGTCGAGAACGAGGCGGGCGCGCGCTACCCGTCGCCGCAGAAGGTCTTGGACGACCTTTTCGGTGTCCTGACGTTCGATCCGATGGCGTTCCTGCGCGAAGACCCGAAGAAGCAACTCGCGATGCTGCGCGGGCTCGTGCCCGACGTGGATTTCGCGGCTATCGACAAGGCGAACGCCGAGGACTTCGCGAAGCGGACCGACGCCAACCGAAACGCCAAGGCGCTGCGCGCCCAGGCCGCTGGCATCGTGGTCCCCGCCGGCTTGCCGGATGAGCCAGTCGATGAAGCCGCGCTCGTCGCCGAGCTTGAGCAAGCCGGCGAGCAGAACGCCTTGATCGAGAAGCGCAAGGCGAACCGAGCCACAGCGGAACAGACGCGCGACCACCTGACGGCGAACGCGGCGGCGCTCGTGAAGCGCGCCAACGAACTGCGTGAACAGGCGGCCGAGCTTGAGCGTGAAGCTGATGAACGCCTCAAGGAGGCCCAAGACCTTACCGTCAAGCTCGAAAACGCCGACCCACTTCCCGATCCGGTCGATACCGCCAGCGTCCGCGAGCGGATCGCCAACGCAGCCGCGATCAATCGCGGGATCGAAGCTCGCGAGCGGCGCCGGCAGATCGAGGGTCGCGCAGCCGATTTCGAGGACGAAGCCGAGCGGCTCACCGCAGCGATCACCGAGAGGAAGGCTCGCGTCGAGGCCGCGATCAAGGCGGCGAAGATGCCAGTCGCCGGGCTCGGCTTCGGCGACGACGGCGTGCTGCTCAACGGCCTACCGCTCGAACAGGCCAGCGACGCCGAGCAACTCCGCACCGCGGTCGCTATCGCAATGGCGATGAACCCGACGCTGCGCGTGATCCGCGTGCGCGACGGATCGCTGCTCGACGATGGCAGCATGAAGCTGCTCGCCGAGATGGCCGAGACGCGCGGGTATCAGGTCTGGGTCGAGATGGTGAACACCACCGGAAGGGTCGGGTTCGTCATCGAAGATGGGCGCGTCGCTTCGACGCCGGCGTCCCGGCGCGAGAAGGCCGCGTGATGCGGAGGCCGAGCCGCCTCCGGTCGGTCGCCTGTATGGTTTGTGGCGCGTCGTTCGAGACGCGCCACAGCCAGGGCAAGTATTGCTCCGACCAGTGTCGGAAGCTCGGCGCTCGGAAGTCGTGGCGCGATTACAACGCCCGCAACGCCGGGCACCGCAAGGACTACCGGAAAAAGTATTACGAGCGGAACGCCGAGAAGGTGTCGGCGCGGGTCAAGAGCTACCGCAAGACCGACGCCGGTCGCCGCGCCACGCACGTCAACGGGCAACGACAGCGCCAGAAATTTCCCGAGAGGTACGCCGCGCGGCAAGCCGTGACCGTCGCGCTGCGATCAGGACGCCTTGTGCGCCTCCCCTGCCAGAGGTGCGGGGCGGTGCCAGCACAAGCTCACCACCGAGACTACTCGAAGCCGCTCGACGTCGAGTGGTTGTGCGCTCCGCACCACCGCGAAGCCGACGCCGAATTGAAAAGAGGAGGTCAATAATGGCCGTCACCGGCTGCATGATCTTGAACCCCGGCGATCTTGTCTTGCTCGCCGTCGTCCTTGGCGTGGCTGCGGGCTGCGCTGCCTGCGTCGTCACATCATTGGTGCGCCGATAGGCCGCCACGAAACCAACCGTCGCACACAACCGCAGGAGAAACCGCGTGTCAAAGACCCGCATCATCGAAGTCCCCGCCGAGCCCGAGCCGAAGGCGCAAGTGCCGAAAGAGGAGCCGGTACAACACGAGCCGTTCGAGGACGGCATCTACTTCGGGCTTGTTCCCGACGAGACTTACCACCCCGATCCTGCGCTCGGATCGGGCGACATCAAGCGGCTTTACTGGAACCCCGCCGAGTATTGGTGGCGTTCGCCGATGAACAAGCTCCTTCCGAAGAAGGACGACGACAGCCCGTTCAAGACATTCGGCCGCGCGGTGCACGTCCACGTTCTCGAAGGCGCGGAGAAGTTCTTCCGCCTCTACGAGTGCGAGGACACCGACGAGGCCACGCTCAAGACCAGCGACGACATCAAAAAATGGCTGCTTGAACGCGGCCAGAAGCCGCCGCGCACCAAAGCGGAGATGATCGACCTCGCGTTGCTGCTCGACGCGAACGTCAGGATTGCCGACGTCATCAAGGTGCGGGCGCTCGAAGCCGGACGCACGATCCTCAAGGAGGACGATTACAACCGCATCCTGACGTCATCGCAGATGATCGCGGAAAACCCGGACCTCGAACACGCCTTTACCGGCGGCAGAGCCGAGGTCGCGGTGTTCTGGACTGAGACGGTCGATGGCGAGCCGGTCCGCTGCAAGGCGCTGTTCGACTATCTGAAAATTCGCGGCATCGGCGATCTCAAGTCCACATCGAACCCGAAGGAGATGGCGTTCGACGCACTCTGCTCTATCCGCTTCGCCGAGCAGCGCATGGACATTCAGGCCGTCCATTACATGCGCGCCCGCGAGTTCTTGGCGCAGTTCGTTCTTGATGGGCGCGTCCACGGCGACCACGACGGTGGATGGCTCCGCAAGGTGGCGGCACAGGAGGAGTACGGCTTCGCACACGTATTCTTCCAGACCACCGGCGCCCCGAGCGTGCTTGCCCGCTCCTTGTCGCGCGGCAACCCGATCCTGGACATCGCCGCGGACCACCGCGACATCGCGCTCAATAATTTCGTCCTCAATCGCAGCCGGTACGGCGACACGATGTGGCTGCGCCGCGAGCCGATCCGCGAGTGGAGCATCGACGAACTTCCTGCGTGGTGGGGCCGCAATGGCCGTTGATCCCATCGCCCTCGAAGTTGGAGCCCGCGCGCTTTACGCGGCGTTCTCCCGCTACTCGCGCCGCCGGTCCGACAACTCCATCGAGACGCCCGAGGACCGCTGGAACCGCAATCAGGTCACGTCTGCGATCCAGGACGCTTTCCGAGACGAGATGCGCGCGGCGCTCGCCGCGCTCGAACAAGCAGGTTTCACCGTCCAGCAACGGGGCGCGAGCCCAAGGAGGTTTTGATGAACGATATGGTCGAGATCAACGATGGGCAGGTCGAGCGCGTCGAAGGGGCCGCGCTGGTCCTTCCCGACACGGCGATCACCGGCACGCTGGTCCGCGCCGAGATCGACAGCCAGATCGCGACGGCGCGGCAGTTCCCTCGCTCGATCAAGCGCGCCATCGACAACATCTTGACGCTCGCCACGCTGGACGAGGAAACCGCAACGGAGTGCATCTACGCACTCAAGCGCGGCGGGAAGCCGCTGCGCGGGCCGTCGATCCGTATGGCCGAGATCATCGTTACGCAATGGGGCAATAACCGATCCGGCGCCCAGGTCGTCAACATCGACCGCGTAAACAAGCTGATCGTGGCCGAGGGCTTCTTCCACGACCTCGAAAGCAATTCGGCAACCAAAGCGACCGTGTCGCGCCGGATCAGCGGTCGGGATGGTCGCATCTTCTCCGACGATATGATTGCGGTCACCGGGAACGCGGCCTGCTCAATCGCCAAGCGCAACGCCATCCTGGCCGGTGTCCCGAAAGGCATCTGGCGCAAGGCTATCACCGCCGCCGAGGACATCATCCGCGGTGACGCAAAGACCTTGGTCGAGCGACGCGACGGCGCGATCAAGTCGCTTGCGCACTTCGGTCTGAGCCAAGACCAAATTTTCACGATCCTCGCTGTGGACGGGCTCGACGACATCGACCTCGACGATCTTGTCACACTGCGGGCGATCTACACGCAACTCAAGAACGGCGAGCAGACCGTCGAGGAGTTGCTCCGCGGCACCAAGGGCGCGCCCGCGGCGCACGAGGTCGTCAAGAACCCACTGAGCGACGAGGCGCCGGACCCGAACAAGAACAGCACCGCGCCGCGAGAGCAAGAGATCGTCCTGACCGCTGCCGAGACGGAGGAATACGCAAAGACAGGAACGTTGCGCGGCGCCACGGCACGCATTGCAGCGGCCGACCGCGTCATCGACGCGAACGGGAAGGTTCTCAAGTCTAAGGACAGCCAGACAACGGCGGACGGCTCGCATGAAGCGCCTCCGACCGAAGCCGACCGAGCCATCGCCGTCGCTAAATCCGGCGGCCGCAAGGCGCGTGAGGCCGGCGCGACGCGCAAGTCGATGCCGGCCGAGTACCGCAAGCCCGAGCGGAAGGCCGAAGCCGATGCGTGGCTCGCGGCTTACGACGCAGCCGCACCCGCCAACCAGTAGCAGCCGCGTCCAAGCATCAACCGTCCAAAGGAGACGAAAATGAACGTTCAAGCGATACGGCCCCGCAGCCCCGTTACCGGGGCCGAACTGATCGACCGCGAGTTGATCGAGCTATTTGATCGCGCGGTCGTGACATGCCCGGTCGAGGCAATGCCGTGGCGCATCACGCCGGCACTGGCAGCGCATATCCTGAGCAGGAATTTCGGGAACCGCGAACTCCACGGCAAGAGGGCTGCGTACACCAACGACATGCGTGACGGGCGATGGTCCCTCACAGGACAGACCATCATTATTTCGTCTGATCGCTACCTCCTGGACGGCCAAAACCGGCTCCGCGCGTGCGTTGATAGCGGGGCTGAATTTTGCAGCTACATCGTCTTCGGCATTAACGCCGACACGTTCCCAGACATTGATAGCGGAAAGACCCGCAGTGGCTCCGACGTGCTCACTATGGCAGGGGTCCCGAACGCGACCGCCGCCGCCGCTGCAACCCGATGGGTGCTGTTGCTCCAACAAGGGCGCGTGAAATCGCGGGCACCGTTCGCCCCGAAGGAAATTCGGGAAGCTATCGCACGCCTCGACCAACCACTACTGCAAGAGGGTATCCGCGCTGGCCAGCGCATTTGGAAAGTGTACGGTCAAGATCGGCACCCGATCTCAATGCTCGCCGGCCTCTACTATGTTCTCTCACAGATCAACCGCCCGCTTGCGGTTGAGTTCTTCGGTGCAATGGAGACAGGGCGTTTCGCTGGACGTGTCGGCGCCATCGACAAGGCCCTTCGCCGCATCCGCGAGGAAAAACATAGAGCGAGTGGTCGCCTCAATGAGGTCGTCCGCCTCGCCTTCCTGATCCTCGCCTGGAACCTCGCGGCTCGCAATCGGGTCGGGACGTTGTCGGAATTTCAGTGGGACGTGTCCCAGGACTTTCCAGCCATCTTTGAGGGCTGAGAACGATGTCGAACATCATCTCCGTCCCGCCGCGATCTATCAGCATTCCACACGAGCGACGAAACCCCGCCCCTGCTGTGGTGGAGGCCCTCAAGTCCAGTATGTCCGAGATCGGGCTCCTTAACCCGATCACGATCCAGAGCAACCGGGCAGCGATGCGCCGCTACCTCGTCGCCGGCCGCAACCGGCTCGAAGCAGCGATACAACTGAAATGGGACACCATCGACTGCATAGAGCTTCCAGACATCGACGAAGTCGAGGACGCCGAGACGGTCGGTAAGCTCGCCGAGATCGCGGAGAACCTGCACCGACGCGAGATCGACGCGGTCGAGCGCGGCGAGTTGATCGCTGCGTGGGATCGGCTGCGGTCGGATCGGCGGGAGGTTTCTGCCCAACTTGGGCAGAAACCTCAGGGGGGGCGACCGTCCGGCGGCGTCAGCAAGGCCGCCCGCGACCTCGGCATGACCCGGCAGGCCGTTGATCGCGCGCTCAAGGTCGCGGCGCTCTCGCCCGAGGCCAAGGCGAAGGCCCGCTCGGCCGGCCTCGCGAACAACCAGACGGCCTTGCTCAAGGCGGCGAAGCACAAGGAGCCCGCGGCCCAGGTCGCGGCCCTCGACCAGCACGCGGCGAAACATGAGCCGCGCCCCACCGAGAAGCCGGACCCGCTCCATCACATTAAGTCCGCGTGGCGCGTCCTCACGAAGCGCGAGCGGGACGCTTTCATCAAGTGGCTTCGTGAAGCCGGCGATCTTTAACGAACGGAGAACTTAATGGCCGGTGATCTCAATCGCGCAACCCTGATCGGTCGCCTCGGCGCTGATCCAGAGGTTTCGCACACAAGCGGCGGCACCACCGTCGTGAAAATGCGTATCGCCACGTCGGAGACGTGGCGGGACAAGTCCAGCGGCGAGCGCAAAGAGCGCACGCAATGGCACAGCGTCGTCATCTGGAACGAGGGCATCGGCAAGGTCGCGCAACAGTACCTTTCCAAAGGCTCGAAGGTGATGGTCGAGGGGCAGATCGAAACCCGCAAATGGCAGGACCGAGACGGCCAGGATCGCTACTCGACCGAGATCGTGCTGCGGTCCTTTGGCGCGCAACTGATCCTCCTCGGCAGCAAGGGTGACGGCAACAGCGGTGGCGGATCGCCCGATCAACAATCCTCGTTGTCGTCAGGTTCGGCGCCCCGACGTCAGAACCGTGAGAGCTTTGACGACGAGATACCCTTCGCACCGGAGTGGCGCTGATGCGCGGCGAGGTCTGCAAGGCGCGCACCGGCTCGGATAGCCCGTGGGTCAAGGGCCGGCTCGCCAAGGACAAAAAAGAAACGGAGAACATTTGATGCCAGACAAGATCATCATCCGCTGCATCGACTTCGAGACGACCGGCGAAAACACCGAGGAGGAGAAGCACGCGGTCTGCGAGGTCGGTTGGTGCGACGTGACCTATCACACGCGCGAGCACATCGACGTTGGCGAGCCGATGGCTATCGTGACCAACCCGCTGCGCCCGATCCCGCCGGTTGCGCGCGCCGTCCACCACATCACCGACGCCGAGCTTGTCGATGCACCGCCCGCGACGGCGGTATTCGTCAAGCACCTGACCGTTGGTCCGCCGAACTACTTTTGCGCTCACAACGCCGACTTTGAGCGGTCGTTCTTCGGCGGCGGCGACGTGCCGTGGGTCTGCACCTACAAGGTCGCGCTGCGGTTCTGGCCGGACGAGCAGAGCCACGGCTTGCAGGTCTTGCGCTATGCGCTCGATCTTCCCGCCGCGCCAGAGAAAGCAGGGCCGGCGCATCGCGCTGGACCTGACGCCTATCTTGGCGCGCTCCTGATGGAGCGCATCCTACGGGAAGGCAAGGCGTCACTGGACGACATGGTGCGGTGGTCGAAGGGACCGGCGCTCCTGCCGCGCATCAAGTTCGGCAAGCACAAAGGCAAGCGATGGGAGGACGCCCCGACCGACTATCTGGAGTGGATCGTCAATAAGTCGGACCTGGATCGCGACATCAAGGCGAACGCGAAGCACCACCTCAAGAAGCGCGCCGCCGAGCATCAAGGGGCGGCCTGATGCAGTGGTCACCGCAACAGGACGACGCGCTTCGGCGCGTCGCGGCCTGGATCAATGATCGCAGCGCGCCGCAGGTCTTTCGTCTGTTCGGCTTCGCCGGCACCGGCAAGACGACGCTGGCGAAGCACATCGCGGCCGGCGTCAAAGGGCCGGTTGTGTTCGGGGCATTTACCGGGAAGGCCGCGCTCGTCTTGCGCGGCAAGGGCTGCGCCGACGCCAAGACGATCCACTCGCTGATCTATCGGCTCGACGAGGAGAACTACGGCGACCCGACGTTCATCCTCAATCGCGATAGCGAGGTGGCGGGCGCCGATCTGGTCATCATCGACGAGTGTTCGATGGTCGGTGAGGAGCTTGGGCGCGACCTGCTGTCGTTCGGGACAAAGGTGCTTGTCCTTGGCGACCCGGCGCAGCTTCCGCCGGTCAACGGCGAGGGCTTCTTCACGAACCAGCGCCCCGACTTCATGCTGACCGAAATTCATCGGCAAGCCCGCGACAACCCGATCATCGCCATGTCGCAGGTCGTTCGCGAAGGCGGACGTCTGGACGTCGGTGACTACGGGAGCAGTCGCGTCATCCGGCGAAGCGATGTCCAGACCGACGAGGTCTTGGCCGCCGATACGATCCTGGTCGGCAAGAACGCCACACGACGCGCCTATAACCGGCGGGTCCGCAAGCTGCTCGGCCGCGAGTTCGCTCTTGTCCCCGAGCCGGGCGACAAGCTGGTCTGTCTCAAGAACAAGCGGACCAAGGGTCTGCTCAACGGCGGCATCTGGGCGGCCCGAGACGTCAAGACGTCAAGCGGCGGCAAGCGCAACCTGCGCGACGCGCTCGTGTTCCGCATGGAGATCGTACCTCAAGACCCAGGCGAGGATCAGCGTGTCGTGAAGGCGCTCGTCGCCCGCGCCTTCTTTGAAGGCGCCGAGCGCGACATGCCCTGGAAGGAGCGGAAGCGATACGACGAGTTCGACTTTGGCTACGCGCTAACGGTTCACAAGGCCCAGGGCTCGCAATGGCCGAACGTGACCGTGTTCGACGAGAGCGCGATCTTCCAGGAGGATCGAGCGCGGCACCTCTACACCGCGATCACTCGCGCCAGCGAGCGCGTGACCGTCGTTGATCTTGGCGGTGCGTGATGGGGCTGATGTTCCCCAAGCGCCGCACCAAGGCGCCGGCCGCGGATCGCGGCAAGGACGTCGGGCACCTGCGCTTGATCCGCGCGTGCCCTTGCCTTGCCTGCCTCGCCGAGCCAGCCGAGGCAGCGCACGTCCGTTACTCCGACGCGGCGCGCGGCAAGGTCAATCCGGGGATCGGCCGAAAGCCAGAGGACCGCTGGACCGTTCCGCTTTGCCCGCGCTGCCACCGGACCGGGACCGCCGCGCAGCACAGCACCAACGAGCGGGCGTGGTGGGAAGCGCACCGGATCGACCCGCTCGCAGCGGCCATCGCGCTGCATCGCATCTCAACGACGTGCCGCAGCCGCAAGTTGGCCGAGCACATGACCATCGAACTGATGCGCGCCGAGGTCCGGCGGCGCCATAGGAGGATTACGAACCAATGAGACTGTGGATCGTCTCTTACCGCTACATCGACCAAGCCGGCGAGCGGCACGACAACGTCGGGCTCTGGCCGCTGCATCCCGCATCCGTGATGCTGGCGTCGTTCCGTAATGAGTGCGTTCGGATCGACCGCATCTACTCGGTGACGGAAGTCCCCGACGAACACATCGACCCGGACGCCATCATCGACGGCCTCGTCGCGCCCTCCCCTGCCCCAGGAGTTGCTCACCGATGAACGAAGCGATCAAAGCATACCCGTTGACGTGGCCTGACGGCTTCCCGCGCTCGCCACGCCGCAACACCAGCCAGTTCAAGACCACCTTGGCCGGCGCGCTGCGGAATGTGCAGGACAGCCTTCGGCGCTTCGCCACCGACAGCGGACGCAAGCTCGACGGCGTCACGATCTCGTCGAACGTCACGCTCGGCTCGGAGCGGCCGGACGATCCTGCGGTCGCGGTCTGGTTTACCTGGGACGGCTTGCAAGTCTGCATCGCCGTTGATCGGTATCAGGCCGTGCAAGACAACCTCCAAGCGATCCACCACATCCTCGAAGCGCGTCGGACGGAACTTCGGCACGGAACTCTCGCGCTGGTCCGCGCCACGTTCCGCGGGTTCCAGGCGTTGCCGCCACCGCCGGGCAAAAAGTCGTGGCGGCAGGTTCTCGGCTTCGCCGCCGACAGCGCGCCGGGGAAAGACCAAATCGCGAGCGCATATCGCAGCCTCGCCTCGCGGTTGCACCCAGACGCCAGCGGCGGCTCCCACGAAGCGATGTCGGAATTAAACGCCGCGCGCGACGCGGCGTTGAAAGAGGTTGGCTGATGGAGAACCGTTGCGCCGCAGCACAAAAACGTGTGGCCGGAATGGGTGTCCTGACACCATCGCAGAGGTGCCACGACTACAATTCAGGCGTTCATGAAAACCGTGAACGGCAACCAAAAGGGGGCATTTTTGCTATGTTGAGTAGTGCCATCGAGCCGCCACAAGCGGCCGAGGATTGTCAGGATTTTGAAGCTCTACGCGGGCCACAAGACTGCTACAGGTTGTGGTCATCACATTGGTGGTCGAGCGACCGGGATCGCCACGTCTTGCTGATCGGCCTCTATCCCGAGGTGCCGCTCAAGGCGCCGACGAGCAGCGAGCGGCGGCTGGCCGAGCGGCTCGGTTGCACCGGGATCATCAAGGTGAATGTCTGCGATCTGCGGGCGGCCGACCTCGACGCAATCCGTGATGCCGGCATCGTGGCGTGCAGCGGGTTGAACCGATCATCCATCGTCGAGCTTGCCGGGGACGCTGCCGCGGTCGTCGTCTGTTGGGACGCAGTCCCCGAACCATTGAGCGGCTTCGTGGAACGGGTGCTCAGCGATCTGCGTGCCGTTGGCATCAAACCGATTTACCCGCTGCATGGGTAACGCCACGCAACTCGCCGGCATCGTTAGCTTTGGAGCATTCTATGACTACCCGCGTTCCGTGTTGCGTTCCCGGTTGCGGCCGAACCTTCTCGGCTGACGTTGCCGGCGATTGCGACGAGTTGATGTGTCGCCGCCACTGGCGGATGGCCGACACCCTTCTCCGGGATCGGCACAAGAGGATTAGAAAACGTATCCGCAAGCTGATCCGGCTTGCCAGCCACAAGGCGATCCGCGCCAAAGGAGACGACAGGATCGACCGAGTGTGGCAACGCCTGCGGCGCGCCGAACAAGCCGCGTGGCAATCCATCAAAGAGGACGTGACGATCAAGGCCGCGCTCGACGCCGAGGCGGCGCCAAAGCGCCGCCCGCGGCATGACATGGAGCCGAGCCTTGGCTGACGATTTCGATAGTTCGCGGGAAGCGATGCGGCGTGCCCAGGCACGCATGACCACGCTCGGCCAGAAGATTTGCGACGAGTGGATGGAGCGGCTCGAACGCCGCGCCGCTGTTGCGTTGAAGTTCTATAGAGCCGACGAGTTGTCGTGGGCTTATCACCCAGGCGAGCCAGAACCGCGGCTTGTCGTTACGCCGAGGCCGCGCCGTGACTGATAGGACCGCGGACGTGAAGGAGATCGAGCGCGCCGTCGTGCTGATGGCTTACGTCGTCGTGACGCACGGCCCGGCATATAGCCCGGTCCTCGAATATCTTGAGCAGGAGTTGGCCGCGGCTCGGGATCGCAACCCTGTGGCGCGCGCACAACGGCTTCTCGAAAACTACACCTTGGACGGCGGCCGAAACGCGATGCGCTTGAGCCACCGCACCTTCTGATCCAGCGTCGGGCCGGCACCGTATTTCGGCCGCTGGAACTTGTGCCCCATCAGCGCCGCGATCAGCTTGTCCGGAGCCTCTACCGCGGACAAGCGATCCTCGAACGTATGGCGCAGCGAGTACATCGAGTGCTGCGGCGTCGGTAAGAGCTTCCTCGTTTCGAGAACCTTGTTCACCAGATTGGACAAGGATGTGGACTTGTCCCGGTATCGCGGGAAGCCATCCGGTTGCATCTGCATCGCGTCGAGCGCCACCCCGACGAGCGGGATGTCGCGCTGCGACTGTAGCGTCTTCATGCGCCGGCCGTCTGGTCGGACCTGCACATGCGGAATGTCGCCATCGAGGATAATCGTCTCGGCCGTCAGGTTGACCGCCTCGGACGGCCGCATCCCAGTTTCGACCATCAGGAAGATCACGCGGCGCGCTTCCGGGTTAAGCGTGTCGAGTGCGCCGGGCGCCAGGAGACTACGCTGCACAAAGTCCGGAGGGAACGGCGGGCGCGAGTGATCTACCTTCCCCGCGATCCGCAGCCGCGAAAATACCGGCTCAAGGTTGAGCCGGCGCGCCTCGTTTACGACGCGCCACATCGAACTCATCACGGCAATCTTCTTGTTCGCTGACGAGATCGCAATACCTTCCTTGGTGACACGGTTCTGCCAGAACTCGCGAAGATCGAGCGCGTTGTCGCGGGTGATCTGGTCAAGGTTCTTGTCGCCCATAGCCTTGATCGCGCACTGGACCGCGGAGGTGATGAAGTTGTGGCGCTGACGTTTTTGGTCTGGCGACATATCGGACATTGCCGCCCGCATCTGCGTCTCATACTCGGCAACCAGATCAGATAGCCGCAGTCGCGGCCGCTCGACGCCGCCGAGCAGCGCCTCGACGGTCTGGCGATCTTCCAGCGCCCCCTTTTCCTCTAGCGCCCGGAGCCGAGCCAGCACCTCGGCGAGCCCTCGGCTCGGGAGATCTTGCGCCAGGACATAGTCGAACCCGAGCGAGCGCGCCCTAGCGCGCGCCGCGTCGTAGCGGCTCCGCGCCTCGGCGCTGCCGCCATTGGACAGGCCGTTCCAATAGGCTTCGAGGTTGCGGTTAAGCTCGTCCACGACGAGTATGGCGCGGGCGCTGCGCGGATCGTCGGCGACCCGGATATTGGTGCTGATACGGACCAGCTTGCGTCGGTCGAGGTGTTCAAATCGCTTCGGGACGCGCCGGATCAAATACCAGACGCCGTCCCGCTTTATCGGGCGGACAGGCTTCATGAATTGAGTGATCGTTATCCAGTTGTATCGCGGAAGCGATACTAGCCTACCGCTCGTGTGAAAATACAACGGTTTTTTTGTCGCTAGTTCAAAAGCTTAACCGATAAGATTGCGAAGGCCGCAATGGCTCTCGAACCGGACCCCGCGCAGCACGACCATTTCGTCGTAACCCTCGATCTCGTCGAAGGATTTCTGCAATACCTGCTCGG